>Ga0326727_10006686_pt1 | contig 31315 bp, 23 predicted proteins | sample MB2enrmetagenome_FD_207643 | JGI IMG/M metagenome (GOLD analysis project Ga0326727, IMG submission 207643) | Lab enriched peat soil microbial communities from McLean, Ithaca, NY, United States - MB29MY | ecosystem: Environmental > Terrestrial > Soil > Wetlands > Peat | place: USA: New York...
AGAACTCGCTCGCCCGGCAACTGGAACGCAAGATCCGCTTGCTGATGGAGTTGCAGCGGGAGCGGAAGAGCGAAGCGCGGGAAAGCCTGGAAGCGTCCTCGCCGCCGGATCCGAGCGACCCGCAGGATGGCGCAACGCGGGTGCCAAGCTGCCGCTGTAGAACCCACACCCCGGCGGCTTCACACCCTTCCGCGACGGGGATGGCGCAGACCTCGTCTTGTGAGGTCTGCGATGTCCCGAAGGGACAGGCTGGAACGGGCAATTCGATCCAGCCGTTCCCCGCGGAACACGGTGGCGTGCTGCACGAGGAGCGGGCGACAACGCCCATTGCCGGCGGAACGGCAGCGCTGCTCATCTTCCTTGGCGTGGTCCTCGCCGCCGCCTTCAAAAATATTAAAAATCGTGGGAACGAACTCAAAGATTTATTGCAAAGACAGGGGATAGCTGAAATAGCGGCCTCAAAACGAACTCATTTTCGCGCAGAAAAGGCGGCAATTGGCGCGCCAGAAAGCGGTGTTTGGAAGCGCTGCTGCCGCAAGCGGAATGACAGCGCGGGTCAAAGCAGTCGCTCATGCCCGTCGACTGACGGGCACCCAGAAACAATGAAAATCACCCGACGGTGGACGGATGTGGTGCGGGCGTCTCGCCCGCTGTGGCACGGGCATCCTGCCCGTGCGCGGGAGCGGGACGCTCCCGCCACCGCGGGCGAGACGCCCGCGCTACGCTTCTCGAATTTGTTAAACTGTTGATGCCGCATAAGGCGCCATCATGATCCAGCTTTCATCGGCCGGAAAGCGATTCGGCCCCAAATTGTTATTTGAGAATCTCGATTGGCTCATCACGTCACGCGCGCGCGTTGGCCTGGTGGGAGCGAACGGCACGGGCAAGAGCACGCTGCTCAAAGTGCTGGCGCGCCTCGATACACTCGATTACGGCGAAGTCAGCTTCGCTAAGGGGATCACTTCGAGCTACCTCCCGCAAGACGGCCTGACGCTTTCCGGACGCACGGTGCTGGCCGAATGCATGTCGGTGTTCGGCGACCTGCTGGCCATGGAGCAGGAGATGGAAGATCTGATGGAAAAGATGGCCGAACTCGATCCCGAGGGTGAAGAGTATCAGCGCGTGAGCGAGCGCTTCCATGCTCTCGACACCGAGTTCCGCCAGCGCGACGGCTATTCGCTGGAGGCTCAGGCCGGGCGCGTGCTTGCCGGCCTGGGATTCCCGGAATCGGATTGGCGCCGCCGCACGGAAGAATTCTCCGGCGGTTGGCAAATGCGCATTGCCCTGGCCAAGCTGTTACTCGAAAAACCCAACCTGCTCCTCCTCGACGAGCCCACCAATCACCTCGACCTCGAAGCCCGCAACTGGCTCGAGGAGTACCTGATCGACTATCCCCACGCCTACGTGCTGGTTTCGCACGACCGGTTTTTCCTCGACGTAACCGTAGAAAAGATGGTCGAGATCTGGAACCGGCGAGTCCACTTCTATTCCGGCAATTACGAGAAGTACCTGGCGGAGAAGACGGCGCGGCGAGCCCAGATCGAAGCCGCTTACAAGAACCAACAGGAGCGCATCGAGCAGCTCGAAGTCTTCATCAACCGCTTCCGCTACACGGCCACGAAAGCCAAGCAGGTGCAGAGCCGCATCAAAGAACTCGAGCGCATGGAGCGCGTCGAAATCCCGCCCGAAGAGAAAGCCATTCACTTCCGCTTTCCCCAGCCCAAGCCCAGCGGCCGGATGGTGGCGGAGTTCAAGCAGGTGGCCAAAAGCTACGGGGCCAAGCAAGTGTTTGCGGGCGTGAATTTCACTATCCAGCGGGGCGACCGGGTGGCCCTGGTGGGCGTGAACGGGGCGGGGAAATCGACTTTGCTCAAGCTGCTGGCCGGCCTCGAGCCGCTAAGCGCGGGAGAGTACCAGCAGGGGCATCAAGTCGAGGTGGATTACTTCGCCCAGGACCAGTATAAGGCGCTGGATGCCGACGCGCGGCTGCTCGATGACCTGGCGCGCGCCGCACCCATGGCCCTCAGCACCCAGACCGAATTACGCAGCCTGCTGGGCTGTTTCCTGTTCAGCGAAGACGAAGTGTTCAAGCGCATCGGAGTGCTCTCGGGCGGCGAGCGCAATCGCTATGCGCTGGCGCGCATGCTGGTGCGCCCCTCGAACTTTCTGCTGCTGGACGAGCCCACCAACCATCTCGACCTGCGCGCCAAGGACGTGCTGCTGGAAGCCCTGGCAAACTACACCGGCACCGTGGTGTTCGTCTCCCACGACCGCTACTTCATCGACAAGCTCGCCACGCGGGTGTTCGAGATCGCCGCGGGCGAGGTGAATGTCTATCCGGGCAATTATGAAGATTATTTGTGGCGCAAAGAAGGAAAAGAGATTGCTCTCGACGTTTCCGGGCTTGAGGATCTCGTCCCAAATCGCGCCTTTTCGAGACAAATAGACAATGCCGATTCAACAGCCAGGGCGCCGGAGTCCGCCGCTGCGGTCAAAACGAAACGGCTCAATCCGATCCGCCTGCAGCAGATGAAGGATCGCTGCCGTGAGATCGAAGAGCAGGTGGCGCGCCTCGAGGCCGAGATCGAAGGCCAGGCGCAGGAACTTGCGCACTTCCGGAGCGCCGAGGATTCCGTGCGTTTGACCAGGTCGATCGAACAAGGGCGCCAGGAGCTTGCCGGCCTGATGCGCGAGTGGGAAGAGACTGCGAAGGTCGTCGCCGAGCAGGAATAAGCCCCGAAGGGTCGGCCTGCCACAGCCCCGGTTGGGCGGAAGTGAAACGCAATCTTGCCGAGATTCGCGAGGAAACCGCTCAGCTCTGGGCCAGCGCCAAGGCTGCGGGAAGGGAACGGTAAGTTCGGAGGGTCACTTTGATACGCCAGCCACGGGATGTTTCGGGGCGGCAGTAAGCGGGAGGTCGAGACCCGCTTGATTCACAGTTGGCACTCCACCAGCGTGCAGGTTCCGCTCTTGGCTTGCCCGAGCGCAGCCTGAATTCTGGAAATGTTCTCTCTAACATCAGGCCAATTGGCGCGACTCAAAACGACGATGGCGATAACACGGTTCTTGAGATTCAGTTGGTGCTGGAAACCCTGGTCTGCCGTCAGCAGGATGTCAAAGCCTTCCGCTTCGGCGGCGTCAAGCAACTCTCCATTCGCAAGCCGATGCCACGCGCGTTCTGCCGCCGTTTCGACAGTGCAGTTCTGCAACGAATACCGAAGGGGAGCCGGAGTGTTGTTGTCAAACAGAATCCGCATGGGCAGGTTCATGAAGGCTGTCCGCGACAAAACCTATGACCTGCTCGATTTGGTCGTGTGTGACGCCCCCATACCACTCAACGATCTCGTCGATGCTTGCGCCCTTGGCGAGGCATTCAAATACGATGGAGATCGGCAAGCGGGAGTCGCGCAACACCCACGCGCCGTGAACCTTTCGCGGGTCGGATTCCACCGCAGGACATTGCGACCAATCCACCATAAACTACACTATACCTCGATCCCTAGTGCGTGCCAAGGAGCCGGAAGCGGAATCAAGTGGATAAGCGCAAAATGCTTCGCGCCTCAGTGTCAGCCCCAGTTTCTCACCTTCGGCCAGATTTCCCTGAGGGGCCACTTGAGGCCGCGGCAGTAGTAGATATCGAAATGCTCGTAAGGCATGGAGTAAGGGTGATAGACGCTGGCGACTTTCTCGACGCTGGTGTAATAGCGCTCCAGGTCTTTCTGCTGCCCCTGCATGACGATCATGCTCTCGCCGGTGTAGTCGCGCGGTCCCCAAAAGAAGTAATTCATATGCGCGCTGATGGCGGGCGGCAGTCCGTATTTCGGACCGAAGAGGTCGATGGCGCCCGCCTGGCCGTAATTCTGGCCAAAGATCGCAGTCTTGGCGCGAACCTCCGGCGGCAGGCCGTTGTAAACGCGCGCGACAGTGGCTGTCATCTCTTCCCAGCCGAACTGGTCCGCATAAAGCTGGGGCAGCGGACCCAGGCGGTGCGTTTCGATCCTGGGAGGTTGCAGATGCAGCGCCCGCGTGTATCGAATGTAACTTTCTGGCGGCAGCACCGGAACGCTGAGCGGCGCGAAGACGGCGCCGGCCAGCAGCATCGAGCCGGCGTACGCGAACTTCAGCCAGCGGTAGCGCGCCTCGTCAAGCCACGCTTCCCACATCACGCTGCCGCCGGCAAACAAGACGGGAAATGCCGGATAGAGGTAATAGATGCGCGGGCTCATCGTCACGATAACAGCCGCGGTGAACACCCACGCCCAGCCCAGGACGCGAAATGGACGCCCCGGTTTCGAGAAGAAGTAAAACCAGAGGCCGGCGAGCCAGATGGGCAGCGTCAGGGGAAGGAGCGTCAGAATCTCCTGTGCGAAGAAAGCCAGCGGGCCGAGAGGAATATCGCGCCCGCTGCGCTGAATATCGGCATGCGCCACCAGAAACGGGAAATGGCGGTGAATGTTCCAGACGAGGTTCGGAAGGAAGATCAGGAAAGCCAGCGCGCCGCCGACCCACAACCAGCGGCTCGCCAGCCTGCGGCGCTCGCCGGTCAACAGCAAGCCCAAGACGATGCCGGCCCCGAAGATCAGCATCGAGTACTTGTTCTCAAGCCCGAGCCCCGACAGGACACCGAACCAGATCCACAGTTTAGTATTGCCTGTCTTAATAATACGGATCAAAAGATAGGCGCAACCCAGCCAAAACAGTGGCTCGAAGGCGTTCATGGTGAGCAAGCTGTCCGACGCCAGAAAACCCGGCGCCACCAGAACTGCGAGTGCAGCCAGCCCCTGCGCAAAGCGCTTCCCGCCCAGTTCGCGAGCGATCAGTGCGGTCAGCGCAACTACGGCGGCCCCCGCCACGGCGGGAAGGAAGCGAAGCGCAGGGAGAGAGTCGCCGAGCAGCGAGCGCACCAGCCAGGTGATCACCGCGATTAACGGAGGCTGGTCGACGTAACCCCAATCCAGATGCCGGCTGCAGGCCAGATAATAAAGCTCGTCAACGAAGTGCCCGTAGTGCCGGCCGGCATACAAATGCACCAGCAGCTTGCACGCCGAGATGCAGAGCACCACTGTCGTGGCCGTGAAGGCGACGCGCCTCTCGTCAAGCTGGCCGGGTGCGGGGGTGCGTGGGGAACTCATGTCCAGTTGTACTCACAATATACAACACTTCTCTGCCGGGCACGGGTTTCGTGATATTATCTGGTCATGGAGATGTACACCTACCCCATTACCGTTGAGCGTGAAGGCCGGAAGTATTGGGCGTACAGCGAGGATTTTCCGGGCGTGTATGGACTCGGAAATTCGATCGAGGAAGCAAAGGCCAGCATCCTCGAGTCGATGCGACTCTATATTGAAGAGTGTCGCGCTTCGCACCGACCTGTACCGCGCGCCCGAACCATATATACGGAAACCGTCTCGCTTGCGCTATAGTCGGACCTTAGGTTTTTCCTTTTTCCTGCCTCCGAGAAAATCCTCTTCCGAGAAGGCCGCATCCTTCAGTATTCGCAAGAACAACCCACGCGGCAAGTCGCCCGAGTGGATCGGCACACTGAGCAATCGGCGGACGGGGTGCGAGAGAATCCGGTGGGAGCCTTTCTGCCGGACGTCCTCGTAGCCTTGTTTCTTGAGAAAACGGAGCAACTCTCTGGCCGTCGGCATACCATTCCAGTGTACACCCATCCGCGAGCGGACCGCTTGTGCCGGTCAAGCCGGCGACTGTTCTGCCGCGCGGCGTTGGAAGATTTCGATGTAGCAGTTGACCAAAGATACAGCGGCGGGGGTAATGCCGGGAATGCGAGAAGCTTGGCCGAGAGTGAGTGGGCGGACGCGAGTGAGCTTCTCGACCACCTCTCGGGAGAGGCCGGAGACCTTCCGGTAATCGAACCAATCCGGAATGTGGCGTGACTCGGCGCGCTTCATCCGCTCCATCTGTTTCTCCTGCTGTTGGAGATAGCCCTCGTACTTGAAGTCGGTCTCGATACGGCGGGCTTCCTCATGGGACAGTGGCGGCGATTTTATATCGCCATCCGTGATGTGGCGGGGTGAACCCGCCGCTACAACCGCGGCGCGGCGGTCAGAAACCGCCGCAACAGCGCTCAGTCCCTCGCCGATCCACTCCATTAAATCTTCAATCTTGAGCTCGGTGCGCTTCAGGAGTTGGGCTCCGGTCAGCGGCGAGGGGGCTGTAAATTGCCTGCCATTCATGAGACCGAGCCTGGAGTAGATCTCGCAGCCCAGGCGCGAAGCGGGGCTCAAGCGGGTTTCGAGAAGGAACTTGGTGACTGCGGAGATTCGCGCCTGCTTCTCCAGGAATGCCTGGTAATCGCTCTCCCGGATGGTGCCGGCTTGGAAGCCGAGCGGCATCAGGCGCTCGTCGGCGTTATCGATGCGCAGGTGCAGCCGGAACTCGGCCCGCGAGGTGAACATGCGGTAGGGTTCGTCGACGCCCTTGCTTACCAAGTCGTCGATGAGGATGCCGGTGTAACCTTGCGTGCGATCGATGATCATCGGCTCTCTGCCCTGGACACGCAGCCCGGCGTTAATTCCCGCCATAATTCCCTGGCACCCGGCTTCCTCGTAACCTGTCGTTCCGTTGATCTGGCCTGCCAGGAAGAGGTTCTGGATTTTCTTGCACTCGAGCCACGGGTAAAGCTCCGTGGGCTGCACCATGTCGTATTCGATGGCGTAGCCCGGGCGGATCATCTCGGCGTCCTTGAGGCCTGGTATGGACTTCACCATGGCCAACTGGACGTCGATGGGCATCGAGGTGGACATGCCGTTCACGTAAATCTCGTTCGTGTCCATTCCCTCCGGCTCAAGGAAGAGCTGATGTTGGGGCTTGTCCGGGAACTTGACGATCTTGTCTTCAATGGAGGGACAGTAGCGCGGCCCGATGCCCTTGATCTGACCGGAATAGAGCGGAGCGCGGCGCACGTTCTCGCGGATGATCCGGTGCGTTTCCGCGTTGGTGTAGCCGATCCAGCAAACGGTCTGCGGTTGGGTAATGGCCCTGGTGCGGAAACTGAAGGGCGTGGGAACCGGGTCGCCGGCCTGCACTTGAAACTTCGAAAAGTCGATGGTGCGCGCGTCCAGACGCGGCGGAGTGCCGGTCTTGAGCCGGCCGATTTCGAAGCCCAGCCGGCGCAGCGCCTCACCCAGCATGACGGACGGGGGCTCGCCCGACCGCCCCGCGGGGTACTTGTTCTCCCCGCAGTGGATGAGGCCATTCAGGAAGGTGCCCGTGGTGACGATCACGGCGCCGGCTTCCACCCGGCGTCCGTCCAGCAGCCTGATGCCCAGTGCGCGGAGGCCATTAGGCCGTAGGGCCGGTTCGCGAGCCGCCCCCGCAGAATTCTCCAGCACCAGGTCTACGACTTCAGCTTGCTTGATCCGCAGGTTGGGCTCGGACTCAAGAACTTGGCGCATTCGGGCGCGGTATTGCTTCTTGTCCGCCTGGGCGCGCGGCGACCAGACGGCGGGGCCGCGGCTGGTGTTGAGCAAGCGGAACTGGATGCCGACGGCGTCGATCACTTCTCCCATGACCCCGCCCAGCGCGTCGATTTCGCGCACCAGGTGGCCCTTCGCGATTCCGCCCACCGCGGGGTTGCAGGACATCTGGGCAATCAAGTCGAGATTGATCGTGTACAACGCCGTCTTCAGCCCCATGCGCGCCGCCGCCATCGCAGCTTCGCACCCGGCGTGCCCTGCGCCCACCACCACCACATCGTATTTTTCCGTAAAGCCTGGCAACATGTTTCCGCCCGCGCCCTGGCGTCGAATTTCTATTCTAACAGGAAATTGAAAGCTGGCGGCCGGTGAGGTGGCTCGCGGCAATCAGGTGTGAGGCAGGAAAGCAAAAAGTTCACCGAGTGGTAATTGCCAGTCTGGAAGCTGGCTGGAGCTGAGGATTTGGTCGCCCGCCAGTACTGAATCCACGATGTATTTCTTGCCTTGTAGCTTTAGGACCTCGACAGTTTTGGCCTGTGCATCAATGATCCAAATCTCCGGAACACCCGCCTGGGCATAAAGGGGAATTTTGACGGCACGGACATGCGCAGAGGTGGACGGAGACAGGATCTCCACGACGATATCGGGCACCCCTGAGACAAAATCCTCACCAAGAATATCGAGTCGAGCAACGGACACGAATATTAGGTCGGGTTGAAGCACTACGTCCGCCGCAAGGCGGACATCCAGGGGAGCAAATGCAAACTCACCGGTAGGATTGCGGGCCATGTGACGCTCGAGGCTGGCCGCCAGTCTTCGTAGTATGAACTGGTGCCGAGTATTGGGGGCAGGGGTCACATGCACCTCTCCGCACACGAGTTCGTAGCGCTTCCCATCGACAGGGAATTGGCGGAATTCTTCGAAAGTGATCTTCGGAATGACTTCGACGCCCATGAGCGCATTATACACCTTGACTGAAGCCTTCGAATTCAAAACAACCGGCCGCCGGAGTTTGGCCATCGTGCCGTTTTTCGGCATCAGAGAGACATAGGTTATTTCTGTCATTGACAAAACGCGAACTTCTCTTTATTGTACCGCCACTTTATGAAGATACTGGTGATTGGATCCGGAGCACGAGAGCACGCGCTGACCTGGAAGTTGCGCGAGAGTGGACTCATGGAGGAGATCTACTGCGCGCCGGGCAACGCCGGCATCGCACAGGAAGCGGAATGCCGGCCCGTGGATGTCTCGAATCCGGCGCAGATTCTCGAGTTGGCGAACGGGCTTAAGGCGGACCTTACGGTAGTGGGGCCGGAAGCGCCGTTGGTGGCAGGCGTAGTAGATGAGTTCAAGCGGGCGCGCAGGGTGATTATTGGCCCTACCCGTGCCGCAGCTCGGCTCGAGGGGAGCAAGATCTTTTCTAAACAGTTCATGCAAAGGCATTCGATCCCCACCGCGGCGTTCAAGGTGGCAGAGAGTTTCGACCAGGCCGTCAAGGCGCTGTCGGAGTTTGGCTTGCCGGTCGTGATCAAGGCGGATGGATTGGCAGCGGGGAAGGGTGTCGTTATCGCCCGCACTCGGGAAGAAGCCGAAAAAACTCTGGATGAGTTCATGCGCCAGCGGACTTTGGGCTCGGCGGGCGAGAAGGTCATCCTGGAAGAAGCGCTGAGGGGCGAAGAACTCTCCTTCATCGTGCTGACGGATGGGCGCGCTATCTTGCCTTTAGTCCCCACCCAGGATCACAAGGCTGTCTTTGACGACGACCAGGGCCCGAACACGGGCGGGATGGGCGCTTACAGCGAGGATGCGATTCTGGATGAACCTCTGCGTGCTGAAATCATTCGGACCATCGTTGCTCCTACGCTGGTGGGGATGGCGGTGGAAGGCACGCCGTACCGCGGATTTCTTTATTGTGGCTTGATGTTGACCTCGCAAGGCCCCCAGGTTCTCGAGTACAATGTACGTATGGGCGACCCCGAGGCTCAGCCCATTGTCATGCGCCTCCGCTCGGACTTGGCGGAGTTGCTCGTGGCGCTGAGCGAAGATCGCCTTGCGACGCTTGAACCGCACTGGAGCCCGAATCCTTCGGTATGCGTAGTGCTTGCGTCGAGGGGCTATCCGGGCAAGCCGGAAGTGGGCAAAGTCATCACCGGAATCGAGGCGGCTGAGACCAGGGGCGGCGTCAAGGTGTTTCACGCGGGTACGAAGTTCCAGGATTTTCATTTGCTTTCGACGGGCGGGCGGGTGTTGGGTGTGACGGCGACAGCCGAGGACCTGCCGGGCGCCATCGCCTGCGCCTACTCTGCGGTGAGCAAGATCAACTTTGAGGGAATGCATTTTCGGCGCGATATCGGCGCAAAAGGTTTGAAACGAATTTCCGGCGACTGGCGAGCCGGCACGGCGGACGAACCGGCGGGAGATGCGCCAAGCCCCCGTCAGGCCGGGTGACCGGGGCTGTTAAGCCAGTATCAACAATCAAACAGGGAGGATTTGGATGGGCGATAAACCCTTAGTGGGTATTGTCATGGGCAGCGATACAGACCTGCCCACCATGACGGAAACCGCGCGGATGTTGAAGAAGTTCGGCGTGCCGTTCGAGATCGAAGTCACTTCTGCACACCGTTCGCCCGTGCGCACTTCGGAATATGCCCGGACGGCCATCCAGCGCGGCCTCAAAGTTATCATCGTGGGTGCCGGCGGAGCCGCGCATCTGGCGGGCGTGATCGCGGCAGAAACCATCCTCCCCGTCATCGGAGTTCCCATGGCCACCACTACTCTCGCGGGGCTCGACTCGCTGCTCTCTACTGTGCAGATGCCCGGCGGGGTTCCGGTTGCATGCACAGCCATCGGCAAGCCCGGCGCCATCAACGCCGCCATTTACGCCATCGAGATCATTGCCACGTCGGACGCAGAACTCGCCCAAAAGCTCGCCGCCTATAAGGAGGAGTTGGCGCGGTCGGTGGCTGAGAAGTCCGAGAAGGTGAAGCGGGAGTTTCAGGTTTAGCGTTGCACTGAGGCAGCGGACAGGTGCAAGGATTGCTCACCTTCACTTGCGCGCCACCAATATCTGGCCGCCGCTCTTTCCCTTGAAAAGCTCCAGGGCTTCCGCCGGGATTCCCACCTCACGCGCGGCCTGCTCGAAATCAGGCCGTTCCACCTTGGCATCAGCAAACCCCGCCTTGCGCGCGAGTTCTTCCAGTTCTTGGTCCTCGTAGAAAAACAGGCGGGAGGCCACGGGCTCGGGGGCGGCGGGTGTTCCGCGTAACTCTTTTGCTCCGGTAAAGAGCACAAAGCGCCCACCCTTTGTGAGCTTTCGCTGGACCTCGGAAAGCGCCTTGAGCGGCTCCTGGATAAAGCCAAAAACCCCGGTCATCACCGCGCAGGTGAACGTGTCGTCGGGGAACGGCAGCAAGCCGGCATCCCCCTGGCGAATCTCGAGCCTGTTTTGGTTGATCGCTTCGCGATTGACTTCGCTGGCCAGCCTTACCATCTCCAAGCTGTGATCGATGGCCGCCGCTTTGCAGCCACTCTTCAGTGCATCCGCGAGGAACGCTCCTCCTCCGCAGCCGACCTCAAGCAAGTAGTCGTTCTCCTTCAGGCCAAGCTCGTTCAGAATGATTTTGAAATTCGGGCGGTGATAGAGAGGGTCGCGGTAGGTTGCCCGGGACTGCGGGCCTGAAGGGCGACGGGCTCTGCGATCGGTGATCCAGTCGCCCAATCGCCGAGGCGCCAACGAATGGAGCAACGGGGCAGCGACCTCGCCGGCAAACCAGCCTGCGATTTCGCCCGCTTGTTCTCCCAAGGCGGTGCTCAGCGCTGGCTGTTCCAGCGTCACGCGAGTGCCATTCCCGACAGGCTCGAAGCGCAGCTCAACCGCCGTTACTTCAGCCGGTTGCCAGGCAGCGCCACGCCATTCCAGTGCGATCTTCTGCGGCGGGCGCCAACTGGTTACGCGCCCCACTTCTACCGCGCCCTCCATGATGCGGCCATGGGCTCCTGGCTCAAATTGCATTCCGAGATCCAACAGCGCCGTCGAAAGTTCTCCAACCAAGGCGTCAAAGGCAGCGGACGGATCGAGCCTCAGGTCGATGCTGGTGCGAACGCCCATAGCTCCTGTTCTCCCTTCGAGGAATTGTTGCCTACACTTCCGAGCTGCGAATGTGGAACTTCAACCCTTAAGATATGAGACCACCAGTTGCACGTGAATGTCAATCGCAGTCCTGGTGCAAGCCCGCCTCGCCCGCGGACCGACGGCAGCGTGAGGTCAACATACCCTCGAATGCGCCCGCTGCCGACATGTCCCCAATGCAATAGCGTAAAGAGAATGCGGGTGAGCGCCGATATAAGGCAGCTAAGCATTCGCGGCAGCGCTTCATGGGGTTGGCGTTGAATTCTGTGGCCCTTCCGGGTATCATGTTGGGCACGTCTTTATCCTAATATTCATGTCACTTCGTCCCCAAGGAGATCTGCCTAATGAAGCCAACTGCTATGCCTAAGTTAGAATATGCCCACGACATCTTGCATCGGCGCAAGCACCCGCTGGATGTTTTCTTTGCACCGGAAGCGGTTGCGGTGATCGGGGCCACGGAGAACCCCGGCAGCGTCGGGCGGACCACGTTTTGGAACTTGATTAGTAATCCTTTCGGCGGAACGGTTTTCCCAGTAAATCCCAAGCGAGCCCAGGTTCTGGGCGTGAAAGCCTACCCCAATTTGCTCGACGTGCCTGAACAGGTGGACTTGGCGGTGATCGTCACTCCCGCCTCCACCGTGTCGAGGGTCATGGACGATTGTGCCGCCGCGGGTGTAAAAGGCGCCATCATTATCTCCGCCGGGTTCAAGGAACTCGGCCCGGATGGGGCGCGACTGGAAGGCGAGATTGTGGCCAAAGCTCGTGCGGCCGACATCCGCATCGTCGGGCCCAACTGTTTGGGCATTATGAGTCCTAACACGGGCCTCAATGCGACCTTTGCCAGTGGAATGGCTCGGCCGGGAAGCATTGGCTTCCTCAGCCAGAGCGGCGCTCTTTGTACGGCGGTTCTGGACTGGAGCTTTCGCGAATTGGTCGGATTCAGCGTTTTTAGTTCCATCGGTTCGATGGCCGATGTTGGCTGGGGCGACCTGATTGATTATCTCGGCGACGATCCCCGCACGCGGAGCATCATCATCTACATGGAAAGCATCGGCGATGCGCGCGCGTTTCTATCTGCGGCGCGCCAGGTAGGTCTTGCCAAACCCATCATTGTGATTAAGGCGGGCCGCACCGCCGCCGCCGCTAAGGCCGCCGCCTCGCACACCGGCTCGCTGGCCGGCAGCGATGAAGTGTTGGATGCAGCTTTCCGGCGCACGGGCGTCTTGCGAGTACAGAGTATCGGGGAGCTGTTCCACATGGCCGATGTGCTGGGCAAGCAGCCTCACCCCACGGGCCCAAGCTTGGCCATCCTGACTAACGCGGGAGGGCCTGGAGTGCTCGCCACGGATACGCTGATCGCGGTGGGAGGCGAGCTGGCGGAACTGGATCCGAAGACCATGGAGTCTCTGAACAGCTTTCTCCCCAAAGAGTGGAGCCATAACAATCCCATCGACATCCTTGGGGACGCCACCCCCGAGCGTTATGCCAAAGCGGTCGACCTTGTCGCGCAAGATCCCAACACGGACGGCCTCCTCGCGGTTCTCACTCCGCAGTCGATGACCGACCCCACGCGGATCGCCGAGCAGCTCAAACCTTATGCCAAGCTGCAAGGCAAGCCCATCTTGGCCAGTTGGATGGGCGGTGCGGAGGTGTCAGCGGGGGTTGACATTCTGAATCGCGCCGGCATTCCCACTTTCCCTTATCCTGACACCGCCGCAAAGATCTTCCAGTATATGTGGCAGTACAGCTACAACCTGCAGGGTCTTTACCAGACCCCCGTGCTGCCGGGCGAGGTCAACGGCGCTGCCTCGGGCGCGGCGGCGGCCACCAAAATCATCGAGGGGGTTCGCAAGTCTGGGCGGACGATTCTCACGGAAGTCGAGTCCAAGCGGCTCTTGAGCGCTTACGGAATCCCCACAGTCCCGACGGAGGTGGCCACTACGGCCGAGGAGGCCGTCGATCTCGCGGAGAAATTCGGGTACCCGGTGGTGCTCAAACTCTACTCGGAGACCATTACTCATAAGACCGACGTGGGCGGCGTGCGCCTGAACCTTTTTGACCCTCAAGCTGTAGGCAGTGCCTTCACGAAGATCCAGTCCGCGGTGGCGGAGAAAGTGGGCGCTGGCCACTTCCAGGGCGTGGCGGTCCAGCCCATGGTGCGGCTGGAAGGTTACGAATTGATCGTCGGAAGCAGCCTGGATTCGCAGTTTGGCCCGGTGCTGCTGTTTGGAACCGGGGGACAGTTGGTGGAGGTCTTCAAAGACAGCGCCCTGGCGCTTCCTCCCCTGAACACCACGCTGGCCCGCCGCATGATGGAAGGGACGCGCGTTTACAAAGCTCTCAAGGGCGTGCGCGGACGCCGGCCGGTCGATCTGGAGGCTCTGGAAAAGCTGATGGTTCAGTTCAGCTACCTGGTGGTGGAGCAGCGGTGGATCAAGGAGATTGATATTAATCCTCTGGTGGCTTCTGCGGAGCGGTTGGTGGCGTTGGATGCGCGCGTCGTGCTGCATGGACCTGAGGTGACAGAAGACAAACTCCCCAAGCTCGCCATACGGCCCTACCCGACGCAATACGTCGCACCCTTCACCATGAAAGACGGGGCGACCGTCAACATTCGTCCCATCCGTCCGGAAGACGAGCCGCTCATGGTCAAGTTCCACAACATGCTCTCCGAGCGCAGCGTGATGATGCGCTACGCGCAGGTGATTGCGCTCAGCGAGCGCGTCACGCACGAGCGGCTGATTCGCATCTGCTTTAATGACTACGACCGCGAATTGGCCCTGGTGGCCGAGCACGAAGATCCTTACTCAGGACAGCCCGAAATCATGGCGGTCGGCAGAATGGCCAAGATCTCCGGCACCGAGGATGCGCAGTTTGCCATCCTGGTCGCCGACGCGTTCCAGCGGCGCGGGCTGGGTGCGGAGTTGGTGCGGCGCCTGCTGGCGGTTGCGAAGCAGGAGAAGATCCAGCACTTGAGGGCTGAATTCCTGGTCGAGAACTCTGCCACCCGGCGGATGTGCGAGAATCTGGGCTTCCGCCTCGAGAAGGTCGCAGACCAGGGCCTGATGAGAGCGGAGATCGCCACTTTATAGCGATGATCAAAACCATCGAGTGGACTGACGAAGGCGTGCGCATGATCGACCAGACGCGGCTGCCTGCCGCGGAGGTCTATCGCACCTGCCGCGACTACGAGGAAGTGGCGGAAGCCATTCGCAGCATGGTGATTCGCGGCGCGCCGGCGATTGGCGTGGCGGCAGCCATGGGAGTGGCGCTGGGGGTCAAGAACTCCGGCGCCCGGACCCTTCCTGCCTTGCGAGCGGATTTCGAGCGGATCGCAGAAACGCTTTCCCGCACCCGCCCCACCGCCGTCAATCTGTTTTGGGCAATCGACCGCATGCGCCGAGCGTTCGACGCTTCCCTCTCCTGCCACACTACCGACGCGCAGGCTCTAGAAGCGGTCAGAGTAAGTCTCGAGGAAGAAGCGAAACGCGTCCTCGCTGAAGACATCGCGATCAATGAGGCCATGGGCCGGCAGGGCGCCGCCCTCCTTCCGGAGTCGGGGACGGTCCTTACCCATTGCAATGCGGGCGCTCTGGCCACGGGCGGTTACGGCACGGCCTTGGGCGTAATCCGCGCCGCCGTCGCACAAGGGAAGAATATCCAAGTCTTCGCGGATGAAACCCGGCCTTTCCTTCAGGGGGCGCGCCTGACAGCTTGGGAACTTGCCAAGGACGGGATTCCCGTAACCCTCATCACCGATAGCATGGCGGGCCATTTCATGAAGCAGGGCCAGATTAAGGCCGTGATCGTGGGCGCGGACCGCATCGCGGCTAACGGCGACACGGCGAACAAGATCGGAACGTACAGCGTGGCCGTGCTCGCCCATGAGAACGGCGTCCCCTTTTACGTTGCCGCTCCGCTTTCAACGATTGACCGCAGCCTGGCCAGCGGAGAGGCGATTCCAATCGAAGAGCGCGCCTCGAGCGAAGTCACCCACCTGGGCGGCATCGAGATCGCACCTCCCTGCGTCCCGGCGCGCCACCCGGCATTTGACGTAACACCCCACCGCTACATTACCGCCATTATTACCGAACGAGGGATTGCCCGCGCGCCGTATACACAGAGCCTGAACGCCCTTTTTCAATAAACGCCAATCCGATGTAGCCGACGTTTTGTCACTTTTAGGCCCCGGTCGCGACCCGAAAGTTTCGCTTCGTTTTGCGCAATACGGGCCGTTTTTGCGGCTTTAGGTGCACAACTTGCGTGTAATCTGCACGCAAATGGCATCAAAATTGCGCAAGTGATCCTTTGTTTTCAATGACTTCTTAGCTTCGTTCCCACTATTTTTCATTTTTTGTTTTTCCCCGGTTCTCATGCTGCACCGGGGCCTTGGCGCATACCCCGGCCACTGGTCCATCCAGTTGCCGAACAAGGCAAATTGTCGATAAAATGACCATACTAATAGGCTATCATAGATCCTTGGTTTGTCAAGCGAAAAATGCGAAAAAACTGAAGGGGACAATATGTCGCGCGCTGTGGCAGGCTCGCGATGCAGATTCCGCAACGTGTCGGCACCGGGATAGAAGGGGGCCAAGAACATCAATCTGAGGGAAGCCGGGATTTGAGAGCCCCATTGGATCGCAGCCGGCGCGTTCATCAACATGTGCCGAAAGGCCAGGTGTAATCCGCGAAGGTCCTGGCCAACAGTCCGAGTGGCCGCCCGGAAATGGGTATAGGCTCGCGCTCCCAAAATCTCGTCCGAACTGGCGGGCTTGGCCGCCGGTTCGCCTACCACCAACTCCGCTCCCCCGGTCAATCCCACCAAAGAGGGTGGGTTTGATAGCGCAATCACCTGCGAAATAATTTTTTCAACCGCAATGATCAAATCCGGCGGCAATTTGCGCTGACATCGACGAGGGGACGAACTCAGAAGGCTGCAATATCTTTTTCGAACAAGGAGAAACTTCGATGAAAACCGCACGTGTTCTGATCACCACTTCTCTGCTGTTGTGTGCCACCTCCCTGTGTCTACAGGCCCAGGAGCCTCAGTTCTTGACGCCCGTGCACTTCAGAGGTGTAATCAACGATTTTACACCGATAACTACGGGTACGAGTCCGTGGGAACTTCACGGTCCCTGGAGCTTGACGTTGAACGGAGAATCCCAAATAGTCAAATTCTCGGCAGCTCTGACGATGGAGCTGTCCGACTTTGGACAGACAGTCACAAATGTGAATGCGGTCGCCCGATCACAGCATACCCACCACATCACGATGACGAGTGACACTGTTGTCTATAACCCGACCGACTGTCCTCCGGCACCCGTTGGGACCCCTCCCTACACAGCCCGTATTGAGGTTACGGGAACGGCCAACATCGAGGCGAATGGAGGCCAAGCACCCTTTGGGCCGTCGCCGTTGCAGGTCTGCATCGCAGGAGGGTCGCAGGTCGAGTATTCGAACATCACGCTGGTATTTACCCCAACGAGTGGCGCCAGTGGACATTTCGGGTCGCAGGCGATCCACGGCGTCATTCAGAAGGCAGATTAGCTGGGCAACTAATCCCACATTTCCATTTTGTACTCGATCTCTGAATCTTCCGATCACCGTGATCATCAATATTCATGCGGGTGTGAAAGCTATGAGGACGCTTCGGAGGTCCGTACCCAATGGGTGAGAAACAGAATCAACCCTTTCAGCTCTCTTTCAACGCCTCTCTCAGGATCGATTTCCAAGGGTATCGCGTCACCTCCGATGGCGGGCTGATCCTGGTGCGCGAACTCGACGAGCGGCTCGGGTTCGGAGAATTGATTGAAGAACATCTGGCGGACTCCCGCCGTGGGAAGAATACACAGTTTTCTTTTGCCGACTTGCTACGCCAATCCGTATACAGTCGGCTGGCGGGTTACGAAGACCTCAACGACGCGGAGAGGATTTCCCAAGACCCGGCCTTCCGGCTCATCGCTTCCGAAAAGGTCTGGGATCGAGGCGCGGCCCTGACTTCTCGGTTGCAGACCTTTGAGACGGAGATGCTGGCCGAGGACGAGAACTTCGCCGGAATGGGAAAACTCAACCGGGCATTGATCGGCAAAGCGGAAACAATGGATTCAGGTTACCGGACCGTCCTGGACATGGATTCGACGGAGATCCCCGTGTACGGGGGCAAGAACAGAGCGCCTACAACGGGCACTTCGAGTCGACCTGCTATCACCCGCTGCTGCTGTTCAACCGGGAAGGTGACTGCTTGGCAGCGAAGTTGCGTCCGGGCTATGTGCACAGCGCCGAGGGTTGGGAAGAACTCTTGTTGCCCGAAATCAAGAGGCAGCAGACGTTGGGCAAAGAGGTAGTGTTCCGCGCTGATGCCGCCTTCGCCAAGCCGGAGATTTACGAGGCGCTGGAAGGGCGTGGCGTGAAGTATGCCATCCGCATTCCCGCGAACGACATTTTGGAACGGGGCATCGCCGAACTGCTGCCGCGCCCCTTGGGCCGGCCGAGCCACAAGCCGGTGATCTTGTACAAGAGCTTTCTCTATCAGGCGGCGACTGTTTGGGAGCATGGTCCGGCGGATCGCCTCGCTGCCCTTGCCCGCCGGGTAGGCGAACGCCAGACCGGAGCAGATTTCGGTGGCGAGAGAGGTAGGGGCGGGGAAAGTGTCCGAGGCATAGGTCGAAAGAGGGTCAGTTTCGAGTTTTGGGATTCTGCGGAGAGACAAAACCGACCCGTTCCAAGGCCCCTGCGAGCACCCTGCACTAACAAATCGACTGGACCTTGAAATTAGAGGCTGACGCATGTAGAATCTCGGTAGGGGCGAAAACTGAAAACGGAAATTCCGGCTGAGGTGAAACATGCAATATTTACGCACACTTGGGCGATTTGCATCATTCACGAACGCGAGATTTCATCGGATCGCCCTGGCGCTGACTATAGCCGCGGCATTCGGACTTTGGGGATGCGGCGGAAGTTCAACCTCTTCGCCTGCTCCTACTCCTCCTTCGCTCATAAGCGTGACAGTCACACCCGATTCCGTCACGGTGTTACGGGATGCGACACAAGCCTTTACGGCCAGGGTCACCGGAACCACCAACACTGCGGTCACGTGGAGCGTGGAGGAAAGCTCTGGCGGTACGATCGACAGTGCGGGCCTCTACACGCCTCCACAAAATGGGGCTGGCACCTTTAATGTCATAGCGACGAGCCAGGCCAATTCGGCCGCCGTTGGCGCAGCCGTAGTGATTGTTCCGATGCCCCAAGTAACGATTGATCCTGTGGTGGTTACACTGCGTCCTGCTGGGACGCGGACGTTCGCGGCAACTGTCTCAGGCCTGACCAATACGGCTGTAAATTTCACAATTCAGCAGAGCGCTGGGGGGCTGATAAACAGCGCCGGACTCTATACCGCGCCGACTGCTGTCGGCTTCTATCATGTCGTCGCCACCAGTATCGAGGAAACGACGGTCACCGCGAGTGCTACGGTTACCGTGACGACCTCTTCCAGCGGATTTACGCCTACCGGGAGTCTCAACGAGGCGCGGGGCCTGCACACTGCCACCTTGCTACCGGATAACAAGGTGCTCGTGGCGTATGGCTCAAACAGTAGCGCATTCACCAATGCAGCCGGTTACGTGGGCCTCACGTCGATAGAAGTGTACGACGCTGGCACGGGCAAGTTTATTGAAATCATTGGAGACGATGGCGCAGGGATATACGGCCACACTGCGACACTATTGCAGAACGGAAAGGTCTTGTTAGCCGGGGGCTTTGTAAACTCTGTTTGGGACTACTCAGGCATTAGTGGCTCATACAACGTGGCAACACTCTACGACTCGGCCACTGGTGTATTCAGCGGGACGGGCAACATGACGGCCAACCGCGGGGATCATACCGCGACCTTGCTGGCGAACGGCAAAGTCCTGATTGCAGGAGGGGCCGATCAAGATCCAACTGGAACGGGCTTGACCAGCGCCGAACTCTATGATCCAAGCACAGGCACTTTCACACAAACGGGAAGCATGGCCGTGGGGCGCTTCCTGCACACCGCTACGCTTCTGCAAAACGGGAAGGTGCTCATTGTGGGTGGTGCCCTAACGTCTACATCAGACCCGGTCGCCACGGCGGAAGTCTACGACCCCGCCACTGGCACCTTCACCATGACCGGCGCAATGGCGACGGCCCGCGAACAACATACGGCAACGCTTCTCGCCGACGGCAGGGTGCTGATCGTCGGCGGCACAACCTCCACAGGCACAGGTGATTTGCACCCGACCGCAACTGTGGAAGTTTACGACCCATCTACTGGATCGTTTTCGGTTACCGGATCAATGGCCGAAGCCCGAACTTTCCATACAGCGACGCTGTTACCGAGCGGGGAAGTGCTGGTAGCAGGCGGCGGCGACGAAAATTCCACCGCGGAGGTCTACGATCCGGCGACCGGCGCTTTCAGCATTACCAGTGGGATGGAGATCGGGCGCTCGGGACACACCGCAACGCTGCTCCCGAATGGGAGCGTATTGGTTGCGGGCGGCGGTATTTTTGCCGGTCTGGCATCCGCGGAGTTGTATCATTGAATACCTGGGGCTAGATCGAGAACAGGGACAGACACTGTCCCCGTCCCCTATGGCTTCGTCCGCCGAAAAAAGGGGTAGTGGCGGATCTGTTCGCCGGCTGGCGCAGACACCGACTTTTGGTGTCTGATCCCGAAGGGACGTTCACTTCCCGTACCGTGGCGCACAGAGCGGCGAAGCGCTGAGTTATTTTTCTTCGCTACCACGAAGCGGACGCCCAATTGCAGGGGCGCTGCCACGAGCACCGCAAACTGCAAAATAACACTAATACGTCGGGCATGCGGGAGCGGGGAACACGGCGCGGACGAATAGAACCGGCGAGCCGAAAGTTCCCCTCTCTCTTTCAGGTTGTTCGCGTGGCTTAGTTTTGCAATTGAACTGTATCGACCGACTACGGCCGAGATTGACTTTTCGCAAGATCAATGAGCAGTATTTCCGAGTCTTCCGACAGTCGGTCGAATACGATCCGTTTGCCGTCGGGAGTGATATCAAAGGTCCGCATCACCGCGGAACTGCTCAGCCGAGTCAAACGCCGTGAACGCATGGTGTTAAGCTCCAGCAACCAGAAATCTTGCTCGGCCATCGTACTTCCCAGCATGTAAACCAGTCCCGTGCCGTCGGGCAGGAAACGCGCACGCACACCCTCGCGCTGTACTCTGATCTCTGGTAATTTCGCCGCGCTGCCATCCGGGTGTACAGCCAGGAGCGGCGCGAGCGTGAACACCTGTGGTCCGCAATACACGATCAGGTCCCCTCGTGGAGACCACACCGGATCGAGGAACGGTCCTGTTGCAATTCGAACCGGCGCGCCGCCGTCAACGGGTAATTTGAACAAGCCCAGTCCCTTGTTGTCGGAGCCGGCCACGGCAATCCACTTGCTATCGGGAGACCAGGATGCTGCGCCCCGAACATCAACATTGCTTGAAAGAGCACGGAGCTGTGTTCCATCCGCTGTCATTACGTGCATCTGTTGCTTGCCATTTCGCCTCAGTGCAAACGCAACGTGGCTCCCGTCAGCCGAGACCGCCACCGGGAACTGGAGCGCGCCTTCGGAGCCCTTCCATACCTCCAGCGCTTTCCCATCGCGATAGCTCCACAGTCCGTCAGCGCCGTCGCGCGAAGATAGGTAGAACAACGATCCGCCTCCGAAGCGGGGCGCCCAGGAGCGCAAGGTGGGTACTTGGAAAGCTTCGACTTCCTTTTCTTCGACTGTCCGACTCGTGATCGGAATGCTCCACAAATTGGCCTGAGGATTCACGACACTCGCCGCAAGACGTCGGCCATCCGCTGTGGCTGCCAAGGCGGTGTATTCTTCCAAGCCGGAACTCACACGGTCCGAAATTCGCGTTTTTGGGTCGAATGCCCACAACCATGGGCCAGTCCCGTCTTGATTGTGGGCAACGAATAGAATCGTTCGTTCACTAATCGGGGTCGGGTAGCCAATGTCCGTGTTGAGGTGAGTGAGTTGTTCTAATCCTCCTCCATCCGGTTGAATGCGCCACAGATCCATCTCGTGCGTAGCCGGCCGGCCGCGCACCAAGTAGATCCAGCGGCCATCCTTTGACCAGACCTGAAAGTGGTTGTGCAGATCGGGCTCGTTTTGCAAGATCAGGCGTTGATTAGTGCCGTTCTGATCCGCTACAAATGTCGCGTCGCCCGCTTCCAAGTGGTGATAAACCAGTCGTGTGCCGTCTGGCGACCAGGCAACCTCGGCGGCCTTTTCGTCCAGAAAATCGCGGGGTGTCCCGCCCATGAGAGGCCATAGCATGAGCCTCCTGGCTTCGGTGCCACCGCTCCACACTTCTGATCCGTCGCCTGAAAACCCAAACGCGCGCAGGGGTGCACGCGCATCCCCAATCCGACCTTGGGTAAGGTTCGCCGGGCTGTTTCCGTTGGTTTGCATCAGCCAGATGTCGAACGTACCGCTCCGGTCGGAAATGAATCCGGCGAATTTCCCGTCTGGGGAGATAGCAGGGTTGCTCTTCGTTCCTCCGAAGTTTGTCAGCCTTGTGAGCTGCGCATTGAGAAGTGGGTTCTGGACTGTGGGCTTGGTACGATTCGCGACGATCCACGAAAGTAATCCGGTCACCAGCAACGCTAGCAGAGTCCATGCCAACCAAGTGTGGCGCTCGCGTACTGCAGAAGTAGCGGCTCGCCCCCCGCTGGCCGTGTCACGTTCGAGGCGCTTGAGGTCGGTACTAACGTCGGCAGCATTCTGGTACCGGAGGTCCAGGTCCTTCTCGAGAGCCTTAGTGATGACGTGTTCCAACTCCACGGGCAACTTGGGATTAATCTGAACTGGTGAAACCGGGGCGCTATGCAGGATGGCGTCGTACATGGCCCCAGAGGTCTGACCCAAGAATGGCAACTGCCCAGTTCCCATCTGGTACAGCACCACGCCCAGCGAGAACAGATCGGTTCGTGCGTCCAATTCCTTGCCTAATACTTGCTCCGGCGACATGTAGGCCACGGTGCCCATCGCCGTGCCTGGTGTGGTCAGGTGGCGAGCTGCCATCTGCGATTCGTCTAGGGTCTCTTGTTCGGGTGCGGATAGGCCTGCATGACTCAATTTCGCGAGACCAAAATCCAGGATCTTGGCGTGACCCCTCGCGGTCACGAAGATATTTGCCGGTTTGATGTCGCGGTGCACTACTCCCTTCGCGTGCGCCGCCTCCAGCCCGTCTGCAATTTCGATGGCCAGGCCCAATAAGGTCTCAGGAGCGATTGGACGATCCCCAATCAAGTGATTTAGCGTCGTCCCCTCTAGAAACTCCAGAGCGATAAAGGCGCGTCCTCCGGCTTCGCCGATATCGTACAGCGTGCAAATACTGGGATGATTCAGAGCCGAAACTGCCTGCGCTTCGCGACGAAACCGCGCCAGCGCTTGCTCGTCCTCGCCAAGTTCTTCAGGAAGAAACTTGAGTGCAACGAACCGATGCAATCGAGTGTCCTCGGCCTTGTACACCACTCCCATTCCCCCTCGGCCTATCTCCTCGATCAGCCGATAGTGTGCGATTGTCTGGTTCGCCATCTGAAGCGGACGCGAAGAAGGTGTAACATCAAGAATCTCCGGAGCGGCGACGGCCAGAAACTGGCTTCCCGCCGCCTCGTGGGAATCAATCAACGATTCCACTTCGGCACGCAATTCGACATCCGTTCCGCAGGCAATGTCGAGATAGCTTTGACGTTGCTCGGGCGCAAGGCGTAGGGCCTCTTCCAGTATCTGCTTCGTCCGCTCCCATCGATCTGTGCTCATACATCGCTCGCCCTGGACATCTCTCGATGAAGCCATGCGCGAGCAGCCGTCCAATCGCGCTGTACCGTCGCCGGAGCAACGGCCAGGGCATTAGAAATTTCCTCCAATGAAAGTCCCGCGAAGAAGCGTAATTCGACTACCCGGCTCTGTCGCGCATCAATCTTGGCCAGTGACTGCAAAGCATCATCCAGAGCAATCACATCCACATCTTTGCCCTGGGAAATCATCACGTCTTCGAGCGACACCTTGCAGACAGTTCCTCCACGCTTTGCCGCTCTGTGGCGACGCGCATAGTCGACCAGAATTTGACGCATGAGCTGTCCTGCGATGGCAAAGAAATGAGTGCGGCTCTCCCACTGCGGACAATTCAATCCAACCAGCCGTAGATATGCTTCGTTCACCAAATCGCCGCTCTGCAGCGTGTGATCAGGCCGTTCGTTTCGCAGTTGAACGTTCGCCAAGCGGCGCAATTCCCGGTAGACGCGGGGCAGCAGCGAATCGAAGGCTTTACGATCACCTTCCCCCCACTTTTGCAAGAGCTGTGTGATTTCACTCGGAGGCTGGCGCCCCATCGAAATTCCCCCGAACCGACACCCCTGGTAAACCTAGCGTATCTACCCAGGTGTTTCCTGTCAATCCGGAAAACTGCATGAAAAACCAGCGGCTTATGAACTTGTTGGAGAACAGCAGGAACCGGGGGGTCTGGCGTTTCTGAAGTTTGGCTCGTAGCCTGGAGGGATGAAAACACATACATCCTCCAAGCGCTTGATTCTGCGCGATGAACACCGATCCCTCGCGGTTGACAGCGAAGCCGCGACCGACCTCCTCGGCCCAATCTGTCGATAACCGTCCCGCTGTAGGGGGACGGCTTGCCGTCCCCGCAATTTCGCTGGTCCCGCCGGGGGTAGGGCAAGCCCTACCCCTACACCGAGCGGGTCCAGCCTTTGACCATCAGCTACAGACGATCCGCCTTCTTTAATATCTCGTTCAGAATACCCGGAATCTCAAAAACCGCCCGATTGTTGATGGCAGCAGCGTTGTTACGGAAGCGGGCGAAATTGGAGGGCTCAAGAAGCTCTTCGACAGTGGGCGTGATGCGGCCAAAGTCGCGTACCACCAACCCTACCTGCTTTTCGAGGACCCAGTCCGCGTTGTAGCGTTCCTGCGGAAGGGTTCTGGCGTTGCGCTCCACGATGACCGGCAGTTTCATGGCCAGCGCCTCGCTGATGCTGCCAGGGCCGGGCTTACCAATGAAAAAGTCGGCGAGGAACATGTAGTAGGGAACTTCCGTGGTGAAGCCCTCGACATAGTTGCGAACTTTGCCCCTGAGGCCGCGTAACATTGCGGTCAAGCGTTCATTGTGACCGCAGATGAGAATCAATTGCAGATTCCGCTTTGCCGCTTCGAGTTTCCTGGCAATTTTCACCATGACGCTCGAGCCTTGCCCGCCGAACATAACCAAGCCGGTGGGCAACTCGGGGTCAAGGCCCAGACGCTGGCGTTCCGCAGCGCGATCCACGGCAACCTCCTGATAGAACTTGGGGTGAAGGATCATTCCTGAGGTCGCGTAGATCTGGTGGTCGCGAAATCCCGTCGAGCGGGCTTGTGCCATGGCGCGCTCGGACCCGCAAACTACAAACTGCTCCTGGCGTTCCAGCCAAAAATGGGGAGGGTAATTGGCGAAGTCCGTAAGCACTGTGACGAACGGGGTGACCGCCGAGACCCGGCGCAGGCCCTCGAAGAGCGCCCGGTTGAAGTGCGGAACGAGCGATACGACCAGTGTGGGCTGGCTTTTGCGCCAGTACGCCTCGAGTAGCCTCACTTGTTGCTGATGGTAGAGCCTTATGGCCGCCTGGAGGACGCGCAATCCTGCTCCCGCACCCCACGTCCAACCCATTTTCAATAACCAGTTATAGAGATCCTGTAAGCGCAGGCCGGATAGCCTCAGTACGGGATCGATGGAATCGAGCAACTCCTGAAGGTTCATTAAATGGACGTCCCATTGAAGTTGCTGCTCGGTAACGAGGCGAAGGGCCGTGGCGGCGGCGCGGTGCCCGCCCCCGGCGTCAAAATAAACGAAGTCGATTCTGCCCATGGGCAGGCATTCTCGCATAGCTTGAGGTGTTCGTACAACCTTGCCGTCGCCGGTTGCCCCACGGAGCGTCCGGCGAAAGGCGGTGCATGTGGTGCGGGCGTCCCGCCCGCTGTCGCGGGAGCGTCTCGCTCCCGCGCGCGGGCAAGGTGCCCGCGTGACAGCGTGCGGGACGCCCGCACCACAACGCCGGGCCGACACCCTCGACTTTCGTCTCGCTGGGCCGGCCCAACACTTCTGGGCGCCAAGGGAACGCGCCTGTAGCCGAGTTCGCAAGCCGTAGCTAATGGTGTACCTTTAACCAACTCTTCATCTGCAAGCGACACATCTGTAACATAGGAAATGTAGCCTGGAGGGTGAGATGTGACCTACACGTCCACACGGTCCACTCCGGCATGGCCACCCTGCCGGTCCTGAACCGTTTTTGCCGCGAGTGCTACAACCCGCCCGAAGCCCTCTACGAGAAGCTCAAACGCCAAGGGTTGGATCTGGTCACCGTGACCGATCACGATTCCATTGATGCGGCAGAGGGCCTGCGGCGGCACGAGGATTTTTTCCTGAGTGAAGAGGTCACCTGCCGGGCGCCGAGCGGCAACGAATTCCACGTTGGCGTCTACAACATCAACGAGTGCCAGCACACTGAGGTTCAACGCCGGCGAAACGATCTTCCCCGGCTGCTGGCCTATCTCGAGGAGCAGCGGCTGTTCTTCAGCCTGAACCACGTCTTTTCGGCTCTCACCGGACGCCGCGCGGCCGACGATTTCGACTGGTTTGAAGCCTGTTTTCCCGCCGTCGAAGTCTTGAACGGACACTTGCCGGCGCGCAACAACCGTCTTGCCGGCCGGTTGGCAGCCTACAACAGGAGGATTGCGGTGGGAGGAAGCGACGCCCATGCGCTGGCTTCGGCGGGCAGCGTGTGGACAGAGGTTCGGGGTGCACGGACCAAGGCTGAGTTTCTCGAGGGGTTGTGCGAGGGCCGCGCGCAGGTGCGGGGGGAGTCGGGAAGCTATTGGAAACTGACCAGCGATGTCCTGGCGGTCAGCCGCGAGATGTTTCGTGAGAAGCCCTTCATGCTGCTCCTCGCGCCTCTCTTGCTCGGCGTCCCTTCCGTTACCCTGATCAATTATTTTTCGGAGAGGCGGTTCGCGCGCAAGTGGGGAAAGGCGTGGGCTCGCATGCGTGGCCAGGATCGCGGCCAGTCGGTCCGCCGCATCCCAACCGCAACCGGGGAGGCGACAGCGTGACTATTCCCGGCACCATGTTGGGCTTCGTTTCGAGCGGCGACCAGCGCCTGATGCGGCGCGTGAACCGCTGGAAGCCGCCGCGCTGGATCAGGCTCTGGATGATTCTGGCAACCCGGGCCGGCGACGGCTGGTTATGGTACGCCCTCGGGGTCCTGGTGTTGGCTTTCGGCGGTCCTTCCCGCTACGCGGCAGTGGTGGCGGCAGGAATTTCCTGCGGAGTTGGTGCGGCCCTCTTCCTGGTTCTTAAAAGGCTGGCCGGACGGAAGCGGCCCTGCGCAATTGCTTCGCATTGCTGGGCTACTCTATTGCCGCCCGATCAGTTTTCCTTCCCTTCCGGGCACTCGATCAGCGCCTTCGCCTTCGCAGTCTCCATCGGCTTGTTTGAGCCCTCCTTGATGTATGGCCTCCTTTTCTGCGCGCTCAGCGTGGCGATTTCCCGAATCATGCTGGGTTTACACTTCCTCAGCGATGTGGTGGTCGGGTCTCTCCTTGGCGCGGGGCTCGGGTACGCGTGCTATGCTTTGTTGAGCGGCGTCCTGTAGCAGCCGTTTGCCGACTTTTGCGGCGCGGCCTTCGGAAGAATCCCAAAATTCAAGATTCCAAATTCAAGAGGAAGAGGCAGGGCCTTAATCCGTCGATAACGCGCGAGCAGGCAACAAAGAGGTAGGGGCGAGGCGCCGCCCCGCCCCTACGGGTAGCACCCTCCTGCCTGTGCAACATCAGGGTTGACAAGGCAACTGAGGGGTGTAGACAATGATCAAGGGGTTGAGGAGGTTACGATGAACTCCCGAGTAGAGTCCCTCTGCTTTTGCTTTCTTTCTCTTTTCCTACTGTCGTGCCTTGGGTTCGCCGGACCGAAAAAGGAAATTCAAGGACAAGTCGCTGATGCCGGCAGCCTGCTGAAGGTTCACACCGTTTGCCTCGATACGAGCGCGCTCGCCAAGCCCGAATTAGGATTATTAAAAAGGGTCGTCAACCGCGCCACAAAACCCAATGGAGTGCTCAGCAAGTTGAACTGGCAACTTCTGGATGCTTGCGACAGCGCGGACGCGATCGTGAAATTGGATATGCGAGACCGCGATAAGGAATCCTGGGACGATGCGCACGCGCCTGCATCGTCGGGGGTTGGCCTGGGGATTTCCACGGTGACGTCGGTTACGGTCGCGCAAGCCAAGATGCTCGTTACCAACCGCGCCTCAGGCAAGACAATCTATCAAGTGGAGGGCAAGCCTCGTAACGACGGGGAGAGTGCTTTCGAAAGTGTGTTTTCAAAGCTGTTAAGCGATGTCAAAGCCCTCCCGCGTTAATCGCTTCTGAGCGTCCGTTGGAAGAGCTGATCCTGCTTTGAAAATCTGTGTGCCGAAGGCACCTTGGAGTGCGGCGGCTTGACGCCGCCTTGGGACTATCGAGGAGCGCGGACTTGCCACCACGCCGGCGCTACCCTTTCAAGTTCTTCTCACCAAAACCCTCGCCCAGCAAAGTACGAAGGCGGCGTCGAGCCGCCGCACTCCAAGGTGCTTCGCGCATTTTCATGGTTTCCGAGTCCCGCGAGGCGGCATGAGCGACTGTAAGGTTCATCAGGAGAGAGGCGCCCGGGGCGGCGCCGGGGCCGCCCCGCGGGCCACTATGAAAAAACCGTTAGGATTCCGCTCTCAGTTCCAACTTCTCGGCATCCCAGAAGAGGCGCTGCTTTTTCAGATACGAGAGGTTCGCCATGTGACAGGCCACCGCCGTACCGCAGCCGAAATCCACGTTCTCGATGGGCTGCTGGCGGCTCTTGACGGCGGCAAAGAAGTTGCGGAAGTGGTCCTCGGTGCCTTCGGCCCTTTGCATGAAGTTTTGCGGCTTGCGATGCTGCTGTTTCCGGTAGGTGCCAATATCCGCCTGAGGGTCGTTCTTGTGCGCAGCCATGAACGGGTCCTTGGTGTCCTTCGGCCAGCTCTCGAGCGGGTATTCGTAACCCCACTCTTCGTCGTAGGGGAGCAGGCTGGCGGACTCCTCGGTGAGCACTACGGTACCTTTGTCGCCCATGAAGCGCACGATCTCGCCGCCATCGAAGTTCGACACCAGGTTGGCCATGACGACCACCTGGAATTTGCCGTAGTCGTACAGGGTGTTGTGGATGTCGGGGACATCCCGGTCGCCCGTCCATTTGTAAATCCCGCCATTCGCCACGGCGCTCAAGGGAAACTGAGTGTTCATCAAATAGTGAACGCGCGAAAGCAGATGGACGTATTCGTCACCGGCAATACCCGTGCCGTAGTCCCACCAATTTCGGAACTGGAAGAAGCGCGCGGCATCGAACGGACGCTTGGGCGCGTTACCCAGGTAGCGGTCCCAGTCGATCGTCTGGGGCGAGGCATCGGGCGGGACGGGGTACTTCCAGGCGCCCACCGGGTCGGGCCGGTAGATCTCGCACTGCACCATGTAAATGTTGCCAATTTCTCCCGCATCCACCCAGGCTTTTCCTTTGTGGGTCGATTCCATGCTCAGGCTCTGGCTGCCGACCTGTACCAGGCGGCCGGTTTCTTTCGAGACTTTGACCATCTCCAGGGCTTGGGGAATGGTGTGAGTCATGGGTTTCTCGATATAAATGTCCTTGCCGGCCTGCATGGCGGCGATGGCGACGGGCGCGTGCCAATGGTCGGAAGTGGCGATGCAGACAGCATCGATGTCTTTGCGGTCCAGCACCTCACGATAGTCGCGCGTGGTGGCGGTGTTCGCCTGAATCTCCTTGGCGCGGCGGAGGTGGCCATCGTACAGGTCGCAGACGATGGCAACATCAGCTTTCACGCTGAGCACGGCCTGCATCTGCTCCAGGCCGCGAATACCCACCCCGACCATGCCTACGGTAACGCGCTCGTTCGGCGATGCGACTCGCCCGATGGCAGGCGCTCCCAAGGCCAATCCGGCCGTCGCGGCGCCGGCCACGGAGCGTCCAATAAACTCACGCCGGGTAATCCCTTGATCAGACATATGCGTCCCCCTTTGATAGTTGGTACTTCGCGTTGAATTATACCGAATGAGTTGCAGTCGCAGGGGCGACCCTGGCGCTCGCCGTGGGAAACCCCTACGCCGGCAGCTTGAGCCTCACGAGGCGCCCAAGTTGCTGAGGCTCTCCTCGATCAGCTTCTGAACTCCTGCCATCGGCTCGCCTTTTCCTTCCCACTCCATGGAGAAGTAACCGCGATAGCCGTTCGCTTTGGCGATCTCGAAACACTTCGACACATCAACCGTGTAGAGTTCCCCTTTGTCTCCGACTTCGGAATCTTTCATGTGCGAGATGTTGTAAGCATGCTTGAACATCGCGGCCATCGCCCGATTGTTGAACACCTGATCGTGGGTCAGCATGGAGTTGCAGAAATCCGGGAGCGCATGCAGATACGGATGGTTCACCTTCTCGATCACCTGCACGATAAAGAAGGGGTCCTCGGTGACGTTATCGTCGTTCTCGAGGTTCACCAGCACGTTCTTCTGCGCGCCGTATTCGGCCAGGCGCTTCAGGCTCTCGGCCGCGCGCTCAACGTCAGGTTTCATGTGCCGCGCTTCGGCGATGTGCAAGCGCACGCTGGGAGACCCGATGGCGACCGCGACGTCAATCCACTTCTTTCCGTTGTCCACCGCTTTCTGGCGCTGCGCATCGACGCCGTCGTAGAAGCTGTAGTGCGGGTCGGCGGCAATATTCACCACGTGGCAGCCGGCTTTTTCGACGTTCGACCGGAACTCCCGCAGGTAGCTGGCTTCTGTGGAACTGAAGTGTTCGCTCAGCGGTTCGATGTTGCGCACCTTGAACCGCTCGACGACCATGGCGGCAAAGTCTTTCAAGTCCATTCCCGGGAGCTTCGGGTCGCGAGCCCACTTGTTGAGCGGAGCCACGATGTAGCCCCGGAACGGCCATGAGGGCACCGCAAGGCGATCGCGCGGGGCACTCGGAAAGCTGAGGCCGGGCTGGGTCAAAACTGAAAAACCCCCGGCGGTAAAGGCCGATGAGGCGGCAAGCGCGCCCACGCAAGTCTGTAGAAAATGACGACGAGGAATTACTGCCATGGTTGTTTCCTTCTGATGCGCGACGTAAAGAACAAGTAAACGCAGAATTTCGAAACGCGATCCGCAAGCTTGCAAATGTACTCGCAATCATTATCTGAGTCAATATGATGATTGGCGGCGTGCGGCCACAAGGGTCGCCCCGGCAAGACGGCGAACTCTCACTCATAGCGCAAGGCCACAATAGGGTCGAGGCGCGCGGCTTTCATGGCGGGCCAGAGGCCGAAGAAGAGGCCGATGGCGACCGAAACCACGAACCCTGTCACCACTGACCACATAGGAACGGTGGAAGGCAGGGTGGGGACGAGGGTTCGAATCAGGAAACTGATTGTATAGCCGGCCAGGATTCCCATCACTCCACCGGCCCCCGTAAGGCTCATGGCCTCCAGCAGGAACTGCCAGGTTATATCGCTGCTGCGCGCCCCAATGGCTTTACGCACGCCGATTTCGCGCGTCCGTTCCGTCACGGAAACCAGCATGATATTCATCACCCCGATGCCGCCGACCATCAAGCCGATGGAGGAGATCACGACGGCGACCAGAACGACCATGC
>Ga0326727_10006689_pt1 | contig 31300 bp, 24 predicted proteins | sample MB2enrmetagenome_FD_207643 | JGI IMG/M metagenome (GOLD analysis project Ga0326727, IMG submission 207643) | Lab enriched peat soil microbial communities from McLean, Ithaca, NY, United States - MB29MY | ecosystem: Environmental > Terrestrial > Soil > Wetlands > Peat | place: USA: New York...
GAAGCGACTTGGCCGCCCTGCTCTCCAAGTGCCCGAACCCCGACCGTGTTGCCGCCTGACCTCACCGCCAGAATACGTGAGCGAACTTCTGGAATGGAGTACTTAGTAAACCATAGCACCGTCTCGTGCCGCCCGCTGAAACGCGACGTCTGGTGCATCCCGAAGCCAAACGTCCATATGATTCGGTTCCGGAGGACAACCCCCGGGATTCCCGAAAGGATGGAGAACACGGGGTAGTCCAGGGGGTATGCGGACTGACCGGACACGTGATAACCAACCTGCCAGGATATGCTCCCACCGTCCCGCGTAACACGGACGACCTCGGGCAGGATGATCCTATGCGCTGCGATGAAATCGTCGACTGACTTCGACTTTTCATATTCCTTGCCCATGCAGTACGGTGGCGATGTCATGGTCAGATCGACGCTCTCGTCCGGCAACCTCCGGACGAGTTCAAGGCAGTCGCCCGTAAAGAGAACCGTGGGGACACCCTCAGCAAGTGAGCGCGCGGCTCGCCCAGCGGACTTGTAGACCCGTACATCCATCAACCGCAAGGATAACCCACCTTGGGCAACGCCGGCGGCGCGCGGTAATGGTCGCGCCTGGGCTGACCGCCCGCGCCGACCGTTCAATGCCCGAACCGCCCTGCGAATCCATGCTGGTCCGGCCTCCCTACCCTGGACGGCGGCTGGCGCGTGATCGCCGTTGCACGCACCGCCCCGCAGGGCAGCACGTCGAGCCAGTGGATTCAGCCAGGCGGGCTGGAAGTTCCGTTCAGCGAGGTCGGAGCCTAACACAAGCTTGCGGCTGGATTGTGCGAACTGGGGCCAATTTGAAGTAGCCGAATCCCGATTCCGACGGGGCACCGACCCGCTTGAATGGCAGCCCCCTACCCACGCGCGCAAACGCCCGGCCATCCGCGCATCGCCGCCCCAGGGCCGAGCGCGGGGGGCCTCCGGGCGCGCCCGCAGGATGCCATCCTGCCCCGCAACCCAATGCCGCTACACTCGACTCACCAGCCCCTGGACCCCCCGCACACCGCCCCTCAAGCGCCACTCAAGCTACGATTCGTTCCGCCCCATGCGGCAGCGCACCATTACATACCCTCATGGCCGGCCGCGACGTGGCCGTCATCATGCCCACGGGCCGCGGCAACCCACCGTGCCACCAGTTGCCCGCCCCGGCGCCGGCGCAAACCGCGCTGCTGACTCCGCCGCCGGTCGCGCTCATGCAGCACCAGTTGGCGCAGCCCGGCGGCATGGCAATTCCGGCAGCCCTTATCACCCGCTCCCTCCGTCAGCCCAGCTACTGAAACTCCTCGTAATGCGTCCCCTTCAAACGCGCGGCGGGGTGCGACGCCGTGCGCTCGACGAGCGTCACAATATCCGACACAACCTGCTCGACGGTCGCCCCGAACTGCTCCCTGAACGCGCTTGCGTATGTCTTGCCGCGGCCAACCGACTCGAAAACTCCGGCCATCCCCGCGAAGACGTTCGCGGCGCCCCCCGGATAGCACCGCGTGCGCAGGTACTCGACGAAGAAAATGCCCATGGACTCCATTCTGTCCATCTCCGCCTTGTCTGTCTTGCCAAAGCTGTCGTCGGTGAGAATCGTCCTGGCTTCCTCCGCCGTGAACTTCATGATCTGCCGCGCCTTCCGCACGTCATAATCGTGCCTGGCCACGCCCAGTTGATCCCGGTAGGCGCGGCCGAGGCTGTTGCCATGGCCTTCGATGAAGTACCGCGGCACCAGGCCCGCTTCGCTGAACCTGCCCAGCGCGCGTTTGGCCTGGATGTGCCCCAGTTCGTGAGCCAGGGTGCCATTGGCGAAAGGATCGTCCAGCACGGAGGTTGAAACCACGAACAGGTCGCGCCCACGGGCAAAGCCCAACAACCCCGGATGCTCCCGCTTCATCCGCTCCAGGCTCAGCAGCCGCATGGTCAGCGGCTTCTCCATCCCCGGCACATCCGCCCAACGCATCTGCTCGGCGTCGTACTTCCAGGCGGCCATGGTCTGCTTCTCTACCGCCGTGCATTGGCCTACGCTGACGCTCTGTGCGTCCGGCGAAACGATCTGCAGGAAGCCATCCTGGCAGAGACTGCTGTCGGCGGCCGGCGCGCTCCCGATGGCGAGCGGCAAAGCCAGGGCGAGCAGCCCGATCGGGCGGCGGCGCCTCCCGGAGGAAAGCATTATGGTCAACGGCTGAAGCATCCTGTCGTCACTGGCTGATGGCACGGTTCACGTCTCTTCCATCAGCGCTTCAAAGCTTCCAACATGGATTTGGAGGAGAGGTAGCTGAAGCGCTTGATTTCCTTGCCCGATGAATCCAGCACAACGACCGTCGGGTATCCTCTCACACGAAACCGGCCGACCAGATCTTTTTCCAGGTCGCCGTCGAGTTTGACTCCCACGTAGCCCGCATTCAGTACGGCCGCCACTTCGGCGTCCGTCCAGATCCAGTCGTCCAGCGACTTGCATGGTCCGCACCACGAGGTCCAGAAATCGACGATCAGTCTGCGCCCGGATTCCCTCGCCCGCGCCATTCCCCGTTCGAAGTCGCCCTCAATCCAGGGAAAGCGCCGTGAGGCTCGCGGCCGTACGCGCTCGGCCGCCAGCGTGTCGTCGGGCGCGCGATCGTCCGCCTTCCTGACCGCGCGGTCGACGATGGCGAAACTCAGCGACCGGCCGTCCGGACTGAGGCTGCGAAATTCCAGCACCAGTTCCCTGCCGGCTCCCATATCCAGAAACATCAAGCGGTTGGTATGCCGGGCTTCCTCCCAGGAAAGTACGCGCCTGGAAGCGTCCGTCTCCGATGCGGCCAGAATCGACCAGTTATCCCTGGCGTCAAAGACGGCATCGTTGTTCGAATCCATGACCGCTACCAGTGCCTCAACGCCGTCGATCCTGACGGTGCCGCTCCGCCATGAACTGACCGAATAGCGCATGATGTCCGGCGCTTCCTCCCCGTCCCGAACCGCCCAGAATTCGACCATGTAGGGTTCGACCACGCCGCTCCTGTATGGAATGGACATTTCCGCGCCGCCAAAGGAGCACCGCCAGTCCTTGGTCTTCTCATCCATTGAGGGCCTCGCGATTAGCGGCGGACCGTCATCGCTGAAATTGCCGTTCCGGTTGCGGTCGATGTAGAGCCGGCACAAATCCCGGGGATGCGCGGAATCCGCCGTAGCCAGAATCTTGATCCACGATCTCTGGTCCGGGCCGACCTGCAGAGTGCCGGTTTTCGCCGGCCGGGCGGCGCCTTCCGGAAGCGGCGCGCCCGCCGGCAGGCCGGAAAGTTTCACCTGAGTCCCATAGGGACTGAAATCGGGCCTCGGCCCCATGCCGGGCGCCCGATACGCGAGATCGACTCGGACAATTCTGTCCGGTTGTGCGCCGGCCGGACAGGCTCCTGTCAAACCTATCAATGCGCCAAGCCACGCGGACACTCGCACAGTCCTCTCGCTCGCAAGCCGACTCCTCGGCCCCGTTGTGTTCCCTTCGGCGCCGCGATTCACGCCCGCGTCCCGCTATCCGCCACGCCCGCCGCTTCCACGGTAGCCCGCGTATCCTTTGAATGCACCACCGGCACAATCTCGAATTCCATCAGGTCGTTCCAGGCCAGAATCCATCGTTGCAGCAAGCCCAGATCGTCGGTTTCCATCAACTGGAAACAACGGTCGAAATTCGGCTCGACCCAGCTATCGATGTATTTCAGCCCTTCCGGCATCTGCCGCCCGGACTCCCGCAGCCGGCGATAGATCGGTCTGGCATCGCGGCCCTTGAACTTCTCGACGACCATGAACAACATGTCCCGAACATAGCACGGCGGCCGGGCCGTGAGCGGGCGCCGCCCGCCATCCTGCCCCGCAACCCAATGCTGCTACACTCGGTTCAACAGCCCGTGGATCCTCTGCACACCGCCCTCAAGCGCTATTGGGGCTACGATTCGTTCCGCCCCATGCAGGAGCGCATCATTCAAAGCCTCATGGCCGGCCGCGACGTGGCCGTCATCATGCCCACCGGCGGCGGAAAGTCGCTGTGCTACCAGTTGCCGGCGCTGGCGCTGGGGCAAACCGTGGTGGTGATTTCGCCGCTGATCGCCCTCATGCAGGACCAGGTCGCGCAGCTCGGCGACATGGGGATTCCGGCCGCCTTCATCAACAGCGCGCAGCCGCCCGGCGAGCAGCGTTCGCTGATGCGGGCCGCCGCGCAGGGCGCGTTCCGCCTGCTGTATCTCTCGCCCGAGCGGCTGGCGCGCGCCGATACGGTGGCCTGGCTGCGGCAGGTTCCCCTGGCCTTCTTCGCCATCGACGAGGCCCACTGCATCTCCGAATGGGGGCACGAGTTCCGCCCGGAGTATCGCATGCTGAGCGCCCTGCGGCGCGAGTTTCCGCAATTGCCCATCGCCGCCTTCACGGCCAGCGCCACGCGCCGCGTGCGCCACGACATCCTCAATCAGCTTCAGCTTCGCGAGCCCGACAAGTTCATCGCCAGCTTTCACCGCTCCAACCTGCGCTACGTGACGCACCAGTGCGACAAGCATACCCATCGCAAGCTGCTGCTGGCGGCGCTGCGGTCCTACCCCGGCGAGAGCGTGATCGTCTACGCGCCCACCATCGCCCAGGTCGAAGAGCTGGTGGACTACCTGGGCGACCGTAGGATCGCGGCCGTGCCGTATCACGGCCAGATGGAAACCGCCACGCGCCGCAGAAACCAGGAACGCTGGATGAACGACGAAGTGCGCGTCCTGGTCGGCACCATCGCCTTCGGTTTGGGGATCAACAAGCCGTCGGTGCGGGCCGTGATCCACACCTCGCTCGCGAAATCCATCGAGCAGTATTACCAGGAGGCCGGGCGCGCCGGCCGCGACGGCTTGCCCTCGGACTGCGTCATGCTCTGGCAGCCCAAGGACGTGGGCCTGCTGGCCTATTTCATCGATCAGTTGAAGGACCCGGACGAGAAGGAGCGGAGCTGGCAGCGCTACCACGCGGTGAAGCGCTTCGTCGAGAGCGGCCGCTGCCGCCACCTGCAGATCTGCACGCACTTCGGGCAAACGCCCAAGTGGACGCGCTGCGAAATGTGCGACGTCTGCGGCAACGTCCCGGACTGGTTGAAAGCGCCCGCGGAAGAGCCCGCCGCGGCCGCGAAGCAGAAGCGCCGCAAACCGAAAGCGGAGCGGGCGCCGGAGCCGGAGCGTGAGCCGGCGAGGGCCGTCGAGCCCGTGCCTGTGCCCGTTACGCCGCCGCCCGCGCCCAGGCCCGTGGCGGCGCCGCCCGCCGAGCGCCCCATCTCCGGGCTGGACGCGGAGCTTTTCGAGTTTCTCAAGCAGTGGCGCCAGCGCACGGCCCAGCGCGCCGCCGTGCCGGCCTACATCGTGCTCAGCGACGCGTCGCTGGTGGACCTGTGCCGCAAGAAGCCTTCGAATCTGCGCGAGTTGCTGGGCGTCAGCGGCTTCGGGGAGCGCAAGGCCGAGCTTTACGGCAGCGAGGTCTTCGCCGCGTTCGAAGCCTTCCGCAACGGCGCGCGGGCCGCCGCGCGCGAGACCGCGCAGGCGTCGCCGGCCGACGAGACCATGCGCCTCGTGGCGGAGGGCAAGACCTTCCAGGAGATCGCCGCGATTCGCGGCCGCCAGTTATCGACCGTGGTCAACATGGTGGCGGACCTGGTGGAAAAGGGCCGGCTCCAGTACCGCGTGGAGTGGGTCGGCGAAGAGGCTCACCGGACGATCGGGGAAGCCGTGGAGCGCTTGGGCCCGCAATGGCTGAAGCCGCTGCGCGAGGCCCTGCCCGCGGAGTACACCTACGAGCAGATTCGCCTGGTGGTGGCGTGGGCAAGGAGAGCGGGAGCGACGGAGTGAGCGGCCGGGTCGGGCAGAGTACTGTTCCGGTAGCAGGTGAGCCTTGAGTCCGGGTTCAATGGCCACGAGGAGCGGCGCTTCGGCCGAGGCTCAGGCTAGGGAGGCAAATCGGCTCAGGCCATCGCCGGCTGTCGATCCTAGGAAAAAGTGCGAGCCTTATCCGCGATCCCGCGAATGATGCTGAACAGACCGTGCCTGCTAGGCCACTTCAACGTTCATGTGGACTGCCACATCGCGATCACGGCCCTTCCAGCAAGACAAGAACATTCGTTTGGCCCTCCATGGTGTTCTTCACCTCGGTGTCAGCCCCGGGCAGACCAGATAAATGTCTCCCGTGATCGCATCAGACCTGTCCTGATCCCCAGCGTCCAGCTTCAGGTTGGTTGTCGAGGTCACAATTGTCAAAGAGCCACTGCCTGCCATCCATGCGATGCTTCTGACAATTGGGAGGCCACTTGTGCGCACCTCTTTGATTTCTGAACAAGACAGCACTGTGGTCCTAACCGGCTTGCGTGCACGACCGCTGAAGTGTTCGTACTTGACCTGTCCTGGGGCCATTGTGAGGACGTACAAATGCCTCCCGTTTTCGACGGTATCTGTGATAGACCTGTAGTCCGGGGCCCCAAGATCCTTGGTCCTCGCAATCGGGTCCTGGAAAACGGCCATGAGCTCACTGATTTTCCTGATGGCGGCGTTGGCGGCCTCGGCATTCTTGATGGCCTGCTGGTAGGCGTTCCCAGATGACCAAGTCCCCGCCAAGCCGGCAGGCGTTCCGGGAGTTCCAAGGCCCGCGTAACCGTCGCCTTCAGCCTTGTGAGCGTTTGACCTTTGCCATTCATCCGATTCCCGTGCCTGATACTCCCAGATGGCAGCCGCAAGCTGGCGCCTCAAATCCTGAACAAGATTCGGGTTTCTCGCCAGGATGTCATTGCGTTTCTGTGCCTCTGCTAGCTGCTGTTGATCCTTTCCAACCTTGCTCTGCAGGACCTGGACCTCGGCCTGCAGTTGGGCCCTCTCCGTCGCAGCCTTCACCAAGGGGATAACGACATCCACCAAGGAGTACCCGTCGAAGGAGATCTGTGTCTCCCAATAGGCGCCCTCGCGACCGGCTCCCGCAATAGTATGCTTGCCGGGAGTCAGCGGAAACACGTTCTGTCGCCCTGGCCCTAGAGTGCCGACGGCCTTCTGGTCAATCGCAACGATGCAATCCGTATCGCAGCTAACTCGTAGGCCCGTTTGGCTGACCTGGCAAAGGCTGGGAGCTTGGAATATTAGGGCAAGGAACAGGACGGAGAGCCCGTACTCTGCGGCTGTCTGTAGCGCGGGCATACGCGTGCCCGTTGCAAAATTTACTGTCACGGTTTTTTCGGCTTCACGGTAGTAGCTGGTTGATTGGCGGTGGGCTTGGTCCTGGTCTGTTGAGTCGGTTGTGTATCGGAAGGCGGGGCGGTCGGTGGCCGGTGCGCGCTAGCGCTGCCAGCGTCACTCTGCGTGGATAACGCTGCCTTCCCCAATGCGACCGTCTGTTGCTTGGCACTCTCAATAGCACGATCAAGCTCCCCGGACTGCGCGGTCAGTTGTTCCTGTTGGGAGCGAAGGCCTTCGTCCGCTCGACGGGCCTGATCGAAGAGCCGCTGGAGCGCACCATCGTCCTGCCCGGTCGCAGGATGCAGCACCGTCTCGGAGTGTGGGGCCGCGGACCGGATTGCCGGGGTGCCCGGCAATGGCCCCTGGGCGCTGACAGGCGACCCAGCGGCCGCTGCCGCGTTTTGATCGGCAGCCTGTCCCGGTGATGTGATGCCCGAACCCAGGGGCACAGCCGGCGTGGTCTGCATGGATGCGGAGCTTGCCGCCGGCTTCTGACCGTTCGACATGGAATTGGTGTTCGCTGAGGCAGCCGGGGGCGTTGCCTGCGTGGCGGACGAATTGTGCCGAGAAGCGCATTTCTCAAGCGCGCTAACATCAGCGTACAGGCCCGCAAGAAATGTCCCGATGGTTTGCGCGCCAGCTTGATAGTCGGGGGTTGCGCAGGTCGGCGAGGTCGCCGGTTGTGGCGCGGGCTTAGCATTAGTGGCCGCCGCCGGCTTTGTCGCTTGTGGCGAGGTCTGACCCGGAGCCGTGGGAGCCGGCTGCGGTCGCGCGCTTTCCTGGTTAAACAGGGTGGTGAGAGGCTGCAGCCAATTGTCAGCGGGAGCCGTCTCGGACGGGGCCTGCTGATTCGAACCGCCTCCATAAGGCACTGCAAAGAGGCTCCCATTGATATTAAGCGCGTTTGTGGTCGGCAGGGAGCCGAACAACGCCTGGCCAGGGTCGACGACAACGGTGTTCGTTGAGCCCGCTGGGGCGGCTGACATGTCGATGACCGGCTGCAGCGGAGCGGAGGGAGGGTCCACAACAACGGATTGGGGGTCTCCAATTCGAAATGGGGTCGGAACCGCTAGGGGCGAGGGCTGGTTCCCGGGCTGGTTCAGGAAGCTTTCGTGGACGGCGCTATACCATGCAGTGTCGGGTAGAAAGTCGATCTCTGGCGCGGGAAACGAATAGTTGGCTGGCAAGGAAGGCGCCAATGCCACCCCGAGTTGCGCGATGCCTATGGCGAAACCAGGCCCCGCCATCAGGCCATCTACAATGCTTCCGTCAATGGAGGACGCCAAATCCGCCCCGAGTTGCGCGGCGTCTGCGCCGGGACCCGGTCCCTTCGTAAGCACCCCGATGCTGCTTGCGGCCACGGAACTTAACTGGTCCTTGATCGCATCGCGCGTCGCCACCGGATCGCCAGCGGAATCGAGGATCCTCAGTTCTCCTTGAATCAGGCCGGCGGAAGCGACAACTTGCGAAAGCCATTCGACTTCCAGCCCATCCGCGACGACACCGAGAAAGTCGAAGGGTGCGTTTCGTAGGGCCGCAAACCAATTGTCTGGCGAAGGAGCTGTGGGCTGCTGCGGAAGAAAAACGATACTCTTCGGCAGGGAGCTTGCAAATTCGGACGCGGAGGAACTCGATGGCGAACTCGCGACCGGGGCCGCCGTGCCCGAGGAAGACGAACTGGTCGAAGGCGGATCTGAAGGCGCCGCCGCGCGCTCTGGGGGCGATTGTGGCTGGGAATACGCCACAGCACCAAGCAACCACGTGAGGCAAAGGACGGTTCTGCCCGAGAACATCTGGACGCTCCGCTTGCGTTATTATCTCGCTGGCGAGGGAAGCGAGTCAAGATACGTGCGCAACGCACTGTCTGGCCGCTTTGTCGGGTGTCAGCGCGGGTGCCCCCTGCGCGCGGCCGCAGGCTGACGCCCGCCCCCACATAGCCCCTTCGTTCCAGCACCAGTCCCATCGCCATTGGTACTCCCAGTCGATTCCCCGCCTGAAAGTCCTTCCCTAGCATGTAGTTAGCAAGCATATGAAACTACATCTAACCACCCTCGCACTGCTCTTCGCGGCGGCCTGCCACGCCGACAATATCGTCAACCTGGCGGCCACCGGTCTCCCCTCCACCCTCGAAAACGGGGACTACGGGTCCTCCGGCGAAACCTACAACGGGTTCGCCCTGGCCACCATCAACGGCGTTCCCAACCAGTTGATTATCTGCGACGATTTCACCCACGATACCCCCGTCCCTTCCGGAAACATGATCTACGACCTTTCCACCATGGGCGGCAGCGACCCGCTGGCCGATGTGCGCTTCACCGGCGGCAACATGGTCCAGAACTATGACGAGGCCGCGGTCCTGGTGTGGCAGTTGTACGAATACGTCGAGACCACCGGGTCGAAGGCGCTGGCGAATACGATCACCGATTATCAGTACGCCCTGTGGAACATCTTCGATCCCTACAGCTCTACCGGCAACCCGGATGGAGTCCAGGTGAACGCCAACCAGGTCGCCTTGCAGTCCGAAGCCCTGAACCTGGTGCAGACACAGGCTGCCACGCTCGCCGCCACGGCCTATGCGGAGGTGCGCATCTACACGCCCGATCCCAACGGCGGCAGCACCGGAAGCCAGGAGTTCTTCGGAGTGGTGCCGCTGCCCGAGCCGGGGACGTGGTCGCTCGCCGCGGGAGCGCTCCTCATCGCGCTGTCGCTGCATCTGCGGCGCGAGTTGCGCAAGCGGCAGGCGTCGTAGTGCCGGCGCGCTCACCGGGCCGGAAGAATCGTCCAGGCGAACAGCGTGGCCTGCAGGAACACCACCACCCCCACCAGGCAGGCCAGCGCCAGGCTGTGCCAGAACACGTAGCGCAGAATGGTTCCCTCGCTGCCCTGCTGCCCCGTCGCCACTCCCGCCACCACGATGCTCTGCGCGTCGATCATCTTGCCCATCACCCCGCCGGCGCTGTTGGAGGCCGCGGCCAGCACCGGCGAAACTCCCAACTGGCGCGCGGTCACCTGCTGCAAGCCTCCGAACATCACGTTGGAGGAAGTGTCGCTGCCGGTCAGGGCCACGCCCAGCCATCCCAGCAAGGGCGAGAAGAATGGGAACAGCACGCCGGTCGAGGCGAAGGCCAGGCCCATGGTCGCGTCCAGCCCGGCGTAGCGGGCGGTGAATCCCAGCGCCAGCATGGCGGCGATGGTCAGCAGTGAGACCCGCACCCGCCGCAGCGTCCCCCACCAGATGCGCAGCAGGCCGCGCGGCGAAAAACCCAGCAGCAGACCGCTCAACAGGCCCGTCAGCAGCAGGCTGGTGCCGGTGGCCGAAAGCGGATTGAACACGAACACGGCCGGCTCGGGCGTGGGCGCGGACACCACCGGAGCGGTCCGCATCACGGCCTTGTCCAGCGCCGGGATGTGATACTCGAACAGCGAAGCGCCGTGCAGGAAGTTGAGATGCTTCCCGGAGCCGCCATTGAGGAATTCCTTCACCGGCGGCAGGCCCCAGGCGAAGACCAGAATGGAGAGCAGAATCCAGGGCATCCACGCCAGCAGCGCGGCGCGCGGCGTGTGCCGCGGTTGCCCCGCCGCCGCGGCCTCCACGCGCCCCGGCGCTTCGTGCTCGAAGCTCCACGTGGTCTTGGGTTGCCAGAAGCGCAGCAGGATCACCAGCGACAGCATTGACGCAATCCCCGCGGCAATCCCCACCACCCAAGGGCCGTGAAAATTGCTGACCAGGAATTGCGCCGTGGCGAAGCTGGCGCCGGCGGTCAGGCAGGCGGGCCAGACTTCCATCATCTTTTTGCGGCCCGCCATGGCCCAGATCAGCCAGAAGGGAATGAGCACGCCGAAGAGCGTCAACTGCCGTCCCACCATGGCGCTGAGCGTTTCCACCCTCAGGCCGGTAACGCTGGCCAGCGCCATGATGGGGGTGCCGAGCGCGCCGAACGCCACCGGCGCGGTGTTGCCGATCAGCGCCAACCCGGCCGCCTGCAGCGGACGGAAGCCGAGCGCGATCAGCATGGCGCCGGAAATCGCCACCGGCGTCCCGAAGCCGGCCGCGCTTTCGACGAACGCCCCGAAACAGAAGGCGATCAGCAGCGCCTGAATGCGCCGGTCGGCGGAGAGGCCCGCCACGGTGTGCTTCACCACTTCGAACTTGCCGGACGCCACCGTCACGTCGTACACGAAAATGGCGCCCAGAACCACCCAGCCGATGGGCAGCAGCCCGTAGCCGGCGCCATCCAGCGCCGCCAGTCCCGCCAGCCGCGCCGGCATCCCGAAAACCGTAACCGCCACCAGCAGCGCGGTGGCCAGGCCCGCGAGCGCCGCCCAGTGAGCCCTCACGTGTCCGAACGCCAGCAGCCCCAGCAGCACCACCACCGGCAAGGCGGCGACCACCGCCGACAGGCCCAGGCTGCCTGCCACGGGCGCGTAATTCTGGTTCCAGACGGGCATTTCCGTTACTCCCCCAATTCGCCTTCCGGCTCAGCCAACCGCGGAGGCGCGCTTCCCATCCAGCACGCGCCCGGCCTTCTCTCTATCGAACTCGCCTTCCCATTGGGCCACCACGATGGTGGCCACGCCGTTGCCGATGAGGTTCGTCAATGTTCGCATTTCCGACATGAACCGGTCGATGCCCAGCAGCAGCGTCAACCCCGCCACGGGTATCGTGCCCAGCGCGGTCAGCGTGGCTGCCAGCGTGATGAAACCGCCCCCCGTCACCGCCGCCGCGCCCTTCGAGCTGAGCATCAGCACCACCAGAAGCTCCACCACCTGCCCGGCAGTGAGGTGCGTATTGGTGGCCTGGGCCACGAAAAGCGCGGCGATCGTGAGGTACACCGACGTGCCATCCAGGTTGAACGAATAGCCCGACGGAATCACCAGGCCAACCACCGTCTTCGAGCATCCCAGCGCTTCCATTTTCTCCAGCATCCGAGGCAGAACGGATTCCGACGACGAGGTGCTGAGCGCGATCAGCAGCTCCTCCTTGATGTACTTGAGAAACTTCCACAGGCTGACGCCGTGCGCCCGCAGAATCAACCCCAGCACGATAAAAACGAAGGCCCCCGAAGTCACATAAACGCACAGCAGGACCTGCGCGAGGTGCTTCAGCGTCCCGGCGCCGTACCTGCCGACAGTGAAGGCGATGGCGCCAAACGCGCCCACCGGCGCGGCCTGCATGATGCCCGCGATCACCCGGAAAAGCACGTGCGCGATTTTGTCGCACGCCGCCACCATCGACGGCCCGCCCGGCAGGTTGGCCAGCGCCAGGCCGAAAAGAATGGCCAGCAGCAGCACCTGCAGGATTTCGCCCTTGGCAAACGCGCCCACCACCGTATCGGGGATGATGTTGAGCAGAAAATCCACGGCGTGAAGCTGCTGCCCCTGGCTGGCGTACTCGCGGATGGCGCCCGCGTCCAGCGTGGCCGGGTTGGCGTTGATGCCCCGCCCCGGCTCGACCAGCGTCACCACCCCCAGGCCGATGCCCAGGGCCAGCGTGGTCACCACCTCGAAGTAGACCAGCGCCTTGATCCCCACCCGCCCCAGCTTCTTCATGTCGCCGATGCCCGCGATCCCCACGATCACCGTAAAGAAAATGAGCGGCGCGATCGTCATGCGGATCAGCTTGATGAAGCCGTCGCCCAGGGGCTTCATGCGCGCGCCCGCCTCCGGCCAGAAGATCCCCAACGCCAGGCCCGCCAGGATTCCCACGATCACCCGGAAGTACAGCGAGTGGTAAAACTTCGACCGCGTTTGAGCGTTGGGCTGCGCCATGGCCAAACGGATATTGTAAGGCGGCGCACCGGTACTCGCGTATAATTGTCTGGAAAGGTTTGATCCATGAAGATCCGGCCGGAAGACGTACTGGAATACCATTCCTCATCACCCGCGGGGAAGATCTCGGTTACCCCCACCAAGCCCTGCCGCACCCAGCGCGATCTCAGCCTGGCCTACACTCCCGGCGTGGCCGTCCCGTGCCTCGAAATCGAACGCGATCCGGCCCTGGCCTATCGGTACACCGCCAAAGGCAACCTCGTCGGCGTGGTGAGTAATGGAACCGCCGTGCTGGGGCTGGGCAATATCGGCGCGCTGGCCGGCAAACCCGTCATGGAAGGCAAAGGCGTTCTGTTTAAGCGCTTCGCCGACATCGACGTGTTCGACATCGAGCTCGCCACCGAGAATCCCGACGAAATCATCCGCACCTGCCAGTTGCTCGAGCCCACCTTCGGCGGCATCAACCTCGAAGACATCAAGGCGCCCGAGTGCTTCTACATCGAGGAAGAACTCAAGAAGACCATGAAGATTCCCGTCTTCCACGACGATCAGCACGGCACCGCCATCATCTCCGGCGCCGGCCTCATCAATGCGCTGGAGATCGTGGGCAAGCAGATCGGCGACGTGCGGGTGGTCTTCAGCGGCGCCGGCGCCAGCGCGATTTCCTGCGCCGCCCACTACGTCAACCTGGGCGTTCGCAAAGAGAACATCGTGATGTGCGACACCAAGGGCGTGATCTACGAAGGCCGCACCGAGGGAATGAACCCGTACAAGGCCCGTTTCGCCAGCCGCACCGAGGCCCGCACGCTGACCGAGGCGCTGGTGGGCGCCGACGTCTTCTTCGGCCTGTCCGCCGGCGGCAGCGTCACCCCGGACATGATTCGCCCGATGGCGCCCAACCCCATCGTTTTCGCGCTCGCCAACCCCGATCCGGAAATTTCCTACGATGCCGCCCTGGCCGCCCGGCCGGATGCCATCGTTGCCACCGGCCGTTCCGATTACCCCAACCAGGTGAACAACGTGCTCGGCTTCCCCTTCATTTTCCGCGGCGCCCTGGACGTCCGCGCCACCACCATCAACGACCAGATGAAGCGCGCCGCCACCAACGCCCTGGCCACGCTGGCCAAGGAAGACGTCCCCGATTCGGTGTTGCGCGCCTACGGCGTCGAGCACCTCGAGTTCGGCCGCGAGTACATCATCCCCAAGCCCTTCGATCCGCGCGTGCTCATCTGGGAAGCTTCGGCCGTGGCGCAGGCCGCCATGGATTCCGGCGTGGCCCAGCAACCCGTCGATATCCGCAAGTATCGCGAGGAACTCGAGCGCCGCCTCGGCAAGGCCTACGAAGTCACCCGCGGCATGATCAACAAGGCCTGCAAGCGGCCCAAGCGCGTGGTGTTCACCGAGGGCGAGGAAAGCAAGATCCTGCGCGCCTGCCAGATCCTGCTGGACGAGAAGATCGCCTTCCCCATCCTGCTGGGCCGCGAGGACGTGATCCGCGCCCGCGCCGCGGAGCTGCGGCTGCACCTGACGGGCGTCGAGATCGTGGACCCAGCGACTTCGCCGCTGCGCGACATGTACGCCGACGAGCTCTTCGCCCTTCGCCAGCGCAAGGGCGTGACCAAGACCGAAGCCCATCAACTGATCCTCAACGCCACCACCTTCGCCAGCATGATGGTGCGGCTGGGCGACGCCGACGCGCTGATCGGCGGCCTGACCACCCACTATCCCGACACCATCCGCCCCGCGCTGCAGGTCATCGACGTGCGCCCCGAGTTGCGCCTGGTGGCCGGCGTCTACGTGCTGATCACCGCCAAGGGCGACATCTACTTCCTGGCCGACGCCACCGTCAACATCTCGCCCACCGCCGAGGACCTGGCCGAGATCGCCATCCAGGCCGCCGAAAAGGCCCGCCGCTTCGACCAGGAGCCGCGCGTCGCCATGCTGTCCTTCTCCAACTTCGGCTCCACCCGCCATCCCCTTTCCGACAAAGTGCGCCGCGCCGTGGAACTGGTGCGCCAGCGCGCGCCCGGCCTGATGATCGACGGCGAAATGCAGGCCGACACCGCCGTCACGCCGCAGATCATGGAGGAGACCTACCCCTTCAGCCGCCTGCGCGGCGGCGCCAACGTGCTGATCTTCCCCAACCTGGAGGCCGGCAACATCGCCTACAAGCTGCTGCACGGCATCGGCGGCGCCGAGCTGATCGGCCCGCTGCTGACCGGGCTTTCGAAGCCCGTCCACGTCCTGCAGCGCGGAAGCGAGGTCAACGAAATCGTGCACGTGGCCGCCGTAGCCGTGGTGGACGCGCAGGAAGTCGGCAGACCGTACCGCACCCTGGCCACCACGGCGGGGTAGCGATAGGGCGGAGAACAGGATCGGTGCAGGATGCAGGAACGGCAGATGGAGGAGTTGATTGCGGCGTACCCGGAGGAGTTCCTGCCCGGACACGCGCTGGTTTTGAAAGGACGCCAACAGTCCTTCGCGGGCGTCGGAAGGTTCGATCTCTTGTTTTCGGATCGGTACGGCACGAATGTCCTCATGGAATTGAAGGCCGTGGGCGCCAGGTACGATAACGCAGACCAGCTTGCGAAGTACAAGGAGGCACTTGAAGCGCAAGGTGAGCGCAACATTCTTATGTGGCTGGTCGCGCCCAGCATCCCGAGCGCGGTCCGCGAGTTTCTGGATCGAATTGGCATAGAGTACTCCGAAATCCACGAGGCACAGTTCCGCAGGGTAGCCGAGCGGCACGGCGTGAGCATTCCTTCCGATCGCTTGCCGGAGTCCGTGTTCGGTCACCCCTCGACAAGGGCCAAGGGTCCCGCGCCGGTCGAGGGCAAGGAAGCGGACCGATACAGAATGGTGCCGAACCTCGACAAGGAGAAGCTCGCGCGCCTCCTTCAAGAGTTCGAATCCGCGGTTAAGCGTCGTGTTGACAGGAGCCTCGCCGCCAAGCTGCGACATGAGATTCTGGAGGCCGCCGTTCCATCTATCAGCCGGTCAACGATGGTGCAACTCGCCAAGTGGTGCAAGACGGAGAATCCGCTTTACTGGGGTGGTATGGCCGTCGCTCAGCGGATCAGCGCAGTACTTTTCGGAGTGGTTCTCGACCGCCGTCGCCTGGGCGCGTGAGGCCCGAGCGTTCCGGGTGGCTGATGGCGGGTTACCGCCTGCAATTATGCATTCCGAATGCAGATTTGCATGTAAGCCCGTCCCTGCACGGCCGCCGCGCCCGCCTCGATTCGGTCTCCCTCCCGATCAGGTGGGGCACACAATGCCCCTCCTGTGCTATTCTGAATTGCGCACCGGAAACGGACTGCCCGGCCGCTCGTTCGAAAGGTCGTAGACGAGACGATCTATTTGAAGCGGCCCCGGCGCGGATAACGGGCGTGTCCTCGGCTACGACAACAGCCACGACCACCATCACAGGCACTTTATGGGAACGCGGGAACCGTTCGAATTCGCCGGCTACGAGGCATTGGCCGCGCAATTCTATGACGAAGATGAAGAACGCCGCAAGAGCCACTAAGCCGCCACGGGGCGTGACGGTCTCGTCCGCAACGGTCGATGCGTTCATCGAGCGATCCCTGGAACGCGCCCGGAAGCTCGATCGCGGAGAGAAACTCCCGGCCGAGATCGCGATGACGTTCGAGGATCCTTCCGATCTGATCCGCGTGCTGTCGGCAGCGCGAGTGCGGGTGCTCCGTGCGGTTCGTGCGAAACCGGCGCCCGTTTCAGAGCTTGCCGCGACACTCAGGCGGGACCGCAAGGCAGTGAGGCGGGACGTGTCCCTTTTGGAATCCTTCGGACTCGTCAGTGCTCGCGAGGAACCCAATCCCGGCCACGGCCGGAGACGGGTTATTGAGCCTCGTGCCGCGAAGTATCGGCTTGTGGCGACCATCTGAGGGATTCCCGCCATCCAGGCGGCGGCGAAGGCGCGGCGCGGGATTAGCCCGCCCCGCTCCCGCCCGCATGGACGCCTTGACGATAGTCGTTATAACAACGACAATGGTCAGGTGAGCGGAAAGCTGGCGGCCGAGCTGCGGCAATCCAGACCTTTTGCCTCCGTCGAGGAGGAGGCCATGCTGAACCTCGCCCGCACCCACGAGTTCGTTTCCCAGCGGATGGCGGAGTTCTTCAAGCCGTTCCAGCTCACCGCCACGCAGTACAACGTCCTGCGCATTCTGCGCGGCGCTGGGAAGGACGGCATCAGTTGTTCGGAAGCCGCCGCGCGAATGGTCACCGCCGACCCCGACATCACCCGCCTGCTCGACCGGCTGGAAGCGCGCCACCTGATCGCCCGCGAACGCAGCCGCGACGACCGGCGCGTGGTGATGAGCCGCATCACCGCCGATGGATTGGACCTGCTGCGCACCATCGACCAGCCTCTGGCGCGCTTCCTGCATACGCTGGCGGGACACGCCGGGCACCAGCGATTGCGCCACTTGATCGAGATCCTGGAATCCATCCGCCAGGGTTGAGCGCCGGCTGTGCGGCACACGAGTGGATTCCGCCGCGCTATGTGGGGCAGGTTGTCAACCTGCGGCGAGTTGTTAACCCGCCTTTTGCGGTCGTTTGCCAAGGCCGCCCAGGCGGATGCCATCCCGTTCCGGGTTGACAACCTGCCCCACAAAAGCGCGCCCCGGTACGCTCGTATTGAAGCTGTTCCGCAAGCGAACTGCCTCGGAGGTCGCTTCCGTGTCGCGCACCCTGAGCGGCTACTCTCGCCGGCGCCGCGCGCGGGGGCGAAGCCATCGCTGGCGCCGCGCGCGGGAGCCCACGTTATACTGAAAGTACCCACTCAATTCCGTGCCAGACTTTATCCGGATTCGCGGCGCGCGGGTCCACAACCTCAAAAACATTTCGCTTTCCATCCCCCACAACCAGCTCACCGTGGTGACGGGAGTCTCGGGCTCCGGCAAATCCTCGCTGGCCTTCGACACCATCTACGCGGAGGGGCAGCGCCGCTACGTGGAGTCGATGTCGGCGTACGCGCGCCAGTTTCTGGAACGGATGGAGAAGCCCGAGGTGGACGACATCGACGGCATCGCGCCCTCCGTGGCCATCCGGCAGAAAAACTCCACGCGCAGCCCGCGGTCCACCGTCGCCACCGCCACCGAGTGCTACGATTTCCTGCGGCTGCTCTTCGCTCGCGTGGGCCGCACCATCTGCCCGGCGTGCGGCGCCCAGGTCCGCAAGGACACGGTGGACGAGGCCGCCGGCGGCCTGCTCCAACTGCCCGAGGGCTCGCGCTGGTATGCGCTGTTTCCGTGCGGCGAACACGCTACCACCGAGGCCTTGCGCGACCACCTTTTCGATCTGCGCCGGAAGGGCTTCACGCGGCTGTTTCAGAACGGGCGGGTGTTCGAGTTCTCGACGCCCGAATCGCTCCTGGACATCGATTTCAAAAAGCCCGTGTGGGTGCTGGTCGACCGCCTGGCGATGGCGCCCGGGCTGCACCAAAGGCTGGTGGACACCATCGAAATCTGTTTCCGCGAATCCGGCGAGGCCGTCTTTGAGAGCGCCGCCGCAGACCGGACGCTGCGCTTCAACGAACGCTTCGAGTGCAAGACCTGCGGCCGGGAGTTCGCCGTCCCCGAGCCCATCCTGTTCAGCTTCAACTCGCCGGCGGGAGCCTGCCCGCGCTGCCAGGGTTTCGGCAACACCATCGATTTCGACATGGACCGCGTGATCCCCGACCGCACGCTCACGCTCGACCAGGGAGCGGTGGACCCGTGGACCAAGCCGAAGTACCGCTCCTGGCTGGGCAACTTCCGCAAGTCGGCCGGGCGGCGCGTTCCGTTCAACGTCCCCTTCTGCGACCTTGCCGATGAGCGGCGCGAAGAAGTGTTCGCCTTCATCCGGCGCTTCTTCGATCATCTGGAGACCAAGAAGTACAAGCTGCACGTGCGCGTCTTCCTGAGCCGGTACCGCGGCTACGCCCTCTGCCCGGAGTGCAAGGGCTCGCGGCTGCGTCCCGAAGCGCTGTATGTGCGCGTGGGCGGCATGGACCTGGGCGGCGTGGTGCGCATGAACATCGCCGAAGCCCAGCGGTTTTTCGACAAGCTGGAGCTGGGCCCCGAGGAGAGCGCCATCGCCGGCAAGATCCTGGTCGAGATCCGGCAGCGGCTGAAGTTCCTCAACGACGTGGGCCTGGACTACCTCACGCTCGACCGGCTCTCGTCCACCCTCTCCGGCGGCGAAGCCCAGCGCATTCAACTGGCCACCTGCCTGGGGTCGCGGCTGGTGGGGGCCTGCTACGTGCTCGACGAGCCTTCCATCGGGCTGCACCCGCGCGATACCGGGCGCCTGATCCGCATCCTGGAGGAACTGCGCGAGATCGGCAACACCATCCTGGTGGTGGAGCACGACCCGGAAGTGATGCGCGCCGCGGGCCACATCGTCGATCTGGGTCCGGGCGCGGGCGAGCGCGGCGGCGAAATCGTCTTCGAGGGTCCCATGGAAAAGCTGATGGCCAACCCCCACGCGTCGCTCACCGCGCGTTATTTGTCGGGCGAGTTGCGCGTGTCGGCGCCGCGCGCGCGGCGTCCGGTCGATCCCCGGAAGGTACTGCGCTTCTCGGGCGCGGCGCTGCACAACCTCAAAAACATCGACGTGGAGATCCCGCTGGGCGTCATGGTGGTGGTGACGGGCGTCTCCGGCTCGGGGAAATCCACCCTGGTGCACGAGGTGATGTTCAAGTCGCTCGAAGCGCTGCACAAAGCGGCGGAGATCCGCGCCGAGGAAGCCTCCGGCCCGGCGGCCGGCGTGGAGGCGCCCGAAATTCTCGACGCCGGTCCGCGTCTGGCGTGCCGCGCGGTGGAAGGCGCCGGGCGCGTTAGCCTGGTGGTGATGGTGGACCAGTCGCCCATCGGACGCACGCCGCGCTCCAATCCGGTGACGTATTTGAAAGCCTTCGACGTGGTGCGCGGCCTGTTCGCTTCCACCCGCGAGGCCCAGAAGCGCGGCTACGCGGCCGGCCACTTCTCGTTCAACGTCGCGGGCGGGCGGTGCGACGTCTGCCAGGGCGACGGCACGGTGACGGTGGAGATGCAGTTTCTGGCCGACGTCGAGCTGATCTGCGACGAATGCAAGGGCACGCGCTTCAAGAGCGGCATTCTGGAGATCCTCTACAACGGGCTGAACATCCACCAGGTGCTGCAGCTCACGGTGCGCGAGGCGATGGAGTTCTTCCACGCCACGCCGCGGCTGGTGGCCAGGTTGAAGGTGCTGGACGACGTGGGCCTGGGCTACCTGCGGCTGGGACAATCCGCCACCACGCTCTCCGGCGGCGAAGCCCAGCGCGTGAAACTGGCGGCCCACCTGGCGATGGCCAACTGCGCCGGCACGCTCTTCATTTTCGACGAGCCGACCACCGGTCTGCACTTCGACGACATCGCCAAGCTGCTCGGGTCGTTCGAGCGGCTGATCGCAAATGGCGGGAGCCTGGTGATCATCGAGCACAACCTGGAGGTGATCCGCGCGGCGGACTGGGTGATCGACCTGGGTCCGGAAGGCGGCTCCCGCGGCGGCCGCGTGGTGGTGGCGGGCACGCCCGAGGACGTGGCGCGCGCGCCCGGGTCGCACACCGGCAGGTTCTTGCGCGGCATGCCGGTCCCGGTAGAATAGGGAATCGAGGGTCCGCCAATGCGATCTTTGCTGTTAGCCGCCTTACTGCCGGCATTTCTGGGCGCAGCCCCGGATGCCCTGCAAGTCGTCAACCCGGTGATCAGCCTTTCCGATGACGGCGTGAGCGCGCCCGCCGGGACGCAATACCGGGGAGGCGACACGCTGTACTTCTCCTGCCGGATCGCGCACTACGGCAAATCTCCGGAACAGCGCGTGCAACTGGAGTACTCCGTCCAGTCGTTCGATCCCCGGGGCGTGCCGCTGACGGAGATTTTCAAACACGAGATCGCCGAAGAGGTGGCTCCGCAGGACAAGGAGTGGATGCCGAAAATCTCGACCGAGATCGGCATTCCGCCGGCCGCGCCCCCGGGCGATTACAAAATCACGGTGGGCGTGGAGGACGAGGTGGCGCACACCACGGCGTCGCTGGACGTTCCGTTCCAGGTGCGGGGCCGCACCGTCGCGGCGACCGATAAGCTGACGGTGCAGAATATGCGCTACTACCGCGGCGAGGACGACACCCGCCCGCTCGACAAGCCGGTCTACAAAGCCGGAGACGCGTTGTGGGTGCGCTTCGACGTGACCGGGTTCAAGTACGGGCCGGGCAACCGGGTGGATCTGAGCTACGTGTTCTCGGTGCTGGGGGCCGACGGAACCGCTCTGTTTACGTCCCCCGACCCGGTGGTCGACCAGGGCGAATCCTTCTACCCCCGGCCCTACGCGTCGGGCGCGTTTTCGATCGCCGTGCAAAGCGGGGTGAAGCCGGGGGAGTACGCGATCGGCGTGAAGGCCACCGACGCCGTGGGCAATCAGAGCGTGATGGCGAAGCAGCCCTTCACCGTGCAGTAAGGACCGCGCCGCCGGCGGAAGACCCCGCTATTTCCGCTCGAAGCTCACCGTGGCCCGCAGGTTGGCGACGCCGGCGGAATAGCGGGCGTCGGAGACGGCGAACGGCACGGCATCCTCCAGCCAGTCGTGCCACACGCCGTCGGGATCGTGCGAGGCCACGGTGAGGGTGTACTCCTGCGGGCAGAGCTCGCAGCGAAAGGCGAAGGCGATTTCGAGCGTGTCGCCGGCGGCGCACGGCCCCAGCTTCAGCCGTTCCAGTTCGGTGTTGGTGCCGTAGACGTTGAGGCCCACGCAGGTGCGGATCATGATGCCCACCACGGGATCGTCCACCGCGTCGCGGTAGCGAACGGCTACCTTGACGGTGGCCAGTTCGCCGGAGCGCCAGACCATGGTGGGGCGTCCGTTTTCGCCGAGGGTCTCGATGCGCAGCACTTCGGCGCGCCCGTCGCCGCGGCGATAGCGCGGGTCGAGCGGCGGCGCCACCGTTTCCCCCCACTCGCGAAAGCGCCCGGCGAGGTGCTTGCGGTAGGCGTCCAGCATTTCCCGGGGATCGCCGCGGCCCGCCAGGCGGCCTTCGCGCAGCCACCAGATCTCGTCGGCCAGGCGCAGCAGCAGGTCCTCCTCGTGCGAGACCAGGAGCACGGTGGCGCCGGCGCGGCGGAAGCGGTCGAGGGCCAGCGCGGCGCGGTTCCGAACCAACGGGTCGTGGCGGGCGAAGGTGTGCTCGATGAGCAGCACGGCGGCGGGCGAGAGGCTGAGCGCGTCGAGCGGCCCGAGCAGGCGCGCCGGGCCGGAGGCATCCACCGCGCCGCTCTCCGGTTGGTCCAGCCCGGCGGCCAGGCGCAGCAGTTTGCCCTTGCCGGAACCGTTCTCGCCCACGATGCCGATGACGAAGCCGCCGGGCGCGACGGCGTCGAAGCCGATCAGCGGGGCGGCGGTGACGCGCCGGAATGCGAGGGCCATAAGGTGTAGGGTAGCAGGGCGCCGATTGGAACTTCCATATGGCTATTGGCGCCTGCCGCGCGAACGGCAGACGAGCCTTCGGCCGTCGCAACTTCGACAACTATCGGCTGAGGGTCACGGTATTATGTGGTGGAACGGTTCGTGCCGGGGAGTTGCCCCCATTCTTAGCGTAGAGCCGGATGCAGAACCGTGTTTCAGGGCACGCCTGCCACGTCGCGAGCGACAGTCGATTCGTGGCAGTCCCTCATCGTTGAAGATGAGTACACCGTGAGGAAGGCTTAGAAGAGAAGATCTGCTGGAAGGGCGGAACGCCCACTGTAAAGGAGAATTCTGGTGTCTCAGCGGGAATCAAGCGTATCTCGTCGAATATTCATCACCGGGACTACTTCTGCCACGGCGGCGGTCGCCGCGGGCAGCCTGGTCACCAACGCCGATTTGGAGAACATCAACGCCCAGGTGAATACGAATTCGGGGCCCTCGGCTCTGAGAATTACCGACATGCGTATTGCCCATTCGGACCGGTCCATGCTCATGCGTCTGGATACCAACCAGGGCATTTCCGGGTATGGCGAGATCCGGTACGATTGCAGCAAAGCGCACGGCCTGATCTTGAAGAGCCGCATCGTCGGAATGAACCCGTGCAACGTCGCGGAGATTTTCCGCAAGATCAAAAAGCACGGCGGGTTTGGTTGCGACGGCGGCGGTGTCTCCGCCATCGAGGTGGCCTGCTGGGACCTGGCGGGCAAGGCCTGGGGCGTGCCCGTCTGGCAGATGCTCGGCGGCAAGATGCGCGACCGTGTCCGCCTGTACTGCGACACCACCAGCAGGCCGACCGGGGAGACCATGGGTCAACATCTGAAGGAACGGATCGCGCAGGGTTGGACGTTCTGCAAGATGGACCTGCATGCCGGCGGCGAAGACGAGGTCACCCACACGCAGGGAAGCACGGTGGGAATGTATACGCACCCCGCCCCCGACCCGACGGCGAATCGGTTGGTGCGGGGCGGCTTCGCGGATTCCAGGCCAGTGGCGGCGCCGCCCGGCGCCAAGATCCCGATGGGCGCCTATAACCCCTACGGCGAGCACCTGTTCAGCTCGACGTTTTTCACCGACAAAGCGCTGGATTGGCTGGCGGACTACTGCGAAACCGTTCGCAGTATTGTCGGCTATGAGATTCCCATCGCCACCGATCACTACGGTCACTTTCCCATCGAGACCTTCATCAAGTTCGCGCGGAGACTGGATAAATACAACCTGGCCTGGTACGAAGACGTGGTGCCGTGGTTCTACCCCGACCACCTTCGGAGACTCAAGGATGCCTGCACCACGCCGATCTGCACCGGCGAGGACGTTTACCTGGCCGAGGGTTTCAGAGAGCTGTTGGAGAAGCAGGCAATCTCCGTGATCCACCCGGATCTGGCCAATCTGGGCGGAATTCTCGAGACCAAAAAGGCCATCGATCTGGCCACCCAATATGGAGTGGCATCCTGCATCCACAATAACAACGGCCCCATCACGCTGTTTGCCAGTTGCCATGCCGCCGCCGCCGGAGACCAGTTTCTGGCGTGCGAGTATCACCAGGCCGATGTTCCACATTTCCTCGACCGGGTGAGGAGGACGGACAAGCCGAACGATCCGATCATCGACCGGGGGTACTTCACCGTGCCGGACGGTCCGGGTCTGGGCTTTGAGATCAATATGGACGTTCTCAAGGCAAACCTGCATGAAGGAGGGTTATTCGAGCCCACCACGGAATGGGACGACGAGGTTTCCTTCGACGGTCACATGTAATCGCCGCCTGGCGCCCGGACGGCGTGAGCCGCGCTCTACTTCTGCCTGGAGAGCTGCTCCTTCATGTTGTCGTCGTATTCCTTTTTCAACGCCGGATCGTGCAGGCTGCCGCTGCCGTACACGTCGGTTGACTTGAACTGGCGGGTCTTGAACTTGCTCTTGACCCAGTCGTCGTGGATGTGCGTGGTCCTGGCGGCCTCGACCAGCCGCTCGACCGCCTGCGGCGGAATGAAGTTCACGCCCTCCCGGTCGCCAAAGACCAGGTCGCCCGGCATGACTGTGGCTTTGCCGATCCGGACCGGAACATTGATGCCGGTCGTCATATGCCTGGCGGCCATCCCCGGCACCGCGCCCCGGAAATATCCGGGCATGTCGAACTCGGCGATACCCTCCAGATCGCGGACGGCGCCGTCGATCACGAAGCCGGTTCCCGTCTTCGTCCAGATGTAGTAAGCCAGGTTGTCGCCGACGATGCCGCCCAGGTCGAGATTGCCGCCGGCGTCCACCACAATCACATCGCCGGGCTGCAGCATATCCAGGGCCGACTGGTGACTGAGCGAGACCACGTTCCCTCTCTGCTTCCATTCCGCCTGCTCCACGTCGAAGATCTCAAGCCGCGTGGGCATCAATTGCAGCGTGAAGGCGCGCCCGATGAGCTTCTTTCCAGGGTGGAGGATTTGCCAGCCGTCGGTGTACGTGACCGCCGGCCCGCTTCCGAAATAACGGGGGCCGCTGTCGCCGGCCGGCGGCTGGCCCGCGCTGAGGAGTTCCTCCGAGGACATGTCCTTGAATTTTTCCAGGAGCGCGTCCGGAATCCTGGGCCGGCCGTCGGGGAAGCGGTCGAAGGGATTCGGGGCGGTGTACTTGATCAGTTGTTCGCGGGTCAGATTGTTGATTTGCGCCCGCGCGTCCGCTGCCACAAACAGCGGCAACAGACCCACGGCGGCCAACGCCAGAATCGATGTTTTCATGTCATTCTCCTAAGCTTCAAGTACGCCGGAACCTCTGTGCCGGCTTTGGCTTCCAGCGAGTATACACCCGCACCGATCGCTCCGCCGGGCGCCCGGAACGTGTGCAGAAGCCGGCGCTTGACGCGTGCGCCGCCAAAAAAATAGCGGGGATGCACCCTGAATAGGAACCGGAGTCCGGGATGGACATTCCGGCTTCGAGCGGTTCCCGGAGGGATAACACCGGGAACGGGCAGCAACTGGACTTGCGGAATTCGGGTATCCAGCGATTCACCCCGCACCGCTCCCGGCGAGACCGGCGCGAGGCTGGGCGCCCCCGGGGTGCTCGGATCCTTCGACCGAAAACAAAGGACTTGGTGCGAGGCCCCGTGGACTCCGGTGGACGCCACGGGGCACCCTTTGGGCTGTCTGGACTCCACGCGGACTCCGGGACTCCACACCGAGGACTGGCACCCGGCGTGACTTCCTGAGGCCGCTCCTGTCGAGCGCCAACAGTCACCGCGCCAACGATTCCCAATCCGTCCGCTTGGCAGCGTGCCGCCGGCATGCGAAAGCCGCGTTCCTTCAGCGAGAAGCCTATAATTTGCTCATCGAGATCTGCGCTGTGATCTGCGGTGTGATCTTGACAAGGGGCGCCGTTTCAGATTAGACTGTGCCAACAGGCGAAAGAGGTATGAATCGCCCGGTTTCCCCTGTCATTTCCGGCCGAGGCGTCGGCGCCGCGGCGGGTGGCAAATAACAGCGGCAAGCGATGCTGCGGCCCCGGCTCGGTCTGCTCCGGTGCCTAGCGGGACGGTTGGCCGCCCTGTCCACGTATCCAAAACAATAGCCAACGCCGTGCCGGTGGCTACGGTCTCAACACGAGTTGGAAAAGGAGTCGGAACGATGAATCTCCTGCCTGGAAAGCGGAACCCGCAAGCGGTTTCGCGCAGTTGGTCCGCTGTTCGCGGCGGCGTGCCGGTTCTCGCGGCATTGATTGCAGCTTTTCTGTTGCCGCTGCCCGTGCACGCGGACCAGACCGTCGACTACTCCACAACGTTGTACAGCGTACCCGGCCTCTGCGTATGGGGCCAGTCGGAACTCGTCCGCCACGACACGGCCACCGCCCTGTGGAACGTCGGCCTGTATCCGAGCGCCATTTTGCAAACGTTTTCTTCCTGCACCGGTGGCCAATGGACTTTCCGTATGATGCCCGCAGGCTGGCTCGCGATGCATCCGCTACTGTTGGTCTGGACCGGCAGTTCGTGGGGGACGTGCCACGACTTCGGCTGGATCTATAACGACGGCTTCCCGGCCGAATCGCTAGGGTGGGTGGACAACAATGGACGCGGGTCATTTCCGTGCGGCGCGGGCTACTACGGCACGTTCACCGATTTTTATGCATGGGACGGAAGCGCATGGCAGGGCGGCTGGGTCTGGTCCGGCTATCTGTACTCGGACTAAAGCGCCGCGGCACGGCGGTCCGCGAACGGCAACCGCCGATCGATGTAAGTGAGAACTGAAAGAAAGAAGGAATCGGAAAAATGAATCGACTGGCTGATAATCGAAGTGGGCAACCGGCTCCGCGGACGTGGTCCGCGGTTCGCCGCGCTGTGCCGGCTGTCGCGGTATTGGTTGCAGTTCTTCTATCGGCGCCGCCGGCGCGCGCGACCGGGAGTTACGGGAGTGTCACTAATACCGCAACAGTGTACAGCGGCTTGTCAGCGGGCCTGCCGATCTGCGTGACTGCCTCTTCGGGACTTGGCGTATACAGTCCATATCTCTACCCGGTGACCCAAGAGACTACAATGGCGGGTTGCTCCGAGCCAGGCAGAGTGATGCCCACCGGGTGGATGGCCATCTATCAGGTCCTGTACTATTGGAGCGGCATTGCGTGGGTGACGTGCGCAACCCAAGGCTGGGACTACAACACCGCCCCGACCGATACTCTGTATGGCCCCTATAATCTGAGGTGGAGCTCGACACAATGTGGCCCGGGCTACTACTTGCTTTTGTCCCACGCGTTGGTATGGGACGGAGCCGAGTGGCAAGGTGGCCAGGTCGACTCCGGCTATCTGTACTCGGACTAGAGCGCCGCGACACGGCGGTCTATGAAGGGTAAGCGCCGCCCGAGTGCCGCCTCCGGCGCGATTGCCGGCCACTCCCTCGCGGTCGTGGCTCCGTAACCGGGGTTGCTGGGTGAGGGGGCGGCCGCGCTTGCCGATTACCGCGCGAGATAGGATACTGGCCCCTGAAGGAGCGTCGTATGAGAATCGGCTTCTGGTTGTTGAGCTTGTCATTGCTGGCGGCGCTGGCACAGGAGCCCCCCATGCCACCCGGTGCGCCCTCGCCCGCGCCCTCGCCTCAGCCGGAAGTGAAATCCGAGGACCAGTGCACGGTCGAGGGCATGGTTCTGAACGCCAGGACCAAGGAGCCCCTCGGGAAAGCGCGCGTCGCGTTGACGAGGATGGACCGGTCGGCCGGGGCGCCAGGCGCCACTACGACGGACGCCTCGGGCAGGTTCAAGCTGAACGGCGTCCCTCCGGGCTCGTACCAGGTGATGGTGACGCGGAACGGCTTTTCGCGGCAGGTCGCCATCTCCGGGAACGCGTCTCCGTCGCTGACGCTGTCGCCGAAACAGGCGCTGAAGGATCTCACCCTGGAGCTGGCCCCGGCCGCCGTCATCGCCGGGCGCGTGGTGGATCAGGATGGCGATCCGCTGCCCAACGTGCAGCTTCAGCCGTTCCGCTACGTCAACATTCAGGGCACGCGGCAGTTTGTCCCATCGGGGGCCTCCGCCTCGACCGACGACCAGGGCGCCTACCGGATGTTTGGCTTGGATCCCGGGCTGTACTACATCACCGCGTCGTACGGCGGAGCCGGACGGAGTGGGCCGATGGCGTTCGACCCCATGGCGTCCGCCGCGGCTGACGAGAGCTACCCGCCGGTATTCTATCCTGGCGTTGCGGGCCCCAGCCAGGCCGCTCCCATCCGCCTTCGCGCCGGCGACGAACGCCGGGGCGTGGATTTCCGGCTCGCGCCCGTGCGCAGCATCCGCATTCGCGGCCGCCTTGTGCCGCTTCCCGAACAGCCGCGGCAAGTCATGGTGACGCTCACGCCGCGCGGCGAGTGGGGCGCGGCCACGTTCGGCACGGGCCCCCGGCCGCCCGCGCTCGTCGACGCCAGGGGCGCATTCGAGATTCGCGGCGTGACGCCTGGGCTCTACACGCTCACGGCGATGGCGATGCGGGACGCGATTCCCAGCTCGGCGGCCATGCCGGTGGAGGCCGGCTCCGCCGACATCGATGGCCTCGAGTTGGCGCTGAGGCCGGGCGTCGAGGTGAAAGGGAAAGTGCGGTTCGATGGCGATTCGTCTTCGAGTCCGAGTCTGGCGGGCCTGACGGTCAATCTGATGCGGGCGCAGGCGTCGATGGGATTCGCCGGCCCGATCGGCTCCCCGGTGGACGCCGAAGGCTCCTTCAGCCTCCGCAATGTGATGGAGGGCGACTATCGCGTGAAGATCAATCCCATGGCCGAGGACGCCTATATCAAGACGGTTTCCTACGGCGGCGCCGACGCGATTAAGTACCCGCTGACGGTGGGAGGGGCGGCGGGGAAGCTCGAAGTGGTTCTGGCAGTGGACGGCGGGCAGGTGCAAGGTAGGGTGACGGATGGCGACAAACCCGTGGCCGGTGCGTCGGTGACGGCGATTCCGGAATCCGGCCGGGAGGATTTGGCCAGGACTGGGCGTACTGGTCCGTCCGGGCGCTTCAGCCTTCGAGGGCTCGCGCCGGGCGATTACGCGCTCTACGCCTTCGACGAAGTGCCTGACGGAAGCGTGGCGGACCCGGACGGTGTGGGGGCATTCCGCGACAAGGGCAAGAAGATCGCGGTGGGGGCGGGTAGCCAGGCCAGCGCCGACCTTACTCTCATTCACACGCAGGGCGAGTAACTGGCGGGCTCCGCTACGGCAAACTCTCCATCGGCGATTCCTCCGTGCCTGAAATCGCTAGCATGTGGCAGCCTTCATCCGCCGGACCGAAGACCATGCCTCTGCCAGTGCCTTCCCCCGGCACGGACGCGCGGAAACTGCGCCACCACGAGCCGTAGGCAGACGGCATCGAATCGCCCACAGCGCTCCGGTCCGAGTACCTGGGCTGCCCGGGCATGGGGATGGCTTCACCTGTGTACCCGCCCGTTGAATTCTGAGGAACGTTGCGCCTGTCAACGCCGGTTGAAAATTCCCCAGCCCCCGGCAAGTGGTGGTTGACTGTTTTTGTTGGGGCTTAGGATGGTGGACCTGGTGAGATTCGAACTCACGACCTCTTCCATGCCATTTAAGAAATATCAATCACTTGCGGGGATTTTCACCAGAAACAAAAGACTTAGCACGAGGCCCCGTGGACTCCGGTGGACGCCAACGGGGCGCCTTTGGGGCGTCTGGACTCCACGCGGACTCCAGGACTCCACGCACGGGCTGGCACGTGGCGTGCTTTCCTGCGCGCGCGGTTGCAGGCTGCTCTATTTGGTGTCTGCCGAAGGAGACAACAAACAATTTCCATATAAGGATGATGCCCATGTGGAGAAGTGGGTGATCGATTCGCTGGAGGTGGAATCCGACCATTCTGCTCTTAACGCTCCTCGCAGCGCGGATAATAGGAACGGACCATGTCGCAGTTTTTCCAGATCGGACTTCCGCAAGCGGGGCTGAGCGAAGAGCAATGCTTGTCGCCTGCGGGGGTGAGACAACACATCGTGCGGCTACAGGCCATCACGTTGGCTTGGATGGTGGTCGAATGCGGCGTTTCGCTCGGCGCTGCTGTTGCCGCCCACAGCCCGGCGTTACTGGCCTTCGGTTCTGACAGCTTTGTGGAGTTGCTCTCCGCCGTCATTGTGCTGCTTCAATTCCTGCCATCTTTTCCGCTCAACAAGACGCGTGCTGCGCAGACGACGGGCGTTCTCCTTTTCTTGCTGGCTGCCGTGGTTTCGGTGTCCGCAGTTCTAGCGCTGGTGCGCGGTGTTCGTCCGGAGACGAGCTTTGCCGGCATTGGCATTACGGCGGCGGCTCTGATCGGAATGCCGATTCTGGCGCGGAAGAAACGTGCCGCCGCTCGCGCCACAAACAACCGTGCCTTGGCCGCGGACGCCGTACAGTCAGCCACGTGCGCCTATCTTGCTGCCGTCACCTTGCTCGGTTTGGCCTTCAACGCTGTCTTTCATCTTTCGTGGTTCGATTCGGGTGCGGCATTGGTGGCCATACCGATACTCGTCATCGAGGGACGCCGAGCTATGCGGGGTGAGAGTTGTGGCTGCTGCTGATCAGGCCCGTTGCATCGTCGTGGCGGGGAGAAGGTCAAGTTGGTGTTTGAACAGCGGATGGTATCTCTACTGCACCACCGCTGTCTGCTTCTCGCCGACGCTGGCGAGGCGTTCCTGAATCAGGCGAGTGAGTTCTTCCTGGCGGGTGAGTTGAATCTTCGTGTATTCCTCGGTCATGCGGACGGTGCTGTGGCCGGCGATCTTCGACGCCTCAATGCTCGACCCACCCACCTCCTGCCGCCACGTGATGTTGGCGCGTCGGAAGGAGTGCGGACCCAGACCTGGAAAATCGCAGCCCTCGGCGACCGCCGCCCGCTTTAGAGCTTGCCGTACGCCGGAATCCCACAGCGGGAGGCCGCTGCCGTCCGTCCGGACGAAGACCCAGTTGTCCGCTTTCGCGTTATCCGCCGCAGCCTTCGCGCGGTAGCGGTCGCTCAGGTATCCCAACGTGAGCGGTCGTTTGCTGGTCTTCGACTTCGGATCGTCTATGTCGCCGCGCCAATAGCGCTGCGCGATGCGTAGGATGCCAGTCTGGAGATCTACGTGGCACCACTTGAGCCCCAGAATTTCAGAGATTCGTGCGCCGGTGGCGATTGCGGTTTCCAGCACCAGCAGGTTTGGATCGCTCAGCAGCGCGAGCACCTTCACGGTCTCCTCTTCCGTCAGAATCCGTTCGGGCCTCACGCTCCACTTCTCCCCAATCTTGACGCGGGAGATCGGGTTGCGCCGTCCCTCGGGCCAGTAGCCCCATTCCTCGGCCTTGGTGTAGATGCCAGACATGATGCCGCGCAGGTCGTTCATCATGTGCCAG
>Ga0326727_10006692_pt1 | contig 31283 bp, 26 predicted proteins | sample MB2enrmetagenome_FD_207643 | JGI IMG/M metagenome (GOLD analysis project Ga0326727, IMG submission 207643) | Lab enriched peat soil microbial communities from McLean, Ithaca, NY, United States - MB29MY | ecosystem: Environmental > Terrestrial > Soil > Wetlands > Peat | place: USA: New York...
AACGACTAGTGTAATATGCCGCCGCCAGGCCCCGGCGGCCAACCTGATAAACTCGTAGTTCGCGTGAAACTCTCCATTCTCATGCCGGTCTACAACGAACGCACCGTGGTGGAGCGCTGCGTCTCGTTGGTGCTGGCGGCGCCGCTGCCCGAGAACATGGAGCGCGAACTGGTGATCGTCGACGACCGCTCCACCGACGGCACCTTCGCCATCCTGGAACGGCTGGCGCGGAGCTTCCCGCAGATCCAACTCCACCGCCACGAAGTGAACCGCGGCAAGGGCGCCGCCGTCCGCACCGCCATCGAAAAGGCAGCCGGCGATTTCTCCATCGTTCAGGACGCCGACCTCGAGTACGATCCCTCCGAGTACCCCCGCCTCCTGCGCCCCCTGCTGGATGGCCACGCCGACGCCGTGTTCGGATCGCGCTACTTGGCCGGCGAGTTCACCCGCGTGCTGCCCTTCTGGCACTCCATGATCAACAAGGCCCTCACGCTGATCTGCAACATGTTCTCGAACCTCAACCTGACGGACATGGAGACCTGCTACAAGGTGTTCCGCACGGACCTGCTGAAGAGCATTCCCATCCGCAGCGACCGTTTCGGGTTCGAGCCCGAGATCGTCATGAAGAGCGCCAAGCGGCAATTCCGCATCTACGAGGTGCCCATCAGCTACCACGGCCGCACGTACGAGGAAGGCAAGAAGATCGGATGGAAGGACGGGTTCCAGGCGCTGGGCGCGGTTCTGCGATTCTGGCTGATCGACGACCTGTACGCCACGCCCTACGGCCGGGGCGTGCTCAACAACCTCACCGGGACCCCACGCTACATGACCTGGCTGGCCCGCACGCTGCGCCCGCACGTGGGCGACGCGGTGCTGGAAGTGGGCGCCGGAATCGGCAATCTCTCGGGACGCTTGATGTCGCGCCGCCTCGTGTACGTGGCGGCGGAGACCGACCCGTTGCACCTGCACGCGCTGCGCAACCGCTTTCTGCGAACGCCCAACGTGATGGTGCGGCGCATCGATCCGCAATCGCCCGGGGACCTGGCGGGCCTGGAGAACGGTTTCGATACCGTCCTGTGTCTGAACGTGCTCGAGTACCTGGATTCGCCCGGCGAGGCGATCGCTTCGCTCTCCGCCGCCCTGAAGCCGCGCGGCGTTCTGATCCTGCTGGTGCCGCAGTGCCCCAGCCTGTTCGGCAGCCTCGACCGCAGCCTCGGGCACCAGCGCCGCTTCAGCGCCCCCGGGATGCGCGCCCTGCTGGAAGCCGGCGGCTTCACGGTGGAGCGCGCCTACAATTTCAACCGGGCCGGCGCGCCGCCCTGGTTCCTGTACAGCCGGCTGTTCGGACGCCGCAAGATCAACAAGCTGGTGCTGAAGGTATTCGACAAGACCGTGTGGATCTGGAGCCGCATCGACCGCCTGATGCCCTGGCGCGGCCTCTCGCTGATCCTGGTGGCGCGCAAGGGCGGCCCGGACGCCGGCTGAGCGGGAATGGGACCGGCTCGAATTCCGCTCTTCTGCGGAACTCGTGCCTGTCCTCTTGTTGCCCGATGCCATCCCGCCTCGTGGCAGTTCTTGGCGTACCGGCCGCGGTTTAAGGCTGAGCGCTTTGCCAAGCCGGCGGCCATCACCGGAACCACCAGCACGCTCTGAGCGGGTTGGCCGGGAACGGCCATTGCGATGAAATGAGTTACATACGGATGGTCGAGGCGGGGCGATTTGATCGCCCGGCCCCCTGCTCCCAAGGCAGTGCCCGGCCTCCGCCGAAAGTGCTCTGTTTTCAATTACCTATGTTTCAACCAGATGGCGCCGGCTTGTTAAAAGGTGTTGAACTCTGTTGACGTTGGGTGCTCTCAGCAGCTACGTAGTCATCTACAGTCCCAGATTCCGGGCCCGGCTCACTCGAAGTGGTTCGTGTGATTTCGAGGTCCGAAGCGTTGCGGCGAACATCGGACAAATATCTCCCGCTTGTCTCTTGTGGCTCATTGTGCTGTAATTCACATCTAGTCCGCCACGTGTCGTGAAGGGCTACCCTGGCACGGCGGATAGCTTCTGGGGCGCGGTGAAGCCCCAACCGAAGTTCGGCTTAAGGGCTCATTCCTGTTGAAACGTTGATTCGATACGGAGGAGGTGGAAAACGGGCTTTCGGGACGATTTCATAAACGGATACCTGATGACGCCGGTCGGCCCCCGCCAACGGACCTTCGCGCAATGGTCCCTGGAGCACACGGTCGATACGGGACTCCGGGCAAACCAAAAGCAGGTTCAGGCCCTTCGTGAACATGTGACCTCCGCATTTCAGGCAGGGATTGAACACCTAGCCGATAGCCAAATGCAGTCGGCGAAATTGCTCCAACGCGAATTACAGTATCAAGCCGACAACATCGTTGACGCAATCGACCGTGGTTCCTCTGATATCGCGACTGCCATTCAGAAGGCGTGCGACTACCTCGGTGGGGAGCTATGCGAGGTTCGGTGGGTGATCGAGCGACAAACGCTGGTCTCACAGCAGATTCTCCAGGTCCTTTTGAATTCTCTGGACAACACGTCACGGCAATACTACGAACAAGGTGTGAAATGGTACGAGGATTCGGAATACGAGCTTGCGCAGGAGCGGTTTCAGCTTGCCTTGAAGGAGAATTCGAGGAACTATTTCGCCTACCAGTACCTCGGCTTCATCTCGGTCAATCGCGAAAAATCACAGGAAGCGCTGAGGAATTTCGAGCTTGCCAGAAAGTCGGCTGAGAACGACTACCACAAGGCCCTTGCGCTTTCACATCTTGCCCGAAGCTACAACGCCGTCGGGGAATTACCGAAGGCCCTCCAGTGTTCAACGGCTGCTACACAGGCCGCACCAGGTCACGCGAAGTTCTGGTACGAACGCGCGATTTACCATGTCCGATCCGGCAACGCCGCCGAAGCGGTCAAGTGCTTAAGGCGTGCGATAGGCACGGACTGGGTGTACTGGTCCATTTCCATCACGGACAGCAGTCTTGAACCAATCCGGCGAGGCGTCCAGGAGTTGCTAGAGGCTATGCGGGAGGAGCAGCGCACAGTCGCGCGCAATCGGCTTGACCAATTCAAGCAGGCTCTGACGACGCTAAGCGGAATGCAAATCAGCGGCGAGGTTGCCGAACAGGCGAAAACGCTGAACCAGTGCGAGGCGCAGTACCGGGATGGAACGGTGTTCGCGTATCGTGCTCTGGTTCCTACCGCTCAGCAGGCGCAAAAGAAGGCCCTCCAAGCCGCTGTAGCCGTCCTCGATCAGCGAATCGCAACCAATCGATCCTTACTGGCTCAGTGCAGATCTAGAGAACAGCAGGCGATTTCAGCTGCCCAGGCGAGAATCAGCCAAGTCAATTCACAGGCGAACAGCAAAGCGGGGTCGTACAGTTCCTCCGGGCTCAACAGCTGCTTGATCGGAGTCGGACTGCTCGCGGGTGCCTTCTCACTATTGGTCTACATTATCAACAGTAACGCGGGGCCTGACTACGCAAAGACGGCGTCGGTTTCCGGAACCGTTGTCCTCATCTGTATGGGGCTTGTTGTTCTTGGATGGCTTCTGCCGCACATTATGAAACTGCTCACGGCAGAATTGCCCGCAGAATATATTCGCGGGCGAATTCCGGCGCTGGAGCGCGAACTTGAGCGGGTAAGAATCGAGGCGGGAGCAACCCTCGAACTCGAAGCCACTCAACTCGATAAAGATTTGCAGCAACTCCAGGGTGACAAGGCTACGTGTCAGGGCATGCTCGAAGGCACTCAAACAGCCGAATCTGCCCGATAGATGCCCGACGCAACGGTCCTGTTTCGGGCCTTGTTCTTGGAATTAACCTTTTTGTTTTCAATATGGTCGAGGCGGGGCGATTCGAACGCCCGACCCCCTGCGCCCAAGGCGGTGCCCAGCACAGGTGGAAGGTGGCCTGTTTTCAGGCGCTTATATTTCAATGAATCGGCGCCGCCGTGTTGAAAGTTGTGGAAGCCTGCCGGACTTGGATGCTCTCAGCCGCCACGGAATTATCTACAGTGGCCTTGCGCCGCTGGGGTTTCCTCGTGCCTCCTTATGCCGGCCGCTCGCCGGCAGTTACCCCTGCTCTGGGTTAAGCACGGCGAGGCCTTCCAGAGATGCAACCTCGCAAAAAACCCTGTCGGCGGGGCCACGAAGGAATGTAACCCAACGCGGTCTTGCACCTCTAACGCCACCGCGAGATGGAGCGCGCCCAGGGTTCGCAGTCCCTGCCGGCCGCCGTATTGGACGATGAGGCGCTCCGCCGCCGGATAGTGGGATTCGCTGCGCGTTTTCAGCGCCAGTGCGGAGTGCAACTCGACGCCAGCAAGACGCGAAATAACGATTCGACGGTCCGGCCCGCCGAACATGGCCGCGACCCGCTCGGAGCCGAGTTCCGGGTGGTACGGCTTCATGAGCGCGCTGGAGTCGAAGAAGTAGTTCACCGCTTTCAGAATCGCCCCGCGCGCTCCGCGGCGATCGCCTCGGACCAGGAACTGGGGTCCACGGCAGTCATTCGGCGCACCTCCTCGTGAGTGGGGATGCGGTCCGCCGCCGCGACTTCTTTGCGCGCCTGTTCCAGGAAACTCTGGTCGACCAGGGACGCCAAGGCATCGCCTGAAATGCTGGAAATCGTGACCGTGACGCGCTGGTGTTCCGCCAACGGCAGAGGTCCCAATGGCCGCAGCACGCCGTTCTCATAGACCGCGTCCACATGGTTGGTCACGATGCCTCCGTTCTACGCTGGTTTCGCGCACGCCGCGAAGGCGTTACGGACCCGTGAAGTTCGGTTATCCGCGCGGCGGGTGAGTGGCTGGGACGCAGGGATTCGAACCCCGATACGCAGATCCAGAGTCTGCAGTCTTACCGTTAGACGACGTCCCAACGGAATTCCATTTTAACAAATGCCGCCGGGCGGAATCCAGGCTGTCGCGGAATCCGCACGAGCCCCGTGACGAGTATAGTAGTACACTGGAAATCGCCCGAAGGTGAAGCGAGCCGGGACCCCGCGCGGGGCCGATGGGAAACGCGCCGGCGGGCGCGGGTCCCGGACGGGACCGGGGGTGGATGAGAACCGCTCTGATTGTCGGGGGAGTGGCCGTGGCGCTGGCGGCGTTCGAATGCGGCAGCCAGTACCTCAGAATCAGGAACGATCTGTGGGCCCAGCGCCGAGCCGCGCGCCAGGAGTGGTCGGGCGTGAGCGAGGCCCTCGAGCGCCGCGCGGCGCTCATCTCCCGCCTGGCGTCCAGCGCGGGACCGGGCGAGCGAGCCGCCGCGGCTTCCCGGGAGGTCTCCGCCGCCCGCCAGGCCATGGCCGGCGCGCGGACTCCGCGGGAGAAACTGGCGGCCAACCGCCGCTTGTCGGCCATCCTCGAACGCCTCCTGGCGGACGCCGGCACGAATCCCCGTCTGCAATCGGACAAGGCCTTCGCGCAATGGAAAGAGGAGCTTGCCACCTGCGACAACCGGATGGCCGTGGCGCGCAACCGGTACAACCGGATGCTCGAGAAATACAACGCCCGCATCCAGGGGTTTCCGGAAAGTTTGGTGGCTTCCGTGGCCGGCCTCCGTCGCGACGACGCGTACTTCAAGACGGGCGGCGAGGCGCCCGAAGCGTCCGGAAAATAGCACCCGCGCGGGTACGGCTGCGCCGGCCGGGCCAAATGGTCTAGTCCACCGGGTGCGCGCATCCCGGCGGATTCCGCGGGGCGCGGCCGTTTTCGTACTGCGAAACAGCCAGCCCAAGCCCGCGGGCCGCCAAACGCCGGGCATTGATGCGGTTTTGGGGGTCCCGGCGGCCGCCGGGCGGACGCGCGGTCCGGCCACTTGTGTTTTGACCTTCAAAACTGGTAGAACGGATATTGTCGGGCGAGTTCAGGTGAAAACTTCCAACCACGGCCGGTACATGGTCAAATCGCTGGTGCACGCCTCCCGGATTCTGGAGGCATTCCAGTCGGCCGGAGACGTGTTGCGGCTGCGTGACGTGGTGGCGCGGACCGCATTCAACAAGGGCATGTGTTTCCGGCTGCTCTACACGCTGCACCAGTGCGGCTTCCTCGACAAGGTGGGCGAGAACCGCTACCGCCTGGCCACCGAAGTCCGCCGCCGCAAGCTGTATCGCGTGGGCTATGCCGCCCAGGGGCAGGACACTTCCTTCGACCGGGACGTGCGGACCGGCCTGACGGCGGCGGCCGAGCGCGAGCACGTGGAACTGATCACGGTGGACAACCGCTACCAGCCCAAGATCGCGCTGCGCACCGCCGACTACCTGATCCGCGAGCAGGTGGACCTGGTGATCGAGTTCCAGACCGACGAGATGATCGCGCCGGCCATCGCCTCGAAATACATGGAGGCCCGGATTCCCTTCATCGCCATCGATATTCCGCACCCCGGAGCGACCTACTTCGGCGCCAACAACTACCAGGCCGGGCTGATGGCCGGACACTTTCTGGGCCGTTGGGCGAAGCGGTACTGGGCCAGCGAACCGGAAGAGATTCTGCTGGTGGAGTTGCAGCGCGCGGGGTCGCTGCCCAAGGCGCGCATTCGCGGCATCCTGACGGGCATCTCCGAGGTGATGCGGATTCCCGAGACGTGCCACACGGTGTCCATCGACGGCGACGGGCAGTTCCAGACCACCCTCGAGCGGGTGCGCAAGTACCTGCGGGAGTCCAAGGCGAAGCGGATTCTGGTGGGTGCGGCCAACGACCCCAGCGCCCTGGGGGCGTTGCGGGCGTTTCAGGAAGTCGGCCGCGCCAACGAGTGCGCCATTGTGGGACAGAACGCCGAATCGGAAGCCCGCGCGGAATTGCGCGCGCCGCACACCCGGCTGATCGCGTCGGTGGCGTACTTTCCCGAAAAGTACGGCGACGGTCTGTTGCGCCTGGCGCTGGACATCCTGGGGAAGAAGGCCGTGCCTCCGGCCGTGTTCACCACCCACCAGATCATCACGCCCGAGAACGTGGACCACTTCTACCCCAACGACAGCCTGCTGACCGCGTCGGCGTAGAACCCCCTGTTTTTGTGGGGCAGGTTGGAAACCCGCCCCACACACTTTGTCACCACTTGCGATCTTCTGCATCTTAGCCGGTGAGGCTGCCCCGTATGCGCACCGTCATGGTACTTCTGCTGGCTCTCCCCGCATGGGCACAGGAGCCGCTGTCGCTGCGGGACGCCGTCCGGCTCTCCCTGCGGGAAAACGCGGGCGTCGCCGGCATCTCCGCGGGAGAGCGGGCTTCGGCGGCCCGCGTCACGCAGGCCCGCGGAGGGATGCTGCCAAAAATCGACTACTCCGAGAGCTTCGCGCGCAGCGACAACCCCGTCTTCGTCTTCAGCTCGCTGCTCACCCAACACCAATTCGCCGCCGGGGACTTCGCCATCGGCCCCTTGAACCGGCCGGACTTTCTGAATAACTTCCAATCCCAACTGACCGTGGACCAGCCGTTGTACGACGCCGGCCAGACCCGCAACGCCGTGAAGTCGGCCGAACTCGCCCGCCAGATGAGCGGGGAAGAGCAGCGGCGGGTTCGGATGAACGTCATCTTCGCAACCACGCGAGCCTACTACGGCGCCGTGCTGGCGGCGGAGATGCTGAAGGCCGCCGGACAGGCGGTGCGCTCCGCCGAGGCCGACCTGGAGCGAGCCGAGGCCCTCCGCGCGGCCGGCATGTCCACCGACGCGGATGTGCTGTCCATCCGGGTGCACCTGGCCGCCATGCGGGGGCAGCGCATCGACCGGGCCGCGGACGTGGAGGTTGCCCAGGCCGCGCTCAACGACGCGCTGGGCCTGGCGCTGGACACCCCGCACGCGCTGACCACCCCGCTCGAGGCCCTCGAGCTTCCCGGCCTGGCACTGGATGGCCTGGAGCGTTCGGCAGCCGCTTCCCGGCCCGAGGCGCGCGAGACGCTGCTCGCCACGCAACTGGCGCAGACCCAGGCCGACGGCGCCCGCGGCGCCATGCTGCCGCAAGTCAGCTTCCGGGGCGCGTTCGAGGCGGACCGCCAACGCTTCGTGGACCGCGGCGGGGCCAACTGGCTGGCCGCCATTTCGCTGCGCTGGAATCTGTTCAACGGATCGGCCGACAAGGCTCGAATCGCGGAAACCGCGCAGCTTGTCGAGCGCGCCCAATCCGGCCAGCGGCTGGCCGATTCGGCCGTCCGTCTGGACGTGCGGCGCGCCTACGCCAGCCTGAAGGCGGCCCAACAGCGCATCGAGGTGGCCAAGGCGGCCGTGGCCGAGGCCGAGGAAAGCCTCCGCATCACGCAGAACCGCTACGAAGCGGGGATGAACGACGTGACCGACCTCCTGCGCACGGAAACCGCCGTGCTCGAAAGCCGCACGCGATACCTGGCCGCCATTCACGATACACGGATCGCCGCCACCATGCTCGAGCTTGCCGCGGGAAGCCTCACCGCGGATTCGGAGGTTCTGAAATGACGAAGCCCTATCTTTCGTTGCCGCCGGCCGCGCTGCTGCTGCTGGCATCCTGCGGAAGCCAGCCAACGCGACGCGACGCGCCATCGCAAACCGCCCCGGTGGCCGTGCGGGTGGCCGCCGTTACGGCCGTGGACTGGCGCCCGAGTTACGAAGCCACCGGCACGGTGCGCGCGCGCACCACCGCCACCATTTCGAGCAAGGTGATGGGCTACGTCGAGCAGGTGAGCGTGCAGGTGGGCGGCCACGTTGCGGCGGGGCAGCTTCTGATTACCCTGGACGCGCGCGACCTGGATGCCAGCCTGCGCCAGGCCGAAGCCGGCCGCGCCGCCGTCGAGGGCGCCATTCCCGAACTGGAGAGTGCCGAGGCCGCCGCCAAAGCCAACCTGGATCTGGCGCAGGCCACCTTCAAGCGCATGGAGGAGCTGGCGGCCAAGAAGTCGATTTCCAATCAGGAGTTCGACGAGGCCTCGGCGCGGCTCAAGGCGGCCCAGGCGAATTACGACATGGCGCGCTCCCGGCGCGCCCAACTGAATTCCAAAATGGCGCAGGCGGAGCAGGAAGTCCGCACCGCCGAAATCGTGCGCGATTACGCCAGGCTGGCGGCGCCGTTCTCCGGGGTGGTGGTTTCCAGAACCGTCGAGCCGGGCGACCTGGCCACGCCGGGCGCGCCGCTGCTCTCGATCGAACAGGACGGGTTGTACCGGCTGGAAGCCGCGGTGGACGAATCCGGACTGGCGCCGGTGCGCGTGGGCCAGGCGGTGCAGGCGGCCATCGGCGGCCGCACGGTGAACGCGCGCGTTTCCGAGATCGTCCCGTCGGTGGACGCCGCCTCGCGCACCTACGTCGTGAAAGTGGATCTGCCCGCCATGCCGCAACTGCGCAGCGGAATGTTCGGCCGGGCCATCTTCCCGCTGGGCGCGCAGAAGGTGGTGGCCGCGCCGCTCGCCGCCCTGATGAACAGCGGCCAGTTGGAATGGGTCTTCGTGGTCGAGGACGGCGTGGCCCATACCCGGCTGGTCTCGACCGGACGGCGCGCCGGAGACATGGTGGAAATCCTCTCCGGCCTGAACGCCGGAGAGAAGATTGTGGCGCCGCCGGTGCTGGGGGTGCGGGACGGCGTCCGGGTCGAGGTGCGGCCGTGAGCTCCCCCCGCCAGCTTGGTCCCGCGGGGCGCCTCGCGCAGGCGTGGATCTCCTCCAAACTGACGCCCCTACTGATCTGCGCCGCCCTCCTGGTGGGAGCCTTCGCCGTGTGGAAACTGCCGCGCGAGGAGGAGCCCCAGATCGTGGTGCCGATGATCGACGTGTTCGTGCGGATGCCCGGCGCTTCGGCGCGCGAAGTGGAGGAGCGGGTCACGCGGCCCATGGAGAAGCTGCTGTGGGAAATCCCCGGCGTCGAGTACATCTACTCCACGTCGAGCCCGGGCTCGTCGATGGCCATCGTGCGTTTCTATGTGGGCCAGGACGAAGAGAAAAGCATCGTGCGGCTGAACCGGAAACTGTTTGCCAATTTCGACCTGATCCCGCCGGGCGCTTCGCAGCCGCTGGTGAAGCCGCGCTCCATCGACGACGTGCCGATCCTGGCGCTCACGCTCTCCAGCCGCCGCTACGGCGATTTCCAGTTGCGGCAGATCGCCGCGCAGCTTACCGACACCATCAAGCAGGTGCCGGACGTTTCCGCGGTGACGCTGATCGGCGGCCAGCGGCGCGAGGTGCGGATCTCCCTCGATGCGGCCAGATTGGCGGGCTACCAAATGTCGCCGTTGCAGGTGGTGGGAGCGCTGGGGCTTTCCAATCGCCGTCTGCCTTCGGGCGAGTTCGACTCCGGAAACCGCGCGTACCTCCTCGAGACCGGCGAGTTCCTGCGCACCTCCGAGGACGTTCGCAACGTGGTGGTGGGCGTGGCCGGCGACAAGCCGGTGTTCGTGCGCGACGTGGCGGAAGTCTCCGATGGCGGCGCCGAACCCACCGAATACGTCCGCATGGTGAACGCCGCGTCGAAAGAGTCCCTGCCGGCGGTGACGATCGCGATCGCCAAGCGCAAGGGCACCAACGCGGTGGAAGTGGCCAACCGCGTGCTGCGCCGCATCGAGCCGCTGAAGGGCGTGACGATTCCCGCGGACGTGAGCGTGGACATCACCCGGCAGTACGGCGAGACCGCGGCGGACAAATCCAACGAGTTGCTGCTGCACATGCTGATCGCGGTGATCTCGGTGAGCCTCCTGATCGCGGTGGCCCTGGGGCGGCGCGAATCCCTGATCGTGTTCACGGCCATCCCGGTGACGCTGGCGCTCACGCTGGCGGTCTTCTACCTGTACGGCTACACGCTGAACCGCATCACGCTCTTCGCTTTGATCTTTTCGATCGGCATCCTGGTGGACGACGCCATTGTGGTGGTGGAGAACATCTCGCGCCACTGGCGGATGGCGGCGAATTGCGACCGTCCGTCATACGAAGTGGCCGTCGAGGCCGTCGACGAGGTGGGCAACCCCACCATTCTGGCCACCCTCACGGTGGTCGCCGCGATCCTGCCGATGGCCTTCGTGGGCGGGTTGATGGGGCCGTACATGCGGCCCATCCCCATCGGCGCCAGCGCCGCCATGGCCTTTTCGCTGCTGGTGGCGCTGATCGTGACGCCGTGGGCCGCGGTGCGGATTCTGAAGCCTTCGGCGGCGGGCGCGCACGGGGAACGGGAGGCTCTCCTCACCAGAATGTACCGCCGGGTGATGGGCGCGATTCTGCATCGCGCGCCTCTGCGCTGGGGATTCCTGGCCGGCGTGGTGTGCCTGCTGCTCGGGTCGGTCTCGCTGTTCTACTTCGAGTTCGTCAAGGTCAAGATGCTGCCCTTCGACAACAAGAGCGAGTTTCAGGCGATCGTCGACATGCCCAACGGAACCACGCTGGAAGAAACCGCGCGCGTGGCCGGCGCGCTGGCCAGAGTCGCCGCGGATCAGCCGGAGGTGGTCAACCTGCAAACCTACGTGGGCACGGCGGCCCCGTACAACTTCAACGGGCTGGTGCGGCACTACTACCTTCGCCGGGGATCCAACGTGGCCGATATCCAGGTGAACCTGCTGGCGAAGGGGGACCGCCAACTGCAAAGCCACGAAATCGCCAAGCAGGTGCGGGCGCGCCTGCTGCCGGTGGCGGACCGCTACGGGGCGCGCATCAAGGTGGCCGAGGTGCCTCCCGGTCCGCCCGTGCTCGAAACCCTGGTGGCGGAAGTCTACGGACCGGCGCAGGAGGGCCGCATCGCCATCGCCAGGCAGATCCGCGATCTGTGGAAGCGCACCGCCGGCGTGGTGGATGTGGACTGGTACGTGGAAGACGACCAGCCCGAGTACCGCCTGATCGTGGACAAAGAGAAGGCCGCGCTGAACGGCATCTCCGAAGACGAGATCGCGCGCACCGTCGAGGTGGCGTCGGCGGGATACCAGGCCGGGCTGCTGCACGTCGATTCCGCCAAGGAAGACGTGCCGCTCACGGTCCGCCTGGACCGCGCCGGCCGCTCCGGCCTGGAGCGCATCGAGAGAGTGAAACTGGCCGGCCGCTCCGGCCAACTGGTGGCGCTCGGCGAGGTGGTGAAGGCCGAGCCGGTTACCGAAGAGAAGAGCATCTACCACAAGAACCTCATGCCGGTGACGTACGTGACCGGCGACGTGGCGGGCGCGATGGAAAGCCCGGTCTACGCCATCCTGAAACTGGGGCCGGAAATGGACAAGTTCCGTGCGCCCGAAGGCTACGCCATCGAGCGGCACATGGCGGCGCTGCCCACCGATTCCGGCCGCTACTCGATGAAATGGGACGGCGAGTGGCACATCACCTACGAAGTTTTCCGCGATTTAGGAATCGCTTTCGCGGTGGTGCTCATCCTGATATATGCGCTGGTAGTGGGATGGTTCCAATCCTTCGTGACGCCGCTCGTCATCATGGCGGCCATTCCGTTTTCGCTGGTGGGTATTCTGCCGGCGCACGGGCTGATGGGCGCCTTCTTCACGGCCACCTCGATGATCGGGTTCATCGCCGGGGCCGGCATCGTGGTGCGCAACTCGATCATCCTGGTGGATTTCGTGGAGCTGCGTTTGCGGGAGGGCATGGATCTGCGTGCGGCCGTGATCGACGCCGGCGCGGTGCGCTTCCGCCCGATGTTGCTGACCGCGGCGGCGGTGGTGGTGGGGGCCGCGATCATTCTCTTCGACCCCATATTTCAGGGCCTCGCGATCGCGCTGATGGCGGGCGAAGTGGCCTCGCTCGGGCTTTCGCGGATGACGGTCCCAATCGTCTACTACATGGTGAATCGCAGGAGGAAAACGGTATGAACGTCGAACGGTATATCCGCCCGATCGCCGGCTTGTTCGTCTTGGCCAGCCTGGCTCTGGGCTACTGGGTGCATCCCGCCTGGTTTCTGTTCACGGCCTTCGTGGGGCTGAACCTGTTTCAATCGGGGTTCACTGGCTGGTGCCCGATGATGGCGGTTCTGCGGAAGATGGGAGTTCGGTGACTGGCGATCAAGCCTGTGGCTGGGCGGCGGTCCGCTTGACCCACTTGTAGGCCCTGATCGAATTGCGCCAGAAGTACTTTTCGGCCGCGGCCTGTCCCTTGCTCATGAAGTACTCGTGGACGATCTTGAATCCAACCGGGACGGGCAGCCACTGATCGCCGTTGGGCCAGTCGCTGCCGTAGAGCACGCGGTCGAAGCCGAAAACGTCCACCACTTCGTCGATTCTGGGACGGTAGAAGTCGAGATCCGTGGGGATCTTGCCGTCCGCGAGGCGGCGCAGCACCTCGGACACTTTCACGTAGACCTGCGGCCGGTCGCGGAGCGCTTTCATGCTGGCGTCGTAAGAGGCCTGCGGAGCGGGTTCGGTGGGCCGCAGCATTTGCGGCAGGTGATCGACGACTATGCGCAGACTCGGGACCTTGTCGCTCACGCGCACCACATTGGCCAACAGCTCCACGCTGGGGTTGGCGGTATCCATCGCCAGGTCCGCATCGGCCAGGGCCTTCAGATCGGCGATGAACTCCGGCCGGTCGACTTGCTGGCCGGCCCGTCCGCCCAGCCCATAACGGATTCCCCGGAAGAGCGGGTTCTTGTGGAACCGTTCGAGCTGCGCCCTGAATTCGGGCGTGCCGGGCGTCAGGTGCCCCACGGTGCCCACCATGATGGTGTCGTCCCTGGCCACGTCCAGCACCCACTGGTTGTCCTCCAGCCAGGCGCTGCACTCGATCTCGATGGCGCCCACGATTCCCAGCCCTTCGACGACCCCGCGGTATCGCGAGGGCAGGGAAGGCATGTACATGACCTGGTGCGCCGGGAAGTCCTTGCGAGGCCATGGCACGCCTTGCGGGCGCGTGGGATCGAAGAGGTGGATGTGGGTGTCGATGACGGGTATGGACGATGGAGCGGGGAGCGGGCTGGCGTCGGCAAGGGCAACGCTTGCGGCCACGCCTAGAAATGTTCGCCGATTCATAGCGTCATTATAGCCACGTGACGCTGGCGGCGGCGCAGTTTTGTGGGGCAGGTTTTCAACCTGCGGCGGGTTTTTAACCCGCCTGCCGGCACTTGCACGTAAACCCGGACCGGCAGCTCCGACAGTGAAAGCGCGGGGGCGCGGGTAAGTTGGCGCTACTCGCTACGCAGGATCGCCATGATGTCGAGCGCGGCAATGCGGCGGGTGGCGGCCCAGATGCTCGCCGACGCGATCAGAGCGATGAACAGAGCCGCGAGCGTGGGCGTCATAACGCCGGCGGATCTCGCCCCATCGATCAGGCTTTCCAGGGTACGCCCGCTGAGCACCGCTCCGGCAACTCCAGGAACCGCCCCCGCCGCGACAGTCAGCAGGCCATCCCGCAGCAGGATTCCCCGCAGCCTGGCCGGCGTAGTGCCAAGCGCCAGGCGTACGCCCATTTCGTGGGTCCTTTGAACCACGGCGTAGGAGACGATTCCGTAGATGCCGATCACCGCGAGCAGCACCGCGAACCCCGCGAACAGCAACACGGCAGTGCTGTAGAACCTCGGGCGGGCCAGGGCGTCAGCCAGGCGCTGCGCCATGGTTTTCACGCCGAACACCGGAACTTGCGGGTCCACCGACCGGATCGTGTCGCGGATGATCGCAACACGGTCTTCGGCCCGGCCATCCACCCGCGCCACGAAGGTCGAGAAGAAATTGCCGGGCGAGCCGGCCGGAACGAAGACCTGATAGGCGTTCCCGTCGTCTGCGTCGGCCGCCAGGTAGTCCATCGCCCGGACAACGCCGACGATCTCCCAGGAACTCGTTTTCCCCACCGTGAGCCGGCGGCCCAGCACGTCCGCGGGGGGGCCAAACTCGCCCGCAAACCGCGAATTGACGACCGCCACCTTGGCGCCCGAACGCACCTCCGCGCCGGTGAACTCGCGCCCGTATAGGATCCGCCCGCCCATGGTCCGGAAGTAATCGGACAACACCGGCACCACCCCGGAATTCCGCTTGGCCGGGCGGCCGTCCAGTCCGAAGCGCGCCCCCATGAACTTCGTGGCGTACAGCGGGAGGAACTCGGTGGCGCTGGCGCTGCGCACCCCGGGAAGCCGGCGGACGCGGCCGAGGACCTCCTCGAAATAGGGAAGCTGGCGATGTTCGAGTTGATGCGTGGTTCCGTCCAGCGAGACGGCCACCGTGACCAGCCCACCAGCGTCGAAGCCGTGGTCGATTCGCATGATACGGGCGAACGCGCGCCCGAGGGAAACCGACGCGGTCAGAAGAACGATGGTGAGCATGACCTGTACTGCGACCAGCGTTTCGCGAACCGGCCGCGAGCCGCGCGTCTGGCTGGAACCACGGGTCCCGAACGCGTGGATGCGGCCCGCGTACAGCGACGGCAACACCCCGAAAAGCAGGCTGCTGACTACGCATGCCAACGCCGTGAAACCCAGCACCCGGCCATCCAGAATCGAATAGGCCTGCGCGCCGAGTGGCGGCGGTTGAACCTTGGCCGCGATGGAAACGGTCCAGAACGCGACCGCCAATCCGGCCACCGCCGCTACCGAAGAAAGCAACAGGCACTCCGTGAGCAACTGTTGGGTGAGCCTGGCCCGGCTGGCTCCCAGCGCGGAGCGGATGGAGAGTTCCGCGGCGCGGTCGGCCGTGCGGGCCATCAGGAGGTTCGCGACGTTGGTGCAGGCAATCAGCAGCACCAGCACCACGCTCGCCATGAGCATCAGCGAAGCGTTCTTCGCGGGGCCGGCAAGAGCGTCCCGGAGCGGAGTCATCTTCGGGCGGTAGGCGCCGCCTTTCCACCCCAGACGGTCCGCCTCGGCGCTGAATGCTTCGCGGGCTTGCGGCCACCCGAGGCCGGGCTTGAGCCGCGCCACGGTGTCCCAGGCGTTGTTGCCCGCCTCGAACACCGCGGGTTTCCACAGGACCGCGCTTCCCGGGTAGTCGAACGCCGGTGGCGCCACGCCCACGATGGTGAGGGGCGTTCCATCGGCCCGGATGGTGGATCCCAGCGCCCGGCGGTCGCCCGCGAAGAGCTGTTGCCAGAGCCCATAGCCGATGACCACGATGGCGTCGCGGCCGGGCATATCCTCCCCGGGCATGAACCCTCGTCCCAATGCCGGCTGTGTGCCGAGGGTCGTGAAGAAATTCCAGGATGTCAGGGCGCCATGCGCCCGCCCGGCTTCGCGAACTCCGCCGAGGTTGACGTCCCAGTCTTCCACCAGCGCGGCATCGGCGAGGTAGGCGCTTTGCCCCCGCCAATCGTGAAACTGATTGGCACTATCGTGCGGAGGAATGAACTCCCCGCGACGCATCGAGGCCAGGCGGCCCGGCTCGCGGAATGGCAGCGGGCGCAGCAACAGGGCGTTGACCACGCTGAAAACGCCGGTGTTCGCGCCAATGCCGATGGCCAGGGCGGCAATCGCGAATCCGGTGTGCCACGGGCGGCCGGCCCACAGCCGGAGCGTGTGGCGGGCGTCCTGCGATACTTCGCGTGAAACCTGCGCCGGAATCGAAACGGCCAGGTCGGCCAGCAGGCGAATCCACAGCGCCGCCATGGCGCCGGCGCCGCGCGACTCGGCGAGTTCGTCGCGGAACTCCCGCTCCATCGCCGCGCCACAGTTTTCGCGAAACCCGGCCGGATAGAGGCGCAGCAGCCGCCGGTAAAGCCTCAAGGAGAATGGCGAGTCACGCATGCCGGGCCACTCCGAAGGTGGCCGCCGCCAACTGGGCCAGCTCGCGCATCCGCGCCGCTTCCGCGCGCGCCACCCTGCGGCCGAGACCGGTGATCCGGTAGTAGCGCCGCCGCTCGTCGTCGAGGTGCGGATCGGGCCGGTCGCCGGACTCCTCGATCAGCCCCAGCTCCAGCATCTTGTCGAGCGACCCATACAACACACCGGGGCCCAGACGCAGCCTGCCTTCGGTGCGGGCGGCAATCTCGCGCTTGATGGCGTAGCCGTGCCGTTCGCCCGCGCCCAGCGACAGCAGGATGTGAAAGAAAGCCGGGGACAGCGGCGTCAGATCGCTTGCGGTGGGGCGGTCGTTATGGGGCATATTAGTACACGATCAGATATAGTATTTCCGTTTGCGAGTAGCGTTGTCAAGGGCGCGGCCGCCCTGGCGCCCACTGCCATGTCGCCCACGAGTCGGATGTATAGTCGAAGCAGCTACCTATGCGCAATGAAACCACCGTTTCAAAATGGGGGAACAGCCTGGCCGTCCGGATTCCGCAGGGCGTAGCCAAACAGGCCAGCCTCAGCGAAGGGGATTCGGTGGTGCTGGCCCTGGATGGCGATGGCGGCATCGTCTTGCGCCCAGCCCGGCGAAGATACGAGCTTTCCGAACTGATCTCCAGGATCAAACCGAAGAATCGTCACCGGGAAACCGATTGGGGACGCCCACAGGGCGGGGAACTCTAATGAGCGCCGTCTATGTGCCGGAAGTCGGCGACCCGATTCCGTGGTCCCCCGGCGCTTGCCCCGCCCTCGGCCTTCCTCACCCGCCGTCCCCGGCTTTGGCAGATTTCCTGCCAAAATCACTCTTGTAAACTATTGAAAAATAAACACTTCCCTCATGGCGTGATGGAAAACCTGCCAAAATCGTCATTTCCCCCGGCCGCCCCTCACTGGGGCAGCGGGTCGCCCCGGCTGAGCACCCACGGGTTGCCGTAGGCCGCTTTCAACCGGTCGGCTTGCCGCTCGACGCCGCCCGCCCAATCCATGAAGAACACCCACTTGGGCTGGGACTTGAGCACCTCGGGAGATGGCGGTGTCCCCACTTCGCCCAGGGCGATGGGCTTCCCGTTGGCCAGGTCCAGAATCTCCCAGTAGTACCGGTCGTCCAGCGTGCGGTAATTGTCGTAACTCACCACGTCGCAGAAAGCCTGGCCGGGGAAGAACTGGTGGAACTCGCCGAAGGGCGCGGGGCCGTTCTGGTTCCACACCCAAATCAGGTTGTTCAGATGGTGTACGTTGACCATGCGGTAGTACACCTCGCGGTAGAGTTGCGCGGTGCCGTACTGCCCCGGCCGGCCGCCCCACCAGAAAAACGTGCCGTTGTTCTCGTGCATGGGCCGCCAGAGCACCGGGATGTGGGCGTCCTGAAGCTGCTTGAGGAATCCCGCGGCGGTGTCCATGTACTTTTCCCAACGCTGGTGCAGCGGCGTGTCGGAGGTGATCAGTTCCTGCCACTGCTCGTCGGTGAGCCTGGCCTGCACGCTGCCCCCCCAGCTTTCGCTGGGCCGGCCATTCTCGCCCGCCTTTCCGGGCTCGTCCTCGGTGGGCCGCAGCATGTGCCAGCACAGATAGACGATCGATCCGGCGGCCGCCTGCTTCTTGGCTTCCGCGATCATCAGGTCGCGGTGAATAATGGAGTCCTTGTCCTCGCCGTCGAGGAATCCGAAATCCGATCCCCAGATGGCCGGGTACTTGCCAGTGGCCGCAAACACGCGGTCGGTATCCGCCGAGCGGTGGTTGGGATAATTGTGCTGCCCGGAGAGAATGCCCTTGCCGGAGACCGCGCACAGGGTCTTCAGCAGCGCCCGCGCCTCGGGGGTCGCGTTGGGGTTCACCGGCTCGCAAGCGTAAGACGGTGGCGCCGGGGGACGCTGCGGCGCCGCCGCGGGCGGAGCCTGCTGCATGGGAGGAGGTTGCGGCGGGGCGGCCTGAGCGAACGCCATGAGAGCGGCGCCGAACCCCACCAGAATCGCGATCGGTATGGATTTCCGCATAGGTTTGCCTGATCTCCAAGGAATATCACAACCGTGGGCGCCGGGGTCTCCTTTTTTTGGTGGATGCGCCGGGGCGGAGAGCGGTATTCTAGGAAACCATGGAAAACGACACACTGCTATTTCAAGGGAAAACGGTGCTCGTCACGGGCGCCAGCAGCGGTATCGGGTTGGCCACGGCTCTGGCCTTCGGATCGCGGGGCGCGCATGTCATGGCGCACTACCACCAGCGCCAGGCGGAGGCGCAGGCGGTGGTCGAGCGCATCCGGGAGGCCGGAGGGTCGGGCGAGATCCTGCAGGGCGATCTGGGCGCCATGGCCGGCGTGCGCGGGGTCGCGCGGGCCATCGCCCAGCGGCCCATCGACATCCTGGTGAACAACGCCGGCTGGCTGGTGGAGCGGGCGCGGGTGCTGGAATTCACCGAAGAGCTTTGGGATCGGGTGCTCACGCTGAACCTGTCGAGCGCGTTCTTCCTGGCCCAGGCCGTGCTGCCGGGAATGGTGGAGCGCGGGAGCGGCGCGATCGTCAACCTCTCGTCGGTGGCCGCGCGGACCGGCGGCGGTCCGGGCGCGCTGGCCTACTCGGCGGCCAAGGCCGGGCTGTCGGCGGCCACCAAGGGGCTGGCCAGGGAATTCGCTCCGCACGGCATCCGCATCAACGCCGTGTCCCCCGGCACCATCGACACCGAGTACCACCGCGTCTTTTCGACGGCGCCGATGCTGGACGGCGTGCGCGCCGCCACGCCCATGGGCCGCCTGGGCACGGCGGAAGAGGTGGCCGCAGTCATCCTGTTTCTGGCGAGCGATGCCGCGCGCTTCATCCAGGGCCAGGTGATCGAGGTGAACGGCGGATTTCTGATGGCGTGATTCCGGCCGCCGGGGCGGAAGCGCCGGCGCTCCGGAACCCGCGTTCAGTCCGCGGCGCCGACGGGCGATTCCCGGTCCGCCTGGCGCCGCTCGATCCACTCCGACGCCTGCGCGGCCGTGGAAACCGATCCGCGCAAAATGGCGTAGACCAGGTTGGCGCTGAGGATGGTGCTGAACTCCGGCGTGACGGCCCCGGCGGCTGGGCGCCCCGGGAAGCGGAGCAGGAACGGCACGCGCCAGTCGCTCTTGCCATCCAGTTGGGCGGACGCGCGGTCGGGGTGGTCGGCGCTCATCAGGAGAACGGTGTGGTCCCAAGTACCGCGGCTTTCCATGGCGGCGCGCAATTCCCCCATCATCCGGTCCAGCAACGCCAGGCTGTCGATGTAGCCGGACACGGGCCGGTTGGCGGCGTCCAGCCGGCCCGTGAACCGGTCGTAGGGGTGCGGCGCGTGGGGCACCGGGATGTGCAGAAACACCAGCCCCAGGGTCGAATCCGTCACATTCTTCTTGGATTCGGCCAGCAAGTCCAGGTACTGCCTGGCCTTTTGGCGGACGGTGGAGGATCGTCCGAAGGGGGACAACACGCCGGTTTCCAGAAGGCCCACCGCGTAACCGCCGGCCTCGCCCCAAAAACCGCTCCCCAGGAGCCCGGCCAGAAAACTATCGCCGGCGCTGGTGGACTGGGTCGGATAGACGCACCACGCACATTCCGACAACACCCCGTTCATGGTGCGGCAGTATGGAAGATACCAACCCACCAACCCCGCGTTGAAACCGGCTCTCCGAACCACCGAAAAGATGGAGGGAATCTCTTCCCACGGCACGGCTTTCGCTTCCGGATGGTCCATGGGCGTTACCAGCAACCGGAACCCATAGTCGTTGCCCGTGGATGCCACCCGGCGGCCGGAGATCAAGGAAGGCAGCGACTGCTGGGTAGTCATGGCTGGAGATCTCGCCGCTGTCGCGAAAAGAGACTCCCCGCGGAGGCGGTCGATCTCCGGCATGGCCAGACTGGCGGGACGGTCCACGAAGGTCAGCCGGTAATCCCATTCGTCGAAGACGATCCAAACGACGCGCACCGGCGGCGGAGCGGTGGCCAGCCGGGGAGCCAGCGGGCCATCGCGATACGGCTGGCCCGAGTAGGTAACCATGGCCCACACAGCCTGGCCGAAGGTCATCAGGCAGAACGGAGACAGCACCACCAGAATCGCGCTCGCGGCCGCCGCAATCCGGCCCTGATACTTCCAGACGAGCCAGAGCATGGCGGCGCACGCCAGCGCCACCAGGAACAACGCGGTTCGGGGCCCCATCCACCCCCGCAGCACGGACTTCAGGTGCGCCAGCAGCGGCTTCACGTTCTCGCGCTGACCGTTGAGCGGAATCGCCGCCAGCGCGAACCAGGCAAACCGCGCCACGCGCAGTCCGCGATCTCCCAACTGCCGCCTGGCCAGCCGCACGGCTCCGTACAGCAGCGCGGCCAGCAGCAGCACGGCCGTCATGGCCGCCGCGATGTCCGCCGGCGCGGGGATTGTCTTCAACCACTCCCCGGGCTTGGACAACGACAGGACTTGTCCCCACACCGGGATGAAGCACAGGTTCACCAGCGACAGGCACACCACGGCATCGCGGCGCCATCCGGCGAGAAACGGTTGTCCGGCGGGGGCGTTGGAAGGGGTCACTGCAATTTTCGGCGCAGTACGTAAAGCCATCGGGTGGCGCCGTCCAGGTGCTGCACTTCCAAGATATCAAACCGGCGCCTGCACGCGTCCTCGAAGCGCGCCGCATCGAGGCCCCGGAACAGGTCCTCGCGCCCGCGGAGCAGGCGCCGGAACATGGAGTCCTCGGGCGAAATGAACTCGATCGCCAGCAGGCGCGTGGTCAGATCGGCGGCCAGGTCCAGGATCGCCTCCAGCGGCACGCGCTCGGTCACCAGCATGTGGTGGACCACGGCCAGCATGAAAACGGCGTCGAACCCTCCGCGGGCGCGGTCCAGGAAGGACGGCCACTCGAGGTTGTTCCAGCCCACGGCGGGAGTCGGCCGGGCCAGGTTCACCACCAGCGGCAGGACATCGAGCTTTTCCGCGCGGGCGGTGCGCCAGACTTTGCCCGCCGCCGCCGGGTCGTAGTCGATGGCCACCACCGCGGCCCCGCTGCGCGCCGCCAGGAAGCTGAAGTGGCCGGTGTTGCAGCCGGCATCCAGCACGCGCCGGGGAGCGTGTTCCGCCAGAAACTTCTCGACGAAGCGTTCCTTGGCCTGAAACTGTTCGGCGGTGTAGTTGTTCCCGCCCTCCATGTACCCGGTCCACGCCGAAGTGGGGGCGGTCATGGGAGCGAAGACGTCGAGCGTGCGCCGCAGCCCTTGCAGCAGGTGTTCGAGCACGAAGCGCGCCCGTTCGGGGTTCGGCAGCAGTTTCCTCCTGTACAGCGAGGCGTCGTCCGGCCGGCGCCGGGCAGCCAGCCAGACGGGCATGGTGACCAGCGGCAGAAGAGACGGATTCAGGCGCCCCAGGGGACCCAGCCAGCGGTACAGTTCCTCCGGCTCGAGGCCATCGCGGCGCGCCAACAGCGCGGTATCGAGGGGCAGCCCGAACCGGCGATTGGCCACCAGCGGCAGCACGAACGTGCGGACGAACTGGGCGTAGGCGAGCCAGGTCGGATCGCACGCATCGCGCCGTTCAATCGAGAGCGCGTCGATGAAGACCGGATGGGGCCCGCGGAAGAGGATGTTGTACGGGGTGGCGTCCTTCAGGCCGAGTCCCTCGGGCAGCAGGTCGAGCGCCAGGTCCAGGGTCAGCTTGGCGGCGGCGTCCAGCATTTCGGGAGGCCATTCGTAAGGGAAGCTGGGAAACGGAATCCGCTCGTGTTCGAGGATGGCCGCCCCTCCCAGGGACTCGTACAACCGGGCGACGTCGTCCTGCGCCAGAAGCTCCCGCTGCCGATCCTCATCGAGCCGCGCCGTCCGGACCAGGGCTCCCGACCGGCTCCAACGGCCGGCCGCACGGCTGTTCAGAAACGCCTCGAGGTCGGCCATCCCGGGCGGGGTCACGATTCGCAGGACCCGCCCGCCCAGGATCAACAGGGCGCCGTTGGGGTCGCGGAAGGACGAGGAAACGGAATGATCGCTCACGGCCGACTCTTCCATGATGCCACGGACCGCGATTCGTCATCGCTCTCCCTCTTGGCCTCGCATCGTTCCACCCATCCCGGCTGCCGCCTGGCCCCCGCCAAGCTGGCGGAAATGTCTCGAGATTCTCCCGGCGGCTCGCACCCAGGGGCACTCCGGCTCTCCGAAAGCCTTCCGGGCCGGACGAACGGGCCGGACGAACGCCGGCCGGCGCTTCCCGCCGTGGTAAAATGAACAACCGGCTCATGCAACGCGCCAGCCAGCTCATCCGCGGCTTGCCACTCCCCGCGGATACCATCAGCGCCGAGGAATTGGCGTGCGCCTGCTGGCCGCAGGCCGTGGGACGGAAGATTGCGGCCCACACGCGCGCCATCCGCATGGTGCGCACGCGCCTGATCGTGGAAGTCGAGGACGTCATCTGGCAGCGGCAGCTCTTCGGCCTCTCGCACCAGGTTCTGCGCAACCTGGCGCGGAGTCTCGGCACGGGCCTGGTCGAGGACGTGGAATTCCGCGTGACGCCGCGAAAGCGCGAGCCGGAGCGGGCGCGCGTGGCCGCACCGGGCCTGGCGGCGGATGAAGCCGACGGCATCGCCGATCCGGTTCTGCGCGGCATCTACCGAGCGTCCAGGAAAAAGGCACAGGCGTGAAACTGACGGAGAAAGAGGTGCGGTACGTGGCCGAACTGGCCAACCTGGCTCTCAGCGACGCGGAAGCCGGCAAGCTGCACGCCGACCTCGAGGGCATCCTCGAGCATTTCGACAAGCTCAGCGAGATCGACACCACCGGCGTGGAGCCCATGGCGCAGGTGCTGTACGGCGCTGGCGTTACGTCCGGCTTGCGCGAGGACCGGCCGCGCGAGCCGCTCGACAACCGGACGGCGCTGGCCAATGCGCCGCAGCCGGGCGCGGGATACTTCAAGGTGCCCAAGGTGATCGAACGGTGAACATCCCCTCCCTGACCATCGATAGCGTGCGGGAGGGCCTGCTCGCGCGGCGTTTCAGCGCCCGCGAACTGACGGAGGAGGCGCTGGGTTTCGCCCAAGCCGAGAATCCCAAGACCGACGCCTACCTGCATTTTTCGCCCGAGCGGGCGATGGAGACGGCCGCGCGCGTGGACCAGCGGCTCGCCCGCGGCGAAGACCCGGGACCGCTCGGCGGCGTGCCCATCGGCGTGAAGGACGTGATCCTCACCAAGAGCGTGCGCACCACCTGCGGGTCGAAGTTGCTGGCCCGCTACATTCCCCCCTACGACGCCACGGCCATCGAGCGCGTGGAACGGGCGGGCGGCGTGGTGATCGGCAAGACCAATTGCGACGAATTCGCCATGGGGTCGTCCACCGAGAACTCGGCCTTCGGGCCGACGCGCAACCCGGCGGCCCTCGACCGCGTGCCCGGCGGATCGAGCGGCGGCTCGGCGGCGGTGGTGGCGCAGGGAACCGCGGTGGTGGCGCTGGGCAGCGATACCGGCGGCAGCGTGCGGCAGCCGGCGTCCTTCTGCGGCGTGGTGGGCGTGACGCCCACCTACGGGCGCGTTTCGCGCTACGGGCTCACCGCGTTCGCCAGCTCGCTGGATCATATCGGGCCGTTCGCGCGGACGGTGAAGGACGCCGCGGCGTTGCTCGGCGCGATCGCGGGCCGCGATCCCATGGATGCCACCTCGGCGGAAGCGCCGGTGCCGGATTACTGCGCGCCGCTCGACGGCAACGTGAAGGGCATGAAGGTGGGCCTGCCCCGCGAGTATCTGAGGGAGCTGAAGGGCGAGACCGCCAGCCTGCTGGAGAGCGCCGTGGAGTCCCTGAAAGCGCTGGGCTGCGAGGTGCGGGAGATCGGCCTGCCCGCCACGGATTACGCCATCGCCTGCTACTACGTGATTGCCACCGCCGAGGCGAGTTCCAACCTGGCGCGCTACGATGGGGTCCGCTACACCACGCGCCCCGCCGATGTGGAATCGTTCGCCGACCTATATCGCAACACCCGCGGCGAGGGATTCGGCGCCGAATGCAAGCGCCGCATCATGCTGGGCACTTACGTTCTGAGCGCGGGCTATTACGACGCGTACTATAAGAAGGCGCAGCAGGTGCGGGCGCTGATCGCCCGCGACTTCGCGCAGGCGTTCGAGCAGGTGGACGCCATCGTGGCGCCGGTATCGCCGTTCCCGGCTTTCCGGCTGGGCGAGAAGGTGGACGATCCGGTGGCCATGTACCTGTCGGACATTTATACGATCACCGGCAGCCTGGCCGGCATTCCTTGCATGAGCGTGCCCTGCGGCGCCACTTCCGAGGGTCTGCCGGTGGGGATGCAGATTCTCGCGCGCCATTTCGACGAAACCACCATGTTCCGGCTGGCGCACGCATACGAAGCCAGCCGCAAGTAAGAGCCGGCCGCTTACCCCACGCTTCCCGCCGGCCCCCTCACGCGTAAATCCCCCGCAGCCGAATCGCATTCGCCACACGGTCGAGCGCCAGCATGTAGGCGGCCGTCCGGTTGTTCACCTGGTGCGTTGCGGCGTAGTGCACCACGCTGTCGAAACTCTCGTCCATGAACTCCCGCAGCCGTTCGTTCACCAGCCTCTCGTTCCAGAAGAATCCCTGCCGGTCCTGCACCCATTCGAAATACGAGACCGTCACGCCGCCCGCGTTGGCCAGGATGTCGGGAAGCACGAAGACCTTACCCTCTTCCAGAATGGCGTCGGCCAGCGGCGTGGTGGGCCCGTTGGCGCCCTCGCACAGGATCTTGCAGCGGATGCGGCCGGCGTTCCGGGAATCGATAACGTTCTCGGTGGCCGCCGGGATCAGCACGTCGCATTCGGTGAACAGCGCTTCGTTCCGGTCGATATCCTCGCCGCCCGCGAACCCGGTGAGGAAGCCGCTCTCCCGGCGGTGCCGGTCCAGCGCCTGGATGTCCAGGCCGTGCGGATTGTACACCGCGCCGTTGTACTCGATTACGCAGACGATCTTGAACCCCATGGCGCTCATCAGCCGCGCCGCCATGCCGCCCACGTTGCCGAAACCCTGAACCACCACGCGGCAGCGTTCCGGAGCCATGCCCAGCCGACGCAGCGCCTTCAGCGTGACCATCAGGCAGCCGCGTCCGGTGGCTTCCCGGCGCCCGCGCGACCCGCCCAGCGCCATGGGCTTGCCGGTCACCACCGCCGTCGCCGCGCGGCGCGTGTGCATGGCGTAGGTGTCCATGATCCACGCCATGGTCTGCTCGTCGGTATTCACGTCGGGCGCCGGCACGTCGCGCTCCGGGCCTATGAAGTCGAGGATCTCGGCGGTGTAGCGGCGGGTGATTTTCTCCAGTTCGGTCATGGAGAGCACGGCCGGGTCGCAGATCACGCCGCCCTTGCCGCCGCCGAACGGAATATTCACCACGGCGCACTTCCAGGTCATCCACGAGGCCAGCGCCCGCACTTCGTCGAGCGTCACGTCGGGCGCGAAACGGATGCCGCCCTTGGCCGGCCCGCGCGCCAGCGAATGCTGCACGCGGTACCCGGTGAACACCTCCAGACGCCCGTCGTCGAGTTGCACCGGTATGTTCACAGTGATCTCGCGGGACGGTGCGCCCAGCACCTTGCGCATGCCGTCGTCCAGTTTCAGCCGTGACGCCGCCTCGTCGAAGCGCGCTTCCGCGGCCAGCCAGGGGTTGTGTTCGTTGTCGTGCGAAATGGATACGGGCGATGTCTCGGTGGCCACTGCTTCGACCCTCCCGGTAACATTATCTCAGCAACGCCCCCGCGCGGAACCGCGCCGCGGACTCGGGTACGATAGGAAGCGGCGGTTTCCCATGGTGGTCCTCGGCATCGATATCGGCAACATGCACACCAAGGCCGGGATGGTGGACGAGCGAGGCGCCATCCTGGCGTCCCGCACCATCCGCACTCCCTCCGACCTGGAGGCCTTCATCCCCGCGCTGCAGGATGCCATCCGCTGGCTGCTGGAAGCCACCTCGATGCCCGCCGGCGTGGGCGTGGGCTGCAAGGGCACCATCGATCCGGACAGCACCCGCGTCGAATCCCTGCCTGGCTCGCTGCATTTCCTGGAGGGCCAGTCGCTCAGCGAAGTGGTGGGCATGCCGTCGGATGTCCCCGTCTTCGCGGACAACGACGCGCGCGCGGCGCTGGCCGGGGAGATGGTTTGGGGCGCGGCTTCCGGCCACCAGAACGTGTTCATGCTGACCCTGGGCGCGGGCGTCGGAGGCGCGGCCATCGTGAACGGACAGTTGCTGCGCGGCCACTCCGGGATGGCCGGCCACCTGGGGCACGTGACCGTCGATCCCGAAGGGCCGATCTGCGCCTGCGGCAATCGGGGCTGCCTGGAAACCGCTTTTTCCGCGCGCGCCATCGAGGGCGAAGCCTGGGCGGCGGTGCACCGCGGCTGCGCGTCCTCGCTGACCCGCCTGTTCCGCGAGCGGCCCCAACTGGCCACCTGCCGCACGGTGTTTCAGGCGGCGCGCGAGGGCGACGAGATGGCCTCCGCCATCGTGTCCCGGGCGATCCGCCGTCTGGCCGCCGTGATCGCCGGCCTGCTGCACATCTTCGATCCCGAGCTGGCGATCGTGGGCGGTCCGGTGGCCGATGCCGGCGCCGACCTGCTGGTCCCGCTGCAGGAGGAAGTCTGGCGCCGGAGCCGGGGACTGCTGGGCCGCGACGTCCCCCTGGTGGAACAGCAGGTGGCCGACCGGAGCGGCATCGTCAGCGCCGCCGGCCTGGCGCTGGCCCCGCGCTGAGGCTCGCGGCTCCGTTCGGGGCTGCGCCCACGCTCCATCGGCGCCGTATCACCCCGGCGCCGCTCCCGCCTTTTCGAAAGCCCGCTCCACGGCTTCCCGGCTCATCTCCGTGCTGACGAAGAGTTCCTGGCGCGCGCCGCCGCTCAGGGCAATGGCCTTCCAGCCGTTCTGCGTGGGCACGGTCACCCGCACTTTGACCTTGCCCCTGGCATCGCGCACCGGCCGGATGACGCCGGGGATGATGGAACGGATTCCGGGATTGGCCGCCAGCAGCTCTTCCAGGATCTCGCGCACGCCTCCGATGATGCTGTGTTCCACCTTGAGACGGTCCCGGGCGGTGCGCAGGCGCATCTCAGCTCCATCCTCCGCCGCCGCGCAGCAGGACGAAACGGCACAGCGTGGATACGCGGGATTCCACGCGGCCGCCGGCCTTGCACAACACGCGCAGTTCCTGGTCGCCCCTCTGCCCCACGGGGATGACCATCCGCCCGGGATCGCGGAGTTGCGCCAGCAGCGCGGCGGGGACATCGGGCGCGCCCGCGGCCACCGAAATGGCGTCGAACGGGGCCATCTCCGCGCAACCCAGCGAGCCGTCGCCCTCGAGCACCGTGACGTTCGAGCCGCGGGCGGTGCGGACGAGGTTCTCGCGCGCCAGTTGCGCCATGGCGGGCAGGATGTCGATGGTGATCACGCTGCGTGCCAGCGCGCCCAGGACCGCGGCCGCGTACCCGCTGCCGGCGCCGACCTCGAGCACGGTTTCGGTCCCCGTCAGCTCGAGTTCCTGGGCCATCAACGCCGTCATGAACGGCTGGGAAATAGTCTGTCCATGACCGATTGACACGGGCTCGTCCTGGTACGACATGAGGCGCAGCTCCAGCGGCACGAACTCCTCGCGCGGGATCTCGCCCATGGCGCTCAGCACCCGGGGATCGCGGATGTACCGCGGGCGCAACTGGGTGTCCACCATGCCGCGGCGTTGGGCGGCCCAATCGGGAATCACAAAAGCCTCGCCTTCCATGATAGGGCGGCCGGCCGGGTTTGGCGCGCCCGCGCCCGCCCCGGCTTCCCCGCCCCCCGGACCCGTTTTCGGGCTTCGGCGGGACCCCCAAAAATAATTTGGCCCCTTTTGGCGCCGGTCTGCGCCGTTAAGTACGAATCGGGTTTCATGTATGAATGCCGCCAGACTTTCTCTCAAGTGTCATGAACGGCACCCGGCGTGGCCGGATGCCGTGCAGATCCTCTCCAGGCGGAAACGTCTCGCCCGGAACTTTCAGTGCTTGCTGGGGGAACTCCGTTCCCATCGGCGAGCCGCCAAGGTTTATACCCGCAATCCGTCTCCTTCGGCCCTGGCCCTGGTCGGCCAGCGCAGGAGACGTCTCGACGCCGTCCTCGGCCGCTATCTGCGGACCCTGGCTGAACTTCGCGGCGCCGTCGAAATCGTATTCCCGGCTGGGAACAAGGTTCGGCGGATCGGAGGCCGCTGAAACACTCGCGCCCGTAGTGTCGATGGTGATGTGACGCTGCGGGCGCGTTCTTGTCCCCCACGCCTCGGGCCCCCGCGCGTGGCCAGTGAGGCGTGGCCGCGCCCGGTCCTTGTGCCAACGCCACGGGTTGACAGCCTGCCGCCACCGCGGCGCGCGGCGGCGCGGAGCTTGGTCCCCCAGGTTAAAATGGGGTCATCATGCAGTTTCCGCGTCTGATGATCGTCCGCCAGAAGTTTCCCGACCGCCGCATCCCGGATGTCGCCGCCGAGGTTCACAAGCAGCTCGAGGCCTCCGGCTTCGCTTCCCGCGTCCGCCCCGGGGCGAGCATCGCCATCGGCGTCGGCAGCCGTGGCATCCACAACGTCGCCACCATCGTGCGCAACGTGGTGGCGTTCTGGAAGGACCGCGGGATGAATCCGTTCCTGTTCCCCGCCATGGGGAGTCACGGAGCCGCCTCCGCCGCCGGGCAGGCCGATGTCCTGGCGCACTACGGCATCACCGAAGCCGCCATGGGGTGCCCGCTCGTCAGCCAACTCGAAGTGGTCTCCCTGGGCAGGACCGCCGAGGGCATCGAAGCCTTCATGGACAAGCTGGCCTTCGAATCCGGCGGCGTCTTTCTGGTGGGCCGGGTGAAGTGGCACACGGATTTCGCGGGCTCGATCGAGAGCGGCCTCTTCAAGATGATGGCCATCGGCCTGGGCAAGTTCGCCGGCGCCCAGTGCTACCACAACTATGCCTACCGCCTGGGGCTGGAGCACGTCATCACCACGGTCGGCCGCCAGGTGCTCGCGAGCGGCAAGATTCTGGGCGGCCTGGCCATCCTGGAGGACGCCAGCCACAACACCGCCAAGCTCGACGCCGTGCCGGTCGAGGCGATGGAGCAGCGCGAGAGAGAGAACCTGGCGCTGGTGAAATCCTGGATGGCGAAGATCCCCGCCGATCTCGACATCCTCATCATGGACGAGATCGGCAAGAACATCAGCGGCGCGGGGTTGGACACCAAGGTGGCCAACCGCGGAGTCAACGGCGAGTACAACCCCTGGCCCGATACGCCCAGGATCCAGCGCGTTTTCGTCCGCAACCTGAGCGAACTCACCTACAACAGCGGCGTCGGCATCGGCATGGCCGACGTGACGACCGACCGCCTGGTGAAGCGCATCGACTGGGAGCCGACCATGATCAATTCGCTCACCGCCAACACGCCGGCCGCCATCCGCACGCCCATCCACTTCCCCACCGACCGCGAGTGCCTGGAGCGGTTCGTTCCCACGGTGGGCAAGCTGGATCTTTCGGAAGTGACCCTGGGCTGGATTCGCAACACCATGGAGTTGGGCCGCCTGGGCCTGAGCGAGCAGCTTCGGCCGGTGGTCGAGCGGAATCCCCAGCTCGAGATCGAATCCATCGGCGAATTCGACTTCGATGGGGACGACAATCTGGTCAGCCCCTTCCTTCCAGCGGAAGAAGCCTTCGGCGTGCATTGAGCCGGGTGTTGGCGGGGCGGGCGGAAACGGCCGCCCCGAGACCGGTTTCGATTGGCACTACTGCTTCGGGCTGAAAGGCTTCACGTCGCCGCAATCGGCCGACAGCCACTTGCCGATGATGGTCATCTTCTGATTGATGGGTTGTCCCGAATCCGCCTTTTTCCCCGTGCTGCTCACGCCCTTGAGCACGCCGGTGGTCTTGGTATGTTCGGGGTCCACGCGCTCCACCACGAAATCGCCGGAGCCGGTGAAGCGGCCGGTGCAGTCGGTGTGATACTCGACCTTGGTGGCCGACATGCTGGTCAGCTTGGACGTGCAGGAGTTCTGTTGCCGGGCGTAGGCCTGGGCATCGGCCAGAGATTCCTTGGTTTGGCAGACTTTGGTGGTAAAGGTCTGCGGTCCTCCGCCTATCATGCCTTCCATCCTGGCGCGCAGGGCGGGCGGCATCTGTGCCAGTTGCTCCGGAGTCACCTGCGGCGCCGGCATGCCGGTCATTTCAATGGTCATGGTCTGCTCCCATAGCCCCGGTTTGACATCGAGTATGTCGGCCGCCCACGATGCCATCGGAAGTGCGAGCAAAATCCCTGTCAGAATCGTCTTTTTCACGGAATCCTCCTGGGTGGAACCCGTTTCAAAGGATGCCACGCCGGGCGGGGTGGGCGCAACTGTGGCGCGCCGGGCGGGGTGGTCGCAACCGCGAGGCGCCGGGCCGACTGGTCGCAACTGTGGCGCCCCGGGCCGGGTGGCCGGGACTGCGGGGCGCCGGGCGGGGTGGTCGCAACTGCGGCGCGCCGGGAGGGGTGGCCGCAACCGCGAGGCGCCGGGCGGGGCGGTCGCAACTGGGGCGCGTCGGGCGGGGTGGCCGCAACCGCGAGGCGCCGGGCCGACTGGTCGCAACTGGGGCGCGCCGGGCGGGGTGGCCGCAACCGCGAGGCGCCGGCCGGGGTGGCCGCGACTGCGGGGTG
>Ga0326727_10006693_pt1 | contig 31277 bp, 27 predicted proteins | sample MB2enrmetagenome_FD_207643 | JGI IMG/M metagenome (GOLD analysis project Ga0326727, IMG submission 207643) | Lab enriched peat soil microbial communities from McLean, Ithaca, NY, United States - MB29MY | ecosystem: Environmental > Terrestrial > Soil > Wetlands > Peat | place: USA: New York...
CAAGGCAGTTGCGTTTCCGCTTCATCGATCTACACGAGGAACCCCATGAAATTCCGCTGGAACTCTTTCTTTATTGGCGCAAACGGTTGCGCTCTCGCCGTTTTTCTCTATCTTCTTTGCGGCTTCTCTCACGCCGCCAGCGCGCAGCGCCTCTCCACAAACGTCATCCCTTCGCACTATGCGCTTCAGTTCGCGCCCGATCTCAAGGCCGCCACATTCACTGGCTCTGAAACCATCGACATCGCCATCAAGCAGCCCACCAGCGCCATCACGCTCAACGCGATTGAGATCGAATTCGAGACCGTGGAGATTCACGGCCGCGACGGCCAGACGCAAGCGGGCTCGGTCAGCCTCGACCCCGAAAAGCAACAGGCCACGCTCACCTTCGCCAAGACCATCCCCGCCGGCGACGCCACACTGCAAATCCATTTCACGGGAATCCTCAACAACGAGCTGCGCGGCTTCTATCTATCGAAGACTGCCCGGCGCAACTACGCCGTCACGCAATTCGAAGCCACCGACGCGCGCCGCGCCTTTCCCTGCTTCGACGAGCCGGCCTTCAAAGCCACATACGATGTCGCGCTCACCATCGACGCCGGCGACACCGCCATCTCGAACAGCGCCATCGCGGCGGACACGCCGGGGCCCGGCCCCGCCAAACACACCGTCGTCTTCGCAACCACGCCCAAAATGTCCACCTACCTCCTCGCTTTCGTGGTGGGCGACTTCGAGTGCTCGAGCGGCGAGGCCGACGGCGTGGCCCTGCGCGTCTGCGCCACGCCCGACAAGGTTGCGCTCACGCCCTACGCTCTCAGCGTCGCCGAATTCGCCCTGCCCTATTACGACAACTACTTCGGCATTCACTTCCCCCTCAAGAAACTCGATTTCATCGGCATTCCCGACTTCGAAGCCGGCGCAATGGAGAACTTCGGCGCCATCACCTTCCGCGAAACCGATCTTCTCCTCGATCCCAAAACCGCTTCCTTTCAAACTGAAAGAACCGTCACCCTCGACATTGTCCATGAGATGGCCCATCAGTGGTTCGGCGACCTGGTCACCATGCAATGGTGGGACAACGTCTGGCTCAACGAGGGCTTCGCCACCTGGATGGAAAACAAATGCACGGCCGCCATGCATCCCGAGTGGAACATTCCTCAGTTCGTCGCTGCCGACGAGCAGAAAATCCTCGATATCGACGCCCAGCCCACCACCCGCGCCATCCGCGCCGAGGCTAATACGCCGGAAGAGATCGATCAGATGTTCGACGGCATCGCCTACGGCAAGGCTGGCCACGTTCTCCTCATGCTCGAAAATTATCTCGGCGAGGAAACCTTCCGCCAGGGCGTGCACGCCTACCTGGCCGCGCATCAATACGGCAACGCCACCGCGGAGGATTTCTGGAACGCGCAGACTCAGGTCAGCGGCAAGCCTGTCGACAGGATCATGGCGTCGCTGGTTGCGCAGACCGGCGAGCCCATTCTCGACTTCAGCGCCCCCGCCGCTGGCCGCGTCTCCGTTGCGCAGCAACGCTTCTTCTTGAGCCCCAGCATCGTGCCCGATCCCACGCAAAAATGGACTCTGCCCGTCTGCCTCAAAACCGGCGCGAACGGCATGGACTGCCAGGTCCTCACTCCCTCTTCGCCATCGCTTGCCGTCCCGGACGCAAACCTCTTCTTCGCTAACGCCGGCGGCAATGGCTATTACCGCAGCGCCTACGCGCCCGCCCAGTACGCCGCGCTCCTTGCCCACGTCGAAACCGGCCTCGCTCCCGAAGAACGCATCAGCCTCATGGGCGACCAGTGGGCAAAGGTGCGCGCCAACAAAGCCAAGGTCGGTGACTATCTCGATCTCGCATCCGCCCTGAGCCCCGATCCCAACGCCGATGTGCTCGTCAACTCCGCCGAAAATGTGGACGACATTGCCAACGACATCGCTGCCACCAGGCAAGAGCGGGATGCGCTGGCGGCCTGGATTCGCCGCACCTACGCGCCGCAGTTCGCAAAACTCGGCCCTCCCGCTCCGGACGACTCCATCAACACGCGTCAGTTGCGCGCGCGTCTCCTTTTGCTTCTCACCATTCACGGAAACGATGCCGATTTAGAAACCGAGGCGCGCCGCATCGCGGACCAGTACCTCTCCGATCCGGCTTCGGTCGATCCCACTCTCGGCCAGGCCGCCGTCAACATCGCCGCCAGATACGGCGATGCGGCGCTCTTCGACAGGCTCGAAAAAATCTACGAAACCTCCAACCAGCCCGAGTTGCAGAACTTCGCGTTGCGCCAGATGGTCGCCTTCACCAATCCCGGCTTTCTCGATCGCGCCCTCGAATACGCTATCTCCCCCAGGGTGCGCAACCAGGATTCGGCTTTCCAGTTCGCCATCGCCATGAAGATCCCCGAAAACCGCGATGCTACCTGGGCGTTCACCAAGGCACATTGGGATCAGGTGCGGACCGAGCTCACGCCCGAGATGGGCGAGTACCTTGTGGAAGGTGCGGGCAACTTTTGCTCTGCCGCGGCGCGCGACGACGTGAAGAATTTTTATGCGGCACACCCCGTGCCCGCCGCCGACGCGTATCTCAGGCACGCCATCGAGCACATCGACGGCTGCATCGAACTGCGCCGCCTCCAGGAGCCCAACCTGAAAAAATGGCTCGCCGCCCAGCCGCAGTAAGCGGCTCTTGTAGCGCCGGTCTCTAGACCGGCTGTCGTGCGGGCGTCCACGCCCGCACATGCACAAGTTCGGACTCAGCCCGCTGCAAATTGCCGGGTGTCGGATGCCCCATCCATTCCGCGTCTTGTGCGGAATGGGTGGGAATCCGCGAACCTCAACAGTCCCTTCTCAACTCTCGCAACATAACGGGTGCCCCATCCATTCGCGTTCTCTGCGAATGGGTGGGATAGCACAACCCCCAACCCACCTCCCTCAACCCAGCAAGAAAATGGGTGCCCCACATCTCGATTCTGAGATGTGGGAAAGCACAACCCTCCGCTCAGCACGAAACGGCTCTAGAACTGGTTGCATAAATGGTCCCGTGAAAGGGCACGACTTTAGTCGTGCCGCAAAAGCCGCATAAATATTGGGGCTTTAGCCCCTGAGGGAAGTTTCTTCATCGCTTCAGACTATTTATGCAACCAGCTCTACAGTCTCCGCAACCGCGCGCAAGCCTCGTCCAGCTCCGCATCCTGCTTGGCGAAGCAGAAACGCAGCAGGTTCTCGCCGCGGCCGGGGCGGAAGAACGCCGATCCAGCAACCGCCGCCACGCCCGTCGCGCGCAGCAGATGCCGCGCCTTCTCGGCAGCCGTTTTGCCCGGCACGTGGTCGACCTGCGCCATCATGTAATACGCCCCCGCGGGAATCGTCGGCTCCATGCCCGCGTCCGTAAGCGCCGCCGCCATCTTTGCCCGCTTTGCCTGATAATCGGCGGCCAATTGCGCATAGAAACTCCCCGGCAACTGCTCAAGCCCCGCAGCCACGCCCACCTGCAGCGGCGCAGGCGCGCAAACGTACGTCAGGTCGTGGAAGTGCGCCATCGGCGGCATCCATCGCGCATCGGCCGTCGCGTATCCGATGCGCCAGCCGGTAATGGAATAGGTTTTACTGAATCCCGAAATCGCAATCGTGCGCTCTCGCATGCCCGGCAGCGTCGCCGGCGAGATGTGCCGCGCGCCATCGTAGACAAAATACTCGTAGATCTCGTCGGTGATCAGGAAGAGATCGTGCTCCCGGCAAAACTCCGCCACCGCTTCGAGTTCGGATTGCGAAAAAACCTTGCCGCTGGGATTGGCCGGCGTATTCAAAAGCACCGCGCGTGTCGCGGGCGTAACCGCCGCGCGCATCGCGTCCACATCGAATTGGAAGTCCGGGGTCCCCAGCGACCGGTCTTTGTCGCTGCGGTGAAAATCCGGCTCGGCAAGCGCCACCAGCACCGGCTTCACGCGCAACGATTTGAGCGTATGCACGTGATAGCCGTAAAACGGCTCGAAGACCAGCACCTCGTCGCCGGGATTGAGCAGCGCCATGGCCGCGGCATGCAATCCGGCTGTCGCGCCCGAGGCCACCAGAACCTCGCGCTCCGCATCGTAGCTCAACCCGTAGTCGCGCTTCTGCTTGGCCGCAATGGCCTCGCGCAGCCGCGTAATGCCGTCGCAGCGCGTGTAGATATTCTGCCCGTCGCGCATCGCCTGCGCCGCCGCAGCCACCACAACTTCAGGCACCGGGGTATCGCAAACCCCCTGCGCCAGGTTGATCCCGCCCATGCGATCGCATTCCGTCGTCATGGCGCGAATTTCCGACTGATACGTCTCGGGCGCAAGTTGGCTCAGGCCAAGGCGCGACTCAATTTTGGTTGCGTGCATAGTTGTTCCGGGCGCGGGAAGTTCCGTATCCCTATCCTACGACAAGGTCCGCATCGGAACGAAGGCAAACGCGCGCGATCTGGCCGGTGCGAGAGACCACGCCGCGGCGGCGCGAATCGCAGCCGGGGCGAAGGCTGCTATCTTGATTGTGACTGCTTGAGATCGAATGAGGCAGACAAGTATGTACCTGGCATCCATAGTCGTTCTCATGTTCTTGCTTCCAGTGGCATCGATGGGCATCGAGCACTTTCATTTGCACGGCGCCACTTCGTGGATGATGCTCGCAGGAAAGTGGTTCGTGTACTGGGGCGCTGGGTGGCGGCTGCTGCTGGCCGGGCTGCGCCAGTACTTTCAACCGCAATTCACCGCCAGGGAAATCTTTCGCATGAAGACCGACGAGGCGCTGCCGATTATCCGCGAGCACGGCATCGGAAACTTCGCCGTTGGCGCGGCCGGGGTTGTGTCGTTGTGGGTTCCCAGCTTCATTGTGCCGGTAGCCCTGATTGCGGCGATTTTTTATGGCCTCGCGGGCGTATTCCACGCCGCGGCCAGGACGCGCAGCATGAACGAGAATGTAGCCATGGTCAGCGATTTTTGGATCGCGCTGGTCTTCGCCGTTTTCCTGATCCACACCGGAGTCTGACGATGCACGAGCTTTCCATCGCGGCCAGTATTGTCGAGTCGGTCACTGAAGCCGCGTCCGCTCATCCCGGCGCGCGCGTCAAAGAGGTGCGCTTGCGCGTGGGCGCTCTGGCCTCGGTTGTCGAGGACTCGCTGCAGTTCTGCTGGGGACTGGCCACTGAAGGCACGCCGCTCGCGGGCGCGGCGCTCGCAATCGACATGCTCCCCATCATCGTTCGCTGCGAAGCCTGCGGCATCGATGCGGAGATTGCCGGCGTGCAAAGTTTTCGCTGCCCTAAATGCGGCGAACTCGCCGCCGATCTCCGCCAGGGACGCGAGCTCGAAATCGAATCCATTGAGCTGGAAGAACCCGATCCAGTTGAGGAGCAGGCATGACGACGCGCATTGTCGAGTTGCGGCGGGGAATTCTCAAAAAAAACGACGAGCTGGCCGCGGAGCTGCGCGCGCGCTTCAACTCGGCCGGTGTGCTGGTGCTAAACCTGGTTTCGAGCCCGGGCACCGGCAAAACCGAATTCCTCGAGCGCACCCTCCGCGAACTCCGCGCCCGCGGCGCGCAAGCAGCGGCCCTTGTCGGCGATCTTGAAACCGACAACGACGCGCGGCGTCTGGCTGCGAGCGGCGCTCCCGTCCGCCAGATCAACACCCACGGCATCTGCCACCTCGACGCGGAGATGATCTCGAAGCACCTCGAAGGCTGGGAAGGCGTTTCGCTCGATGGGCTGAACTATCTCTTCATCGAGAATGTCGGCAACCTCGTCTGCCCTTCGAGCTACGACCTCGGCGAGCGCATTCGCGTGGCATTACTCAGCGTCACCGAAGGCGAAGACAAGCCTCTCAAGTATCCCGGCCTCTTCAACTCCGCCGACGCGGCCGTCATTACCAAGATCGATCTCGCCGAGCCCTGCGGCTTCGACCGCGAGCTCGCCCTGCGTAACCTCAACGAGATCCGCCCCGGAATCCGCATCTTCGAGACCTCCGCCAAAACCGGCGCCGGGATGGAGCCCTGGCTCAACTATTTGGTGGAGCAGGCACACGCCTCCTGATCCGCGCGCCCTTCCCGTCCTCAAAAATCGCCAAAATTACATCTTGGACGTTGCAAATGCCGGGTTAGGTGGGGTACTTTCAGCTAAGGTCGGTAGCACAATATGGGCTCTCCGGATTCCCCCGGGCAGCAGGTGGGCGCGCAACCAAGCGCGCACCCGGCTTTTGCCCGCGACACAATCGAACGCCTCTTTGAGTTTTCGCCCGACGCCATCCTCGTCACCGACGAAAAGGGTGTCATGCGCGCCGTCAACCCGCGCGCCCAGGAACTCTTCGGCTACGCATGCGAAGAGCTCATCGGCCAGCCCGTCGAGATGCTGATTCCGGCGCGCTTTCGCGCCGCGCACCCCCGCCATCGCGAAAATTACAGCGCCCATCCCCGCACGCGGCAGATGAGCGCGGCGCTCAACCTCTTCGGCCTCCGCAATGACGGCTCGGAATTCCCCGTCGACATCATGCTCAGGCCCGTCGACACCGCGGAGGGTCCCGCGGTCCTCACCTTCATTCGCGACGCCACGGAGCAGCGCGCGGCGCAGGAGGCGCTACGCCTCGACGATGCGCGCCTCCGCTCCATCGTCGATAGCATCGATGAGTACGCCATCTATCTGCTCGATCGCGAGGGCCACGTCCTCACCTGGAATCCCGGCGCCGAGCGCATCAAGGGATACAAAGCAGACGAGGTGCTGGGCCTGCACTTCTCCCGCTTCTTCACCGGCGACGATGTGGCGCAGGGCCGGCCCAGCGAGATGCTCCGCCAGGCCATCGCCAGGAATCGCATTGAAGAAGAGGGCTGGCGCGTGCGCAAGGACGGTTCGCGCTTCTGGGGCAACGTCGTGCTCACCGCCATCCACGACAGCTCCGGCGCGGTCACTGGCTTCTCCAAGATCACGCGCGACGTCACCGAGCGCCGCCAGGCGCAGGAGTCGGTGATCGCCGAGTTGAGCTCGTTGTTGCTGGCCAACGTCGACATTCGCAAGCTGCTCGCGGCGTTTTCCTCGAGCATTCGCCACATGGTGCCCCACGACGCCGCCACGCTTGCGCTCTACGATGAAGCAACCGGCAAATTGCGCGTGCAATTTCTCGCCGCCGATGATGCCGAAACCAACCCGAGTGAACTGCTGCTCGATCCCGAAGCTTCTCCCTCCGGCCTGGCCTTTCGCACGCGGCGTCCCGTCATCTTAAACCGGATGGAGCGCTGGCCCTTTGCGCCCGAGTCCCTCCACCACCTCACCGGCATGGGCATGCAATCGGGAGTTTGGGTTCCTCTCGTGCACCGCGAAAGAACCCTCGGCGCCATGACCGTGGCCAGCCGCATGGAGGATGCCTTCTCGCAACACGACGCCGAGGTGCTCGGCCAGGTGGCCGAACAAGTCGCCATGGCGGTCAACAACGCCCTGGCCTATAAGCAGATCGCCGAGTTGCGCGACCGCCTCGCTCAGGAAAAGCAATACCTCGAAGAGGAGATCAATCTCGAGCATCGCTTCGACGACATCGTGGGCGAGAGCACCGGCCTGCGCAATGTGCTGCGCGAGATCGAGACCGTTGCGCCCACCGATGCCACCGTGCTCATCCAGGGCGAAACCGGAACCGGCAAAGAACTGCTGGCGCGCGCCATCCACCGCTTGAGCCAGCGCAGCGAGCGCACTTTTATCAAGCTCAATTGCGCCGCCATTCCCGCCGGCTTGCTCGAAAGCGAGCTCTTCGGCCACGAGAAAGGCGCGTTTACAGGCGCCATCGCACGCAAGGTCGGCCGCCTCGAGCTCGCGCACGAAGGCACGCTCTTCCTCGACGAGGTGGGCGAGTTGCCGCTCGACCTGCAGCCGAAACTGCTCCGCGCCCTGCAGGAACGCGAGATCGAGCGCGTCGGCGGTACGCGGTCCATCCCTATAAACGTGCGCCTCATCGCAGCCACCAATCGCGATCTCGCCAAAATGGTCGCGGAAAAGCAATTCCGCAGCGACCTCTTTTACCGCCTCAAGGTTTTTCCCATCGTAGCCCCGCCGCTGCGCGACCGCACAGCCGATATTCCCGTCCTGGTGCGCCATTTTGTTTCGCGCCACGCCCGCCGCATGGGCAAAACCATCGAGTCCATTCCGCCCGAAGCCATGGAAGCGTTCACCCGCTGGAAGTGGCCGGGAAATATTCGCGAGCTTGAGAATTTTCTCGAGCGCGCCGTGATCCTCACCCGCGGGCCGGAGTTGTACGTCCCCCTCGCCGAGCTCGAAGACATCGAGGAAGAAGAAGAGGGCGCAGCCTCCGCCAATCCCACTCTGCAGGCCGCTGAGCGCGAAACCATTCTGCGTGCGCTGCGCGACGCCAAAGGCGTCATCGGCGGTCCCGGTGGCGCGGCCGAGCGCCTGGCCCTCAAACGCACCACGCTCAACTCCAAAATCAGAAAGCTCGGAATCGCCCGCGCCGAATATCTGTAAGCGCCACCTCATCAACCCAGCGGATCCAAAGTGCTTGTATCAGGGCATGGCTTTAGCCATGCCGTTGGCGGCGTTAAAATGATTTGGGCTTTAGCCCCTGCTATGTCGCGACCCGCTCGCAATGCGTCCCCGCAATTGGTTCCTGCCCACAAGCGCACCTTCTTCGCCACCACAAAAACAAGCATGGGGGCAACGACTGTTCAGCCGGCGCGAAATGCTTGTATCAGGGCATGGCTTTAGCCATGCCGTTGGCGGCGTTAAAATGATTTGGGCTTTAGCCCCTGCTATGTCGCGACCGGCTCGCAATGCGTCCCCGCAATTCGTTCCTGCCCACAAGCGCACCTTCTTCGCCACCACAAAAACAAGCATGGGACGACGACTCTTTCAGCCTGAGCGTAATGCGATGCTTCTTGTTGATGTGCTCCGATCCTGCCTCGCCGAACGGGAATTCCAACTGCACGATTTTGTGATCATGCCAGATCACGTGCATCTATTAATGACCCCGGACGGCAACATGACGATCGAAAGGGCGATGCAATTGATCAAGGGCAGATTCTCGTTTCGGATAAAGAAGGAGCTGGGGTACTTGGGCGAAGTGTGGCAGGGCGGGTTTTCCGAGGTGCGAGTAGAGAATCCATCGAGTTTTGAGAAGCACAGAGAATACATCGCGCAAAACCCTGTCAAGGCAGGCTTGGTGAATTGTCCCAAGGACTATTTGTTTTGCTATGCATCTCTGGTCGAGAAAAAGCGGCAGAGCTAATGCCCGATTCTCCAGGACCCGTCCGCAGCATGGCCTCACCCAAGCCCCGATCCAAGCGCAACCATGCATTTGTCGCCGCGACCTCCACGCGACAAATCCTTCCGCGACTCCCCATCGTCTCCGTGACGAAATATCGCCGTCGTCACTTCGTCACGCGCCGCATATCTGCACGCCTCGCCATCTCCTCGCCAATCACTTAAATGCTTTGCCCTCAAAGCCCCGCCGTTCTCAGTCCGCCGCCATACGGCTTTGGCACGCGCCGTGCACTTACGTAGGCATGGCGCAGGGGGGCCAACCAGTGCTGCGAATCACGATTGATGAAAAACCGGATGCAGTTGTTCTCAAGCTGGAAGGGCGTCTCGCCGGACCGTGGGTTGCCGAACTGAGCCGCCTGTGGGAAGAGAGTGCTCCTGCCGCAACGCAGAAAAAATTCTCACTCGATCTGCGGGGAACCACCTTTGCCGATGCCGCTGGAATTCGGATCTTGAAAGCCATCTACTCCCAAACCGGAGCCGCATTCCTCACCGGCACACCCTGGACACAATACCTTGCAGAAGAAATAGCAAGCAACAACTCTCAACACGCGGGCGCGGAGGTCTAAATGTCGGCAGCATACGAAACCATGAATCGGTCGAATCTTTCTTCCTATCACAAGAGCGAGTTTTTCCAATCCTTGCCGGCCGAGGCGCTGGCCGATTTCGAACGCCTGCTCGCACCCTCTACCTATCCCACGGGCGTGGTGGTCTTCTCTGAAACTCAGCCATGCTCGGGCATCTACGTGGTTCTCGAGGGCGAGGTCAAGCTCTCCATCAACTCCGCCGACGGCCGCCGCCTCAGTTTCCGCATCGCCACGGCCGGCGAAGTCCTCGGACTCTCTTCCACGCTCTCCGGCGGCGCCTATGAAATGACCGCCGACGCTCTCTATCCGGCCAAGGTCGCGCACATCTCGCGCGCCGTCTTCCTGCAATTCCTCGCCCGCCATCCCGCCGTCTACCAATCCGTGGCGCGCGAAATGGTCCGCACCTACCACGCCGCCTGCGAGCAGTTGCGCATGGTTGGACTGTCAACCTCGGTGCCCGAGCGCCTGGCTTCTCTGCTGCTCAAATGGAGCGACGCGCCGGATCAGAAGCCCGAGCGTCCGTCGCATTGCCGCCTCTCGCTCACGCACGAACAGATCGGCGAATTCATCGGCACTTCGCGCGAAACCGTGACCCGCACACTCAGCACCTTCAAGAGCCGCCACCTCGTCGCGCAAAACGGATGCACGCTCACCATCCCCAGCCGCTTGGCTCTGGAGAGCTACGCGCGCGGCTAGAACCCAGGCCCCCATCGACGGTAATTTGTGGTACTGGGTCAGTTTGAAATCGTCGTGAAAGGGCACGACTTCACAGACTGCTGAAAAACTCAAATGGCGGGTTGTTTTGTATCAGGGCACGAGCGGGGAACCCACCCGGTGGGTGGGTCGCGTGCCGTAAGACGCGCAAAATGAGTGCGGGGCTTTAGCCCCTGCGGGGTGTTCCCCCATTGATCAACCGCAAAATCGGCGTTTTTCTGCAGCCTGTTCAGTTGTGCCGTAAATGCCGATAAATAATCGCGGGCTTCAGCCTCTGAAGAGTAGTTTTATTCAAACTGACCCGCTACCTAATTTGTCGATGGGGCGAAGTTGTGAGCCCCATCGCCAGCACTCGCTCGACGGAGCGAACGCTGAAATTCTCATCCTCCTGAAAAACAACCGAACTGGCCGCTCACCGGAGCCGCGCGATGTGGAAGGCATAGGCGATTCCCTTAAGCGGCCATCTTTTTGCTCGGCCTTCGTTGGCGGAACAAACTCCGACAGCTCGAATCTCCGCTCTTCCGCGCCGCCCCGCCCATCTCCACATTCTTTGCGCGAAGGTTGGGACGCCAATCCGCATCCTGACGACCCCGTCCTGCCGCCCCTCGGCGCTATCATCGTCACGCAGGCTATTCGAGCCTCATATCACGCTCCAAATTCGAGGAACGCGCATGATTAGCGTCTTGAAACTCGCGGCTTTGGCTTGCCTTTTGCCCGCCGCCGCCATCCCGCTCACCGCGCAGCAGGATTACTTCAGCAACTGGCCCGAGGGCCGCTCTCCCCAGGAGATCGGCAAGGCGCTGGCCGAGCACTTCCTCACCAGCCCCCATCAGCACACTCCCGGCACCATCCACTACAGCGAAGTCGGAACCTGGTACGGCGCGCTCACCTTCGCCCAGCTCACCCACGATACCGATCTGCGCGACCGCCTCATCAAAAAATTCGATCCCCTGTTCCCCGGCGGCGCGGAAGAGGCGCTCATCCCCAAACGCGATCACGTCGACGACGCCATCTTCGGCATCGTTCCTCTCGAAATCGCCATCCAAAACGGAGACAAAAGGTATCTCGACTTCGGGCTCTCCTTCGCCGGCAAGCAATGGGCCGACCCCCTGCCCAACGGCCTCTCGCATCAAACCCGCTTCTGGATCGACGACATGTATATGCTCACCATCCTTGAGCTTGAGGCCTTCCGCGCCACCGGCGACAGCCAATACCTCGACCGCGACGCCAACGAGATGGTGGCTTACCTCGACAAGCTCCAACAGCCCAACGGCCTCTTCTACCATGCGCCCGATGTGCCCTTCTTCTGGGGCCGCGGCGACGGCTGGGTAGCCGCCGGCATGACGGAGATGCTGCGCTCGCTTCCCGCCAATCACCCGCAACGCGCGCGCATTCTCTCTGCCTACAAACTCATGATGGCCGCTCTCGTCAAATATCAGAACCCCGACGGCATGTGGCGTCAGTTGATCGATCGCGATGAAGCCTGGGAAGAGTCCTCAAGCTCCGGAATGTTCACCTTCGCGCTCATCACCGGCGTCAAAAACGGTTGGCTCGACGCCCCCACCTACGGCCCCGCCGCGCGCAAGGCCTGGATCGCCGTCACCGGCTTCATCGATCAGAACAGCGATATCACCCAGGTCTGCGAAGGCACCGGCAAGTTCAACAGTCTCGACTACTATCTAGCCCGCCATCGCCGCACCGGCGACTTCCACGGCCAGGAGCCAATCCTCTGGGCAGCCTCGGCCCTGCTCCGGTGAAATCGCATGAACGGAAATCGTTGACGGCTGAGGTTCACTGTCCACCGCGCCGGAGGCGGTCGCCGCGGCGACTTAGCCCCGCGCTTTAGCGTGGGGAAGCTGGTGCGTTGTCATCCTGAGGCGTAATCTTGCCGTTCTAGTTCCGATTAACCCCAAACGTTTAAAGCGATACCAGCCTCGTCGACCACGTCCTTTGACGTGTACAGATGAGAAGAACCGCATCCCCGACAAGGAATCACGTCCAGCGGAGGAATGTAATTTGTAACGTCCTCGCCGTCCCGGTTCTGTTCGTCTAGGTCTATGAATTCCTCGCAGGTAGCACACTTCACGCCCCAACGTTCGGACACGGTGACCCTCCATTTACGGGATTAGAATACGCCTACTCGCTGGGGTGAGCTAGGTCTTGGCCCGTGTGGCTGAGCCCCCGAATTCGGGTCATAAATACCCCGGCTAGCCTTAACCCCGGCGATTACTCTTCCCCAAAAAGAACACTTCCCTAAATGATCTTTGGCACAGAAGATGTGCCTGATGGATACTTGAAATGCCCCAGTAGCTCAGTGGATAGAGCATGCCACTCGTAGGGTATGGTCGCGAGTTCAATTCTCGCCTGGGGTAAAGCGGTTGCCATGCCCGACGGGTAGGGATATTCTTAATTAACCCTACGAGAGGGCGTGGTCTATCCCGAGTGAAAACGCGGGATTGGGCACAGAACCGACGGGGTCAATCGACGAAATCGATTGGCCCCGTTTTCTTATGACCAACTAAATCATTCTTCCGGGAAGAGTATCTTTTCTTGGGTCGCGGGCGGCGTAATTGCAGGTTTCACCTCTGTCTCGGCCGGCATGGGAGCGGCGATCTGAGATTCACTAATTGAGGGAGATGGAATCGGGCCTCCTCCCTCGAAAAACTCCGGTTTATGTACGTGATGATCGTTTCCTTTTTCCACCACACAATAAAAGGGGCCGTTGTTTTGCTCTGCAATCCGAAGAATCTTCTTGCGCGCCATCACTAGTGACGCTGCCCACTCTGCGCCGCGGCTGGTGGTATCTGTCAGGAGAAATACCTTTGCGCGTGCCTTGATAACGGCGTGCCTGTTTACTCCATCTTCCCGTATACCTTTGTCCCCGCTGATAATCACCCATCCCCGGCCAGTCGCATCCCGAATCCACTCTGGATCGGGAGTGGCTGGGAGGTAATGCCTTCTAAGTACCTCGACGTTGACATCGAGGGCGCGCAGCAAGTTAGCAGTCACTTTGCTTTGGTGCGTAGCGTCCAGAAACAGCACCATCGAACTCGGTTTAGGCTGCAAGTTGTTCAATGTAGGCTATCGCTCCCTCAATTTCTGATTCAGGAATATCGTAGTCGTCGGCGATAATTTCGACACTGTCTCCAGCCCGACGGCGGTTCCAAATCGAGGCAACTGGGACACCTAACAAATCTATGATTGGGCGGCCAGAAGATACGGTGGGAATGATGGAAACGACCTTGCCGGCCTGATGTGCGGGGTAAAGTTTGATCGGATTGAAAGCCGCGTCCCTTTCGATTCGCTCCAAGTAAGAATCGAGTACCTCTCTCAGTCCAAGCTGTCCGAATTGCGACAGATTAATAGTTTGCTTCTGTCTTCCCTCAATCGTCTTCACAAATAGATCGCGCCCATCGGTGTAGAACTCTTTGGAAAGTAGCGGGTGTTTGGGGTTAGACATGGCGAGAACTTGGAGTTCCTTGACCGCGCTTCTCACGCGTGGCAGCTTTACTCGGTGAAGGCGCGTTATGACGGAAAGGATATGCGCTTCCGTCAGATTGTAAAAAGAATAGAGGGCAGATCCTCTATCTGCGGGTACGATGAGAGGGTCAACTAGTTCCCGTTTTTTGTTATATCCAGGTCTTGACCACCTGTGAAGGGTCGGTTTAGGGATATTCAGAAAGTAGGCGACTTCGGCAAGGGAATAAAGAGGTGCTTCCCGCACATCATCGCTTGATGGCTCTCGGGTATACGGAATTCTGACTTCACGAAGTCCGGCCATAGTGACAACCCCTTGACCTTGGGCACACATCAAATTTAGGTTCCAGCCGAGGAGGGTGTATGCCGCATCACCCGACGCCTTCTGCCAAAAATGAGACGGGCAATTTCGACCGCTTCATCGGCTTCGCGCAGTGCACACTTTCTGTGCCGCACTCTGAAATCAAAGCCAAACTCGACGCTGAGCATGAAGCGAAAGTCTAAATCCGCTTCCCGCGTTTCTGCCGTCCAAACCAAGCGGGCCTGGAAAGGCGTTTTCGGTGCCTGCCGGTCAGTTCTGAATAGATCAGGCGCTTCCCCGCAATCCGCGACGCTACCAGCATAAACCTATTCGCATCCGTGAGCGGATCATCCTTTTCTGCCCTGCTATTGAACCGGGAGGCCTGTTCACCCACGCTCCGGCTCAAGTGAAATGGCCCAACGGAAATGTTAGCCCACGATTTCGAAACTTGAGAACGAGTTGCTTCGCTTGAGCGCATGCGAACCAGCTAATCGACGCACCCGCCGAGCAGCCCTCTTTCCCTCCGAGTCAAGTCCCCGCCGAAGCCAACCATCCCGCATCTCCCTCATTCCAAATCGATTCCACCCCGCAAGCCTTTTGCAGAGAATTAGCCCCGAATTCGTTATCTTAAAGACGGGTCAGGCTCCGGGCGTCTGAAATCGCAAACTGGACGCCAAACAGCCTGCGAAAATTCAGCGAAAAAGGAGAAATGAATTAAAGAAAATCTTTTTCATACCCCCCCGGGGTACTTTTTCGACGTTAACTCTTTCTTTTTCAACAAAATTGCCTCGAAATCGTCGTACGATTTCGTAAGATTTAGTCGAATTTGGTAGCCGAGTTGCCTGATGAGCCAAATCCACCTATTCCCAAGCGAAATCCCCGCCCGCCAACAGGCGAACTTGCCACGTCGCCTGAGCGACGCGAACCCGCGAAGTGCGCCCCAGCGCACGCGAACTCGCTAACTCGCGACATGCGTCGCAACGCACGCGAACCCGCTGCCTCACTCGTGCCTCACCCACCCATGCATCCCGGCCGCAAAGCTGCGCCGGTCCAGCCGCGGCAGCGCCCGCGTCACCTTATCGGGAGCGAGCGCGTAGTGCCGCGCCGCAATCAGCGCCTCCGCCACGCACCACACGTCCTCCTCGGCCGTCATCCAGTGGCAATCGTCCAGCCGCGACAAATCCACCGCCTGCGAGTAGGCCCGCAGCGTATATTCCCCGCGCAGATTGTAGTAGTGCGCAAAGTAGCTCAGCGCCAGCTCGCGCAGCGTGCGGTAAACCGGCGGGCGAAAGCGCAGCCCCGCAAAGTTCGATTTCGCAATCCCGCCCCACAATCCGCGTTCGCGGAAGAGCGCCACCACGTGATCGTCGTCGTGCACCGACTCGAGGTCCATCACCAGCGGCCGATGCCCGTTCACGCGCAGCGCCGCCGCCGCCACCAGCGCCCCTTCCAGGCAATGCCCCTTGCGCTCGCGCAGCACGCGCCGCGGCGACCACGCCGTATCCGCGTACTGGTACTCGAGCCCATCAATAAACTTCTGAATCCGCGCCGGCGTCTTCAACCCGCGCAACGTCCGCACCTCCGCCGCCGCCAACCCAAAACTCTCACTCCCCCGTTTCCGCATTCGTCCCTCGTCCCTCAGTCGTTCGCAACCGCCCCGCATTCTCGCCAAGGACTTGCCAAGACCACCCCGCCTGCATTCTAGAACCCGCGCGCTGCATGTGCCGACCCGCCAACTCGCTCCCTCGCTCCCTGCTTTCCTGCTACTCTCGTACCGTGGGCTTCAACGACTTCCTCGGCAACGCGGCCACCGTCACGCACCTGCGCGAGAGCGTGCGCGCCGACCGTTTTCCTCACTCCATGATCCTGGCCGGCCCCCGCGGCGCGGGCAAATACACCCTCGCCCTCATGCTCGCCCAGGCCGTCAACTGCCTCCAACCCACCGAAAGCAACGGCCTGCCCGACTTCTGCGGCCTCTGCCGCAACTGCTTGCGCATCGCCGAATCCGCCAACCTCGATGCCCTCGTCGCCGCCGCCGTCGAAGCCCGCGAAGACCTGCGCGAAACCGACAAGCGCGAGACGCGCATCCTCGTGCAGACCCATCCCGACCTGCTCGTCGTCCCTCCCGACCCGCCGCAGCTCCTCATCAAGCTCGGACAGGTGCGCCAGGCCATTCACGTCGCATATTACCGCCCTCCTGTCGAAGCCAAACGCACCTTTACCATCTTCACCTCCTCGGCCTTCATGAAAGAAGCCGCCAACAGCCTGCTCAAGCTCCTTGAAGAGCCGCCCGAGCACACCTCGCTCATCCTCCTCACTGAGAATCCGCAGGAACTGTTGCCGACCATCCGTTCGCGCGCCGTCATTCATCGCCTTGGCGCGCTGCCCGCAGCCGATCTCGAATCCCTCCTCGCCCAGCGCCGCCCGGAACTCAGGCCGCAGCAGCGCGCGCTCGCCGCGCGTCTCGCTCAGGGCGCAGTGGGCCGCGCTCTCGCTATCGATCTCGACGCCTACCTCGCCAGCCGCCAGGACGCGCTCGTGATCTTGCGCAACGCACTCCGTGAGCCCGATTATTCCGAACTCTTCCACGCCACGGAATCCTACCGCGCCGGCGCAGAGGGCCAGGAAAAGACCGTCAACCTCCTGCGCGCGCTCGGCAGTCTCCTCGAAGACCTATTGCTCATCGTGGCCGGCACGCCCGCGCTCATCCGCAATCTCGATCTTGCGGCCGAGCTCGCCCGCTTCGCCGAAGGCCTCACCGTCGACTGGATCGACGGCGCAGCCCGCGCCCTCGTGCAGGTCGAGCAAGGCATGCGCCGCAATCTCCTCCGCTCCCTCTCGCTCGACGCCATGGCTGTCGGACTCGGCGCAAGCGAGCAGGCAATAGCAAGCTGGGAGTAGATCTCCGTTCTCCATCGACAACGCCCAACGCAGTGCATCGCACGGATAGGCGTTGAGGTCTTCAAACAAGGCGCGACTTCATTCGCCCGGAAACTTACCCGAAACGAATGAGTCCTTCCGTTCACTATTTCCTGTTCCCTGTTTCCTGTTCCCTGTTCCCTGTTCCCTGTTCCCTGTCCACTGTCCACTGCCTCTCGCCCTTGACGCACCACCCAGTTCGCCGCAGAATAAAGATGCAACCCCCATTCGGCCGCAAGCATCTTGAAGTGAGAGCACTCCCACGGAGATAAGGGATCGCTGGACGCGTCTTCCTGTTGATGCGGGGAGTTCGTCAGCTTTTTCGTTGAGGTTCTCAGTATCTCCAATCCGCGCGCGGCATCCGGTGCCGTGGTTTCCCGCAGCCGCTCTCGAAGGCTGCGCCCCATCTGAGCTTGGCTCGTGTTTTTGTTTCTTCGCGTTCTCCACCGGCATGGCCGGGCTGCCACGGATAGAACTGGCCGCATCGATTGTGCTGAATGGCGCTGGTCTAGCTCCGCTAACCCCGCTAGCGCCGCTGTCGCTTACAAGGGAGGTCGGTCCCATGAGTATCCATCCGCTTTTGCCGGAATCGCGAGGCTTCGAGCCAGGCCGTCCCGCCTACTCTCGAAAGAAATTCTCGGCGCCGCTTCCCTTCCGCTTTCCTGCGCACACGGCTGAGCTTGACGCGCCCAACCGCCACGCCGAGCTCTTCTATCTGCAAAAGCAGATCCAGGCCCAGACCCCCATGGTCATCGTGCTCGAAGACGGCGAGCGCATCGATGGTTGCATCGAATGGTACGACCGCAACTCCATCAAGGTTCGCGGACGCAACAAGGTCCTCATCTACAAATCCGCGATCAAATACATGTACAAGCTCGGCGATAACGGGTAAGCAAAGACCCGAGAGCAGACCTGGGCAGAGTTCAACGCCGCCTTCCTATAAAAGGCCGCAAGCCGCGCACCGATTTCACGGCAAGCTTTCAATAAGCGCGCAGAGTCAGCCCCGCAGGACCGAAATCGCCGCAAGCCGATCCTCGATCTCCGCCTTCTTACTCCCTGCTCTAACGCAACAACGGCCTGAGAACTCTTGGTTCCCAGGCCGCTGCCGGTGATCTGTTGGGATTGGACTGAGGCGGTCGCGTATCAAGCGAAGACCAGAGCCATAGCGGAGAACCCTCCGCCGGGTCTTATCTGGAGCCGGAGACGCTAGGCCTCAAGCCTCAGTCACCTCACGTAACGTACAACTCGAAGAATCTTTGCTCATAGGCTGGATCAACCTCCTTTCCCGTGTAAGGACAAAGTACGGCGAAGCGAGGCTGAAAGTCAAGAGCGCTCAAGTGCCGATAGTAGTTTAGTTTGAGACTTTCGGGAATAGGACTGATCAGGTCCTTGCAAGAAATGGTTTTTCAGGAAGCAAACTCACCTCAACTGAGGGTGCCCCACATCTCGTCGGCCACGGCGAAAGATGTGGGATAGCACGAACCCAACCCCGCACGAACAACTACTCTCTATTCCCTGCTCTTGCACAACCGCTTCGCCCATTTCCGGATCGCCGCCGCCGTCACGCCCCCGCCGCCGGATTCGCTTGCCGCCAGTTGAATCGCCAGGTTGCCCACCGTCGCGCTCTCCGTTTCGCCAATTTCCACCTTCAGCCCCGTCTGCTTCTCCGTGAGCGCAATCAACAATCGATTGCGCGAAGCCCCGCCGATCATGTGAATGCGCTCCAGCTTCCGGCCCAGCATTTTTTCAAGATTAGCCAGCGACGACGCATATCGCCGCGCCAGGCTCTCGAAGATCGTGCGCGCAAACTTGGGCTCGTTGCCGGCCACATCGGGAATAGTGTCGAATCCCAACCGCGTCAGTTCGCGATTAATGCGCTGCGGCATCTCCGTGTCCAGCATCAGCGCCGGCGCATCCATATCGAGCACGCCGACAGTGGCATTGCATGCAGCAGCCTCCTGGACAAGCCTCTCAATGGACCACGGCCGGCCCGCCGCCGCCCACGCTTCCATGCACTGCTTCAGCACCCACATGCTGTTGACCTGCGAGTGAAACAGCAGCCCGCAGCCCGCCGCACCGATGTTCGTATACCCTGCATCGAAGGCCTGAAGCGTCGTCACCGGCGTCTCGGTAATCGCGCCCACCAGCGACCACGTGCCGGAGCTGATATACGCGGTCGAGTTCATGTCTTCAGCAATGCCCGCGATGGCGCTCGCCGTATCGTGCGCAGCCGGGGCGATGATCTGCGTCCCGCTAAATGCGTCGAGCGCGGCCAATGGACCTTCAATCTGCCCCAGCACCGTCCCTGTAGGAACCAGCGACGGCGCGGCCTCCATCGCGAGGTCGAGCATCTCAAACAGCTCCGCATCCCACGCGCCGGTCTTCAGATTCACCAGTCCCGTGTGCGTGGCATTGGTGTATTCGGCCACGCGCCGTCCGCTCAGCCAATAAAGCACGAACTCAGGAAACATCGCCCACGGCGCGCGCCTGTCGACGCCCTGCGTTGCATCGGCCATGAGCTGATACACAGTATTGAGAGCGACCGGAAATGCCCCGGTGCGTTGATAAATCTCGAAAGGAGAGACGATCGCATCCGCAACTTGCTTGCTCTCGGCCGTGCGCTCATCGCGATAGCAGAAGGGCTCGCGCAACATCTTGCCGTCGGGCCCGAGCCGCACATAATCCACCGACCAGCCGTCCACGCCGATCGACGCGATGCCCTCAGGCACAGCCGCCGCGGCCTTGCGCAATCCCTCTTCGAGACCGGCGAGAATCTCTTGGAGCGGCCAGTAGAGCAAATTTCCGCGACGCCTGGGTCCGTTGGCAATGCGATAGACGATCTCTACTACCGGAACCCCAGCTGCCCAGCGAAGCAGCGAAACCCTGCAACTCTCCGCGCCTAAGTCGATTGCCACACGAGCCGGTTCTTGCATGACGGCAGCAGTCCTTCATCGCCGAATGATTCCTGATAAGGAGTATTGTATTTCCTCGGCGAAGCCCACATCCGGACCCGCGCGAACACCGTCGCACTCTTGATCGCCGCAGCCGGGCTCGAGTTCAGAACAAATCAGCAATGGGCGGAAAGGTAAGCAGCAGGCCAAGGATGAGCAACGCAAACGCCGCGGCATTGATGCGCGCGAGCGCAACGCTCCGGTTGCGCCAGCGCGCGTGCAAAACCGCCCACGACGCAAGCCATAACACGATGGCGCAAGTCGTGACGCCGGAGAGCGGCCCGGTAGGTTTAGAGAAAATCATCGCGCTTTTGATCGCGGCGGATTGATCGGCGAGAATTGCGATGACGGCAACAAGAAACGCGCCGATGCCCGCCGCGAGAATGGCCGCTGCGCCCGCTCCATTGGGGCGAGCCGTGGTCACTGCGGAAGCTGAAACGTTTTGCGCGCTCACTTTTGCTCTCCCTCAACGATGTGAATCACCGGGCCGCCCTCGACCGGCGCATTCTTATTGATCATGGCGCCGAAAAATCCCGCCACGCCTGCGGCCACAAGCGAGATCCATACAAAGCCCAGAAGCGCAGCGCGAAGCTGCGGATGGTTCTTCAAGTCGCGCCCGTATTGGAGAACCACGCCTGCGGCCATCGTGATTGCAATGGGCGCGATCCACGCCACGTGTTCTTTCCACTCCATGCCGATCGCGTGCCATCCGCTGGTCGCAGAGCTTGCCAGCAGCAGCCGCTGCGGAAATGCAGCCAGGTCGGCGGTGCCCAGCGGCGGCACGGCGCGATACCAGGGATAAATAATGTACGCGCCGGTAAGCACGGCAAGCCACGCCAGCGCGGCCATCGCGACAAGATAAATGCGAAGAAACTTCTCATCGCGGTCCGTCGGCAACGTCGCGCTTTCTGCGCAATTGCAGCGGTAGAACTGGACCAGCGCGCCGGAGCAGGCCATCAGATAGAGTGCGCCAAAGCCCATGCCGTGAATCAGTGTCCAAAGACCGCGTGCGGTGATTTCCATTCACGCCATCCTTTCCGTACGCGGCGCCCCACGCCTCGCCTTTGAGACGCGAGACGGGTCGCGTCGTCAGAGCCCGTTCCTGCCCGGCGGCATGGGAAACAGCGCGCCTCCGGCCGAGTCCTTCTTTTCCTCCGGTGTTGCGTCTTTGTCGTTCTTGCCCCACGTCCAGTACATGCCGACGTACGCGTAATTCTCGGTTTGTCCCGCCACCGAATGGCCGTAGCAAAACAAAATCTGCTCATTGGTATTGTGCTTAAAGTGGTAGTAGCCGCCCACATCGATCATCGCGGAGCGCTCGGTTTGCGCCGTGCCAAAGCCCTCGCGCCCATGCGCAAAAATCTCCGCGCCCATCTCCCACTGCTCGTTCAATTCGCGCTTAACCAGCCAGCCGGTGTAAGGAAAATCGCGATAGTTGGCCTGCGGAACCACCTGGTAGCCGCCGCCCCCGTCGAAGAGCCACTTGCCGGAATTTTTCTGCAGCCAGATGGGAAGCTTGTACCAGACCTTTCCCACGCCGAGGCCCTTGTCGAAGTTGCCGGCGGGCATCTCGAACATGGTGAAGCTCCCGATCTGTGGAATGTGCTTGCCTTCTTTGATGAACGCGATCTTCGCGCCCAGCTCCATGTCGGTGAGTCCGAATTCCGTGGGGCCCGTGCCCGCGGGCAGATACACGGGGTTGTTAGACGGCGCCACCACACCCCAGGGCAAGATTGCGTGAAGCTGCACGCGGGGAAGCGCGCCCCAGTTGAACTCAAACGCTGGACCAACCGAGTCCATCTCCGCCGGCGTGCCATCGACGCCGCCAAAGATATAGAACTCGTAGTGATGCAAATCGACCGGAACCGGATCGTCGGTCTGATAGGGGGGGCCTTGTGCCGAGAGCCGCACCGCGGCGAAAAAGAAGAACGCGAGCGCGGCAATTCTCAACCGTGCGCCGCCATGCCCAATCCGGCATTTTTTTCGAACAAATTCAGAGACTGGCATTGGGGAAGCCATCTTCGCCCAACTTATATCGACTTTCGATAATCGTCAAGCCAAAATTCTGCAAACGCCTGTATAGTGATGGCTGTGATGAATCCTAAGCGCGAGCTTTTTTACGGCCTCATTCGCATTCACGTGCTGCTGCACGCGGGCCAGGAGCCGATCTTCGGCCTCGCCATGATGAAAGAGCTCGAGCATCACGGCTATCGCATCGGCCCCGGCACGCTCTACCCTCTGCTGCACGGTTTGGAACAGGCAGGCCTGCTGAAGGCGATGCGAAAAGTCGGAGCGGACCGCCGGCGAATGTACAGAATCACCGCCGCGGGAAGAAAAGCGCTCGCCAAGGCGCGGGAAAAAGTCGACGAGTTGCACCACGAGCTGCACGAAAAACACTCAAGGCACATCGGGAAGGCGTAGCAACAATACGTGAGCGGGTTAGCGATTCGGCCTGCACAGAACCCAGAGCTCACTAAGCGGGCACGCCGCTTTCGCTAGCCGACCAGGCTTTTCTTCACCAACTCGCTCACGGCTTTGCCCTCGGCGCGCACACCCTCGGCTTGCAGCTTGGCCTGCACCGCCTTCATCACCGGCCCCATTTCCTTCACAGTGGGCTTGTGGCCGAGTGACGTTTCAACCTCGGCAAGCGCCTCCGCCACGAGCTTTGCCAGTCCCGCCTCGTCCAGCGCCTTGGGCAGGAACTCCTCAATCACTACAATCTCCGCGGCCTCTTTTGCCGCAAGCTCCGGCCGGTTGCCGTTCGTAAACTGCTCGATCGAATCGCGCCGCTGCTTGATCATGCTGGCCAGAACCTGCTCGGATTCTTGCTGGGTCAGTGTAGCCTCGATCTGCTTTTGCGCCGCGCGCTTTTCGATGGCTTTGTTCATCAGCGCGGCTTTGATCAACCGCAGCGTGCCGGTTCGCTCGGCATCGTGCGCCTTCATGGCGGCAACAATTTGTTGGCTGATCCGGGCTTCGAATGTGGCGGTTTCGGTCATTTTTCTTCGCTCTCCTGGGCCTTAGCTTACTGCTTCCAGCTATTGGCTTTCAGGCCAATACGTTCACAAAGCAAGACTAGCCAAAGAGAAATTGTAACGATCTAGGGGATTTAGCGGCAAAATGGGCCAGTTTTTTTTCAAATTTGGGTTCTAAAGCCGATTTCCACAGAAATAAAATCACAAAAATCACAAAATTGTGTATTCTGTGAATGCCGCTCCACAGAACTGCTCTACAGCGAGGACAAATATGATCCGCAAAACACGCCTTTTCACTCCCGGTCCAACGCCGCTGCTCCCGGCGGCCCAGTTTGCCATGGCCGCGGCCGACATTCACCACCGCACGGCCGAGTTTCGCGCCCTCTTCCAGAAGGTTTTGGCGCAGCTCAAGGTCTTTGTCGGCACCAAAAACGATGTGCTGCTGCTTTCCAGCTCCGGCACGGGCGCCATGGAGGCGTCGGTGTCGAATCTGACCTCACCCGGCGACAAGGTGCTGGTGCTCACGGCCGGAAAATTCGGCGAGCGCTGGACGGGCCTGGCCAAGGCCTTCAATCTTGAGCCCGACGTGGTGACGGCACCTTACGGCGAAACCTTCGACCTCGCCCAGGTGCGCGCCGCGCTCAAGCCCGAGCACAAAGTCGTTTTCGTGCAGGCTACTGAGACCTCAACGGCTGTGCGTCACGACATCCAGGCCATCGCCAAGCTGCGCGGCGAAGTTGCTCCCAACACACTGCTGGTCGTCGATGGCATCACCGGCCTCGGCACTACGCACTTCGACGTGGACGGCTGGGGCATCGACGTGATCATCGGCGGCTCGCAGAAGGCAGTGATGATTCCGCCCGGCCTCGCATATCTCAGCGTCAGCGAAAAAGCGTGGGCGGCGATGGAGACCACAAAAAATCCGCGTTACTACTTCGATCTGCGCAAGGAACGTAAGAACGCGGTGAAGGGCGAGAGCGCTTACACGCCGGCGGTGGCGCTGGTAGCTGGTCTCGGGGCAGCACTCGACTACATTGCCGGGCAGGCAGGCGGCGATCTCGAGAAGGGCCGCGATGCCCTGATCGACAACGCGCAGGTGAATGCGGAGGCAACGCGCGCGGGCCTGGTGTCGCTGGGCTTCACGCTCTTTGCGCCTACGGCTCCCGCGGCCGCGGCTACTGCGGTGAAAGTGCCGGAAGGCATGGACTCAGGCGCGGTGGTGAAGGCGCTCAAGGCCAAGTTCGCGCTGGTGGCGGCCAACGGACAGGGCGAGATGCAGGGCAAGCTCTTCCGCGTGGCGCATCTCGGCTTCTTTGACTATCTCGACACCGTGGCGCTGCTGGGCGCGATGGAGCACATCGCGAAAGACACGCTCGGGCTGCCCGTGAAGTGGGGCCAGGCCGTGGCCGCGGCGCAGGAAGTGTATTCGAAGGCAGCTTCTGGCTCTTAGCTGCTAGCTTTTCGCTTGTCCGCTGGTTGAGATTCGAGGTTTCCCACCCTAGCCGCAAAACAAGTGCGCGGCGAGGGTGGGGCACCCGTAGAGTTGACGGAGTTAGCAGAGCTAGCCGCACCCGCTCCGGCTAACGCCACTCAAAGGAGTCTCCTAATGCGATTTGATTTAGGTTCCATCGGTGTCTTAGTCGCTCTTACTTTTTGTGTAATCTCTGCTCGTCCACAGACGCCTAGCATCCTGGCCGAGGGGACCTATGATGACCATGATAAAAGCGCCCCTAGTCCATCGCCAATTGTGCCTGTTTGGCATTGGAAGATGACCAGCGGCCAAGGCGGCAGCTTCACAGTGGAAGATGCGGCGATGACCGTATATGGAAATGATATTAAGTTCGTTGAAGTCTTCGGATTCAGCAAAGAATGGAAGCCTGCTTCGTTCGCCTTTAAGACTTTTTCGGATAACTCCGCTCAGCCTTTCGCGAGTCTTGTCTGTCAGTATCATGAAGATGCGATATCATGCGACTGGTTTGAACGCGGGAAAACGTACAGAGGTTCACTGCATGTACACGGACCCAAAGTGATCTTTCCGCCGGGGGATGATGCTGACACCTTCTGGTTGACGGCAGCCGAGTGTATACAAGCTGAACGCACTCCTGGAAAAGTGACAAATGTCTCCTTGGTAACAATCGATCAAAGTAATCCTCATTTCAGGCTTATTAGAGTCGAGGAATCTTCTGCTGTGACATATATTGGCCAGGAGGATCTGAAGATCGGGCTGGGGACGATTCGCGCGCACAAGTTTCGCATCCAGGATTTGATTGTATGGACAGCGGACTCGGGTCTGGTTCTTGCAATGAAGGATGGCGAGAGCTCATGGAGTGAGGGGCGAACAGAGTTAGTTTCTTTGGACGACCCAACACACAGACTGCTGCCAGCCCTAGTCCAAAGATGATGCATGAAATGGGAGAGCATTGATAACCGGAAGTGACAAATGGCTGAATTAAGTTTCGGAGAAAAGCTGCTGATCGCGCGCAAGCAGCTCGATCTCTTTCAATACGAAATGGCGGAGCGGTTGGGCGTGCATCCCAACTCGCTCACCAAGTACGAGCGCGGTGAAGGTAAGCCGCATGCGGCAGTAGTGCGCATGTTCGACCTGCTCTGCGAGCAGGAAGGCATTGGTTTTGACGATTACGAGAAGGCGTCCGCCGCGGCGGACAAGGGAGCAGCCATGAAGATCGTTTTGGCGGAAAAAGTTTCTCCGGCGACACTGGCCGTGTTTGCGGCCGAGCCGGGATGGGATGTAAAAACACACGACCAGTTGCCCGAAGGCTTGCCGGCAGCGCTTGCCGATGCCGATGCGCTGGTGGTGCGCAGCGCCGTGCAGGTGGGCGACGAACTGATGGCGCACGCACCCAAATTGCGCGTCATAGGCCGCGCCGGCGTGGGCGTGGACAACATCGATGCCGGCGCCGCCACGCGCCGCGGCATTGTGGTGATGAATACGCCGGGCGCAAATGCCGTCGCCGTCGCCGAGCTCGCCATGACCCTCATGATTTCCCTTGCCCGCAAGCTCCCCATGGCCAACGCCACCATGCACGCCGGCAAGTGGGAGAAGAAAAACCTGCAGGGTTCAGAGCTGCGCGGCAAAACTCTCGGCATTCTCGGCCTCGGCCGCATCGGACTCGAAGTAGCGAAGCGCGCGCGCGGATTCGGCATGGAGCTTATCGGCACCGACCCATTCGTCTCCGCAGCCGTAGCGCGCGAGAACGGCATTTCCCTGGTTCCCATTGAAGAACTCTTCGCCAAAGCCGACTATCTCACGCTGCACGTTGGCCTCACGCCGCAGACGCACGGCATCATTAACGCCAAGACGCTTGCAACCATGAAGAAGGGTGTGCGCATCGTCAACTGCGCGCGCGGCGAGCTGGTGGTCGATGCGGATTTGGTTGATGCGCTCAAGAGCGGCCAGGTGGCCGGCGCGGCCCTCGACGTGTTCACCGTCGAGCCGCCCAAGGAGTCGCCTTACTTCGAGCTCGACAATGTGATTCTCACCCCGCACATCGCCGGCTCGACGGCCGAGGCGCAGGAAGCGGTAGGCATACAGATCGCGCGTCAGGTGCGCGAATACCTGAAACTCGGCGTGGTGCAGAACGCCGTGAATATGCCCTCTTTGAGCCACGAAGAATACGTCAAGCTCGCGCCTTACATCGAGCTTGCGGGACGGCTGGGAACTTTCCTTGCGCAGACAGGCAAGGGAGGCATCGAGTCCATCGCGCTTGTTTACGGCGGCGATCTGGCCGATGTAAAAACGGAGCTGGTGCGCAACGCCGCGATTGCCGGCTTGCTTGCGGGTTCTGAGAATGTGAATCGCATCAACGCCGCAGCCGTTGCCGGAGAACGCGGTATCCGTATCCACGAGGAGAAGCAGGAGAGCCATCGCGGCGGCGCGGCGACAGTGCTCACCATCGTTCTGCACACGGCGCAAGGAGAAAGCCGCGCCAGCGCCACGGTCATTCACGGCGAACAGCCCCGCCTGCTGGCATTTGACGGCATCGACGTGGAAGCGCCGCTCGATGGCACGCTCGTCGTCTGCCGCAACCTCGACGTGCCCGGCGTCATCGGACGCATTGGCACCATTCTCGGCGAACAGGGCGTCAACATCGCCAACTTCGCACTGGGCCGCGAGCACACGGGCCAAAAGCCGGTAAAGGCGCTGGCTGTGGTGCAGGTCGACGAGCCGGTCTCCCCGCAAGCGCTCGAAGCTCTCAAGGTGATCGATGCGCTGCTCGAAGCCAGATTGGTGAAGTTCAACAACGGCAAATAGAAACAGCTCTTAGCTATCTCGCAAGCGGAAAACTCCGCAGCATGGGGCAACCATGCCGCGGAGCCTGCTATACAACGGACCGATGCGGCGTTATTGCACGTGAATGGTGCCGGAGCCGGTTTCGACGCGTACTTCAGGGCCCCCGCCATTCATTTCCGCGTGAACGTGATGCTTGTTCATGGAACTCTGCTCCAACGCAGGTTGGCTAGTAGAGATGCTTCCCGATCCCGTAAATGCGTCGAGCGTCATGGGCGCGTTTGCCGTCACAACGTCGATGCTCCCCGATCCCGCCTGCAGCCGCCAGGGCGATGAAGGCGGGCCTTGCGCTTTGATTTCGCCGGAGCCGGTTTGTGCGTTCAGCGCGCCGTGTATGCCCTTCGCCTCAATTCTTCCCGAGCCGGTCTGAACCATGGCGTCGCCTTCCCCCGTATTCTCGACGGCAATGTTGCCCGAGCCAGTCTGGAATTTGAATCCACTTTGGATACCTGTGGCCGAGATGTTGCCGGAACCGGTGGTGAACTTGGGATCTTGTCCTACGCCTTCATCGAAGATGTTGCCGGAGCTGGATGCAGCTGTAACAGCGGCATCCGCCGGAGCCTCGATCTCGTAATCGATGCTGATGTGGTTCGTTCCGTGCGCTTGCGCGGTGCCGATGCGAATCGCATTGCCATCCTGCTCGATGGGAGGATTCGCCGCGATCGAGGCCACCTTGTCTGCCTCACCCGGGTCGTTCGAGTGGACGCGCCCATGAATGCGGATCTGGTTCGCCGATCCGCGCGTGAAGTGAATGTTCCCGGAAGCATTCGCGACATGCAGGTCGAGCTTGCCGTTGAAAGTGAGAGTGCGCTCGAAGGTGGCCTCGCTGGGGTTGGCGTTCGCACTCAAAACCAGCGGATGTCCAAAACCCTCGAGCATGGCAAGCAGTTCACCGCCGGGGCCGTTTGACGCTCGGCCATTGGGGCTGCCAGTCGTTTCGGATGCCGGCACATCGATATGAATCGCCGGAATGTCGATATGACGCTCCGGAACATCTACATGCACGGCGGGTACGTCGATGTGCTGCGCTGGAACGTCTACATGCACGGCGGGCACGTCGATGTGCTGCGCCGGCACATCAATGTGTTTAGCCTGAACGTCGACGTGGATTGCCGGAACGTCGATGTGTTGCGCCGGCACGTTCACATGGACCGCCGGCACATTGACGTGAACGGGAGGCACATCGACGCGCGCAGGCGTGGTCGTGGCTTCCGGTGCGGCGACGGCCTCGGGCTCAACCGGGGTAGCAGGCTGGGCAGGTTCAGGTTGCGATTGGGCTGCGGCTGGTGCCGTACTCGCGTCCGGCGTGTTTTGCTGCGGCGTCTGTGCCGTGGCGGTTACGCGCACGAAAGTGGCGGCGGCAAACAGGACCACGGGAACGAGCAGGGCGGTGGCAAGCGTGTGACGGCTTGCGGTGAAGGCTTGGCGGAACGCGCCATCGTTGAACAGGCGCTCGATGCGGTGCGAGAGATTTGATGAACGGGCCATAGCAACTCCGATGAGGGTTGGGCGCGGCGCGGCCGCGAATTCAAGCAGGATCTGGGCGTAGGAGGCGCGGCTGGCCGCTTCCTCAAGACCGGAGCGGTCGCTGATAGCCTCCGCCAGATCGGAGAGTTGACGTTTGAGCCACCATCCCAGCGGGCTGAACCAGACGATGGCGGCGTAGAGGCCCGCAAGAGCCTGCAAATAGAAGTCGCCCTGGCGAATGTGGGAGCGCTCGTGGGCGAGAACGATGCGCAGCTTCTCGCTGTCCCAGGTCATGTAGTCCGCAGGCAGGACGACGGAAAATCCAATCGCGACTGGCGAGGAGACGGCGGCGCTTGCACGAATCCGCAAGCCGTGGGCGGCAGCCAGCTCGTCCGAGACGGGCCCGGCGGAGCGCCAGAGAACCAACGCGGAGATCAGCCCGTACACGAGGCGAACCAGTAACAATCCGGAGATTGCAAAGTAAAGAAGCGCTGCCGCTGCGAACAGCGAGAGAGTTGGAGATGCCGGCGCAGTGGAAGCGGGTGCCTCCGGAGCAGGCAGAACGCTGAAGTCGCCGGGCACGGTTGCAGGGGAACTTAAATTGTGCCGGCGGGTCGCCGCGGGTACGGAGAATCTCGCGGCGCGATGCGGCGTCGGCGGTTCGACGGGCTGCGAGTCTTCCGCGGTTACGATCTGTTCGGGCTGCGGCGCAGGAGTTGCAGGCGCGGCCCGATGCGCGAAGGCGGGCAATACCACCGTAGCGCGAGGCAGACGCGATGCAATGGGCAAAAGCAGCGGCATCAAAAATGCTGCACCGAGCACCAGCGTCCACGCGCACTTGAGCGCGAGCACGTTGCGGACGCGGAAAAGGCGCAAAACCACCCAAACGCCGGCGGCGAGAGCCAATGAGCGGACCGCGGCGAAGGGCAATGCCAGGACGCCATGGACGAAGAAAACTGAAGCGGCGGTCATTTGCGGCCTCCCTTTGTTTTGCTGCGGGCGGCATGGCCCGCGCTGTCTTCGTGCCGTCGCGCTTCGGTGATGCGCGCGGCCAGGCGTTGCAGCTCCGCGCGGTCCAGAACCTTTGAATCCACCATGCCCACCAGCAGCGCCTCAACCGAGCCCTCGCAGAACCAGTCCACAATGCGTTTGACGGCGCGGCCGGCCACCCGCTGGCGCGATTCCGCCGGGCGATACAGAAAAGTTCGATCCTGGACAGAGTGCGCGAGGTACCCCTTCTCTTCAAGGCGGCGCAGCACGGTGCGGACGGTCGAGTCCTTCAAAGGGCGGTCGAGCTCTTCGCGTACTTGTTCGGCGGTGACCGCGCCCAGCCGCCACACGATGGAGAGGATATTTCTCTCCAGTTCGCCCAGCTCCGCGGGATCGTGTCCGGATTGAGTGTTACGTTCCATAGTGTTACTATCCGTAACACATCAAAAGACTCGATGTCAACAAGAATTCCTGAAGGTTGTGAAGAACCGAGGCGAGCGCTCGCTTCCTGACAGATCTATTTTGCCGGATCCGTCACTCGGCCCATGAAGAGAATTGCGCCGCTTGTGTTGTCGCGGATGAGGAAGAGGAACGGGTGGTCGGCACGGAAGACAATGGGCGGCGGCTCGGGCATCGGGAGACGCGCGGCCATGGACCTTATCACTATCGCGGTCGCCGCAGCCGCCTCGGTGCCTTCTTCGTTCACGTCGATGAACGCCTTGTGAATGGCCGCCGAAATCGCGAAGTCAGGCTTGCCGTCCATGCCGGAGAAGTCCGCCGCGTTGCTGAAGGCCCGCGCCATGCCCATCTTGCCGAGGACGCCGCTCAGTTCGAACTGCTGCGTCATCTTGAAGCGGGGAAGGGTAAGGATCACTTTATCCTCGATTTCGAGCTTCTCAAGCCACTCATTTGCCGCCGCGGCCGTAAAGGATTTCTCGAGCGCCGGAAGGCCTGCAATCTCCTTCGGCAAGAGCACCACCATCGAGAGCTCGTTCCCCTTGTAAGGCAGATCGAGCGCCTGGAAGGTGCCGCCGTCGTAATAGCGGTAGCTGCCAGTGCGGTGCATCAGCGGCGCCTTTACGTTCTCGGCTTCGCTCAGTTGGAACTCCTCGTCTTTGGTCTGAGCCTTGTCGAAACGTTCGCTCCAACTCCCCTTGAAGTAGATGGCATTAGTCAGCACCAGCCGTGTGGCTGGCGTGATGGTGCCGGGCACAAGCAGGTTTTGGATCTTGTCGTTGGTTTGCTTTTCGACCCACGCGTTGATGGTCGAGCGCGCGGCCTCGGGCGACGTTTTGAAATTGACCGGATGGAATCCTGCGCCGTAG
>Ga0326727_10006694_pt1 | contig 31272 bp, 34 predicted proteins | sample MB2enrmetagenome_FD_207643 | JGI IMG/M metagenome (GOLD analysis project Ga0326727, IMG submission 207643) | Lab enriched peat soil microbial communities from McLean, Ithaca, NY, United States - MB29MY | ecosystem: Environmental > Terrestrial > Soil > Wetlands > Peat | place: USA: New York...
TTCGGTGACAGGCTGGACTGCACCCCTTGCCTGAGACACGGAAATCAGGGACAGGTTACCGTTCGCTGGTTTTCCGTAGCCAGCGAAAAAATTCTGCTGCAGACTGATCGTACCTGAGCCGGACGGGATAGGGCAATGCTGGGAAGCAACCCGAGCGACCGTCTCAGCGGCCGGAACGGCCCCAGGGGGCGGCAACGCCGCCCCCTGATTCAGCCATTCTGGCTGAAAAAAAGCGGTAAATCCCGGGGGTTTGGGGGCGGAGCCCCCAAGGCAGAAGGTTTGTTTCATTGTGGCCCTCCGGTTCCCGCGGCGGCTTCGAACTCCTCCGGTGGCCGGTAGCCCAGCGCCGAGTGCAGCCGTTTCCGATTGTAGATTTCCTCAATGAAGTGCTGGATGGAAGCGCGCGCATCTTCCTGGCCGCGGTACTGGTGCAGGTAGACCTCTTCGGATTTTAAGGTCTTCATAAAGGATTCGGCCTTGGCGTTGTCGTAGGGATTGCCCGTGCGGCTCATGCTGATGGCGAAACCGTGCGCCTGTAGTTTTTCGACATACGCATGGCAGCAGTACTGTACCCCGCGGTCCGAGTGGTGCACGATGCCCGGCGCGATCGGGCGGTCGGCCAACGCCCGGTTCAGTGCCCCGAGCGCGAGCTCCGCGCGCAGATCTTCGGCCAGTTCCCAGCCGACGACCCGCCGCGAATAGGCGTCCAGCACGATGGCTACATACAAGAACGTCTCCCGTAAGCGCACGTAGGTGATGTCGGCCACCCACAGTTGATTCACGCCGTTGAGACTCAGGCGGGCGGCCAGGTTTGGATACACCGCATAGCCATGCTGGGAATCCGTCGTGAAGACGAACCGCTGCTTCCGCACAGCCAGCAAGTTGTCGGCGCGCATGAGCCGCAACACGCGCTTGTGGTTCACCACCACTCCTTGGTGGTCCAATTCCGCGGCCACGCGGCGGTAACCGTAGAAGCGATTCTCCACCACGATCTGCTGGATGAGGTCGCGCAACGCGACGTCCGCCTGGCGCGGTTCGTGCTCTTGGTAGCGGCGGTAGAAGCCGGCCCGGCTCACGCGCGCGATGTCGCAGGCGTGGGCCGCCTGGAAGCCCTCAAACTGCATCATGCTTCGGATCTCTCCGTAGATGCTGTCGCGCCATCCGCGGTGTTCTTCCGGCGCGACTCCTTTACACGCTTGAAGGCTCTTCGAAAAAAATCGATATCCAGAGCTTGTTGTCCAATCTTGCGCTCCAACTCCGCCACCCGCCGTGCGACCACCTCCTCCGGACTGGCACCCGGCCGGGGCGGATTGGGAACCCCAGACGGCCGGCCCACCGGACGCTGCAGTCCCGCCGCCCCATCCTTGCGGTACGCGTCGCGCCAACGATACAGCACGCTGCGTTTGATCTGGATCTCCCGGTGCAAGGCGCTCACGCTCTCGCCGTTGAGGATTCGCTCTACTACGCCCTCCTTGAACTCCCTGGTAAAGACACGGTTCTTTCCGGACAGCATGGGTCCCCTCCCATTCAATGAAAATTGTCCCTAATTTCCGTGTCTCACTTTTGGGGTTCACTCCAGGCTACGAAACCCCCGAATTTCGGCGGTTGAGCGAATGGGGGTTGCGTAGCCTGTCACCGAATTGACCCCGCCCCCGGCATCGGTTTCCGCTGCGCGAAAAACGCGGAGTGACGCCGGTCCCCTCGTGCCCTCTTGCGCTAATACATGGCCGGGTACGCTTCGCGCATCTCCCGAGCTTGCGCGCGCGCGGTTTCAATCTGAATCAGGGGGCCCTTTCCGATACCCGGGCACCAGCGCGCGGTCTTGTTCCATTCCCGGCGACTTTCCACGAGCTCTGGCCAGAATGGAAAGATGCGGCATTGGGTGGGTTTCGCCGGATGGATGGAGCAGCCGTCGGGGCGCAGAAACTGGCACACGGAATGGCGCGGCATTCGCAGGCGCATGCGGTGACGGGTGCGGTAGACGTACTGGCGCTCGAATGCCGCAGCGGTCATCCCCAGAAAAGCGGCGGCGCGTGCCAAGTCGGCTTCGGCCAGGTACACGAAGCCCTTTTGGCGGCAACATTCCGTGCATCCGGACTGGCACTCGAATCGCAAGCCTTCGGCCATGTATCATTATGACTGAGGAGGAGAGGATTCTATGTCCGGAGTCCGAGACATCCTGCAAGATCGCGAGCTCTTCCATGTGGGGGAGAATGACACCGTGGCCAGCGTGGTCCGGCGCATGACGGAGATCCGCGTGGGGGCCATCCTGGTCCTCGAGGGGGAACAACTGCGGGGCGTGTTCAGCGAGCGGGATCTCATGCGGCGCGTGGTGCTCGAACGGCTCGATCCCGAGCTGACGCCGGTCAAGGACGTCATGAGCACCGACATCGCCACCATCGACGAGATGGCCAGCCTGGAAGATGCCATGGAGGCCATGCACGCGCACAACTGCCGGCACCTGCCGGTGACGTGCGGCTCCCGCGTGGTGGCGTTCCTATCCCTGCGGGACCTCATGCACCACGAACTGGCGCGTAAGACCGAGGAACTGCATCACATGCAGGAATATATTCGCGGAGCCTCATAAGAACTTGACAATACCACACTAAAGATTGATAATGGTCTTGTACTAAATCGATGCCGCGTTCGTGGCGGCAGGAGGATTGTTATCAACATGGGAAAGATCATTGGAATCGACCTGGGTACGACCAACTCATGCGTCGCGGTAATGGAAGCGGGGCAGCCCACGGTGATTGCCAACCAGGAGGGGTCTCGCACGACTCCGTCGGTGGTGGCATTCACGAAGGGTGGCGAGCGGCTGGTGGGCCAAGTGGCCAAGCGGCAGTCCATCACTAACCCGGAGAACACGGTTTTCTCGATCAAGCGGTTCATGGGGCGCCGCTACGACGAAGTCAACGAAGAGATGAAGATGGTGCCCTACAAAGTGACGCGCGGGGATAACGGCGACGCACGCGTGGACATCGGCGGCAAGAAGTATTCACCGCCCGAGATCTCGGCCATGATCCTCACCAAGCTGAAGGAGGCGGCGGAGTCCTACCTGGGCGAAAAGGTCACCCAGGCGGTGATTACGGTGCCGGCGTACTTCAACGACGCGCAGCGGCAGGCCACCAAGGACGCCGGCAAGATCGCCGGCCTGGAAGTGATGCGCATCATCAACGAGCCGACGGCGGCGGCGCTGGCCTATGGCCTGGACAAGAAGAAGAACGAGACCATCGCGGTCTACGACTTCGGCGGCGGCACATTCGATATTTCCATTTTGGAAGTGGGCGAGGGCCTGGTGGAGGTGAAATCCACCAACGGCGACACGCACCTGGGCGGGGACAACATCGACCAGCGCATCATCGACTGGATCGTCGGCGAGTTCAAGAAGGAGAACGGCATCGACCTGGCGCGCGACCAGATGGCTTTGCAGCGCCTCAAGGAAGCTGCCGAGAAGGCCAAGATGGAGCTTTCGACGCTGCTCGAAAGCGAGATCAACCTGCCGTTTGTGACGGCCGACGCCTCCGGCCCCAAGCACCTGCAAATGAAGCTGACGCGGGCGCGCTTCGAGCAGATGGTGGAGGACATCCTGCAGCGTTCCATGGGTCCGTGCAAGCAGGCCCTGGCGGACGCGAAAGTGACGCCTGCGCAGATCGACGAGGTCGTGCTGGTGGGCGGACAGACGCGCATGCCGCGCATCCAGGCGCTGGTCCGCGAACTGTTCGCCAAGGATCCGCACCAGGGCGTGAACCCCGACGAAGTGGTCGCCATTGGCGCGGCGGTGCAGGGCGGCGTGCTGGGCGGCGAAGTGAAGGACGTGCTGCTGCTGGACGTCACCCCGCTCTCGCTGGGTATCGAGACGCTGGGCGGCGTGTTCACCAAGCTGATCGAGCGCAATACCACGATTCCGACGCGCAAGAGCGAAGTTTTCTCGACGGCTTCGGACAACCAGCCGTCGGTGGAGATCAAGGTCTACCAGGGCGAGCGCGCCATGGCGCGGGACAACCGATTGCTGGGGGTGTTCCAGCTCGGCAACATTCCACCGGCGCCACGCGGCATTCCGCAGGTGGAAGTCACCTTCGATATCGACGCCAACGGCATTCTCAACGTGACCGCCAAGGACCGCGCCACCAACAACGAGCAGAAGATCACCATCACGTCGTCATCCGGCCTGGCCAAAGACGAGGTGGAGAAGATGGCCCGGGATGCCGAGGGGCACGCGGCCGAAGACCGCAAGCTTCGGGACACCATCGAAGCCCGCAACCGCGCCGACGCCATGGTCTACAACGTGGAAAAGACGTTGAAGGAGCATCGCAGCAAGGTGGGCGAGGCGGAGGCCAAGGAGATCGAATCGGCCCTGGAAGAGACCAAGAAAGCCATGGCCGATAACGATCCGGCCCGCATCAACTCGGCGACCGACCGGCTGACCACCGCCAGCCACAAGCTGGCTGAGGCCATGTACAAGAACGCCGGCCAACCCGGCGCGCAGCAGGCCCCGCCCGAACAGCCCGGCGGCGGTGACGGCAAGAAAGGCAAAGACGACGTGGTGGACGCCGAATTTGTCGACGTGGACGACAAGAACAAATAAACCGGTAGGGGCCGGGCACGCCCGGCCCCCGGATTCCCATGGCCGCTCCCAAGCACGAGTACTACGAGACGCTCGGTGTTCCGCGCAAAGCCTCGGTGGACGACATTCGCAAAGCCTACCGGAAGCTGGCGCGCAAGCACCACCCCGATTTGAATCCCGGGGACAAATCCGCGGAGGAGCGTTTTAAGAACGTGCAGGAAGCCTATGACGTGCTCAGCGACCCCAAAAAACGCGACATGTACGATCAGGTTGGCTTCTATTCGGAGAGCGGTTTCGCGGGCGCCGGGCCGGGAGGTCCGGGAGGCCGTGGCCCGCAGCCCGGCATGGATTTCAGCGGCTTCGATTTTTCGGATGCCTTCTCCGGCGCGGCCGGCGGCGCGGGCCGGCGCACGGACCCCGGCGGCGGGGGCTTCCGGGACGTATTCTCGCAGTTTTTCGGGGGCCGCGGCGCGGCGCAGCACGCGCAAGCGGAACCGGAAAAGGGCGGCGACCTCGAATACGTGATGGACATCGACTTCTGGCAGGCCATCAAGGGCACGCAAGTGCGTTTGAGTATCACGCGCTATGACGTGTGCGGCACCTGCCACGGGTCGGGTTCGGGCATCGCCGGCGCGGGCGAGGGCGTCTGCGCTCAATGCAAGGGGACCGGCCACGTCGCCCAGATGGCCGGCGCCATGAAGTTCAACCTGACCTGCCCGCGCTGCGGAGGCTCGGGGAAGCTGCGGAATGCGTGCCCGGAATGCGGCGGCGAGGGCCGCGTAACCCGCACCGAGACGGTGGAGACGCGCATCCCCCCGGGCGCGCGGAACGGCTCCCGCCTGCGGGTGCCGGGCAAGGGCAACGCCGGAACCATGGGAGCGCCCCCGGGCGACCTCTACATCACCACCAAAGTGGAGGAACACGCCTTTTTCCACCGCGAGGGCGACGACATTGAAATCCAGGTTCCCATCGCGGTGTGGGAGGCGGCGCTGGGCGCCAAAATCGAGGTGCCCACCATCGATGGCCGCACGCTGCTCAAAATTCCCCAGGGAACCACCAACGGCCAGCGCTTCCGCTTGCGCGAGAAGGGCGTCCTGAATTCGCGCACCAATCAGCGCGGCGATCAGATTGTGGAAGTCGCCATCCAGGCCCCCGATCCGCACGACGAGGACACGCGCGAGCTGCTGCGCAAGCTCGCCAAGCTCCATCCCGAGGATCCGCGCGCCGGAATGTGGGCCAAGGTCTGATATGGCCAAAGCCAGATCCAGAGCGGCTTACATGATCTCCGCGGTGGCGGAACAATACGACATCCATCCGCAGACACTGCGGCTGTATGAAAGGGAGGGGCTGTTGAAGCCTTCCCGCAGTGAAGGCAACACCCGGCTCTACACGGATAGCGACCTCGAGCGCCTGGAAGTGATTCTCCACCTGACGCGCGACCTGGGGGTGAACCTGGCGGGCGTCGAGATCATTCTCAACATGCGCGAGAGGATGGGCGAGATGCAAGCCCAGATTCAGGAGTTCATCGCATCCCTGAACCGGGAACTGGCGGCGCGCACGGCGCAGCCACCCGAGACCGAGGGCCGCAACAGTCTGATCCCGGTGGTGAGTGCGCGCGTCCCGGCGGTGGGTGCGATGCCTTCCGGGCCAGGCGGCTCCCGCCGCAGCCGATGAGCCAGCCGCGGCGCGCGGCAGTCCAAAGGGCTGCTCTGGTAGCTCCAAAGGGCTACATTCCGTACTATTATAGATAGTCTGCCCGTCTCAGATCCTGCTTTCGATCGCGCCACTCTGCCACGGCCGAACGCCGCCGGTTGGCGCGCCACCCTCGCTTATATTGCGCCTTTCCTGGTATTTGTCGGCTTCATGGCGATCGAATCCGCGATCCACCTGCCGGCGCATTGGTATTACCCCGCGCGGTTTCTGGCGATCTTATTGACTTTTGGATTGGTTTCGCGGCCCGTCTTACACTTTCGCGCTGCCTTCCCGCTGGCCAGCATAGGGATCGGGATTGCCGTTTTCCTGATCTGGATTGGCCCGGACCTGCTGTTTGGGTACAGGCATTACTGGCTGTTTGACAACTCCCTTACCGGCACTGCCGCCAGTTCCGCCGCTCCCGCCCTGAGACAGAATGTCATATTCGTCATGTTGCGGGTGGCCTCCTCGGTGGCGCTGGTGCCGGTTCTCGAGGAACTGTTCTGGCGCGGCTGGCTGATGCGCTGGCTCATCGCCAAAGACTTCCTGAAGGTGCCGCTGGGAACGTACGCGCGCGCCGCGTTCTGGATTACAGCCGTGCTGTTTGCCTCCGAGCATGGGCCCTATTGGGAAGTCGGCCTGGCCGCCGGAATCGTTTACAACTGGTGGATCGTCCACACGCGGAACCTGGCGGATTGCATGCTGGCGCACGCGGTCACCAACGGCCTCTTGTCGGTGTACGTCCTGACGACCGGCCAGTGGCAATACTGGCTATAACCGGATACCCTTCCCCCGCGTCAAACATATTGACATCCAGAAGAGATTTCCTTCTCTTTGTCTCGTGCCCCGGACACGCGGCGCGTCGGGACCGCAGTCCGGGGCCTTTCGGCATCACGGTTTTCCGGGCAGTGTCACGGTAACTGCGTTGCCAGCGGCGTCCTGGACGATCTCCGTTTTGCGCGGCGGCGCCGGCTTGGGAGCCGTGGCGCCGGCGGCCAGCCGGGCTGCCACAGCCGAAGCCAAAGAGGCGCGTTGCGCCGCGACGGTCCTCTTCAAAGCCTCCTCCGGAATGGACAGCGACGCATGGATGGTGCCGTTTTCGGTGTACAGGTCGAAGCGGGCTTCATTCCCGTCCGCCGGCTGAGCTTTCAACATGGCTTCCAGCAACTGCAGCGGCGAGCTCAGCTTCTCCAAGTCGCGCGGCGAGCGGACATGCAGGTCGGCGATCAAATCCAGGCCGTGCGCCAACAACACTCCAAACCCGAATTGGTCGATGGACTTGAGTGGTTCGGCGCCGGCCGCGGAAATCCTCGCCCCGGGCGGCAGAGCGCCGACGCCCCAGATGTCGTAGTGGGTACGGAGAGCGGCCACGCGGGCCTCCAGATCCGGGTCGATCGGCGCACCCTGGCCGCCGCGGTCGAGGGCAGCGCGCACCAGCACCGGGTCGCCGGCCAGCATGGTATTGGCGTCGACCAAGGCCGTCGACTGTTTGGACCCCGTCAGGCCTTCCAGGAGGAACGCATGGCGATACCGCTTGCCTCCTGACGAGAACGCCGCGGCGTTAAACCTTCCTGTCAGCATCACCAGCGACGGCGGGTTGGGGCCCTCCGCGGTGGAGGCGAGCAGAATCTCATCCACATCATGGAAGGGGTCGAAGCCGGCCAGAGGCGTCTGTGCCAGAAGGCCCGAAACCTTCTCTTGTGCTTCCTTGGCGACGCCTTGCGCGGCCAGAGCGTCGACGAGGCTGCGCACACGAAGTCCGATCACCACGCGGGTGCCCGGAGGAAACCAGCCCGGCAGCGCGGCATCCGCCGCGTGCAGGGAAACGGCCGCCAGCAAGGAGATGGAAATGACGCACGAGCTTCGAAGCCAACGCATCCCTCGATCTTGCGTGCGGGCGCAACGCGGTTCCAGACTATCGAAGGTTAGTACGGCCGGCGCCTGCCTTTATCCCTCGAACGCCTTGTGCACCTGACCGACCGCCCAAGCCAGGTCCTCTTCGGAAATGATGAGCGGCGGGGCGAGACGGATCACGAAATCGTGCGTCTCCTTGCACAGCAGCCCCAATTCCTTCAGCCGTTCGCAGTAGGAACGCGCCGGCGCCAGCAGCTCGATGCCGATCAGCAGCCCGCGTCCGCGGATGGCCTTGATGTGGGGATGGCGCAGCTTGCGTAGTTCATGGAGCAGCCACGCGCCCAGCTCGGCGGAGCGATCGGGGAGCCGCTCTTCCTCGATGACGCGCAGGGCCGTGCGCGCCACCGCGCAGGCCAGCGGATTGCCGCCATAGGTGCTGCCGTGGCTGCCGGGCCGGAACACACCCAGAATCTCGCTGGAGGAAACCACGGCGGATACCGGATAGACGCCGCCCGAGAGCGCCTTGCCGAGAATGTAGACATCCGGCTGAACATCCTCGTGCTGGCAGGCGAACATCCTGCCGGTGCGGCCGAGGCCGGTCTGGATCTCGTCGGCCACCAGCAGCACGCGCTCGCGCGCGCACAGTTCGGCCGCCCGCCGCAGATAGCCGTCGGGCGGGATGAGGATGCCGGCCTCGCACTGGATGGGCTCGATGAGCAGGGCGCAGGTGCGCGGCGTAATGGCGGCCTCCAGCGCGTCGATGTCCCCGAAAGGCACGCTCACGAAGCCCGGTGTGAAGGGACCGAAGCCGTCGCGGTAGAGCGGCTCGCTGGAAAAGCCGGTGATGGTAGTGGTGCGGCCGTGGAAATTGTTCTCGCAGACGATGATCTCGGCCTGGTCGCGCGGGATGCGTTTCGAGGTGTAGCCCCAGCGGCGCACGGCTTTGATGGCGCTCTCGACGGCCTCGGCGCCGGTGTTCATGGGCAGCACCATCTGCATGCCGCACAAGCGCGCGAGCGCTTCGCAGAAGGGCGGCAACTGGTCGTTGCGAAACGCGCGCGAAGTCAGCGTGACGCGCGCCGCCTGGTCGAGCAGCGCCTGCACGATGCGCGGATGGCAGTGGCCCTGGTTGAGGGCGGAGTAGGCGCTCAGGCAATCCAGATAGCGGCGCCCGTCGATGGCGTACACCCACACACCCTCGGCGCGCTCCACCACCACGTCGAGCGGACGATAGTTGTGCGCGCCCCAACGATCTTCAATCCGGATAAGGTCCGCGGCGAACCCATGGGAATCGACTTCGGCCATGGGCGCCCCTTAGTTTCCGGAGCGCTGGCCGCCGCCGCTTTCGGAAACCTTGGTGGGACCGACGCCGAGATGCGCGGAGGTTTTGGTGGCCTCTTCCACGGCCCGCGCCAACACCGAGCGGATGCGCCCGTCTTCCAGCATGAGCAGGCCGGCGATGGTGCAACCGGCGGGGGTGGTGACGTCGTCGCGCAGGGAGGCCGGATGGCGGCCGGTGGAGAGCACCATGCGCGCGGCGCCGAGCGCGGTCTGGGCCACCAGCGTGAGGGCCAGTTGCCGCGGCAGGCCAACGCGCACGCCGGCATCGGCCAGGGCTTCCATGATGAGGAAGTTGTAGCCCGGCCCGCTGCCGCTGAGGGCGGTGACGGCATTGAAGTGGACCTCGTCGACCGGCAGGCACCGGCCCACGGCCTCGAAGATGGCCTGCGCGCGCTGCAGATCGGTCTTGGAGGCGTAGCGCCCGGGGCAGATCACGGTCATGCCTTCGCCAACCACGGCGGGCGTGTTGGGCATGGCGCGGACCAACGGGTTCTCGGTGCCGAGCAGCGACTCCAGCCGGTCGGTGCCCACGCCGGCCAGGATGGAGATCAGCAGCGTCTCGCGCCGCAAGCCGGCGTTGCGCAGCGTGGCCAGCACCACTGGCGCGTCGTTCGGCTTGACGCACAGCAAAATCAGATCGGCGCTGGAGACGCGCGCATGGAAATCGGATTCGACCGCGATGCCGAGCGCCTGGGAGGCGGCCTCGCAGGTGGCCGGATTCTTATCGCCGGCCCACACGCGGTCGTGTGCGATGAGCTTACCGGAGAGCAATCCGCGCAGCAGCGTCTGGCCCATCACGCCGGCGCCGATGACGCCGAGCGTGGCGCCCTCGCCGATTACGGGTACGGGTTGGGTATGTTCTGTTTTTTTCGACATGAAGACGACCTCGATTCTTGAAAGTAACACAGAAGAGAATCGGGGCTGGGAAGGGGGCGGGTGCTCGGGCACGCGAATTCGTTGCGAATGAGACGGGTTTTATTTCGACGCGGAGACGCGAAGACGCGGAGAAAAACGCGGAGAAGAATCGGGAGGGATAAGAGGGGGCGTGGGGATTGAGGCTGTATGCCGCTGGGCGGAGATTAGAGAGCGCGGAGACAGCGGAGAGAAAAGATATTGCGGGCGGGCGTGGGGACTTGATCGGGAAACGTTGCGGCGCTGATTGAGCGTCCAGGCGCGGGAGCCCCCTCCGACGCTCCCGGCCCGGACGAACAACCCCTGGTGCAGGCCGCCCCGCTACGCGAGCGGGCTCCAAACTTAACCCAGCACTTTCCAAAGGAGAAACAGCATCCCGGCGACGTATCCGGCGCCGGCTTGATACTCTTGGTTCCTTAGATATAGGGCTGTCTGAAAAGGATTCGAATTTTTTGTGGGGGCCGGTGTGAGACGGGGCCAGAGAGCGGGGACCTGGCCGGCATAGGGGGCGTACTCCGGGAACAGACTCCGCAGGTGCTGCTCTTCCAGTTGGATCACCGGCAGATAGACCAGCAAGAAGACGGCTATAAAAAGGATGCCGAGGCCGATGTTGCGGGAGGCGACGACCAGGCCGGCGGCCACCAGCAAGGTACCGAGATAGAGCGGGTTGCGCGTGTAGGCGTACGGTCCGCCGGTGGCGAGCTGCTGGTTCTTGGCCAGACAGCCTGCCGCCCAGGCGCGCAGGAATAGCCCTACCAGCCCGACGGGCAGGCCCAGGGCTAGCGACTGGGATGTCGGGTGGGAGAACCAGGCGAATACCGCTACCAGCACGAATCCGGCGGGGACGCGTAGTTTGGCTACCGCGTCGGCGTAGCGCTTGGGAAATGTCGGCATCACAGCATCGCCTTGAGCGCCTCGAACACATGGTCGGGGGAGACGGCGCGCATGGCTTCGCCGATGAACGCGCCGCGCTTGTAGGTGGTGACGGCGGCGGGACTGCGCAGGACCCGGAGCGAATCGCCATAGGGGCCGTTGCGCGCGGGGTCGGTGGGGCCATAGATCGCTACGCCGGGCTTTCCGAGCGCGGCGGCCAGGTGCAGCGGGCCGCTATCGACGCCCACCACGGCCGCCGCGCGCCGGGTGGCGTGGATCAAGCCGGGCAGGCCGGAGCAGTGATCGAGGCCCGAACCGGGCGGGCCGTCGAGCACCAACTGGATGCCGAGTTCGCTGCGCAGGCGCGCGGCCAGGGCCTGGTAGTGTTCGATGGGCCACTGCTTGCCGCGCCAGCCGGCCAGGGGCGAAGCGAGCACGAAATCACCGGGCGGGAGCGCGCCTTCGGGACGGCCGGGCGGCAGCGGGAACGTCCGTAACAAAGTGGCGGCGCCGGCGTCGGCCGCTAGGTCGAGGTTTTTATCAACCACGTGCGCGGCCTCGCTGATCGTCTTGCCGGAGTAGAAGAACGCGGCGGCGTGTTCGCGAAGCTGGCTTTGGTGGAAGCCGAAGATGCGGTCCGGGCGCGCGGCGAAGGCGGCCAGCGCAGACTTGATGAGGCCTTGGAAATCGACCGCGAAATCGTAGCGCTCCGCGCGCAGGTTGCGCCAGGCTTCGAGGAGGCCCGCAAGCGTACCGCGGCGCAGCAACACGAGGCGGTCGACGAAAGGATTGTCTTCGAGCAGCGGCGCCCATTTTGGCTCAACGACCCAGGTGAGGCGCGAGCCGGGATAACTCTGCTTGAGTGAGGCCGCCGCGGGCAAGGCGTGAATGATGTCGCCCATGGCGCCGAGCCGCACAACCAGGATGCGGCTGCTAGCTGATTTGGCGCCGGTCAACATGCTCCATCAACTGCTTGGCGCGGCTTGCCTCAGCCACTTCCAGGCGCACGAACTCCACGGGCCGGAGCCGATCTTTAAGCCTCTCCACATCGCCATAAACCGCAGTCACCACGTAGTCTACCACGCGCAATGCGGCCACCAGCTCGGCGCGGGCACGCTGCGGGAGAATCTCGTTGGCGAGGGGCAGAACAACTACCAGTAGGGGATGGTGACGCACGGCTGCAAGCTCGCTGGCGTCGCCGACGCGGAGCACGTCGAAGTACCCCGTGACAAGGGTGACAGGCGGCCGGAGTTCCATCGCTTCGGCGAAGGTCAGGATTTTGCTTCGTGTGTCCACGTGTGGGCGGTTTTCTCCCATAGTTCAAGCGCCACGGCGGCTACTTTCTCGGCGGTGACGCGGGTCATGCAACGGTGATCGATGGGGCAGTCGCGGAGCAGGCAGGGGCTGCATTCGGCATGTTCGCGCACCACTCGCGCCAGCGGGCCGGTGGGACCGGTGGTGGCATCGTCGGTGGCGCCGAATACCGCGACCGTGGGGACACCGAGGGCGGAGGCCACGTGCATGCCGCCGGAATCGTTGGTGAGGAAGAGGCGGCAGGCGGCGGCCAGGTCGATGAATTCGCGCAGCGTGGTTTGGCCGGCCAAGTTGCGGGCTTCGATGTGGCTGCGGCTCAGCGCAGCGGCGACCTCTTCACAGAGCGGGCGCTCGAAGGCGGAGCCGAAGACCAGGACAGTCGCTGGAAAGGCCCGGGCTACTTCCGCGAAGCGATCAGGGAGCCAGCGCTTGGCATTGCCATAGGCCGCGCCGGGGCTGATTCCGATGACGGGGAGGGCGATGCCAAGCTCGGCCAGGTGGCGCGCGCCGGAATCGCGCGCGGCTTCGATGCCTTCGAGACGGATGGCCTCGGTGGAAGGGAAGCGCTCAATCAGACCGGCACGGCGCAGCAGTTCCAGGTAATAGAAACGCTCGTGGCGGGGAATGTCGCCGGGCTCGGGAACGGGAATGGGGCGCGTGAGCAGCAGGCCGCGGGCGTCGCGATTGTAGCCGATGCGCTCGGGAATGCGTGCCATCCAGGCGATGAGCGCGGCGTCGAAGGCGTTTTGCAGCAGGATGGCGCCGTCGAAACGCTCCTCCCGAAGCCGCGCGGCGAACGCACGCCTGGAGCCGGTGTAGGGGATGATGCGGTCGATGGAGGTCTCGCGGGCGTAGAGATCGGCCGCCCAGGGACGCGCGGCGATGGCGATGTGGGCGTGCGGAAAAACCTGGCGGATGGCGCGGATGGCGGGCAGCGACATCACGGCGTCGCCCAGCCAGTTGGTGGCGCGCACCAGCACCTTCGACATGGACGACGGGTTGAACGGCACTGCTTTTTCAGGATAGCTTATGCCACTCTGAAGGAATGGGGTTCCGGTTGGTGGTCAATTACCGGCCGCGGGGCGATCAGGAGACGGCCATCGCGGAGCTGACGCGCGGCATCCGGGAAGGTGAGCAGCACCAGGTGCTACTGGGCGTGACGGGGTCCGGCAAAACGTTCACCATGGCCAAGGTGATGGAAGCGATTGGGCGGCCGGCCCTGGTGCTGGCGCACAACAAGACGCTGGCGGCGCAGCTCTACCACGAATTCAAATCGTACTTCCCGGATAACGCGGTGGAGTATTTCGTCAGCTACTACGATTACTACCAGCCGGAAGCCTACATTCCCGCGAGCGACGTTTACATCGAAAAAGAAGCCACCATCAACGATGAGCTGGACAAGCTGCGGCTCTCGGCCACCAAATCGCTGTTCGAGCGGCGCGACTGCGTGATTGTGGCGAGCGTGAGCTGCATCTACGGGCTGGGATCGCCGGAAGCCTACTACGGCATGTTGTTGATGCTGGAAAAAGGGCAGAAGATTTCGCGCAACCAGATCGTTTCCAAGCTGGTTGAGATTCTATACGAGAGGAACGATATCGATTTCCGGCGCGGCACGTTTCGCGTGCGCGGAGACGTGATCGAGGTCTATCCGACCTATGACGATTACGCGTACCGCATCGAACTGTGGGGCGACGAAGTGGAGAGCCTGTCGCAGATCGACCCGCTGCTGGGGCAGGTGAAGCAGACCTACCAGCGGCTGCCCATCTATCCCAAGACGCACTACGTGATGTCGGAGGAGACCAAGCTCAACGCCATGGAGAGCATACGGACGGAGCTCGATTGGTGGCATAAGGAACTGGAGAAGCAGGGGAAGCACATCGAGGCGCAGCGGCTCTACCAGCGCACCATGTTCGATCTGGAGATGATGAAAGAGATCGGCTACTGCCACGGGATCGAAAACTACTCGCGCCATTTTTCGGGGCGGCTGCCGGGGGAAGCGCCGCCGACGCTGCTGGATTACCTGCCGCACGATTCGCTGATGTTCCTCGACGAAAGCCACCAGACGGTTCCGCAATTGCACGGGATGTACCACGGCGACCGGTCGCGCAAAGAGACGCTGGTATCGCACGGATTCCGGCTGCCGAGCGCGCTGGACAACCGTCCGCTGACGTTCGAGGAGTTCGAGCACCGCGTCAATCAATTGATCTACGTTTCGGCGACGCCGGGGCCGTACGAGTTGACGAAATCGGCGGGCGTGGTGGTGGAGCAGATCATACGGCCCACGGGGCTGGTGGACCCAAGCGTCGAGATCCGGCCGGTGAAAGGGCAGGTGGACGATTTGCTGGGCGAGATCCGCAAGCGCGTGGAGGCCGGCCAGCGGGTGCTGGTGACCACACTCACCAAGCGCATGGCGGAGGACCTGGCGGAGTATTACTCCGAGGTTGGGGTGCGCTGCCGGTACCTGCATTCGGAAGTGGACACGCTGGAGCGCATACGGATTCTGCGCGACCTGCGGCGCGGCGAATTCGATGTGCTGATCGGGATCAACCTGCTGCGCGAGGGGCTGGATCTGCCGGAGGTCTCGCTGGTGGCCATTCTGGACGCGGACAAGGAAGGCTTCCTGCGGTCGGCGGGATCGCTGATTCAGACCATCGGGCGCGCCGCGCGGCACGTGGAGGGACACGCCGTTCTGTACGCCGACGTGATGACCGACTCGATGAAAAAGGCGCTGGATGAGACCTCGCGGCGGCGGCGGGTGCAGGTGGAATACAACGAGCGCAACGGCATTGTGCCGCAATCGATCGTCAAGCCGATCGACATGAGCCTGGTGGCCGTGGCGGAAGGCGACTACGTGACGGTGCCGCTGGAGGGCGACGAGGACGTCGAGGGGCTGACGCCGGAGCAGCGCCAGCGGTTCATCGGCGAGTTGGAAGAGCGGATGCGGGAGGCGGCGCGGAAGTTCGAGTTCGAGAAGGCGGCGGCGCTGAGGGATCGGGTGAAGGGGTTGAAAATGGGGGAGGGGTGAGGCCCTACTCTGCGCACATGATGCCAAGCCGGCGGGCTGCGCGCTGCATCGTGCGATCGGCTGTCAGCAGGTCCCATCCGCCGAGCAGCGCCGAGGCCAGAAGATGCACGTCGACCCACCCGAGCCCCTCGCCCCACAAGCGGCGCGACTCCAGAAGGTGCAAGACCTCCGCTTGCGTCGCCAGCGGCGCTTCGGGCATCCTTGCCAAATCGCCCAGCGTCAGCGCGCGGTGCTTCAAATTTCCGCAGGCCAGCTCTCCGATGACGAACGGATGGATTCCGGCCGAGAAATCCTCCAGCAGCTTGATCAGGCTGCTCTGTGGACGCCGGAAATGGTTGACCCAGACCGACGTATCGACCAGGGTCATGGTGTTCTCCTGGAGCGGCGGCGGCGCCCCGCGCGGAAATCGGGCATTGTCCCGCCCAAGGCTGCCAGCCTTCTGGCGGCTTCGCGAGAGATGATTTCGCGAAGCGCTGCGTGAATCAGGGCTGTCTTCTCCTCTATCCCCGTGTATTCCCGCGCGGTATGAAGAAGTTCGTCATCCAGATTTAGGGTCGTTCTCATATGTATTAGTATAGACGATAGATGCATACCTCGCGCCCTGTGCCCGGCCGCGCAGTTGAGAGATAGGGTGAAGGGGTTGAAGATGGGGGAAGGGTGAAAGGAGTCATTATGAACTGGAAGGAATTGCTGGAAGCTGAGGTACGGTCCACGTACACAGTCACGGAGCGATTGCTCGCGCTGGTGCACGATGACGATCTTCAATGGAAACCTGCCACGGGTCACAACTGGATGACCACGGGCCAACTGCTCATGCACCTCACCACGGCCTGCGGCGTGTGTTTCCGAGGCTTCGTCACGGGCGACTGGGGAATGCCTGAAGGCAAGGAGGCGAGCGAACTCACGCCAGAAGAGCAGTTACCGCCGGCGGAGAAACTGCCAACGATTGGGAGCGTTGCCGAGGCGAAGCGGTTGTTGGGCGAAGACCGGCAGGTAGCGCTTGAGATGCTGGCGGCGTGTAGCGAGGAAGAGTTGGCACACAAACCAGCGCCGGCCCCTTGGGATCCGACCGCGGTAATTCTGGGGCATCGCCTTCTCCAGATGGTCGAGCATCTGAAGCAACACAAAGGGCAGCTATTCTACTACCTGAAATTGCAAGGAAAGTCAGTCCACACGGGCGACCTTTGGGGAATGTAGGGAAGACCTGCATTTTCCGATGAGAATTGTGAGCTTGGTGGTGCACCCCGTTTCAAGCCCGAAGGGCGAAAGATAATAGCCCACGGCGCAAGCCGTTGGGAACGAATGCCCGGTTGCCGTAGCCCCGGGGCGCAAGATTATGCCGCACACCTTCGCTTGTCTGCTCGTGCACGTCATCTTCTCCACCAAGGATCGTGGGCCTGACTTGTCGTCTGAGTTGGCAGCCCGGCTCTTCCCATACATGGGCGGCTTTGTCCGCGAGTGCAAGGGGACGGCTTTGATCATCAACGGCCCCGCCGACCAAGTCCACCTGCTGCTGTCGATCCCCGCGACCGTATCGATAGCCGACATGCTGAGGGTGCTGAAAGCCAATTCCTCGCGCTGGGTGCACGAGCAGTTTCCAGGACGAAAGCGCTTCGGCTGGCAAGCAGGATACGGCGCTCTTACTGTGAGCGGCTCCCGGTTGAACGACGTGAGGAACTACATCGCCTCGCAGGAAGAGCCCACCGCAGGGTGTCCTTCCAGGAGGAGTTTCTCACGCTCCTGAGAAAACACGGGCTGGAATACGATGTCAGGGATGTCTGGGGATAAGCATTCTTACGCCCCTGTCCGGGGCTATGCCAATCGTGCATTCCGTTCCCAACGGCTTGCGCCGTGGGCTACTATCTATCGCCCTTCGGGCTCGGACTCCAGGAAATCCGTGATCGCCGCCACCACCGCGCCGCGCTCCTCGGAGGTCATCTCGGGAAATACGGGGAGGCTGACTACTTCATCCGCCAGCGCTTCCGCTACCGGCAATGCGGGGTGGGGACCCAAGGCGCGGAAGGATTCCTGCGCGTGCAACGGCACCGGGTAATAGATCTCCGACGCGACGGCGCGCTCCTGAAGGAAGCGGCGCAACGCATCGCGCCCGCCCCCGCGCACGCGCAGGGTGTACTGGTTGGCGATGTGAGTGCGGTCCGGATGCGTCGTGGGCAGAACAACCCCGTCGCGACCGGCCAGCGCGCGATTGTATTCGGCGGCGTGCTGCTGGCGCCTGGCGGTATATTCGGCCAGGCGCGGCAGTTTGACCCGCAGCAGCGCCGCCTGTAAGGCATCCAGCCGGAAGTTGCCGCCCACCAGGCTGTGGAAGTAGCGCCGGCTGGCGCCGTGATTGCGCAGCAAGCGCGCCTTCTCGGCCAGGGCCTCGTCATCGGTGACCAGCAGGCCGGCATCGCCCAGCGCGCCCAGGTTCTTGGTGGGGAAGAAGCTGATGGTTCCAAAGTCGCCGAGCGAGCCGACCGGCCGGCCGCGATAAACCGCGCCGAAGGCTTGGGCGGCGTCTTCAATGACGGCCAGCCCGTGCCGCCGGGCAATCTCGAGGACCGGGTCCATATCCGCCGCCTGACCGAACAGGTGCACGGGGATGATGGCCTTGGTGCGGGGGGTGATGAGCGGCTCGATGCCACTGGGCGCCAGGTTGAAGCACTCCGGGCACGAATCCGCGAACACCGGCCTGGCACCCACGCGGGCAATGCACCCGGCGGTGGCGAAGAAGGTGAACGACGGGCAGATGACCTCGTCGCCGGGACCGATCCCCAGCGCCATCAGCGCCACCAGGATGGCATCCGTCCCCGAAGACATGCCGATGCCGAAGCGCGCGCCGGCCACCGCGGCCGCCTCGCTCTCGAATTGTTCCACCTCCGGCCCTTGAATGAACTGCCCGGATGTCAGGACGCGGCGGAAAGCATCGAGCAACTCGGCTTCCATCGGCAGGTTCTGACGCCGCAAGTCCAAAAGTGGAACTTTCATTTGAATGAACATCATATCAAGGACACCCGGCGAGGCAGCCGACGCGGTAGATCACCGTCTGGCGGGTGCGGGCCACCTCGCGGTAATTCGCGAACCACGGGCGCAGCTCGGGGTAGTTCGCGATGGCGAGGCGCGGGTTGTAGGAGCTTAGGCCATCCACCACGAATGTGGGTCGCGCGCGCCGCTCCAGAACGGGCGCCGCTTCCAGGCCAGCCAGACGGCCGCCAGGTGCGGCGCCAGCATTAGGAGATCGGAAGCCAGAGGGACCACCGCGGAGGCGAAATCGAAGGTGAGAAAGAAGCCCAGCAAGGCGGCGGCCCAGAGGCCTTCGCGCCGGGACCACAAATCGCGCGCAAATCGAAAGGCGATCCAGCATGCCAGCAGCGCATAGGTGGCTCCGGCCAGCCGCAGCAGCCAGCCGGCGCGCGCCCCAAAGCAGGTACACGGAAGGCGCCAGGGGCGGTTTGTCGAACCAGATGTCGCGGTAGATGGTTTTACCGCCGAGCATCTGCCGGGCCGCCGCCAGGGGCAGCGAGTCGCCTTCCCAGAGGATTTCGATGTGGCACATCCGCGCCGCCACCAGCAGCCCGAACAGCACCGGAAAAAACAGCCGGGTCTTCGTCAAACCGTTGCAGCGGAGCGCGCCAGCAGGCGCTCCAGCACGCGGCGGAACTCGGCGCCGTAAGCCGGGTCGGCCAGCGCGAACTCCACGAAACTTTCAAAGTAGCTGGGGAAATTGCCGATGTCGTAACGCTTCTCTTCGGCCGACAGCTTCACGGCCATCACGCGGCGGCCTTCCTCGCACATCAACTGGATGGCGTCGGTGAGTTGAATTTCGTCCCGCTGGTCGGGCTTCACCTGGCGGATCATGTCGAAAATCACCGGCGAGAAGATATAGCGGCCGGCGATGGCCAGGTTGCTGGGCGCATCTTTCGGGGCGGGCTTTTCCACCAGGTTGACGATGCGGAAAACGTCGCCCACACCTTCCTCCGGCTGCACGATTCCATAATGCACGGTCTCTTCCCGCGGCACTTCCTCGACCGCGATCACGCAACTGGCGCGCTTGGATTGGAAGACTTCCGCCATGCGGCTGACGGCGCGCGACACGGCGTGCAGGCCCAGAATGGAATCGCCCAGGGCCACCAGGAAAGGCTCTTCGCCGGCGAAGTTCTCAGCGCATAGGATGGCGTCGCCGAGACCTTTCTGGAGCCGCTGGCGGGTGTAAAAGAAATTGGCTTTCAGGGCTTCGAAGTCCAGTTCTTTGAGCAGGTCCTGTTTGTTGGCCGCGGTGAGGGTGCGGGCCAGCTCGGGATCGTGGTCGAAATGATTTTCGATGGTGGACTTTCCGCGGCCGGTGACGAACAGGATCTGCTGGATGCCGTTCGACACCAACTCCTCAACCACGTACTGGACGATGGGCTTGCGGGCCACCGGGAGCATTTCCTTGGGCTGGGACTTGGTGGCCGGCAGCAGCCGCGTCCCTTGCCCGGCGACCGGAACAACCGCGCTTTTGATCACCTCTTGAATATATCAGCCGCAAGTGCGGTATATTGGGCAAAGAAAAAGCGAAGCATGGAGGACATCCAGCAACAGCTCGCCGCTCTTCGCCGCCGCGTGGCGGGCATCGACCGCAAGTATGCGGGGGCGGAACCGGCCACGCCGGCGCCGCGCGACGAGCGGCCGGCGCGCTACTTCATCGAAGAGCTCATGAGCGGCGAAGTGGTGACAACGCCGCATGGCGAGCACTTCGAGACCGAGAAGGTCTGGGAGCGCCACCGGCGCCACGGCAGCGTGGATATCGCGGACCTGGCGGAGCTGCCGGACGATCTGCTGGGACCGCTCTCGGGCGGAACGGTGGAGCGCGCGCACCCGTTGAAATGGGCTTTCCTCGATACGGAGACCACCGGCCTGGCGGGCGGCACGGGCACCTATGCGTTTCTGGTGGGAGTGGGCGCCATCGATGCCGCGGGATTCCGCCTGCGCCAGTTCTTCATGCGCGATTACGGCGAAGAGGCGTCGCTGCTGTGGCGACTCTCGGAGCACCTGGCGCAGTTCGACGTCCTCATCACGTATAACGGCAAGGCATACGACCAGCCGCTGCTGGAGACGCGCTACCGCATGGCGCGGGCGCCCCGGCATCCATTCGACCGCATGCAGCACCTGGACCTGCTGTTCGGCGCGCGCCGCTTGTGGAAGCTGCGCCTGGAAAGCTGCCGCCTGGTGGACCTGGAAAGCCAGATCCTGGGGGTGGAGCGGCAGGGCGATTTGCCGGGGGAGATGATCCCGTATTGCTACTTCGAATACTTGCGCACGAAGCAGGCGTTTCGGCTGGTCCCGATTTTCCATCACAACGCGCTGGATATTCTTTCGCTGGCGTGTCTGACGGCGATCGTGCCATTCGCGTTCCGGCGGCCGGAGGACGCGGCGCTGCGGCATGGCGCGGACCTGATTGGGCTGGCGCGATGGCTGCTGCAAGCTGATCGCCAAGAAGAGGCGCTGCGGCTGCTTCGCCGCGCGGTGGAGATGGGTCTGCCGGATGGCCTGCTGTTCAAGACGCTATGGGACATCGGCGTGGTGGAAAAGCGCCTCGGGCGAGAGGATGCGGCGCTGGCCGCGGTCACGGAACTGACGGAATCGCGCAACCCATACCGCGTGCGCGCGCTCGAAGAGTTGGCCAAGCACTACGAGCACCGCGCGCGCGACTATGCGGCAGCGCTGGAAATGACGAGCAAGGCGCTGGCAATTGAGGACACGCCGGAGATGCGGCGGCGGGAAGCGAGGTTGAAGGGGAGAGTGGATAGGCGGCGCGGGTGGCGGTTATTGTAAGGGATAATGGACACTGAGAGGAGCAAGTTCGATGGTGAGGGTCGGGCCTGTGGAAGTTGACGAGATCAGCCTTGCCGACCTGTGCCGGCGATACCAGGTGCGGGAGCTCGCGGTGTTTGGTTCGGCGGCGCGCGGGGAGGCCCGTGCGGACAGCGACATCGACTTACTCGTCGAGTTTCTTCCTGAAGCCCACATCGGTTTGATGGACTATGCCGGCCTCATGCTGGATCTATCGAAGCTCCTCGGCCGCAAGGTGGATTTAGTTTCTAAGAACGGGCTCAAGCCGCTGATCCGGGCGTCGGTGTTGGGTGAGATGCGGCTCCTTTATGCGGCGTGAGGAGTTGTATTTACGGGACATTGTCGAAGCCGCTGACCATATCGCCCGGTTCGTCGCTGAGTCCGGGCTCTCGGGTTTTCGCGAATCGGAGATGGTGCGGAGTGCCATCGTCCAGAAGCTCGCTGTGATCGGCGAAGCTGCGTCTCGGGTGTCTGACGAACTGAAGGACCGCCACGCTGAAGTGCTGTGGCCGAAGGTCGTGGCTTTCCGCAACATTCTCATACACGCGTACTTCGGCATCGACTGGGAGATTGTGTGGTGGGCAGCCAGCGAAGAGACCCCGATCCTGCGGGATCAGATCACCCGGATTCTCGAGGAGTTCGAACACCTGGACTCCACTGCGTAGACAAGGACAGCGGGTGGGTGTACGCTCAGGAGGACTTCGGTATCCAAAAATGGGAATTCCGGTTCCTCTATGATCGACCCGGCAGAACGACTCGGTCCGGCTTCAAGGACCCTGGGATTGTGGGCGAATCTGTACCGGCGAGGCGCGTTCCGCGCCCCCCTGCCCCCCCGGCTCTTGGCAGGCGGCGGATGATCTGATCAGAGTCGCCAAGGAGGCTGACAGTTCGGCCAGTGGTGAATTGGCTGAGTCGCTGGCCTCATCGAATCGGACTTTCGATCCACTCGCAGATCCGCTTTCAACTGACTTCGGTGCCCACCGATGGCTGTCCTCGGAGCGGGAAGAGGCATATTCCGACTGGTTCGGATGGATACTGGAGCAAATCGGGAATGCCGGGCGGGCATTGAGGCTGCTCGGGGTGCGGGACAGGGAGCTTCTCCAGGCCTGCGCGTCGGACACGCCCATCATAAATAGGGAGTTCAAAATCCCGGATGGTCGGCCGGATCTGGTCGTGGAGTTCGGGAATCGTCTGCTGGTCATCGTCGAGATTAAGACGAAGCCGTTCGACCGGGACGCAGTGCGCAACCAACTCACGCGATACGCCCGATGGATTCCCGATCCCGGGAATCCACCACAACGAACCCTCTGCTGTTTTGTCGCTGTGGAGTTCGGCGAGTTTGACTGTCCATCGCCGTTCGAGCCATTGCCTTGGCGCGACCTGACGCTTCGAATGAGGGAACAGGCACGGGAGTGGATTCGGGCATCGAAGAACCAACCGCCGGATCGGAATGACCTTATTCGCGCTGCGATGACCCTGGCGTTCTGCGGCGCCGTGGAACAAAATCTGCTTGGGTTGTCAGGGAAGCCGGTGTTATTCAGGACTCGATTTTCAGCCCAGTACCTGGAAGAATGGAGTGCGAAAACATGAAGGGCAAAGTGGCGGACCAAGGGGAAGAGTTCTTCGTCACAGGCATTGAGAAATACGTAGACGCCGTGTCCGCAGTGACGATGTTTGAAAAAGAGGTTCAGCGGCGGGTGAAGGAAGTGGTTGCGAGGCATCAGTCCGAACTCGCAAAGTTGTTCGGCGGGGGGTGGAGTTTGCGAGACTATCGCGAGTCGGGCACACCAGATTGGGTGTGCCTCGGCCAGCAGGTGGTTTTCAAGAGCTCCGGGGTGCTCTACCTCTACTTCTACTTTGGGCGCGATGAAGCGACCGGCCCCTGTGTTGCCCCAGTCGCGATGTTCTGGCGGGAGCGGGTCACCCTGTTGAATCGGCTATGGACCGAAGTCGAGAAGATCCAGGCTCCTAAACCCGACGTTGACAACAGCAGGATCTCTTTGGAAGGTAGCGTGGCTTCTAATGACTGGGCCTCCTGCGAGAAGGCGCTCAACGCTGTGATCTGCGACTGGATCGAGCTGTGGCAGAAACTCGGCGGCCTACCGAAATATCTGCCGCGCAAGAGCCGCTGACATCGGCCAACCGGGACCTACGGACGGAGCGGCACGGGCGTTGCCTGATCGAAAATAATTAGCATCTATGGCGCGTATGCGGGCGCTTTATCGAGACTGCGGCTGGCGAAGTGCAGAACGGCTTTCACTTCCTCCGGCGTCACGTCGAAAACTTCCGTGATCTCATCAAGCGACATGCCGGCCTCAAGATTTTCGAACACCGTCTGCACCGGCATGCGTGTGCCCCGGAAAACCCACGCGCCACTCACCTTGCCAGGGATGCTCTCCACGGCGGGGCATTGCGACCAATCGAGATTCGCCATCGGCGGCTTCCCTTGATTCAGATTAGCGCCGGTCCGTTCCGGGCACAAGCAAACGCCGCGCGGAAAGGATTGAACTCAATATCCGGCTTCGCGTCCGTGGCGGACCGCCAGAATCACGACCTGTTTCCCGTCGTAGTGATAGAGGGCGACGTAGGCCCCGTGCCCGAATTCAATCACCCACTCGCGAAACTCCGGCGGCAACTCTTCGACGGGACGGCCAATCTCCGGGTGCTTACCGAGCGCCTTCACACCCTGCCGGATCGTCTTGACGGCGCGCTTTGCAGCCTCCCGGCTCTTGGAAGCCAGAAACCTGTGGAGACGGGCCACATCCAGCAGGGCCGGTGGGGACCACCTTAGACGTGGCATTTAGGGATGACAGCGTGCTTGCCCGCTTCGAGCTTGGCCAGCCAGGCGTCGGCTTCCTCGGCCGTGGCGTGTAGGCCGGTCGTCTGATAGACGGCCCATGCGGCAAGCGCATCCTGCCGGAGCTGCTCGCGCTTCTCCTCGCGTTCCACATACTGCTCGACAGCTTCGCGCATGACCCAGTGCGGCGACCGGCGGCGCGCCGAGGCGAGCCGGTGCACGCGTTCCTTCATCGCGCTGTCGAGCTTCAGGCTGGTGGTGGAGAGTGTCGCCATCGTGAGTGATCAAAAGTGTTATCTAGTAGCACTATAGCACAGCGCGAGGTCAAACGGCTCGCTGGGAAAGTGTAAAGAAACGGGCAAGCTAAAGCATGCCCTACCTTACGTCGTCGCCATCGCCCTTCTTGGCTCGAACGTGTATCCGAATCCCCGCACCGAGTGGATCAGGATCGGGTTGGCGGGGTCGTGTTCCACCTTCTGCCGCAGGCGGAGAACGTACACGTCCACGGCGCGATCGGTGATGGCGCGGTCCTGGCCCCACGCGGCGTTCAGCAATTGCTCGCGGCTGAAGACCACCCCCGGACGGTTCATGAGGAACTCCAGTAGGCGGAATTCCGTGGCGGTGAGCGAAAGCGGCGCGCCGCGCAACCGGACCTGGCGGCTGGAGGGATCCAGTTCCACCCCGCCGGCTTCCAGCACCCGCGCGGGCGTGGTCTGCGTCCCCGGGGCGCCGCGGAGCTGCAGCTTGATGCGCGCAATCAGCTCGCGCACAAAAAAGGGCTTCACCACGTAATCGTTGGCGCCCAGTTCCAAGCCGACGATGCGGTCCGTCTCGGAGGCGCGCGCGGTCAGAAAGATGACCGGGGTGGAAGCCAGTTCGGGATCCTTGCGGATGCCTTTACAGATGTCCAGACCGTCGGAGTCCGGCAGCATAATATCCAGCAGGATCACGTCGGGCCGCACCTGCCGGCACAGCTCCAGGGCCCCCTTTCCGGTCTGCAATCCGGTCAGGGAAAAGCCCTCCTTCTCGAGGTTGTACTTCAATAGCGCGAAAAGGTCGGTGTCGTCTTCGATCAGCAGGATTTTCTTCATGGCGCAACGCTTCCGCTGCTCTCACCCTACCAGCACGCGTGTTACAGAATGGTTAAGAGGTAGTGAATTCGGGATTAAGGTGTTCCCTCCCAGCCGCCGCTTCGTCCGCCGGGAGCGTGAAAAAGAACGTGGAACCCTGGCCGACGGCGCTCTCCACTCGCGTGGTTCCATCGAGCGCCGCCACCAGGTGCTTGACGATGGAAAGACCCAGACCCGTGCCGCCCAACTCTCGCGAGCGGGCCTTATCCACGCGGTAGAAGCGCTCGAAGAGGCGCGGCAGATCTTCCGCGGGAATCCCGATTCCCGTGTCGCGGACGTACACCTCGATATACCGGCCGGCCGGGTGCGCTCCCACCGTGATCCGCCCTCCGGAGGGCGTGTACTTGATGGCGTTGTCCAGCAGGTTGCCGAGAATCTGCGATACGGCCTCGCTGTCGCACCATGCCTGGGTGTCCGCGGGCGGAGAATCCTCCTCCAGCCGGATGCCGCTCTTCTCCGCGATGGGACGAACCTGGTCGAGGGCGTCCTTCAGCAACCCGTCCACCAGGTGGCTTTCGAATTCGAACTCCTGTCGCTTCTGTTCGACGCGTGAAAGCGTCAGCAGGTCTTCGGTGAGCCGGGCCAGGCGCTCGGCGTTGTGGCGGATGATCCCCAGAAACCGCATGTTGTGATCGGCATCGTCCAACGCGCCGTCCATGAGCGTTTCGGTGTATCCCTGGATGGAGGCCAGCGGCGTGCGCAGCTCGTGAGACACGTTGATCACGAAGTCTTTGCGCATGCGCTCCACCTTTTCCAGCTCGGCGTGTTCGCGCTCAAGCTGCGCTACGGTCCGCTGAAGGTTTTCGGCGGTGTCGTTCAACGTCCTGGCGAGCTGTCCGAATTCGCTCGAACCGGTGTGCGCCAGCCGCGCGCGGAAGTTGCCTCGCGCCAGCTCGCCGGCGTGCGTCATGATGCTGGCCAGCCGCCGCGAAATCAGGCGCGCCAGCACCGCCGCCAGGGCAATCGCCGGAAGAAACGAGAGCGCCGTGCTGGCCAAAATCTTTCCGCGAATCCGGTTGACCTGCTGGTTGATTTCCGCGAGCGGCACGGCAATGCGGATGGCGCCGCCCAATGGCGCGGCCGGCACCGCTACATAGAGAAAGGGCACGCCGATGGTGGCGCTGCGGCGGACGCTCGAACCCGTTCCGCCCCGGAACGCCTGCATCAGCTCGGGGCGCGTCCGGTGATTCTCCATCTCCGCGGCGTTGGCTTCCGAGTCTACCAGCACCTTGCCGTCCGCCCGCACCACCGTTATGCGGCCCCCGGCTGCACGCGCCATGGCCCGCGCGTACTCGTCGTTCAGCCGGCCCGCATCGGGCAGGGAGAGCGCCAGCATCCGCCCCTTGTCCGCCAGTTGTTGGGTGAGGTTCCGGAGGTAAGTGTCCTGGGCCACCTGCGTGGCGAAGTAATCCACCGTCACCAGCGCCAGCAGCAGCAGGCAGAAGACGCCCAGAATGAGCTTGAGAAAAATTTTGCCGGTCAAGCGGGTTCCTCGAAGCGGTAGCCGAAGCCGCGAACCGTGGTGAGGCGGCGCGGGCTGTCCGGCTGCTCTTCAATCTGTTCGCGCAGCCGGCGCACGTGAACGTCCACCGTCCGCGGAGTGACGTAGCGCTGCTCGCCCCATACCGCTTCCAGAAGCTGACTGCGGCTGTAGGCGCGCCCCCGGTGCGTCAGAAAAAACTCCAGCAGGTTAAACTCGGTCGAGGTAAGGGCCAGTTCCCTGCCCTCGAGAAGGACGCGGTGCGCCGTCCGGTCCAGCCGGAACGGGCCGATCTCCACCGCTCCCGGCTCGGCATCCATCTCTTCCCGCCGCAGGTGCGCCTTCACGCGCGCGATCAGCTCGCGCGGGCTGAAGGGCTTGGTCATGTAATCGTCGCCGCCGATCTCGAGGCCGAGCACGCGGTCCACTTCGTCGGACCGGGCGGTGAGGAACAGCACCGGTGTCCGCGAGAGCGCCGGCGACTGGCGTATCTGGCGGCACAGATCGAAGCCGTCCACCTCGGGCAGCATCACGTCCAGCAGAATCAGGTCCGGCTTGGAGTTCTCCAGGGCCTTCAGAGTTCCCTTGGCGCCGCCCAAAACCTGCGCCTCGTAGCCGTTGCGGCTCAGATTATAGTCGATCAGCGCGGCGAGTTCGGCCTCGTCCTCCACTATGGCGATTCGTTTCGGCATGGGTCCCGCTGCGTTACGTTCTATTGTAGCGGGTGGCGGCGGCGGCGAAGTTTTAGTGGGGAGTTGCGATCGGATTGACGCTCCATATCGAATACGTGAACAAGCGCAGGGACAATCCGCGCTGCAAGTGTAGTGCGGCGCAAGAAATGCGCCTGCTCCACGGCGCGTTGGATAAGGTGCATTATCTGCGCCGCAGACCACTAGTACCGCGACCGTCCGATTGGTTCCTCCGCGCTTCGGGCCAGGGGGTACCCTCTGGGTCCCTCGCCTGTGTACTACGCGAACAATTCCTGCGCGCGCACCAGGCGCTCCGCGACGTGGACGCCGTTGGGGCATTTCACTGCGCAGGAGCCGCAATCGCGGCAGCGCACCGCGCGCGCCTCTTCCGGTAGCGCCAGGAAGTGCTCCCGGCCAAGCGCGAACTGCCCGTAGAAATCCGCGTAGGACAGGTAGCGGATAGTGTCCGCAACCGCCACGCCCTTGGGGCACTGGCCGCTGCACTGGTAGCACATGCGGCAGTACAGTGGGCGAATGTCCTCGTCGAGACGGGCCAGCAGTTTCTCGTCCGCCGCGGTGAACGGCTCCGACATGGCCCGGAAATTCGCCTCCAGTTGGTCGATGTCGGTCATGCTGGGAATGGTGGTGGCGAAGCGCGTGTCGCGCAGCACCCACTTCAGCGCCGCCACCGGCCCACCCGGTTTCGTCACGCGGTCCATGCGATCGGCCCGGTAGCCAGGCAAGTTCGAGAACCCGCCCGCGCGGCTGGCGGGCGCCATCACCTTCATCGCCACCATGCCGATGCCCGCGTCGACCAGCTTCTTGTAGGCGGGGTCGTTCGCACCGCCCACCGTGAAGTTGTAAGTGCTCAACACCACCTCGAACTTCCCCACCGCCAGGACGCGGTCCACAATGGCGGCCGGGTTGTGGGTGCTGATTCCGATGTGGCGGATCTTCCCCTGTTTTTTGGCATTCTCCCAGACTGCGACCTGCTCGTCGGGAATGGCCGCAACGGTATCCCGGGCGTGCATGTACCAGATGTCCAGGTAGTCCGTGCCCAGTTCCTTCAAGCTGGTTTCGAGGTGCTCCATGGCCTCCGCGGCGGTCTTGGACTCGGATTTGCTCGAGATCACCACCTTGTTGCGCGACCCCTTCAGGGCCGCCCCCACCATGCGCTCGTTGTTGCCCGATTGATACCCGCGCGCGGTGTCGAAATAGGTAATGCCCATATCGACCGCCCGGGAAATCACGCTGGAATCGGACGTAATCATGCACCCGTAGCCCACCGTCGAGACCTTGAGCCCGGTCTTGCCCAGTGTCCGGTAGCGGGCCGGCGCGGCGACCTCCGCCACCTTGGGTGTGGGGGCTTTCGCGGGGGGCGCCTGGGGCGCCGCGGCGCTTGCCATGCCGGCTACTGGCAGGCTCAGCCCGGCCGCCAGGAAGTTTCTACGCGACGAATCGGTCTTCATAGTTGTTCTCCGAAGCCGGAATCTCCATTTTGGACTTCCGGGTCTTATTCAGTTTACACCCGGAAGCTATCCCTGTGGTCGTGCGCGTGGTGTCGATTCCCCACCCGCCGCGCAAATCCACGGCCTGCGGACCGCATCACGCGCCGAGTGGCACATGAATCAGGGTCAGCAGATCTTCCGGCTTGGTGTTCTGCGGTGAATTCAGGTACTGCTCGAAAGCCGGCTCATCGCGCAAATGATATCTGCTATGTGGAAGCCAGCCGCCGTAGATGCGCTGATAGGTCTTTCCCAGCATCTCGTACGGTCCCTTATGCGTCACCACGGCATAGCTGCCGCCGGGGAATTCCATGACGCCGAACTCGCCCTCGGGCTGCACCGGGCGATTCACCGTCACCGCGGCATCGTATCGAACCTTGTCGGGCGGGGTCACGTCCGGGTCGTCATGCACGATGCCGATCAACTTCATGTTCGGCCCGAGCAGCCCGCGCCTGCCCGCCCATGCCATCAGCCGGCCCCAGGTGGCGGCGACCTGGGTGTACGGGCCCACGTGCCGGAGAAAGACCATCCGCATGGGCGGAAGCTCTTTCACCTCTACTGCGGGAATGTCATCGTAATCGGGCGGATGGTAACTCGAAACATCGTCGAAGTGAGTGCCGGACTGCGACTCGGGCGCAGGCTTGTGCGCGGTTCGGTATGCGGATGGGGATACTCCAAACATGTCTCCAAATGCCCTCGTGAAGGATTCGTGGGTCTCGAATCCGGCTTCGAACGCGGTTTGAGTAATGGGTTCGTCGGAGAGCTTCAGATTTCGCGCGGCGCGCTCCAGCCGCAGCCGTCGAATGTGCTCCTTCAGCGTCTCGCCGACGAGGCCCCGGAAAATGCGGTGAAAATGAAAGCTGGAAAAGGCCGCGACCCCCGCCACCTGTTCCAACTCCAGATCGTCATCCAGATGCTGCTGGATGTAGACGAGCGTTCGGACGATTCGCTCGCGATAGTCCTGTTCGGTGGATGGCTTCATTGTCGTGCCAGCCGCGCCGCCCCAAACGCAAAGATGGGAATCGCCAGGTAGCCCAGGCCGATTTCCGAGTAATAGCTCCACGCCGTCATCTGCATGGGGCCGTGGGAAAACATCAGGTAATCGAACACAAGATTGATGGCCAGCCACAGCGCCCCAACACGCACGGCTTCGCCGATCGACACAGGCCGGTTTCGAAAATAGAGATTGAGCAACCCCGCGGCCGTCAGAAGAACCACGAGGCTCATCAAGGTGCCGAACAACGGAGCGTTGGCTTTTTTCAACGGGAACAGGAGAAATGAGATCGCGAACGGAATCATCCAGCTCAGAAAACCGAGCAATGCGGCGCGTTTCCAAAGAATCATAGGTGCCTCCATGACCAGAGTGTAGGGCAGGCCGGATGGGTTTGCTTGACAAATCTTGCGGATTTTGAGGCTAAACCTGCCCCGCCGCGATCTTGGCCGATACCGCCGCCACCTCGTGCTCCATGGCCCTGTCCCGATCCTGGAACCGCGCCAGTTGGCGCACGGCGGCGTGAACCCTGCGCGACCCGCTCCCCAATTTCGCCGGCCCGCCGCGCAAATCCACGGCCTGCGCCGCGGCCAGCAGCACCATGGCCGTCTCGTTGCGCAGGCATTCCAGCGCGTCCATGGCCGTGACCGCCGCGTGCATTCCCAGGCTCACCACATCCTGGTTGTATTGCTCGGTGGGCAGCGAATGGATGGAGCTCGGACCCGCCATCTGCCGCACGGCGCACGCCAGGCTGGTCACGCTCATCTGCATGCCCTTGAATCCGGAATTCAGACCCGGCTCGGGCGTCAGGTTGGCCGGCAGCCCCTGGTTGAAGCGGTCGTCCACCAGCACCGCCAGCAGCGCGTTGCCCCAGTTGGCCATGGAGGCGAAGTCGATCTTCCAGGTGTCCAGCAGGCGCGCGATGTGGCCGCCGTAGAAGTTCCCGGCCTTGTACATCCTGCCGGTCTCCGGGTCGATGAGCGGGTTGTCGTTGGCCGAGTTGATTTCGCGTTCGACCACCGCGCGCCCATCCTCGAGCGCCTCCCACGCCTGGCCCAGCCCCTGCGGCGCGCAGCGCAGCGAGTAGCAGCTCTGGCCGCCGGAAGGCTGCGTATACGCGGAGCCTTCCAGCATCCCGCGCAGGTACGCGGCCACCGCAATCTGGCCGGGGTGGCCTTTCTTCTGGTGTACCCACGGCTCGAAAGGCAAATCCGGCGATTGCATGGCTTCCACGGAAAGCGCCACCCCGCCCAGCAGCGCGCGCAGCACG
>Ga0326727_10006697_pt1 | contig 31268 bp, 29 predicted proteins | sample MB2enrmetagenome_FD_207643 | JGI IMG/M metagenome (GOLD analysis project Ga0326727, IMG submission 207643) | Lab enriched peat soil microbial communities from McLean, Ithaca, NY, United States - MB29MY | ecosystem: Environmental > Terrestrial > Soil > Wetlands > Peat | place: USA: New York...
TGTTTCTCAGATGTGATTCTTACAGCACGAGTGGTAAACTTTCGTCCGGAATACCCGGCAGATTTCCGCCGGAATGGGTGGCAGATTTAAAACAGCGCCCCTGGCAGATTTCCCCCGGAATGTCCAGCTCTCCTCGAGAAAACGGGAGAAGAAATTTCGGTTCATTTGCATGATGTCGTACACCTTGTTTGATAAAACGGGAGTATTTTCAAAAATCTCTTCCGAAAAGATCAGGATAACCAGGGCCGGCGTTTCCTGAAACTGTAAGACCCGGCGACGGAGGATCTGATAAATTTTTTCGAAGGGGCCGATGGATTCGTCGGCCTGCAGTTCATCCAGAAGCTTCCATGTTTCCTCCTCGAAAAAGGCAAGCACTCCTGACAGGATATCGGTTTTTCCGCGAAAATGGCGATAAAGCGCCGCTTCGGAAAGACCGAGAGCCGAGGCGATGTTCTTGGTTGTCAGACCGTCAAGACCTTCCTTCGCAATGATCCTGATGGCAACATCAACAATTTCCTTCTGTCTCGATGAAAATTTCATGGAACGCCTCCGTTAGTGAATGTTTACTTACATGAATATGATACAACAATAGTATCCTATTGTCAATCATCCGAAACTTTTTTTTGCACAATCGCCTCGGATATTCTATACTATGAAAAAGGAGGAGATCATGTCGGAGTTGAATAGCAATAATAACAGAAACGGCTGTCTCGCGGGTTGTCTCTGGACCTTTCTCGGATTGGCCATCGTCGCGGTTATTCTCGTCACGGTGGTGATCAAGGTCGTTCTGCCGAAGGTAACCGCAGATTTCCTCGTCACCCAATCGAAGGATTTCACCCGTGACGGCAAGGGCTGGACTTCCAAAGACCTCGATACGATGATCAAGACGATCGACGGAATCGACGAGAAAAAGATCAAACCCCTCCTCGATGAACTCGATAGAAGACCGATCACCAACAGCCGCGAGACGTTGAACCTGGTGTTGAATCGACTTGGAGTGGAAGGCGTGGACAATGCGCAGCGGGCTGAAATTGCATCGAACCTCTCACCCGCCGATATTTCAAATATGTTCGTTGCCTACCGGAAAAACCCGGCGGCTTCCTCCATGTCGATGGGAGTACTGAAAGGTCTGGTTCATGACACCCTCGTTGAAATGAAGAAAAGGACCGATATGAAAGGAAAATAGTTTTATTGCCAGTCCTTGACAAAACTATCAAACGTATTATCATGATATTTGGAATATTGAATTCCTTTCTTTTTACCTTTGGGAGGACATTATGACGCGCGTTTTGATCGTGGGCGGTGTCGCCGGCGGAATGTCCGCAGTTGCGCGCCTGAGAAGAAGGGATGAAAAAGCGGAAATTATCGTTTTCGAGAAGGGCGAATATGTTTCTTTCGCCAACTGCGGATTACCATATCACATCGGCAACGTGATTCAGGACCGTGAAAAACTCCTGCTTCAAACGCCTCAGTCCTTTCTTTCCCGCTTTAACGTGCAGGTAAAAATTCAGCACGAGGTGGTGACGATCGATCCGAAAGCAAAACGTGTCACCGTGCGCAACATCGCCAGCGGAAAGGAAACGGCCGAGGAGTACGACAAGCTCATCCTGTCGCCGGGCGCGGAACCGATCCGCCCCCCTCTTCCCGGCATCGATCACCCATGCGTTTTCACTCTGCGCAATATTCCCGACACCGACCGGCTGAAAAACTTCGTGGACCGAAATCATCCGAGACGCGCGCTGATCATCGGCGCGGGGTTCATCGGTCTGGAGATGGCGGAAAATCTCCAATCGCGGGGAGTGTTCGTCACCATCGTCGAAATGGCGAACCAGGTGATGAACGCGGTGGACTTTGAACTGGCCGCCGTGGTACACCAGCATCTACGGCAAAAGAAGGTCGAATTCTACCTTGAGGACGCGGCGGCGAGTTTCGCCGACGAAAACGGTCGCGTGAAAGTCACGCTCAAAAGCGGCCGCGAAATCACGGTGGACATGGTTCTTCTCTCCATCGGGGTCCGCCCGGACACGCGCCTCGCGAAAGAAGCCGGACTGGAACTCGGAGGACGCGGCGGAATCAAAGTCGATTCCCGCATGCAGACGAGCGATCCCGACATTTATGCTGTCGGTGACGCTGTGGAAACACTGAACCCGATCACAGGAAAGTACGGCGTCACTCCCCTCGCCGGGCCGGCCAACAAACAGGGGCGTATCGTCGCGGACAACATCGCCGACGGAAACAAACACGAGTTCAAAGGCAGCATCGGTACGGCCATCGCGAAGGTGTTCGATCTCACCGTTGCCACCACCGGAGCGACCGAAAAACTCCTCAAAGCGGAGAAGATTCCTTATCTGTCGGCGATCATCCACCCGGCATCGCACGCGGGCTACTATCCGAATGCGCTTCAGATGACGATCAAGATCACTTTTGCGCCAGACACCGGAAGATTGTACGGCGCTCAGGCGGTGGGCTACGACGGCGTGGACAAGCGGATCGACGTGCTCGCGCTCGCCGTTCAGCATGGCTTGTCCATCCGCGACCTGGAGGAATTCGAACATACCTACGCGCCGCCCTTTTCGTCGGCTAAGGACCCGGTAAACATGATCGGCTTCGTGGCTGAAAACCTCCTCGACGGGCAGGTGCACGGAATCACCTGGGACGAGCTCGACGCTTCCGACTCGAAGGACATGCTCTTACTCGACGTACGCACGCCGGAGGAAGTTCATACGGGAACGATCCGCGGCGCCGTCAACATTCCCGTGGACGATCTGCGGAACCGTCTGCGGGAGGTGCCGAGGGACAAGCGCGTGGCGATCTTCTGCCGCGTCGGCCTGAGAGGCTACATCGCGGCCCGCATCCTCGCCCAGAACGGCTACAACCCGGACAATCTCTTCAACCTCTCGGGCGGCTACCTTACTTACTCGGCCGTTCACCAGCAGCAGGATTACCACCCCGAGGCGGACGAATCCCTCGAAACCGGGATGAAGAATCCTTCGGCTTCCGTTCACTTGAATATCGATGTTCCCGGAAAGTCGGTGGAACTCGATGCGACCGGATTGCAATGCCCCGGTCCGATTATGAAAATGAAGGACGCCATGGAGAAGTTGAACGACGGGGACAAACTCGTGGTAAAGGCTACCGATCCCGGCTTCGCCAACGACGTGGAAGCCTGGACCCGCGCGACAAAAAACACGCTGCTGTCGGTAAACACCGAGAAAGGGATTATCCGCGCCGTGGTGGAAAAGCATTTGTCGAAGGATCTTCCCGCAGGCGACACCAGTTCCGGCAACGATAAAACCCTTATCGTTTTCGACAACGATCTCGACAAGCTCATAGCGAGCTTCATCATCGCCAACGGCGCGCTGTCTATGGGACGCAAGGTAACCATGTTCTTCACCTTCTGGGGAACCTCGGCTCTCCGGAAATCCCGGACACCGACGGGCCTCAAGAAAAACCTGATCGAGAAGATGTTCGGCTTCATGCTTCCGAAGGGCAGCCGCAAACTCAAACTTTCCCAGATGAATATGGGCGGAATGGGCGCCTGGATGATCCGGGGACTGATGAAGACGAAAAAAGTCCCTTCACTGGAAGAGATGATTCAAATGGGAATCGCGGGCGGCATCAAGATAGTGGCTTGCCAGATGTCTATGGACCTGATGGGCATCCGCGCCGAAGAGCTGATAGACGGAGTGACCGTCGGCGGAGTGGCGAGTTACCTCGAAGCAAGCGAACATGCGGACAACAATCTGTTCATCTGAACGGAACGGTCCTTCTGAAAAAGCCGGGCGAATAACCCGGCTTTTTCATTTATTCATAAATAGCGACGCCGGAACTGCATTGCATGTTGACATTTCTTCCTTGATGATTCATTATAATTGCGATTGGTTTTTTAAATTTATTTTGGGGGAACGATATGAAAGTCGTACTGAAAGCAACCCTGATCGTGTTGTCCTGTATGTTCAGCCTTTCCTCATGCGTCCTGACACTGGGACCAGCCACACCGACCGGACTCAGCATCTCGCCGTCCATCGCCAATTTCAGCGTTCAATGGAATGCGGTGCCGGGGGCGGATACTTATAACTACTACTGCACTATCGACGGAACCACTCCTACGAAAAATAACTATCATGTAACTGGTAACATAAGCGGAACGTCAATGACCTTTACCCCCGTCGCTGCCAATCTCGGGGTAACTTACAAATTCGTTGTCAGCGCAGTCGACTCCTGGGGCGAAGGCTCCCTCAGTTCTGTCGTCACCTCGGCGACGCTGGTCCCTCAAAACGTTACCTTTTTGAGTGATGACGTGTCTTGGAGTGCGGTTTCCGGAGCCAGCACTTATAATATTTACTGGACTTACGACGGTACCACCCCTACTCCTCCGAACAACGGTGACAACTTTAACAACAGCTGGGTGAATGATAGCAATCTCGACCACAGTATCTACCCCGCTGGACACCCAGGTAATACATATCAGTTCATCGTCACCGCCGTTGATGCCAATGGAAACGAGAGCGGCCCCAGCGCGATTGTGAGTGGCGTTGGCGTCGGACAGTAATTTTGAGTTCTTCACGCAAAACGGCCGGGCGAAAACGCCCGGCCGTTTTTTTGTTTCACATCAAAAAGAATCAGTCACCGGTATCCACGACTATGTATTCCGGCATGGGGAATTTCTCGAGGATGAACTATCTCCAGTTCGATAATTTCTTCACAAAACGCTTCAAACTCGTTGATTTCTTTTCAGCGCGAGCAATCTGCCAATCCCTCCCAATAAATTCAAGAATGCTTGAGTTATAATCTTTGCCAACTCTTGCTGTTGATCCCTTTTCCGGCAGAATCCTTCTTTTGTAATTCATTTTATGAGAGTGAGAAATCATTTCCATCAGAAAATTTTTTGGATCGGGAAGCAGATCTGTATCCGATGGAAACTTAGTGATCATTGAAATCGGAATTTGAAAATGAGAAAGAAAAGATTCAGAATCGGATAAAACCCAGCTTTCCACTTCCCGTACGGCAACCTGAAACAATAAACCGGGATTGATCGCAGTTAGCCCCCATTTTCTGATTAACTCGGGACCGCAAGGTACATTATCCGAATCAACCATCACCAGAAACGGATGATAGTTTGCCGCGTTATTATATTTCGATATATTGGTCCTGATACTACCGACCCCGTTTGGATGGGTTCTTTTGATATAAGAAACAGGATATAGAACGACTTCGATCCCAAGTTGAGAAATAATTTCCCCGATGATTCCACCGGAAATCTCGTCTTCCCAAACCCCTGTAACCGGTCTAATCATGAAATAATTCCAAACCTTCTATATGGTTGGGCCTCGTATAAGGCAGAGCGGCTTCCGCTGCGGAAAACCCTTCTGTCATTAAATGTTTGATTTGATCAATCGAATTCGCTTGAAACACGCTGGTTCCCTCGTGTTCCGTTTTCAGCACGACGATCTCTTCGGCTCCAATACCTGGATCGGACAGCAGGGCGGGACTGTGAGTGCTGAGAATGACCTGCGATTGTTCTTTCTGCATCCGGAAAATCAGCGAAGGCAATTTTGTTACGATCGCATCATGGAGCGACAATTCGGGTTCTTCCAATAATAAAAGGCTGTTATTTTCCATCAAAACCCAAAGTAAGCCAATTACCCGTAAAGTTCCGTCTGAAAATTGCTCCTCCGTTTGTTTACTACCAGATTTTCGCCAATGTGAATATACTACGCTTAAATGCGGAAACCCCGATTGATCTTTTTCCAAATCCAATTTTTCGAGGTTCGGGACAATATAATGAAGGGCTTCTTCTATTTTCCTCAACCGACTTAATCTTACTTTTTCTGAAGTTTTTACTATTCTATCTAAAAAATGTTGTCCATACGGATCATCCGGTAGCCCTTTCCCTTGGAATGCATTTCCGAAACGAATCAGTTGAGGAACTAAGTGCATATATTGTATTTTGGAAAAGAATTCCGCGATAATCCGGAAATCTTTATTGGCATTAACTTGTTCGAGATGGGTTTGGGTCAGCCGAATTTCGTCTTCCTTATCCGCCGGCTCTGGTCTATTTATTATTATGATGCCATTTTTTAAAACAGTTTCTTCTTTTATAATTAATCTCTTGGGAATTTGGGTTTTTTGATTAAACACCAAGCGATAATTCCAATTAGTTCCTTCTTCATCATTCAATTCGATATCAAAGGATATGTCCGTATTCCTTCTGGAATGAATGCAACGCAACCTGCCTATTCCGCCACGATCTTCTACCGCTTTCTGCAGCCCTCCACCGGGTTTGACGAGATCCCTCAAAAAGCGGAAGGCGTCCAATAAGTTCGATTTGCCCGAGGCGTTGGGACCGATGATGAAAAGCCGGGAACCGAGATCAATGTCCGCTTCCAGGAAGTTCTTCCAGTTTTTCAGTTGAAGTCGCTTAAAGACCATAAACAACTCCCCGTACTTGGACAATTTCGTTTCTTCAGTAAAGCTCTCCCGGTCGTCTCGACCGAGAGAGCGGTTCAAATTCGGAATCAGTCACCGGTATCCACGACTACGTAGTCCGGCATGGGGAATTTCTCGAGGATGAACTTCTGCGCCGCCGCGACGGAGGCGCCGAATTCGAACGAATAGCCGAGGTCCTTGAGGGCGAGTTCCATCGCCTGCAGTTCCACTACCACATCGGACTTGTCGACGTAGCCGAGGTGCCCGAGACGGAAGATATTGCCCTTCATGGTACCCTGCCCGCCGGCGATGGTCACGCCGTAGCGGTCGCGCATGATCGCGGGGATCTTTGCTCCGTCGACACCCGCCGGAACCCGGATGGCGGTCACCGCGTCGGAAGGACGCACGTTCGGCACGTCGGCGAAGAGGGAGAGACCGATGGCCTTCACGGAACTGCGGAAGGCTTCGGCGACGAGGAAGTGCCGCTTCACGACGTTGTCGATCCCTTCGTCGCGCATCGACTTGAGCGCGACGTTCAGACCGATGAAGAGCGTGATGGCCGGAGTCCATGCAGTGGTCTTCTTATCGAGGTTCTTCGCTTCCTTGCCGAGGTCGAAGTAAAACTTCGGGAGCTTGGAGACCTTCCGAAGCGCCTCCGCTTTCTGCGACCAGGAAATGAAGGCAAGACCGGGCGGAATCATGAAACTCTTCTGGGCTCCGCCGACGGCGACGTCCACGCCCCAGGCGTCCATCTCGAACTCCATCGCGCCGATGGCGGTGATGCCGTCAACGACAAAAATCGCGGGAGTTTCGCGCACCACTGCGGCGATGCCTTTTACATCGAAGGCAACGGACGTGGAGGTTTCACTGTATTCCGTGTAAACGGCCTTGATGGAAGGATCTTTCGCAAGGGCTTCTTTCACCTGGGACGGCTTGATATCCTTGCCGTACTCGTTCTTGAGTTCGACGACGGTCACGCCGTAGGTCTTGCCGATTTCGGCGAAGCGTTCGCCGAATTTTCCGGCGGAAAGAACGAGCATTTTGTCGCCCGCGGACAGGAAATTGGTCACGGAGGCTTCCATCGCGCCCGTGCCCGAACACGTCAGGGTAATGACAGGACTCTTCGTGCGGAAAACGCTCTTCAACAGTTCGGCGTTTTCTGCGACGATTTCCGAAAACTGCGGGGTGCGGTGGTGCATGAGGGGCTTCGCCATCTCCCCCAGAATTTCTGCGGGAACGGCAGTCGGTCCCGGCGCGCAAAGGAAACGTTTGAGCATGGGGTATCCTCCCTATCTGGATCAATGGGTAATCAATACGGCTTTTTTTTCCTTTTTCTTTTCTTTCTCGAGTTCCATCTGACGCCGTTCTTCCTCGGTACGAACGTAGATGACGCTGACGATGGTGTTCTCGCCCTCGCGGTACTGGTGCAGATTGTTGTAGTCGGGAACCCATTTCCCGTCACGGACAAAAGCGTAAACGCAGAGTCCGGGCTTGAGCCGCACATGGATCTCGAAGTCACCGCCGCCCAGATACTTCATCGGATGGCTGTAAGGACTCCAGTTGTTGAAATTTCCGACGAGGCTGAGCTGGCGGGCCTGTTCGTCATGGAAACGGAAAATCCACTCGTCCTTATCCACCCAGAGCGGGTACTTCAAGTGGGGAATAAAATCATCCTCAAGAGTGAAGGTGGAAATCTTCTGTCCGCTATCGTCCAGAACGAAATTAGTGTTCATCGGATCCTCGGTCCAGATGTCGTCCACCACGAGCTTGTAATGATAGACCCCTTTCTTGAGCCGTTCGTCCCAGGAAAACTGCCAGAAATTGGTCGTTTTCAGCCCCATCAGGAGTTCCGGCCTCCAGCCGGTGAAATCTCCTGCGATGAGAACCTTTCGAGCGTACCCCTTGTAGAAAAAGATAATCTCATCATTGAGCACCAAGGGCGAATTCACCCAGAAATCCATATTCGTCAAAGCATCGGAACTTTCCGGCAGAGCCGTGGACGTATAACCCGGGTGGTCCGCAGCCGCGAGCGGGACGAAAATCGAGAAACAAATCAAGGCAGAGAGAGCTATCCGTTTCAACGGAACCTCCCCGGAATCATCCGTTTTTCCAGAACATGATAAAGGAAAATGCGAAAATAATCAAAGAAACCCTTGTGTTCCACGTGTTTACAAAACCGGCCTTCGGATGTATAATCATGCGCATTTCATTTCCAGTTCCGCCAAGAGGTAACGCATGCCCGAAACCTTCCGGGAAAGGCTCGAACGCGAGATCCTTCCCTACGTTGACAAGCCCGCCCGCTATACCGGCGGCGAAGTGAACGCCGTGACCAAAGATCCCGCCGGGAAAACCCGGGTGGCGCTGGTGTTTCCGGATGCATACGAAATAGGCAGCTCCAACGTGGGGCTCAAGATCCTCTATTCGATGCTGAACGCCCGTGATGACGTCTTCTGCGAACGCGCCTTTGCTCCATGGGCCGATATGGAGGCATTGCTGCGGGAGAAAACGATCCCGCTCTTCTCGCTGGAAACGGCCACTCCGCTCGGTGAATTCGATATCCTGGGCTTCAGCTTCCAGTACGAGTTGCTCTTCACCAATTTCCTGAACGTGCTGGACCTCGCGGGCCTTCCGCTGCGCTCGAAGGATCGGGCGGAAGACCATCCCATCGTGATCGGGGGCGGCCCGGTCACTACCAACAGCGAACCTGTCGCGCCGTTCCTGGACGCGGTGGGCATCGGCGACGGGGAAACTCTCCTGGCGAGAATGACGGACGTCGTTCGGGACGGCCGGGCAGCAAAAAAGAGCCGCGCGGCGATCCTACGTGCGCTCTCGGAAGTCGACGGCGTCTATGTTCCCTCGCTGTATACGGTGGAAAAGGAAGGCGGCTGGCAGATCCCGAAGGGTAAACCCGTCCGCCGGGCGATGGAAAGCGATCTGGACGTTCTCCCTTTTGTAACGAAACAGGTGGTGCCGAACGTCCAGGCTGTTCAGGACCGCGCGGTGATCGAGGTGACGCGCGGGTGCACGCGCGGGTGCCGCTTCTGCCAGGCCGGGATGATCTACCGTCCCGTTCGCGAGCGGAGCGTAGAAACCATCCTCGCACTCGGCCGCGAGGCAGTCCGCAACACAGGCTATCACGAATTCTCGCTCATTTCGCTTTCCATCAGCGATTACGGAGATCTTCCGGGCCTGATCGACGCGCTGGACCGTCAGTTCACCGCACGCGGCGTATCCTTCTCTCTACCGAGTCTGCGGCTGGACAGTTTCACCATCGACCTGGCGAAGAAAGTGCAGGAAATCCGCCGCTCGGGACTCACCTTCGCCGTGGAGGGCGGCAGCCAGTCCATCCGCGACGCTATCAACAAGGGCGTAAACGGCGAGGACCTCTTCCGCGTCATCCGAACCGCGAAGGATCTCGGCTGGAAAAGCGTCAAACTCTACTTTATGATCGGTCTGCCCAACGAAGACGGCGAAGACGAGGCCGCAAACATCGCCGAACTCGCCTGCCGGGTAACCCGGGAAGTACGCGGAATCAATGTCACGGTCAGCGTCGCGGTCTTCATCCCCAAGGCGCACACACCTTACCAGTGGATGGGGCAGATGACGCCCGAACGCGGAAAATCCGAAATCCACCGCATCATTCAGACCGTCAAGGAACGTCGTGCGCCTGTCAACGTCCGCTACAACGACCCCTTCGTCAGTTGGCTCGAAGGCGTATTCTCACGCGGAGACCGACGCCTTGCCGATGCCGTGGAGCTCGCTTTCAGGAAGGGCGCGCGATTCGACGGGTGGAGCGAACACTTGAACCTTGAGCGTTGGAGACAATCCTTCGCCGAGTGCGGAATCGACCCTGAGTTCTACCTTTCCCCGAAGTCCGAGGGAAGCGCGATGCCTTGGGACGTCATCGACTGCGGCTTCACTCGTGATTTTCTGCTCTCGGAACTGGCGCGTTCCAAGGCGAAAAGTTTCACGCCGGACTGCCGAGAAGGCTGCACCAACGGCTGCGGCTGCTGCGACTTCGAGGAAACCATGCCGCGCCCGGCGGCAAAGGCAGTTCCCGTCACCATTGACGAAAGTTTCCTCGCTAACGTGCGGCACGAAGCGCCCTCGGTTGTTTCCGCGCGTTTCCGTTTCACCAAACTCGGAAGCGCGAAATACCTCTCGCAAATCGACCTCGAGGAGCACTTTTCCCGGGCCTTCCTGCGGGCGGACCTGCCAATCGGTTTCACTCAGGGCTTCAATCCCCACCCCCGGATCGAAATGTCCTGGGCGCTGCCCATCGGTTTCGGGAGCGAATGGGAGGCATGTCAGGTTGAATTGACGTCCCCGTGGACCTCGGAACAATTCGAGGCTGCGCTGAACGCCACCCTTCCGGACGGACTCCGCGTGACTCGTTCGGAAGTTCATCCCTGGCCGTACCCAAAACTTTCGAAGTCGGCCTACACGCAGGCTGTGGAGTTCTCCCTCGAACATCCCGCCACGGAGGAAGAAATCCGGAGCGCCATTGCCTCATCGAGAAGCTTCCGAAAAGTGACGCCGAAGGGCGAGACCGTCATCGATATGTCGAACTACGTGCTTTCCGCGAAGAAGGAAAACGACCGCGTGCGCATCACTTACATCCAGCGCGAAGGCGGCGCGAGAATCCAGGACGTGGTCGCCGCACTCCTCGGGATCGACATCCGCGAGGCGTCGGCACGCCGTCCGATGGTGCATCGCCGGTTCGTGGAAAACGAAGGAAAATGGACGGAACTGCTCGGAAATAAAACTCTCGGGGAGGAATGAAAATGATAAAGATACAACCCAGGACACTCGCGATTCTCTGCTGCCTCGTTCCGGCCGCGCTCGGTTTTTCTGCCTGCGATGTGAATTCTCAGGTAAACGTATCCTCAAACGGCATAAATAGTTCCTCGAGCGCAAGCAGTTCCGGAGACAATTCCTCTGCGCCCGCAATCACTTGGACGATCAGCGGATCGGTATACAAAGCCGCCTCCGGAACAGTCTCCCTCTCTGTGGACACCAACTACGGAGCGCGGATCACTTCGTTCCAGGGAAACGGAACGGAAGTCCTTTTCTACAATGGTTCACTGAACTCCGGCTCCGCCTTCTGGCCTTCGCCGCAAAGCGCCTGGCCATGGTCCGGCAACTGGCCCTCCCCGACCAACTTCGATCTCATTCCCTACGCAGCCGCTTTTTCCAACGCGTCCAACGCCCTCGTCCTGAACAGTCTGGAACAACCGGCCCTCGGAGTTTCGATTCGGAAAATCATCACCGGAAACCCCTCCTCCAACGAAATCACTCTTACCTATGGAATCTACAATGACACGCCTACCAACGTCTTATGGGCACCATGGGAAATTACGCGCGTGCCGAACAGCGCCATCGTTTTTTTTCCGAAGGAAACATCCAATTACGTCGGTAATTCTTCACCGCAATTCCCCATCGCTCTGGAAACCACCAATCAATTCTGGTGCCAGAACGGAAACAATTACACGAAGCTTTTCCGGGACGGGGCCGAAGGATGGATCGGCGTTTGCTACAACGGAATGCTGTTCGTCAAAAAATACCCGAACCTCTCCATCAGCCAGTTTGCTCCGGGTGAATCGGACGTGGAAGTTTACGCCGGCGGCAATTATTACGAAGTCGAGGATCAGGGCGCCTATACCAGCATCGCCCCCGGAGCATGGTTCAACTGGAGCGTGACATGGCGCTGTACCAACTTGCCGGCAAACGCTACCGCCGCAGTTGGATCTTCCTCGCTGTACCAGCTCGCGGAAGCTTTGGCGCAATAATTACCTCACGCCACGATTTGAAGTCAGGAAGAACTTTCGATATTATGTGTAGGAGCCATCGAATGGAATCGGCGCAAGATCAATACAATAAAATAGCGGATTTCTATGAAATATTTTATTCCGATTTGGATTTCATCCAATTTGAAAACGATTTTATCAAGCAGCACCAGGAGTTTTTGGATACGCTGCCTGAAAATGCGAAAATCTGCGATTGTTCCTGCGGAAACGGTCTTCAGGCTATCGCTCTGAAAAAAGCAGGATTTGACATTCTAGCCACCGATATCAGTGACGAAATGATTCGCCTGACAGTGAAAAATTCCAAGAAGAGCAATGTCGAATTCCCCGTCAGAAGAATGTCCTGGAAAGAATTATCAAAAGAGTATGTTTCCGTTTTCGATATGGTCTTCTGCTGGGGAAATTCGATCAGTCACAGCTCGTCCAGACAAGATATGATTGATAATTTGAAAGCAATTTATCAAACAATGAAAGTAAACGGAAAATTGGTGATAGAAACAAGAAATTGGGATAAAATAGTAATTGCCGAACAACGTTACTATAACTACAAGATAACAAAGTACAATGGAAAAAAATATTTGCCATTTTATGTCATGAATTTGAACGGTTTTGACGAGCCTGCCAATCTGGAAATGCTTTTCCTGGAAATTCACAAGGATCTATCAACCGAATGCACCGGTTTTAAATTGGATTTTATGCCTTTCAGGCACGAAGACTTTATTTTACGTTTGAAGGAAGTCGGGTTTCATGTTTTAAATGACAATTATCACAATAACGAAGATTTTTACTATCTGGTTTTGGAAAAATAGGTTTATCCAATTATCGGAATAAGAAGAAAACCATGCGCTTAGAATAAAAAACAAGCCAGCAGACTGTCTGCGACAATCGGCTGGCCGTATTCGGGTTGGGAGGGGCAAACTCAACTCGCCGCCTGGAGATAGCTGGCGAGATCCGGGTGTTCGTCGCGGATGTGGTTGAGTATCTTGCGCTCGATCTGACGGGTCGCCTCGGCGGTGATGGAAAAACGGCTGCCGATCTCGTGGAGGGTCTGCTTCTTCTCTTCATCGAAGCCGAAGCGGCTGCGGACGATCTCGCTCTCGCGGTCGGTGAAGTTTTCGATAATCTTTGCCACTTCTTCGATCATCATTTTGTTTTCAAGCACCGTCTCCGGATTGTAGCGATTGTCATGCACGGAGTCGATGATGTCCTCGACGGATTCGGAAATCAAGAAAGATTCGCCCGAATTACGAATCCAGATTAGCACATCTAAAGCGTCCTTCCTTTTGACCTTGAGTTCAGCCACGATTTCATCGAGAGTGGGAAACACCTCGTGAAGGTCGTAATATTCCTTGAGGAAGTTTTTGATCTTCTTGTTGAGCTCATCCTTGCGGAAAGAGATATTGACGTTGCGGCTGGGCTTGATGAATCCACGCAGAATGGACTGACGGATCCAGAAGGCGGCGTAAGTGGAAAACCTCACGCCCTTGCGGTAGTCGAACTTTTCGGCGGCCTTGAGAAGGCCCATATTGCCGTTCTGGATGACGTCCATCACGGATACGGACGAGCGGCAGAGTTCGATGGATATCTTCACCACGAGGCGCAAATTGCTGCGAATCAACTTCTGGAGAGCCGCCTGGTCACCTTCTTCCTGAATTCGGCGGGAAAGATCTATCTCTTCCTCGGCCGTCAGGAGCTGATTCTTGGAGATATCGCGGATGTAATGATTAAGAAGATAGATGTCTTTCATTCCGTCCTCCTGGACTCATCCAAAGCATGGACAGTCTTGCAAGGACCGTGCCAAAATTCATAGATGCTCTGGATATTTTCAAGAAGCCGATTTCGGGGCGATGGAGATCGTTCCCGGATTTTTGAAAAACAGGGTCGTCTACTTTTGGATACAGATAGTGGTCATTTTCATTTTTCAGGATGGGCATTCCGCGGATGAAAACCGAAGTTCAAAAGGTAGTCCGGCTTGGGATTCCGGAAAGCGGCGAAGAGATTATCCCGAAGATGCGGCACTTCGCGTCCGAGCTCGGCGAGCAGGGACCGTACCTGTTCGCGCCGGAGATCCTTGCGCGCCACTTTTGAAGGGCACACCTCCCCGAAAACGGGAGCTTCCTTCTCCCGCTCCCAGATAAATGCTTCGATCTTCGACTTACTGACGTACGCAAGCGGACGGATGATGTCTACACGACCGCCAAATAACGGAAGTCGCGGCAACATCGAGGAAAGTTCGCGTTTGAAGAGGAGGTTCATCATGGAAGTTTCTATAATGTCGTCTTTGTGATGTCCGAGAGCGATTCTCCGACATCCGTTCTTTTCCGCAAATCGAAAAAGTTCGGCGCGTCGTCGGGCGGCGCAGAGATAGCAGACATCCCGCTTCTTCTGCTCCGGCAGCGTCAGCCTCCACATGGAATCCACGGGGATCACGGTAAGTTCGAGGCCCGTCTCATCCCGGATGAAGGCCGCAAGAATGGCGATTTTTTCCGTATAGGCGGGATTCTCCCCGTTAAAGTTGTCGATGAGAACGGGAAACAGCTCGAAATCCGGTTTGACGCGAGGAAGACGGGAATGCAGCAACAGTAAAAGCGCCGTACTATCCATTCCGCCGGAAACGCCCACCGCAATCCGGTCGCCCGGTTCGATCATTCCGTAATCATTGACGGCAAGCGCCACCCATGCGGCAAGATTTTTTTCCTTCAAAGCGCTCTCCCGTCGACGGTCGCTTCTTCAATCCACCGCAAATCCGGTTTCTCGAGCGGCAACTCGATGGATTCGACAACATCCACTTTTCCGGCAAATCGCCGCGAAAGATGATACTGCGCGCGTTTATACCGGTAAACATCCAGGGTTCGGAGATAGCGGATCACTTGCGGTCTCTGGAGCAGGTCCGAAACGAACTCCAGCATCCGGATGTCGCCGCATTCTTCCAGTATCCAGGCGGAATTGGCTATTTCACGATAGAACCGGAGCTTTTCCAGTATAAAAAAGACACGGTTCATCTGTCGCTTAACGAAGGGAGCCACCTCCGCCATTTCCGCAGGAAAACGCTCCAGGAGGAAGGAAAAATTCTCCACATCGCTGGGTTTATGTACCAATTTCAGGAAATGTTTCACGTGGGAAATGAAACGGGTCGGGTGAAAGCGCGCATAGCGGCGAATTTCCTGAATCTGTTCTTCACCCAGTTCCGCAGGTCGCTCCCGGAAACATTTCTCGGTTTCAGGGGCGAGTTTCATGGAATTTCTCCCGCGCTTTGACGCTGGCGATAAGCAGGGTAATATCGTCGGTATGGAAAAACTTCTCCGACTGGAGTTCCGATAGTTTTTCCTCGATGGAAGAATATACCTCGTAATTCTCGCGCTTGACGGTTTGCTTCAAATAATCCTGAAAAGAAAGCCCCTGTTCCTCGAAAAGGTCCGCCACACCGTCGCTGTAGAGACAAACCCGGTCACCCTCCGCCACCGTCCGGTGTTCGTCATGGTAAACCATCTTCTCGAACATCCCGACTGGTGGAGAATTACGGATACCGAAAGTGGAAATGTCTCCCTCGCCGGAAATTATGTACGCGTGAGGATGACCCGCAGAACTGTAGCGGATTTGCATGCGTCGAAGATCAATTTGCATCACGAAAGATGTAATGAATTTATTGCCCTCCAGATTCAGGTTGATGAGTTTCTGGTTAAGCATACGAAGAAACTGGGATACCTGGAAGACGCGTCCCGTCTCAAGAAGGATTTTAAAATCGTTGTAAGTATCCTTCACAAGGACGGTCAGCATCGCCGCATCAATGCCATGACCGGAAACATCGGCAATGAGCAGAAGGTATTGTTTCCCTTCTTCCGTCTGGAGTTCGTCCACATAATAAAAATCACCTCCGATTTCAAATGAAGGAATGAAGAGACTCCGGAAGGATATATTCTCATTTTCAGGGAGTAATTGAGGAACAAGACTCATCTGGAGTATTTTCGCCATTTCCATATTTTTCAAAAGATTCCGGGAAAGCCGGTCAAGCTTGTCGTTGGTTTCCATAATAATCGTATGGTCGATGAGAAAGAGAATTGCCCCTTGATAAACGCCATCCGGGGAACGCATCGGAAAGAACCGAATATTGTACCAGAGTTCGCCCATTTTCAGATTGAGATAAACCATTTCAATCTGGCCGCTTCGGAGTTCCTGTATCTTTTCCTGAATGTTCCTCACATACTGGATTGGAAAGATGCGTGATACATCCACACCCAGGTAATTCAGCGACGAATCGGTTACCGCGCGGAGTTTCTCGTTGAAAAAAATGATCCGATCCTCTTCGTTAAGCATCAGGATGGCATCCCGCGTATTTTCCACGATGCTTTTATTGATCAGGGATTGATTCCGGATGTTGTTTTTCCAGATCTCTTCTTTTGTGATATTCTTGATGAGAATATAGTAGCCGGCTGTTACGCCTCCAATGGAGATTTTCCTGAGAAGGATTTCTGTCATGAGAGGAGTCTGGTTATAGTCCTTCATTTCCAGTTTGAAGATCGTTTCTTCCTTTCGACTCGAAATTTCAACACCTTTTTCGAAGTTGTCCATTTCGTCTGTAAGAATGAACTGTCGAAAATTGGTATACATAACTTCTTTGAAAGAATATCCGAACATGATCTCCGCGCCCCTGTTCCAGCTCGCCACGTTGAACCAGTTATCGGTAGTAACAACGGCATAGTCACGAAGGTTTTCCATGGTTATGGCGCTGAGATTGTGCTGCTTTTCCTGAAGAACCGCAACGATGTTGCGCAGGATTTCAGAAAGCCTTCTCCTGTTGGCAAGCAGTTGAAAACGACCATTAAGGCAAGTGAGAAAATTTCCGTAATAGAGAACAAAAACAGCAAACGTTTCCCCTTCGAGCTGAACCGAATAAAAAACACGGTAACCATGATTTCCGAGAAGGCGTTTTGCCAGCATTTCCGGTAGTTCCGATCCACCCGGGACCCATTTTACTTCGGAGAAGGAAATTTCCGTTTCATCCTTTAATGGAAGAAATGTTTCAGGAAATCGGAAGTGATTTTTTTTCGAAAAAGCTTCCAGTCGGATGGATTCTCTTCCTATACGGAAGAAAATAATGCCATTTGAAGAGAATGCCAAACGAACTTCTCCGGTTAAATACTGGAAGAAATGCTGGGAAAAGTTCGATAATGTTTTTTCCATAATCAAAAAATCACGAAAGATTTTATCCAGTTCCATTTCCACCAGATTCCGGTTTCTGAGAAAGACAACTATGAAGAAAATCATCGTAAAGAGGAAAAGATGAAAAAAGATCAGGGCTACCATGCTATCATTTCCTTTTTTTGGAGTGTTTTTAGAAGTAGTTAGTAGAGGAGCATGTTTTGCGCACAAAAACTGTTTAATTCTTTTCTCGACATAATAATATTTGGAATTTTCATGGTGCTTATCCCCCGTTTTAACCTTGCGATGGTACGTTCCTTATAGCTCCGTTTTGTTTTTTCGGTTGGAATTCCGAGGTAATTTTGCAATCGTGCAAAGAACCGCACCCTTATGTGCGGACGGAACGCAAACTTTTTCGCACAGGTATGAACCCATAAGATTTCACAAAATTCGTTTTAACCATTTCGCGTACCGGGAGATATCTATTTCATCCTTCAGATATCGTTCCGGGAAGCCGAAAATCAAAAAAAAGGAACGGTGGTGTCATGCCTTTTCTGGTGATTCTCCTTCTTTTTGCCGCCGTGAATATATTATACACGGAAGAACCATACACGACAAGCATCAGTCTCAAGAAAATTTCTAACGAGGGCGTACGTATCAGTTTCGACGCGAATACCAATCACTGGAAATTCCGCATTTACCGGTCCGATTCCATTCCCGTTTCCGGTCCGGACACACTTGACAAGGTTTTACTTTCGGGTGTGGTAACCGACGGAAGCGTGCAGGTCGGTGATTTATTCCGCTTCTCCGTGTTTACAGACAAGCCGGCGGTTTCCGGAAGTTACTTCTACGCGGTGCTTCCCGAGAAAAGCAACTATACCCGGCAGGATTTTCTCGCTGGAATGAACTACACCATGAAGGCCTTCGTATGGGAAGTTCCTGTTATCCAGACCAATACGATACCGACGAATACTAACCTTTCTGTAGCAGATTCTAACACGAACGCGGCAACACTTCCCGCGACCAATCAGGTGACTACCCCTGTTCCGACGGTTGCAGTTGTGACGAACGCTCCAGTTTCCTTACCGGTAACGGTCATGACCAATGCGACGAAAAATGAAGAATATCCGGTTGTAAGGGAACTCATGTCTGTCACAAACGTGGTGGTGGTTACGGTCACTAATTTTGCCGGACAAATTACGCAAGACGTCTACTATCCGAGGATTTCGGATCTCCAGGCTTGGCCGGACGGGAATAACAAGGTCCGTTTGAGTTGGAGGACCCCAAAACCGGAAGGGTTCTTCAGTGTGTACCGCGCGACGAACGGTCCGATAAGCGGTGCCGGACAACTCACAGCCGCAGAAATCCGCGCAGGCTTGCGGATGAAGGGGAAACCCGATGAAGGAAGTTACCGGTATAACGATTTTGTCGATTATCTGGAGAAAGAGGGCAAATACTATTACTATGTCGCGATTGAAGGAGGACTTCCCGGTGATTTCCGTGCCGGAGGGAGCTACCACGCCCAGCCGGTGTTATTGAAGCGCGAGACGGTGGAAGTTCCCGTTCTTCCCGAAATAAAAGGCATCTTCGCCCGTAAAGAACAGAAATGTGTCCGCCTGTTCTGGCAGGTGGGAGAATCCGCGGATGCCGATCCTTTCCGTTTTCTGGTTTACCGTACCAGCAATGCGGTTACGAACCTCGCCCAGGTGATGGATACATCTCCCTGGAAGGAAGTAGAAGACGATTTTACCTGCGAGGATACCGACATCGAGTGGGGGATGCCCTATTTTTACACGGTGCTCCTGGACGGTCGGGCTGAGATTTTACCGGGAACCAACACGCTTACGGAGCCGGTAATTTTCGGAAGTCCCCATCTTTTGCCGATTGTTGTCAGCGAGGTTGTGAAAACCAATATTTCTGCTGAAGAATTCTATTCCAAATTCCGCAAATAGCGAGGGACACATGAACCGCGCACTCATTACCGTTATTCTTTCCGTTATGGTGGTGCTGACCGGCTTTCTGACCTGGGCCATGTTTTTCGACGGAACGGGAGGAAACCCGCTTCTGGTATTTCAGGGCGGTGAGGCAAGGGCTTACCGGCATGTGGCAAGCAGTTGGGAAATGCGAGACGGGGCGGACACGCTGCATCTCGCGTCGGACTATCTTGCGGAATACCCGGAAGGCAAGAATTCGGGAAAAGTCCGTCTCATAGCCGCCAATGCGCTCTACGAAAGTGGGGACGCTGTTTCCGCGAAAAAATACCTTGTCCGCTACTATGTGGAAAGTCCCCGGGATAGTCTTGAATGCGCTGATGCGGCGATTCTGCTCGGGAGAATTCAACGGGATTCCGGCAGTTATGATGCCGTCTCGCAGAACCGGATGGAGGACGCGGTCCTCGAGGCCGATGCCGCACGGAAAATAGAACTGAATTCGCTCCTCGGGTACGGATATCTGTACCGGAAGGATTACTCCTCGGCTGTTCGCGCCTTCAGCGAGTCAAGCGGGGAATATGCCCGAATCGGCATGGCGCGGGTCTACATCGATCAGGGCAAGTATCCCGAGGCGATCCAGGAATATCTGGATTTCATGCAAAGCTATCCCGCGAGCCCTCATCTCTCGGCGGTAACCAACGCGTTTCTCCGCCAGGCAAGCTGGTACTCGGGATGGCTGCGGGGCGCGAAGCGGGACGGAGAAGCGAAACAGTACCTGGAAAAGATCTGGAAGATGTTTCCTGAAACGACTTTCGCCGATGATGCGCTGATTTCGCTTGCGGAAATCAGCCGGGACGCGAAGGATGACGACGCGGAAGCGCTCTATCTCGCTCGTGCGATATCGAATCGCGTGAGGAAAGCGGACGAACGCGCGTTCTACTTGCGCGCGGGACTGGAATACCGGCAGGATAAACTTTCACAGGCCCTGGATGATTTCGATAGCGTCGCGAGCGGAACGGAGGCGGGATCCGTAAAAAAAGACGCGGCGGATTGGGCGGATCTTGTGCGGAAGGAACTCCGTTACGGACGGGTGGGAGCGGTTTCGGCGGCCCGATAGAATTCCATTCCCTCGGAGATTCCGCTTACGAAATGGACGATGCGGTCGATATTGGCGATGGTGAGGGCTCGCCGTACCTGGGGCTGCTCGCAGATAAGGCATATCTTGGTTTGATTACGCATGGCATTGGTGGAAAGTTTGATTATCAGGCCGATGCCAGATGAATCAATATAAGAAACCCCGTTCAGATCGATCACGAACTGGATAAGACCCATCCGGATGTAAGCGGCCACTTCCCGGTAAAAAAGATCAAAGTCGGGAACGAACACACTGAGTTCCCCGGAAATGTGGATGATTCCGGTGGTATCGCCGACAATGGATACCTTGACGTCCAGTTTATTATCCTGCATGTTGCCTCTTTTCTGCGATCAAATCGGAGAAACCGTTTCCTGCTTCCCCTTCAGGATCTTTTTCATATAGGTCACGTTGCCGTTCTTCGCGACCGACTCAATGGAATAACTGTCCATGATCTTGCTGATCATGTAAAGGCCGCGTTTACGGAGCTGGAACTTGTCTACCCGCTTCGGGGGAATGATCGGCCCCTCGATGGGCGGACCGTAGTCGCGGATGGCGATTTCAAGAACGCGATCCGTTCCATCCGTTTCGGTAACATCGAGACGGATATCCAGAGGATGATCCAAGTCCCACTTGTAAGTGTGCTGGATGATATTCAGGATGGCTTCGTGGACGCAAAAGTGCACCTCATGGGCGATCATCTCCTGGTCGCCCGTAAGGCGGAGGAGAATGTCGAGCAGTTCCTTCTCGAACTCGACGACTTGCTCCTCCTTGCCGGAGATGGTGAACTTGAAGATCATCGCGAACTCCCTTCCGCGTTCTTCGAAACGCGTTGCGAATCGGGAAAAAGTGCAGGAAACCCCTCCGGGAAAGCAACTTGAAAAATATTCAGACAACCGGAGGTAAATAAAATACACTCTTTTTGCACTTAAATCAAATTTTCATTATAATAATAGGTCAGTTTTGGACGTTTGCCAAGAGGGAGGGACGCGACCGATGGATGGAAAGAAAAAGAAATGGATTTTCGTCACCGGAGGTGTATGCTCCTCGCTAGGCAAGGGGATCACCGCGGCATCGATCGGGGTTCTGCTCAAGAACGCCGGGTACCAGGTCAACATGCTCAAAATCGATCCCTACCTCAACGTGGATGCCGGGACGATGGGACCATATCAGCACGGCGAGGTATACGTGACCAAGGACGGCGCCGAAACCGACCTCGATCTCGGGAACTACGAGCGCTATGTCAACATCGAGATGTCCAAGCTCAACAATATCACCACCGGCCAGATTTATCTCTCCGTGATCGATGCCGAGCGCAAGGGGGAATACCTCGGCGAAACCGTCCAGGTCATTCCTCACATCACCAACGAGATCAAACGCCGCATTCTCCTGGCCGATGACAGCAAAAATTCCGATATCGTGATCGTGGAACTTGGCGGAACAGTGGGCGACATCGAAAGTACTCCTTTCGTGGAGGCCATCCGGCAATTCGCCATCGACGAGGGCCGCGAGAACGTGAAATTCCTGCACTTGACCCTCGTGCCGATCATCAAGGGATCCGCGGAACTGAAAACAAAGCCTACCCAGCATTCCGTAAAAGAGCTGATGGCGCTGGGAATTCAGCCCGACTTTCTCTTCTGCCGCAGCGAGGTGATGTTACCGGATGAACTCCGTAAAAAGATGGCGCTCTTCTGCAATATCGACGAAAGCTGCATCTTTACCGCGGTTGAGGTGAAAAAGTCCATTTACGAGGTGCCGATCAATTTCCAGAAGCAGGGCGTTGACCGCGTGATTCAGGAAAAGCTCGGTCTTTCCTACCGGGAACCGAATCTGGAAAAATGGAACGCCATCGTGGATATATCGGTCAACTCGGCCGAAACGGTCACGATCGCGATGGTCGGCAAGTACATCAAACTCGAGGATACTTACAAGAGCATCGACGCCGCGCTGAAGCACGGCGGGATCGGCAACCGCGTAAAAGTGGAGATCAAAAAGATCGACGCCGACAAGATTCTGAGCGGCAAAGAGGTTATCGGTGACAACATTGACGCCATCCTTATCCCGGGCGGTTTCGGCGACCGGGGTATCGAAGGCAAGATCAAGACCATCCAGCATGCGAGGATGCACAGGATTCCTATCCTCGGTATTTGTCTGGGTCTTCAGTGCATGGTTATCGAGTATTCCCGCAACGTCTGCAAGATCAAGGATGCCAATTCGCGCGAGTTCAATCCCACGAGCGATGCCGCCGTCATCGAGCTTCTTGCCAACCTGAAGAATGTGGCCTACATGGGAGGAACGATGCGCAAGGGCGCGATGAAGTCGATCCTGAAACCGGGGACGATGGCTCACCGGATTTACGGGAAAACCGAGATCGAGGAACGTCACCGGCACCGGTACGAAGTGAACCCCGAATACGTGGAAACCCTTCAGAAAAATGGTCTCGTTATCGGCGGAAAGGCTGAGAGCGGTCTTGTCGAGACGGTGGAGCTCGCCGAGCATCCCTGGTTTTTCGGCGTGCAGTACCATCCGGAATTCAACAGTTCTCCGTTGTTCCCGCACCCGATTTTCGTTTCTTTCATCGGCGCGGCGCTGGAGAACCGGCGCAGTCGCATGGAAAAGAAGGGATAGCATCATGAAAATCGCAGAAACACCGCAGGCGATGCGCGATCTTGCGGAGGAATTGCGGCGCCAAGGCAAAAGCATCGGTTTTGCGCCGACTATGGGTGCGCTTCACGAAGGGCACATTTCTCTCATTCACGCCGCCTGCGCCGAGAACGACGTTGTCGCGGCGAGCATCTTCGTCAATCCTACCCAGTTCGGCCCGAATGAGGATTATTCCCGCTACCCGAGAACCTTCGGAGCGGATTGCTCGCTGCTGGAAACCGCCGGATGCGATATTCTCTACTATCCCGAGGCTTCCGTCATGTATCCGGGGGACTACGAAACCTGGGTCAGTCTGGAGAAACTGCCGGACCATCTCTGCGGACTTTTTCGTCCGGGACATTTCCGGGGAGTGGCGACGGTGGTACTCAAGCTTTTCCAGGCGGTTATGCCGCACCGGGCGTACTTCGGCCAGAAGGACTACCAGCAGGCGGTGGTCATCCGGCGCATGGTGCGAGACCTCAATCTTTTCACCGATGTCCGGGTTTGTCCCATCGTCCGCGAAAAGGACGGCCTGGCTAAAAGTTCACGCAACCGGTACCTGTCGCCCGTCGAACGGGAGCAGGCGCTCGTGTTGTACCGGACCATCCGTCTTGCGATTGATAGAATCACGCGCGGGGAGAGGAACGCGGAAAAGCTCCTGGAAGAAATGCGGCATTTCATTTCTCGAGGCGTTCCCGATGCGAAGATCGACTACGTTTCCATCGTGCACCCGGATTCCCTCGAGGACGTTCCGGTTGCGGAAGACGGGAGTGTCATCGCGCTCGCGCTGTGGATCGGTAATACCCGTCTGATCGACAATCATATCCTGGGAGCGGATTTTCCGTACGGAGAGGAGAAATGATCCGGACGGCGATTCTGCTTATCTTTTTGCTTTGTAAAGTTTCCTGGCTCCATGCGGACGGTCTGCCCGGACGCGAGAGGGAGGAAAGCCTTGACCGTCTCTGGAATCCCGGGGCGGATACCCGGGCTGACGTGACGGAATCGATCCCGGAGTATTCGAGCGTCATCGATTGGAGCACCGCCAAGGTACGTACCGAGGTGGAACTTCCTGCCGACAGCGTCATTCCGAACATCGGAAAGTATATGAATAACTATTCCACCGAGGTGCGCGAGGAATTGCGGCAGGACCTGATCAAGGCGATGGGCTATGTCCGCGTTTCGGATATTTTTCTGCTCAAAGACTACTACTCGATGAAGAACGAGCTTCGCTACGAGATCATCTCCTACTCCGACCGCGCCTTCTACTTTCCGCCGATCGAGAGCCGGGGGCGGTTCCGGGGCGTCGTGGAGCTCGCACTTTTCGGGAAGAACGGTCTTGCGAACCTCTTCTATCGCGACATTGACAAGTCTCCGTTGACCAATTACGTCCAGCAGTCGGCGAAAAACGCGGAGTACTACGACAGTCTGCTCGTGGACACCGTGGTGCACGAGAATTTCCAGCCGAGCTTCGAGATGCGGATCTGGGATCAGGACGGCGTTCTTCTCTACGGGCCGGAAACCGTCCGCAGCGACGCTCTGATGGAGAAAGGAATCTGCGAGTATACCGCGAGCCTGAGCCAGGCGCTATCTTCCAAACGTGCCGGCAAACGGATGTTTTACATCGTGCCTTACTCGCTGAAAGGAAAGATGCAGACAGACCTCGTGTTCCACAACCGGGACGCCGCGCGCATTTTCGCCAACCCGATTACGCTCGATTATCTCAACCAGTCACGCGTGATCGTCGTTGTTCCTCCGAAAGAAAAAACGGGAAAGAAGGACGATGCCTCGCGCTGAGGGAGAACGCTTTACCGGTATCGGGGACGAACTCGACATCCTTCTTCCGGGCCATGGCGAGGCGCTTGCCCGGTCCTTCCGCCGTTTCATCGAAGAACCCGCTCCCCCGCATCTTCTGATCCACTGCAAGTGGAAGAAAAACCAGTATTTCCGCATTCTTGTGTCTGAACCTTCCGTCGGCATCTTCGCGGAATCCTATATCGACCATTCCGAGTGGGAGCGGTATGACAGTACACGGATCGATATCATGTTCGAGGCCGATCGTGAACTCGCCGCCGGCCGTCCGGAAGCCTGGAACGCCCGCTGCGACGATCTCGCTCGTCTTTGCCGGAACCTGACCGGAGCGATGTCCCTTCCCGATCTGTGTAACTTCGCCGTTCTCGATGTCCTGTGCGAGACGGGAGAGAACCCGCCCGATTTCGAGATGTTCCATCCGGCGGTCATGCGCCGTCTCCGGATGACGCGGCTTCCTTCGGCAGCGGTAAAGGGGGGGCGGAGCGTTCTCCTTTTCGATCCCGCGATTCCGGGTGCCCGGGAAGAAGTGGAAAAGCTGAGGAAAACCGGAAAAGGCCTGGTCGAGTGGGAATGTCTGTCGACGGCTTTGTACGAAGGGCAGAAGGGGCGGTTGCGGGGAGCGGAAGCGCTCCACTTTACGGGTCACGGGAAGCGTCTGCCGGCGGGCGGGGCATGGATGGCCGGAGAGCGTCCCGTTATTGGGGCACCCGCTTGCTCCTCTCCCGACCGGGTATTCCTGAATTGCTGTCTCGCCGGGGCGGACTCGTCCGGGATCGTCGCATCCTTCCTGCGGGAAGGCGCCCGAGAAGTGGTTTCCTCGCCGTGGAGCCTTCCCGACGACGGAAGCGCCGCTCTCTACGGAGCGGCATGGCAGGCTCTTCGGGCGCTTTACAAGGAGAGGCCGGACGCTGTAGCGAGAGCCGTCGCGGAGGTTTTTCCCGCCTTCCCGAGGTTGTACCGGCGCTTCGGGGTGTACGGAGTGAACAAAGATTGAAAAAGAGTATAAAAAAAGTCGGATTTTATTGACCGACCCTAGGGTCGGGTTCCATTTCCTTTTCTTTTACTCCGATTTGTGCTATGATTATGGCATTCCATTTCCGGATAGGAGAACAAAATGTACAAGCGTGTCCTGCTCAAAGTCAGCGGCGAGGTTTTCGGGGGTACGAAGGGCGGCCTGGATTATGAGGCTATCACCAAAGTAGCCAAGGAAATAGCTGAAGCGGCGGAACTTTCCGTGGATATCGGCGTAGTGATCGGCGGCGGAAATATCATCCGCGGCGTCGACGCGGACAAGTTCGGGGTCCTGCGCACCACGGCCGACTATATGGGCATGCTTGCCACCGTCATCAATTCCCTCGCCCTTCAGTCGGTTCTGGAAGAGAAGTTCAAGATACAGACCCGGGTCCAGTCAGCCATCGCGGTGGCTTCGGTGGCCGAGAACTTCATCCGGCGCCGCGCCGTTCGCCACCTGGAAAAAGGGCGCATCGTCATCTTTGCCGCGGGAACCGGCAACCCCTATTTTTCCACCGACACCGCCGCGGTGCTCCGCGCCATCGAGATCAACGCCGACGTGATGATCAAAGCCACCAAGGTGGACGGTGTTTACGACAAGGATCCCAAGAAGTTCGACGACGCCGTGAAGTATGAATCGGTCAGTTACGACGAAGTTTTGAACAAGCAGCTCCGGGTGGCAGACATGACTGCTATTGCTTTGTGCCGCGAGAACAACCTGCCTATTCTCATCATGGACATCTTCGCCGAGGGAAACATCAGGAACGCCATCCTCGGGAAAAAAGTCGGGTCTCTGGTGAACCAGGGGGCCTGAAATGACCGTTTCTTCGGGTATCTACAAGGGCAGGACCATCTTCGTTCCGAAGAGCGGCGTCAAACCCACTTCCGACCGGGTGCGCCAGGCCGTGATGAACATGCTTTCCGGCGATATCCGGGGCGCGAAGTTCCTCGACCTCTGTGCGGGAACGGGAGCGGTGGCTATCGAGGCCCTTTCTCATGGTGCTTCGTTCGCCTGCCTGGTGGAATCCACCGAGAAGCTTTACCGCGTGCTCAAGAAAAATCTCGAGGATATCGTTCCGGATCGATCACTTTATCGGACGGTGCGTCATAATGCTTTCCAGCTTACACGGGAGATCGTGGGAGAGGACGTGCTTCCCTTCGATATCGTTTTTTCCGATCCCTTTTATGACCAGATCCGCCTGGCGATGGACGATCTTTATCGCGTAGCGATGGAGATGCTCCGTCCCGGCGGGATTTTCATGCTCGAACACGGCGATAAGGACGATTTCTCCATCTGGCCGGGTTTTGTTTCGGCCCGATTTTATGGCGATACCGGAATTACCGTTTTTCGGAAGGCGGAAGCATGAATGTGCTGGCGATCGATACGAGTCTTCTTTCCGGTGCCGCGATCGGTGCCGTATTTGATGACGGACAACGGGCGGAACGGACCCTTGCGGGGGACCGGTGCCAGGAAAGCCGCCTTCTTTCCGCCGTGGATGAACTGCTGAGTTCACTCGGGAAAGTTATCGGCGGGATCGATCTTTTTTGCGTTGCGGCAGGGCCGGGATCTTTTACCGGCCTTCGGATCGGTATCGGCACCGTAAAGGGACTCGCCTTCGCTCTCGGTAAACCGGTTGCGGCGGTTCCTTCCCTTGAAGCGCTTGCCGCGACAGCCTTCGCGCAGGACGGGGATTTGGAAACCCTTGTCGTTCCCATGATTGACGCGCGGATGGGGCGGGTTTTCGCGGCCGTCTTCCGGGCCGGAGAAAGAATCTTTCCGGACGCCGATATGGAACCCGCCGAATTGGTCAATATTCTCGCCGGGAGAAGCGAAAAACGCATCCTTTTTGCGGGGAATGGACTTAACTGTTACTTGACCTCATTTAGCGGAGAGGTTTTTCCAGGGAAAATCGTTGCTTACAAGCCTGAAGCCACGATATCGGGGCTGGCACTCGCGGACGCGGGAATTGCCATGGCAGCGAAGGGACAAGCGGTGAGTGCGGAAGAACTGGATGCTGTCTACCTTCGGAAAAGCGAGGCGGAATCCCGTTTGGAAGAAAAGAACCCCCGGAGAGAATGAACGTGAAACGTCTTTCTGCTGTTTTCCTATTCATCCTGACCTTCATGGTGAATTCCGCGATTGCGAATGAAGAAGACGCTTTTCGTGTGATCGAGGAGAAGGTTTTTTCAACCAATCAGGCTTCCGTGCTTCTTTCGATGGAGGAAAGCCAGGATTCGTCTTCAGCGGAGGCTTTCCGGCAGGGTCTTGTCGAATATCGTCTCGGCAATATGACGACCAACGCCGGTCGAATTCAGAAAAGCATCGGCTGGCTCGAAAAATCGGTGGGGCTGGGGACCAACGTTTTCAATCTGAGCTATCTCGGCATCGCCCATACCGGCGTAGTTCTTCTGTCCGGCAATCCGATCGAGAAGAGCGATCATCTCGGCAAGGCATTCGAGGTACTCAACCGCTCCGTCGAGCTTTTTCCGGATCACTATCTGCCCCGATTTTACCGGAGCCTGCTCAATCTGATGGTGCCCGGCGTTTTCGGGGGAAAAGAAGAAAAGGGGATCGAGGACATGAACTTTGTTCTCTCCCGGATCGATACTATAGACCGGAATCCGCCTTTCAAGGCTTTTATGGTCTTCATGTACGCCAACTGGCTCGGAGAGAAAGGAAAGGATTATGGACGTGCGGTCGCCCTTTTGGACCGCGCGGCTTCCTGGGCGACGGACAAGAAATTTCTGGAGAATATCGAAAAGAAGAGAAAAGAGTTCATTGGAAAGGGAGGTTCCCATTGAGGCGGTTCTTGCTTCTGTTTTTGTTGGTCATTCCCGCGGTGTCGGTGCAGGCGGGAGAAACGAGGACGATCGATCTGACCAACTCTGTTTCCACAGCGCTGAAAAACAATCTGACTCTGATCGAGGCGCAGAAAAGTATGGAAATGGCCTCCAACGAAATCGATCAGGCCTTTGCCAATCTTGTGATGCCCTCTTTGACCGGGAGCGCGGGTTACTCCCTGAGCGATCCCTGGTCGGTCCATGATATGAACGATCCCCTGAATCTTTCAACTTATACTTATACCAATTATTTTGTCGATAATTACAGCGCCGGGTTGACGCTCAGTCGAACCCTCTTCAACGGCTTCCGCTACTATAACAGTTGGCTGACCAAGAAAGAGGCGTACGATTTTGCCGAAAAGACATGGGTAAACCAGAGAAATTCGATTATCGCCAATGTCCGCACTTCGTTTTACAATCTCTTGCTGCTCAGAGAAAACCAGAAAATTGTCGAGGATCTGGATGCCAGTCTGAAGGCGAACCGCGACAGCGCCGAAGTGAAATACAAGGCCGGATATATGTCCGAGTACGATTTCATCAGCGAGGACGTGCAGTACGAAAACAACAGACCCAACCTGCTGAAAGCCGGTACCGCATACGATCAGGCCAAGCTGGCTTTCCTTCAACTGCTCGGCCTGGACATTCATGCCGATGTCGAATTCAAAGGCACATTGATGGATTCCACCAATTTCACGGTCGAGGAAACCGATACCAATGTTCTCTATCGTCTTGCCCTGTCCAATGACATCACCATTCTTGGTTTGGAATCTTCTTTGCGGACGGCGGAATATGCGCTGAAGATCACCGAAGGATCGAGGTATCCGAGTGTTGTTGGAACTATAGGCGGTGTCTTGAACTACAAGAAACAATATGAAACCGATCCCTCACGTTCCCTCGTTCCTTCCGGAAGCATCAGTCTTAACCTGCTGCTGCCGCTGGACGGCTGGGTTCCGGTATCCCAGACGGCGAAGGCCGTGGAAGAAGGTAAAATGGCGGTCGACAAGCTTCGTGTCCAGATTCAGGACCAGGTGAGCAGTATCAAGCTGCAGGTGGATACATTGCTCATGCAGATCGCGGTTTCGAAGGAAATCGTCGCTTCGCAGGATCAGAACGTCAAACAGGCGTTGCTGGCCTACAAAATGGCGGAGGACAAGTTCAATCTGGGAGCTTCGTCCTCGCTGGATCTGACGTCCGCCGAAGTGGCTTACAACCAGGCGCAGGCGAACCGCCTGCAGTCGATTTACGATTATTTCAGCGGCAACATCAAGCTGATCCAGATGATCGGGCAATAGGAGGAGTTTGTGAAAAGAGTCGCGGGATGGATTATCGGTATCGCGCTGATCGGCGGATTGGGCGGTCTTATCGGATATAACGTTTACAAAAAAGCCAGTCAAACGGGAACCAAGACCAGGGGAACCGTTTTTATGGTCACCACGGAAACGATGAAACCCCAGACGGTCGATCGGATGATGAGCTTTACCGGCATCGTGGAAGGCGATCCCCAGGTCAAGGTATATTCGCTGGTCGCCGGGAAGTTTCAGTCCAACGTGGTTCAGGAAGGACAAATGGTGGCGGTGGATCAGAACCTGGCATACATTCTCCGCGACGCCATCGGTGAAGTCTGGCAGGAAAATCCCGTACAGGCGCCCATCAGCGGGATCGTCAAGAAACTTTACTTTGTGGACCGCGGGACCGAGGTGACTCTGGCCAATCCGGTGGCCGAAGTGGCCAATCCCGACCGGATCAAGGTGGTCATCAATGTCGGTCAAGCCGATTTGATTCACCTGCAGAAGGGAATGGCGGCACGGATGATTTCCGAGGTGGATACAAACCACGCACTGGAAGGTTGGGTGGATTCTGTCACTCCTTTTGTTGACAGCGATTCTCTTTCGGGCGGACTCATCGTCAAGGGTAACAATGTCCCGAGAAAGTTGCTGATCGGGATGTCGGTCATCGTAGACGTGAAGGCCGGAAAAATCACCGGATATTTTCTTCCCCAAAAATCGGTTATCATGGGATTGGACTATCCTTACGCCTATGTGGTGGAAAACGGCAGGGCCAAATCCGTCCGTCTGACTCTCGGTTATATTAACGGCGATTACATCGAAGCCAGCGGTCCCGATCTTCATGACGGCGTGGAAGTGATCATCGACGGCGCATTCAAGCTCTACGAAGGCGCCAGGGTGAAGATTGTGAATGCCGATTCCCGCAACATGAACCGTGGTACGAACGCCGGCGCGAACGGAACCAACCAGCAGGCAAAGGATTTCGCCGGCCGGAAAGCGGGTGACAAGAAATCCGGAACTACGGAGCAGGCAAAATGAATATCGCCGGTTTAGCCATCAAGAGACCCGTTTTCATCGTGATGATCGTTCTATCGATCGTCACGCTGGGGGCGATCGGTTATGTGCGACTGCCGGTGGATCTGTTGCCGAACGTCGATTATCCCGCAATCGTGGTGATGACCACATACACCGGAAGCTCTTCCGAGGAAATCGAGCAGTTGATTACGCGTCCGCTGGAGAACAC
>Ga0326727_10006698_pt1 | contig 31268 bp, 21 predicted proteins | sample MB2enrmetagenome_FD_207643 | JGI IMG/M metagenome (GOLD analysis project Ga0326727, IMG submission 207643) | Lab enriched peat soil microbial communities from McLean, Ithaca, NY, United States - MB29MY | ecosystem: Environmental > Terrestrial > Soil > Wetlands > Peat | place: USA: New York...
CATGATTTTTCGTAGATGGGTCACAGAGACCTCCTTTCTCTGTGACCCACCTTATCTCACGAGTTGCTCCCAACTCGCCTAAGCACGCACGCTCCAGCGTCCGCCGCGCGAGCGGCTTCGTTCTGACCCAAAATCCGGGAGAGATAGGACCACAAGGGACGCGCCGTGCTCTCGTAGAAAACGTGGAACGTCTGCTCGTCCATGTGGAAAGCCAGCTCGGCTGCCTCTGCTCCGGCCTTCGAACTTTCCAACTCCGCCACGGTGATTTCCCGGATCCACATACTCAAATTCTGCCACGGAAAGGGCTCGGCTTTCAGGATTTATTCGCCGGCCCGTCGCGCCCTTAGCGCTTCAGCAATGCGTCACTTCCCTGCACCGCCCCGTTAATCAACCCGAGGTGCTTGGTCAGACCATAGGAAGCCAGGGCGGAAAGTATGAATCCGATTCCGAGGGTCAAGCCCAGGGTTCCAAACACCAGCAGCGGGGGCGCGTCGGTGGCGGCCATTTCGCCCTTGAGCGCGATCAGGCCCAGCCCCACCAGGAGCAGCACTATTCCGGCTTGCAGCGACCAGAGGATTCGCCCGACGGGATTGGGCAGGCCGCGGGAGGTGGTGTCTGTTTCGGGTGGAGCCCACTCCAGCAGCCGGCGGCCGCCGTCGGATTGCAGGTAAGCGTTAAAATCCTGGCCGGAAGCAAACTTCTCAATCAGCTTTGAGTGTAACTCCTCGTGCATCTTGAAACTCCGGTTCCAGCGGCGATTCTCGAGCACCGTGCGGATAACCCAGAGGAACGCCAGGAGAAAACAAACGACCACCGAGGCAGGGACAAAGTAGTTCAGAAGCGCCTCGAGGTCCGACCGGTGGGACTCGGACTGGTACCTCCAATATCCCCGGCTGAGGAAGGCGCGCGGGTCGGCCTTCACCAGTGGGTGGCTCTCCAGAAAAGCTTGCAGCTCCGGGTGTCGGTGCAGGTAGTTCGGACTGCTCATCGCTTCCGGATTGCCGATCACCTCGCTCTCGATCTCCGGGTGCGCGTCTAGGAAACGGTCCAAGGCGCCGCGCTGCGCGTCCACGGTCGCGATGTCTTGCTCCGGCGGGCTGGCGGCGCTGGCAACGGCCGGGACCTTCTGCGCATAGGCTGGGACGGGCCCCGCCCCCACCAACCCCAGGAATGCCCCAGCTAAAACCACTGCCCAAAGGGCACTGCGCCATCTGATGTTTTTGTTCATCGCTGTCCCTCCCTATCGGTTCCCCCGGCCCTCGAATCTGCCGCAGCCGGCTGTCTTGACCCTATCGAGTTATCTTCATCGGGTATAACGAGTGAGGAGGGATTTGGTTAACAAGGTTAGTGAGGATTGCTCAATGGACGGGGATTACGGGGATTCAGTCTCGGCGCGCACCGGCGGCTTGGTGGCGGCCATCATCACGAATCCGATGGCGGCTGCGACGATCATGGTGAACAGAGTGCGATCGATGCGGTAGTTGGCCAGCGCCCCGGCCACTGAGGCTCCCACCGTGCTGCCGAAAAACTGCGCAGTGTTATAGAACCCCAAGGCGGTTCCATAGGACGCTCCCGGCGCGGCTTGGCTGACCAGGCTGGGAAGAATCGGCTCGAGCCCGGTGAAGCCGATGTAGAAGAGTGTTCCGGCCAGAAATACCGGAAACAGGCGTTGGGGGTCCTGTCCCAGCCAGGCGGGGGCGAAGAGCAATACGAAACTCGGGATGAACATCAAATAGGCCAGCGACGCCAGAGGACGTCCCCAGCCTTTGTCCGCGCCTTGCGAAAAGCCAAACATGGTGACGCCGCTGATCACCATCATGGGCAGCAACAGCATGTAGTAATGGGTCAACTTCAGGTGGTGCTGGCCGGTGACGATCAGAGGAAAATGGAAGAAGAACGTGGTCATGAAGAAATTGATCAGGAAGCCGCCCCCGGCGTAGGCGACGAGCGGTGGATGGGCAAAGACTTGCGCCATGGGCGCGGGAGCCTCCCGCAGCGGTGCCTCATCCTTCAGATAGCGCACCAGTAGAAAATCCGTCGCCAAGGCCAGGAACCCCGTCAGCCAGAACAGCGATGCGGTGCCAAACCACCCCGCTAAGAGGGGGCCGCCGACAATTCCCACCACAAAGGACAGGCCGATGGGAATCCCCAGCACGGCCATAGCGGTGGAGCGTTTTTCGGGCTCAATGTAATCGGCCACGGTGGCAAAAGCCACGGAGATGATGGCTCCCCCGCCCTGCACCAGCCGCCCAAAAATCAGTTCCCATATTTGCCAGGAGTGCGGAAACAGATGAGGGATGGCGCAGAGGAACGATCCCACGCTGAACAGCGTCATGCCCATCACCAGCACTTTGCGGCGGCCAATGCGGTCTGACAGTCTGCCCAAGGGGATCTGCAGGATCGCCATGGTCAGCGCGTAGGCGCCGAAGGCAAAGCCCACCAAAAACTTCGAGGAGGTGAATTGGAGTCCATAAAGGGTGAAGACCGGAAGGACGAGAAACAGGCCCAGCATGCGCAATCCCACCATGCTGGCCAGGGTGAAAAGCACTTTCTTCTGCGTCGAAGTGAAAGTGAAGCGTTGGCGAAGAGAGGTTTTCGGCATTCGGATGGAAAATAAAAGCTATGAGGGTAAAGGTCAGAGGCCAAATGATAAATGATAAAGTTCAAGATGTAAGATTCCGTGGCCGGGCTTTTACCCTTTACCATTTAAACTTTACACTTTGTTTTTACCCTTTACCCTTTAAACTTTACCCTTACTCACAATTCCACAAACTCTGCTTTCACCTGAAGCGGTATCAAGCCCTTTTCGAACGCGCGGTCCAGAAGCGCCTGCACCGCCTGGCGGCCCTTCTCGCCGTAATCCAGCGTCCGATCGTTCACGTACATGGCCACGAAGCGGTCGGCGGTGGGAGAATCGAGGCCGCGCCCGAATTGCATGGCGTATTCCAGGGCCTCCTCGCGATGGTCGAGCCCGTACTGGATGCTCGCCTTCAGCAATTTCGCCACGGCGCGCACGGTGCGGCGGTCGAGCGAGCGCCGGATCAGGTTGGCGCCCAGCGGCAGGGGCAGCCCGGTTTCCTGAAACCACCATTCACCGAGATCCACAATCTTCTTCAGGCCCGACTCCGCGTAGGTCAACTGGCCTTCGTGGATCACCACGCCGGCGTCGGCCTCGCCCCGGGTCACCGTTTCCAGAATCCGGTCGAAGGGCGTGAACACGGGCTCAAACTCGCGCTCGTAAAGTTGCAGAACCAGATAAGCGCTGGTCATCTTACCGGGCACGGCAATGCGCTTGCCGCGCAGGCCGTCGGCGCCGGGGGTGGCACGCGCCACCACGATGGGCCCGTAACGCTCCCCGAAACTCGCGCCGGAGGGCAGCAGAATGTAATTCTCCGCCAGGTAGGGGTAAGCGTGAAACGACGCGGCGGTGACGTCGTAAACCCCCTGCAAGGCCTTCTGATTCAGCGATTCGATGTCCTCCAGCACGTGCTGGAACGCCAGGTTGTGAGTGGGCAGCTTTTTGGTGGCCAGCGCATAGAACATGAACGCATCGTCGGAGTCCGGGCTGTGCGCAAGCTTCAACTCCACCCTGCGCGGCTTGAGTTCCTCGGCCTTTTGGGTTGTGGCGGATGACATTCCAGATCTCAATGTAACGTCTTTGTTAAAGGTGAAAGGGTATTGTACCACAGGTGCCCGCATGCCCAAACTCCGCGGGCGCGACATTATACAGGCACGTTCTACACAATCGAGCAAGTTATCTAATCGTGCATAATTACACTGGTCTTCAGGACTTCGCCTCGGGCGCCGCCGCGTTCAAGCGGGCGCGAATGGCCGTCTTGGCCTTCAGCGCGGCGGCCGCCACATCGTTGTCAGAATCGTGTTGCAGCCGGTCGAGTTGGGGCAGGCTGCCCTGATCTCCGCTGTACATCAGCACCTCGCACAAGCGCCGCCGAATGCCGTTGTCCGGACTCTGCAAATAAGGATAGAGCTTGGGAAGGAAGGCCGGATTGCGGGTAAGTTCAATCAGGTAAGCGCGGGCCACATCACCCCGAATCTTGGAGCCCAATTCGCTCACCACGTCGTTCAGGGCATCCTCCTTGCCCAGGGCGGAGAGGGCAAAGTCCATGGCCAGCTTGGCGCCGGCGTCTTTCTCCGTGCTGAGGGCTTTTTCCAGTTCACTCCGGCTGGTGGGGTCGGCGGCGCGCGCCAATCCCTCGCCCGCCCCCTGGCGAATGTCCTTGTTATCATTCCACAGGGCCTTCATAAACAGCGGCACGGAAACCTTGTCGCCCAGGTAAGCCAGACCCTGCATCGCCGCAGACTTGTCTTTCATATCCGGATCATTCTGGAAGATCGCCTGCAGCTTGGGCAATGCCTCATTCGTCCGCAGGATGCCGACCGTGACGCAGGCATCGCGTTTGATGTCCTTGTTGGGCGAGTCGAGCAGGTCAACGAGCTTCGGACCGGAGTCCCGGTCCTTGATCTTGGCGAGCGAATTCAGCGCTTCGCGGGCCAGGTCCTCATCGGAAGTGTGCGCCGTGGTCACCAGATCCGGCGCCGCCGCCTTCGCCAACAGGATTCCCAACCCCTTGGCGGCTTCGCGCGAGGCCTCATTGGAGCGAGTGTCCTTCATCGACGCAATCAGGGTGGTGACCACGGTGGGGTCCACGGCGATTCCCGGGTCAATTTTTGTGTCGTCGGCCTGGAAATGGCTGGTGGCGCGCTGCCAGTTCTTCTTCATGAACCCCGTGAAGCCGGTGTTCGGCTGGGCGCCCGTGTAGTACCCCACCAGGCATTGCACGGCCATAACGCGAACGCCGTCGTCCACGTCCTTGGTGGCCTGCTCCATAGGCGGCAAAACCTCCGCCCGATGGAATTGCGCCAGCGCCACCACCACATCGCGACGCACTCTGGAGCTGGGATCACTCAAGGCCGCCGCCAGCGCGGGGATGGTTGAGGCGTCACCTTGCTGCCCCAAATCCCGCGCCGCTTTGGCGCGCACGCTGTCCGTATGCCCGGTCTTCAGGAGCATCACCGACGGGTTGTTGCTGGTTGTGGACGCTGCCGGAGGAGTGGCGGGCGTGACAGGCGCCGCGGCAGGTGCAGAAGCGGGATTGGGAGCCTGTCCCCACGCCACCCCGGCGCTCGAAAGGATAAGGACAAGAACCATCAGAACGGTAAACCTGAAAAAGTGCGTCATGGTATCCTTGCGGCTTTTACGCCCTCCGCGCCATCGGCGGCGCCGCATTCACCTCCCTGTTTAGGTTCACTCCTGTAGTGGGATGCACCCTCCGCACAGAGGGTTTGGCCCGGCCGTAAATGGTCCCACTATCAGGCAGGGGAACCGGCCTACTTTCCAATGGTGTTAATGGTGATATGCGTTTTCCCGGAGCTGCTGTCAGGCTTGATGGCAACGGTGGTTTCTCCATTTGCCCCCAAGACTTGCACCACCGCTTGCCCGCCACTTTGTGTAACCATCGCGGTGGGTCCCAGTTTGTCCTTGTAAAAGGCCAAAACCTGATCCACCGAATCGCTGGTGGTGTACTCCTGCGCCTTCATGGAGGCCGTTCCCGTGCTCACTTGACTTCCGCCTCCCCAAGGGGTTGCGCCGGGATAGGTGGCAACGCCGGTGTCGACCACCGGACCGGCCGGCGGGGCCGGAGCCGCAGCCGGAGCGACCGGCTGGGGATGTACTTCCCGTGTGCCCACCTGCATGGGGAAGGTGGCTTGAACTTGCTTCTGAATCTGAGTCACCTTTTGTTTGGTGCGGTAAATGAAGTATACGCACGACGCGGCGCTTAATAGGCCGAGGAAAATCAGCACCGCCAGTACGATCAGAATAATCTTCACGATCGGGCTGCCCGATTTGGCCGCGGGCGCGGCCGCCACCGCCGCCGGAGCTTGCGCCACGGGCGCTGGGGCAGCGGGCGCCGGGGGCCCGCCTTGCGTTGCTCCACAACCCGTGCAGAATTTCATCCCTTCCGCTAGAGGGGCGCCACATTTTGTGCAGAATTGAGCCATCGGATGTTCCTCCTCTTCAGATACGCACTCCATGCAAGCCGCAGTTCAAACCCGCCCTCCCAAGACCTGGGTACGCCAAGCGGGCACCGCCGCGGAAAAATGATTTCCGGATAATGGCGGAGCATAACACTTTTTCGGGTAAGAGTCGAGACAGGTCGCGGGCAGTGTCGCAGACAGGTCGCGGGCAGGTCATGTGAAGGTGCTGGCACAGTTGACGGCGCAGCGCGGCGGAGCCGCAACCAACACGTCTCGTAGGGGCGGGGCTTGCCCTGCCCTCGTTCTGCACCGCGGACAAACTACAAGGGCAGGGCAAGCCCCGCCCCTGCGAGACGCTGCCGGCGCGAGCCTCCAGGCGCCATGAGGAGATGGGAAAGCCCGTGTACCGAACGAGCAATAATAACCCTTGACAGAGATTCCAGTTTTCGGTAGCCTATAAACGATATGAACGGCCCGGCCCCTTCCCGCTTCCCCCTCTTCCATTTGAAAACTATGCCGATCAGCAAGGCGGCCACGCCGCTTGGCCTCGTAACAAGCCTCAACTTCCCTAGGGCTGAGGAATCCGGCAAAGCCTACGTTCGCTGCGTCCAAAAAAGCGTTCGCACAGAGGCCACAGGAAGGCTTCATGCGCTGCATGCTGAGGGTCTTAAAACGGACAAACTGGATGAGGCTGAAACCGGAAAAAACCTCACGAGGCCAGAATGTTTATGAAAACACAATAGGTTAGCTGATTCTTGGCGAGTTGGAAAATTACCGGAGTGAAGCTCAAATTTTTGAAAAATAAGGGGTTATAAAATCGACCGTAAATCTGATCAGAAAAAAAAGGGGAATTATTAAATGAAGGAACTGTGCATAAGGTGTTGAATATAGGCGAGATATTAATTTGATATACGTCAAATTAATCGCGAGGCAGAATGTCTATGAAAAATAAGCCGCTTATCCCTTCTAGGCCAGAATGTTGATGAAAGGAAAGGAGTAAGAAGAGATTATGAATTCTGAATTATGAATTGTAAGATCTGCTCACCCTTCGGGGCATCAAAGGATTTGCAATGACCCGATGAACAAATGAGCCGATGATCCGATGATTCAATAACCCGATTACCTTTTTTCTCATTGGGCGTCTAAGCCTATGAGAGGTTCGAACTCTCGCGTGATGGATGGCACCTGCTTGGAGTTCGCCGGCAAACCTATAGCGCAGCCCTCGCCGATGAGCGAAGTCGATGAACTTTCGCTGATCCGGCAGGCTCAGGAAGGGGACCGTTCCGCCTTCGACGCGCTCATCCGTCTTTACGACCAGAACGTATTGCGCATGGCGCTGCAAGTGGTGGGCTCGCCGGAAGAGGCGCGGGATTTGTACCAGGAGGCATTTCTGAAAGTCTACCGGTCGATTCGCAATTTCCGCTCGGAGGCAAAGTTTTCCACCTGGCTCTACCGCGTGGTGATGAATGTTTGCCTTGACCACTTGCGGCGGCAGAAAACTCGCAAGGAAGTAGCGGTGCCACAACCCGAGGACGGCGAACCGGAATTCTTCCAGACCGTGCCGGACGAGCGGCCCACGCTCAATCCTGAGCGGGCCACCCACTCCAAGGAAATCGGGCGGCGCATTCAGGTGGCGCTGGAGCGGCTGAATCCCCGGGAACGCATGGTCTTCGAGATGAAGCACTACCAGGGGCTGAGACTGCGGGCAATCGGTGAGATTTGCAAAACCAGCGAGCAGACGGTGAAGAACTGCCTGTTCCGCGCCACGCAGAAACTGCGGGTGGATTTAATTGATTTGGCCTAGAACGAAGACGGTAGGGCCGGGCTAAGGCCCGGCGATGTGCGAACTTCAGTGCCGGGCTAAAGCCCGGCGCTACGAGTGCGGTACGAGAGCATGAAGGAATGAGAGACGACCATGAATTGCCGGAAGTTGCAAGAAAACCTGCCGCTGCTGCTTTACGGCGAGCTTTCCGCGTGGGAGCAAGCGGCTTGTGATGAGCACCTCGCGGCATGCGCCAGTTGCCGGGCGGAGCGGGAGAAATTCGAGCAGCTCCACCAAGTCCTGGCGCAGCGGCCGAGAGTGGAGCCGAGCGCGGCGTTGCTGGCCGAGGCGCGGATGGCGCTGGATGAAGAGCTCGAAAGGCAGCAGCACGGCTGGCGCGCCCTCTGGCACAACGGCCTGCCGATTCTGCGCTTCCAGCCGGCCTCCGGTTTTGCCCTGGCCCTCACCTTGATTCTGTGCGGGTTTGGCCTGGGTTGGGGTTTGCGGCCGCACGCCGGGCGCCTGACCTCCGATGTAACGGGAGTGAACAGCGAAGGAGTGGCCAGTCCCGATCTCGAAAACATGCGCATCAGCGGCATCAGCCGTGTTGCCCCCGATCCCCAAACGGGCGGCGTGAAAATCACCCTCGACGCCGAGCGGCGCGTCACCCTGGAAGGCTCGCTCGACGACCCCAAGATTCAGCAGGTGCTGGTCTACGCCGTGAAGAGTTATGACAACCCCGGCATCCGCCGCGACACCCTCGACGCGCTGCGTTCCCACGCCGACAATCCCAACATTCGCCAGGCGCTGCTCTATGCCATGCGCCACGATCCCAATGCCGGCGTGCGCCTGGAGGTGCTGGAGGCCGTCTGCAACATGAAATCCAATGAGGATGTGCATAACGCTCTGCTCGACGCGCTCGAGCATGATGCCAATGCGGGTGTGCGGGTGGCGGCAGTCGATGCGCTGATCGACCATGCGGAGAAGGAGGGCTGCGATGTGCCCACCGCCCATGCGCTCGAGCATCTGGCCAGCACCGACAGCAATCCTTATGTTCGGCTCAAATGCGCCAACGCCATGATGAAATTAGGAAAGTGAGGATTCCATTCAAACCATGGGAACGAGGCAGGTCCACAGTTTCGCGGTGTTAGCCTTTCTGCTTGCTCTGCCGCTGGCGGCGCTTGACGTGTCGTCGGTGAAGCAGGGCGCGCCGGTACGGCGCGGGAACACCTGGCAGCAGCGCTCGGAGTTTGAAGCCCCCGTGAAGGAAGGAGCGCGTTTACTGCTGCGCGTGGATAACGGAGCGGTCAGCATCCACCCCGCGCCGGGCGACAAAGTAAGTTGCATCGTCACTTTGCGCGCCTACACCCCCAATGAGGCCGAAGCGCGCAACTGGTTCGACAAGTTCCAACTCACGGCCCGATCCGTCGAGGCGGGGGGCGTGTACATTACCAGCCAATCGCCTCCGCGGGTGCGGCGTGGCGCCCACTTCCGCGTGCAATTTCAAATTACCGTGCCCCCGCGCTTCAACCTGGATGTGGAAACGCAGGGCGGGGACATCTCGGTGGACGCTCCCCTGGAGGGTGAAGCCCGGCTGACCACGGCGGGCGGCGATGTGCGCGCCAGCGACCTGGCAGGTGCGGTGCGGATTGAAACCGCCGGCGGCGGCATCACCCTTACGAATGTCGGCGGGGATCTGATCGCACGCACGGCGGGGGGCGCCATCCGCGTGAGCAATGTGAAAGGTGATGCCCGCCTCGAAACCAGCGGGGGAGAGATCGTAACGGGCGCAGTTGCGGGCGCGCTGCGAGCTGAGACCGCCGGGGGTGACATCGTGGTGGGCGGGGCCACCGGCCAGGTTGTGGCGCAAACCGCCGGGGGGCAGATTCAGATTGGGCCGACGGGCAGCAGTGTGCGGGCGGAGACAGCGGGGGGCAGCATCCGCCTGCAGGGCGCCCGCGGCCGCGTGGTGGCGGAGACCGCCGGGGGCAGTATCGATCTGCTCGAGGTCGAAAGCGGCGTACGGGCCTCCACGGCGGCGGGACGCATTCTGGCGGAATTCAACTGCACCAGGAAAACTTTTGACGCCTCGCGGCTGGAAACGAGCATGGGAGATGTGTACGTCTACCTGCCCGCCAATGTGCCGCTGACCATCGATGCGGCCATTGAGACGGCGGCGGGCCGCCAGATCCAGTCCGACTTTCCGCTCAACATTGAGGGGGACAAAGAAGAATTGGTTCCCTCCACCCTGCACGGCCGTGGAACTTTGAACGGGGGGGGAGAAATCCTGAGAATTCGCAGTGTGGCGGGCAACATCGAGATTCGCAAAATCGATGAGGCCTCGCTGCGGGATCTGCAACAACGCGAAGAGAGTACCTGGAAAGCCTGGCAGGAGCGGCGCGCGCAAAAAGATCGGCGTACTCAGGAGCGGGAAGAGGAGCGGCAGCAGCGCCAACAGGAAAGGGATGAGGACGATCATGAACAGTAGCCGGGAAAGGCCGAAACTCGAAAATCGAAATTCGAAACTCGCGAGGCGCGCATCGAATTTCGAGTTTCCAATTTCGAGTTTCGAGTGGAAGCTCACCTTGCTCTTCGCGCTCGCCTTGGGCCTGGGCATTTGGCCGGGGCCCGCGTTCGGCGCGCAACGCGTTTGGGAAAAGCGTTTTGAGCTTCCCCCGGGCGGTCACGTCTCCGTGGTGAACGTGCACGGCAGCGTGCTGGTGGAAGGCTGGGACCGCGCCGAGGTGGAAGCCACCGTGGCCATGCGGAGTGAGGCTCCCACCGATCAGCTTGACGATGTGCAGGTGGCGGTGGAAGCGCGCCCCGGCGGGGTGGCGTTCCACACCCTCTACCCCTCCGGCCTCGACACGCCCATTCGCGTGGATTACCGCTTGCGCGTACCTCGGCAGGTGCGCCTGGATGAGCTCAGCACGCTGGAGGGCGACATCGTTGTCCATGATGTCGACGGATCGATGGAGGCGCACAACCTGCACGGCGATATTGAGGGCATCAACGTGTCGGGCTCCGTGGTGGCGCATGCGCTGACGGGGAATATCCTCATTTCGCTCCGCGCCCTGCCCGATCGCCGGCAGCCGCTCCAACTCGCCACCATCAATGGCAATGTGGACCTGCTAATGCCCGCGCAGGCGAACGCGGACCTGGAACTTTCCACGGTGGCGGGGAACATTGTGGGCGATTATCCCTTTCAGGTCAGCTCCGTCCCCGGTGATTCCACCCGCCGCGCGCAAGTGGGTGCGGGAGGCGTTCGCGTGGAATTGCGGACGGTGCGGGGAAACATTCGCGTCGGCCAGCGCGACGAAGATTTGTAAGTGTTGTAGGGGCACGCCATGGCGTGCCCGTACGAATTTGGGCGCGCCGTGGCGCGCTTTGTGGCGCCAGCCCCGGCGGCGAAGGATTTGCGATGACGAAATTCCGCGAGCCGCGTCATACCAGTGAGCGAATTAAGAGGCCGCCGGATAAGGAAGATCAGAAATGGAAATCAAGAATCGATGGAGTGAGCAGAACGAATGCGGAGGGCACACCATGAACCGCAAATTCTTTTCAGGAATGGCGCTGACCATCGCGCTGCTGGTTGCCGGTGGAGGCGTTTTGCACGGACAGAGTACCCCGGCCCCTCCCCCCGCACCGCAGGTTGCCCCAGAGCCGCCGGAACCGCCGGAGCCACCTGAGCCGGCCGACCCGCCGGAGGCAACACAGCTCTTTGTCATGAATGATGGCTCGGCACATCTGGGTGTGACCCTGGGCGATGTAACCACGGAAAAAGCGCAGCAGTTGAAGCTGCCTGCCGTCGCCGGGGCCATCGTCGACAGCGTCCAAAAGGACAGCGCCGCGGCGAAGGCCGGCATTGAGAAGGGCGATGCGATCATGGAATTCGACGGCGTCCGCGTGCGCAGCAGCGCGGAGTTGCGGCGGTTGATCCGCGAAACTCCCACTGGACGCACCGTCGAGATGAAGATTGTGCGGGACGGGAAAACCCGCGTCCTGAGTGCGAAACTGCAGGCCTCCTCCAATAACTTCAACTTCAACGCCCCGGAAATGCGCCTCCAGTCCGTTAAACCGTTCGTGATGCCGGATATTCAAATTCCCCCTATGAACTTTCCCGAGTCATTTTCCATCTATGGGCCTCACCGCGCCACCCTGGGAATTTCCGGGGACGACCTCACCACGCAGCTCGCGCAATACTTTGGCGTCAAGCAGGGCAAGGGCGTGCTGATCACTGAGGTGACGGTGGGCGGCGCCGCGGATAAAGCCGGGTTGAAGGCCGGGGATGTCATCGTGCAGGTCGACGGCAAACCCATCAGCGATGTGGAGGAACTGCGTTCCGCCCTGAATGACAATTTCACCGGCGATACGCGCAAGGTGAGCCTGACCATCGTCCGCGATCACCACGAGCAGACCGTCAACGCGGATTTGACTCGCTCTCGATCTCGGGAGAAGCAGACCTCCAGCGCCGCGGGGCAGAGCTATGGCCAGGCCTTGGCGCAAATTCAGGCCCAGGCCCAACAGCAACGCGCGCAGGCGGAGCAACTCCGCGCGCAGGCGGAGAGTCAACGCGAGGTGATGAGGTCTGATTTGTTGAAGCAACAACAGCAGATGAAAAGCGAATGGCAGCGCCAAATGCAGGCGCAGATGAAAGCCCTCAAGGAGCAGCTCCAGAAAATGCAGGATCTCCACGTCGCGGTGCATCGGGACAGTGAGATTTAGCGGACGTTCGCAGGGCGCCACGGCGCGCCCGGAAATTTCCGGCATACTACCCACGGGCGGCGGTCATGCAAGCTGGAATCGCCGCCCGTTTTTTCTATCTGATGAGGAGGTTGATCCACTCTTGTTCGACTACTCCTTGACCGCCCCCGCGAATTTTGCTAAAAAGGAATCTCCAACTCAGGGCGTAAAATCAAAATTCAAGGGGGCGCAATGTCTACCAACCGTGGAGTAGCGTACATGGGGCCGGGGAAGGTGGAGGTGCAATCCATCGACTTCCCCAAACTCGAACTGGGATCGCGCAAGTGCCAGCACGGCGTGATCCTGAAAATAGTCACAACCAACATTTGCGGAAGCGACCAGCACATGGTGCGCGGCCGCACAACGGCTCCTCAAGGCCTCGTGCTCGGCCACGAAATCACCGGCGAAATCATCGAGGCAGGGCGCGACGTGGAGTTCCTCAAGGTGGGCGATCTGGTATCAGTTCCCTTCAACATCGCCTGCGGGCGCTGTCGAAACTGTAAGGAAGGCAAGACCGGAGTATGCCTGAACGTCAATCCGGCGCGGCCGGGAGCAGCGTATGGGTATGTGGATATGGGCGGATGGGTGGGTGGCCAGGCGGAGTACGTCATGGTCCCCTACGCGGATTTCAATCTGCTCAAGCTGCCCAAGGATCGGGCGATGGCGAAGATTACGGACATCACCCTGCTCTCCGATATCTTCCCCACGGGATACCACGGCGCGGTGACGGCGGGCGTGGGCCCGGGCTCCACCGTTTATGTGGCGGGGGGAGGACCGGTGGGACTGGCCTGCGCGGCCTCCTGCCATTTGCTGGGCGCCGCTTGCGTCATCGTGGGCGATATGATTCCGGAACGTCTGGCGCAAGCCCGCAGCTTCGGATGCGAAACCGTTGATCTGCGCAAAGACGCTTCCCTGGGCGAGCAGATTGATGCCATCGTGGGGGAACCGGAAGTGGATTGCGCGGTCGATTGCGTGGGCTTTGAAGCGCGTGGGCACGGCAAAGAAAGCGTGGTGGAGCGTCCCGCGACGGTGCTCAATTCTCTGATGACGGTCGTGCGCGCGGGCGGCGGAATGGGTATCCCCGGGCTGTACGTGACGGATGATCCCGGCGGCGTGGACGATAACGCCAAGACCGGGAACCTCAGCATCCGCATCGGCCTGGGCTGGGCCAAGTCACTGCACTTCATGACCGGTCAGTGCCCGGTGATGAAGTATAACCGGCAACTTCTCCAGGCCATCTTGTACGACAAGATCCAGATCGCCAAGGCCGTGAATGCGACGGTGATTTCTCTCGACCAGGCTCCCCAAGGCTATAAGGACTTCGATCGCGGCGCGGCCAAGAAGTTTGTCATCGATCCGCACCACATGGTGCAGGCGGCGTAGACAGTGGCGAGACTCCCCTTCTGGTCCATGGGACCAGGGGGGGACCTCTTGGAAACTTGCCTTTACTGTACGGGTGCGGAGGCCTCGGGCGGAGGGTCGGCCAAAGGCGTGGACTGATGGTGCACCAGGAACCAGCGGCCCTGGCGGCGGAGGAAGATGTTGGTGGCTTCGACCATCGCCGAGGAAAAGTCGTTTTGGGAGGTGGTGGTTACATTTTCCAGACAGGAAATCCAGGCGACGTCCCCCACCACCTGTACCAGCGGCCGGGTGATCGACACCATCATCTGTTCGGTGGATCGGAAGATTTCTTCCCAACTTCCCTTCACTTCCTCCCATCCCATCAGCAGATCCCAACCTGGGTGCAGGCACTTCACCCAATCGGCATGCAACCACACTTGCGCCATCAGGGACATGTCAAGAGCATGTAACGCGGCATAGAAGGTCCGGTTGGCAGTTAGAACCTCTTCTTCGTCGGTTTGAAGTTTCTGGGAGGCAGCCATCAACAGGCTCACTTTCCTGAGGGGCAGTTTTGGAAATCGGAATTCTATGGCGCGCCGGAATTTCTTTACGGACGCTTCGTGCGCCAGGCAGCATCAATGGGAGCGGGGCTCGGAAGGCGCATCGCGGCGCGCCTCAAATCCCCGTAACACGCGCGGCAACGAGCACCCCACCAGAACCACCTTGGCGATGTCCGCAATCAGGAACGGGTAAAAGCCCAACAACCATGCCTGCGCGTAAGGAACGTGGAACAGCAGACGTAACCAGGTGGATCCCGCCAGGAGAATCAGCACGTCGGCGGAAACCAGCGCTCCGGCCAGCTTCCAAGTGGATCGCGCCACGCCGAGTTCCACGAGGTACCCCACCAGCGCGGCGGCCAAGGGAAAGCACAGTAGGAAGCCGCCTGACGGCCCCACCAGGTGCAAGGCCGAACCGGCTCCATCGGCGAACACCGGCATTCCGGCTGCGCCCTCGGCAAGGTACACAACCTGACTCAGAAATCCGCGCCGCCATCCCAGCACCGCCCCACTCAAGAGCACCGCAAAGGTTTGGCCAGTGATGGGCACCGGAGAGAATGGCAGGTGGAAACTTAATTGCGCGCACGCCGCCGTCACCAGGCTGAAAGCAATTACCCAAGCCGCGTCCGTGGCAAGATTCCGGGCGCCGGGAACCCGGTCGATCAGAAGATCCGTCGAGGCACGAGTCATCATGCTCCTTGAGAATTCGCTGTCGCTTACTAATGGGATCGCGCTGCCTAAGGCCGTCAGAATTATAACTTACCTGGCGTTTTTTCCGTAAGGGGCAAACGAAAGAGGAGTGGTGGGCCCCGCGCAGCGCTGCTCACTGAAAGAAAACCGGCATCGCATACCCATCTCCAATAAGGTCGAGTCCGGTTATACTGAATAGCTATGATCCCTCCCAAAGATGAAGCAATTTTCGATGCCTATCGCCGTTGGGGTTATCTCGCTGCGGATTTAGATCCGGTGGGTTGTTTGCAGCCGCTTGAGCCTCCTGAACTCGCTCTCGACGGCGAAGCCGCGGTGCAGGCTCGCCGGTGCTATTGCGGATCGATCGGCGTGGAGTTCATGCACATCCCCGATGCCGAGCACCGCCAGTGGATCGCCGAGCGCATGGAAGCGGCCCCCCCGCCGGTAGATTCCGCGCGCGTGCTTGAGCGCCTGATTCGCGCCGGACTCTTCGAGCAGGTATTGCAAACACGCTACATCGGAACCAAACGCTTTTCCCTAGAAGGCATTGTCGCTTTGATTCCAGTGATGGATGAAATGCTGGATCGTGCCGCGGACCTGGGCGCAGAGCAGATGGTGCTGGGCATGAGCCATCGCGGCCGGCTGAATGTGATGGTACACATCGTGGGCAAATCCGCGGAGGATATCTTCGCGCGCTTTGAGGATGTTGACCCGCGCAGCTTCTTGGGGGGTGGTGATGTTAAGTATCACCTGGGCGCCACCGGCGATTACGTGACAGCCCAGGGCGACACCTTGGAAATTCACCTGGTTTCGAATCCCTCCCACCTCGAAGCGGTCGATCCCGTAGCCTTGGGACGCGCGCGCGCCAAGCAGGCCCGCCTGTGCGGGCGGGGCACCACGTGTGTACTGCCCGTGCTGCTGCATGGCGACGCGGCCTTTGCCGGACAGGGGACGGCGGCGGAAACTCTCAACCTGGCCAACCTGGATGGTTACACGGTGGGCGGCACGGTGCACGTCGTTGTCAACAACCTGATTGGATTTACCGCCAATCCTCAGGACACGTCCTCCTCGCGTTTTGCTGCGGACGTGGCCAAGCGCCTGCCCATCCCCATCTTCCATGTGAATGCCGAAGATCCCGACGCTGCTGTACGCGTCGCGCGCTGGGCGGTGGAGTACCGTTACGAATTCCATAGCGACGTGGTGGTGGACCTGATCGGCTATCGCCGCCACGGACACAGCGAGATCGATGATCCCACCACCACGCAGCCTGTGCGCTACCGCCGGATTGCCGAGCTGCCGCCGGTGTGGGAATCCTACGCGCGCCGCCTTCAGATTGATGCCGCCCCCCACGTTACGGAAATCAGAAACGAGTTTGAGGCCGCGCTCAAACGCGCGCGCAGTATCCGCACCAATCCCCTGCTCCGCCAGCTTCCCCACTATTGGGATGCGTTTCAGGGCGGCGCCTACGAGCCGGGGATGGAGGTTGACACGGCGGTGTCTACCGATGAGTTACGCGCCATCGGCAAATTGATGGTACGCGTTCCGGCAGGCTTCTCCATTCATCCCAAAGTGAAAAAGCTGCTGGACCAGCGGGTGCAGATGACACAAGGCCACCATGCAATTGACTTCGGCACGGCGGAGTTGTTGGCCTACGGTTCATTGGTGCGGCAGGGAACGCCGGTACGCTTGACCGGCCAGGACAGCCGCCGCGGCACCTTTAATCAACGGCACGCCACGCTGTTTGACACCGAGACGGAGGCCGCATACACGCCGCTCGCGAATATGGGCATCGTGCAACCGGCATTTGAAGTCTATGACTCACCGCTCTCGGAGGCCGCCGTGGTGGGCTTCGAGTATGGTTACAGCCGCGATTATCCTGAGACGCTGGTGCTGTGGGAAGCGCAGTTTGGAGACTTCGCCAACGGCGCCCAGGTCTACATCGATCAATTCATCGCCGCGGGCGAAGACAAGTGGGGATTACTCTCCGGGTTGGTCCTGCTGCTGCCGCACGGTTACGAGGGGCAGGGGCCTGAGCACTCCAGCGCGCGTGTGGAACGTTTTTTACAGCTTGCCGCACGGGACAATTTGCAAATTTGCCAGCCCACCACCGCGGCACAGTATTTTCACCTGCTGCGGCGGCAGGCGCTGCGGCGCTGGCGCAAGCCGCTTGTAGTTTTCACTCCCAAAGGCATGCTGCGGCATCCAGCCGCCTCTTCGCCTTTGCAGGAATTTACCAGCGGGCGATTCCAGCCGGTGATTCCGGATTGCGAGCCTGTGGACGCCACACGCGTACTGATCGCCACGGGGAAGATTGTTCATGAGCTGCGCGCGGAACGTAAGAAGCGCAGCGATACACGCACCGCTATCCTCGCACTCGAACAGCTTTATCCTCTTCCGGAGAAGGAATTGGTCGCGGCACTCAATCAGCACCCTGCTGCACGCGAGGTGGTGTGGGTACAGGAGGAGCCCGCCAACATGGGCGCGTTGTCTTTCATGATGCCCCGCCTGCGGCGGCTGGCCAAGCCCCGCGCCGTGCGCTCCGTAAAGCTCTCGGCCAGTCCCAGCCCCGCGACGGGTTCCGGCAAAGCTCATATGGCCCAGCAAAAGACCTTGCTCGCGCTGGCCTTCACGACGGCAAAAGCGGAGTGAGATCTGGAGCCTGCGGGATCCGGAGCGCTCCCGTCACCATCACTTCTGCGCAATCACCGCACAAGTCCGAGGCGCCAGGCGGACCGTGACAGGAAGGTTCTGCACCGCATTAGGTTTGAATGGCGTCAGAACCTCAACCTGGCTTCCCTCCCCTCCCGGCCACGTCACCTCAGCGGTTTCCTCGTCGTCGCCGAAGTTCACCACCACGCACGCCTTGCCGGGCTTATCCATCCCCTCAAAGACCGAGTACCGCACCATCGCGCCTCCCTTGACTTCCGCGCCGAGGGTATCGCGGAAGCGCCCGAAGAAGAGCACATCCTTGTGCTGGGAGCGAATGCGAATCAATTCCTGCACGTACCGGGAAAGTGGCCGCGTGAGCAGTTCATCCATGGAGTCGTTGTAGTGGCGAGGTTGAACGGCCCACACCAATCCGTATCGCATGCCATTGTTCATGATATTGAAATCTCCCGGAGACTCGGCGCAGATTGTCGAGGTCCACTCGGGAAACGTGAATTTGAGCGCCGTGGACGGCATGTCAATTTGGCCCATGCGCGCATAGGAGACATCCACGAACGGGAAGGCCCGGTCCCAGAACATTTCCGAAGCGATGGAAACTTCGGAGTCTACTTCCCGGGTTTTCGCCGCGATGTCCGCGTACGCCTTGAGCAACCCTTCCGGCAGAGACCGGTCCGGGGAGGTGGGAAGGTTCGGATTGAAGTCCAGGACGCCGGTAATTCCGCTCTTGTCCAGTTGGAATCCCTGCCCCCCGTCCTTGACCCGCTCGACGAATTGATCCGCCAGCAGCTTGCGAAACTCGGGATGAGAGGGGCTGATCAAAGTCATGTTCGAGCGCGTCGGGCCCATGCGCGCAGAGATAGTGCCCTCTCCCCAGCCCATCAGGGAATAGTCGGGAGCCCATCTTCCGTTCACAGCGTATCGATATAGCTCTTCCTTGAAGAGAGGTGTGGCGGTGTCCGCCACCTGGATGTTGGCAAACAGCAGCGGATGCACGCCGATGCGCCGGATTTCGGCCAGCGCCTGGCGAAATTCCTCGTGTGTGCCCAGGCGAGGGTCGGGCGTGTACTGAGGATAGCCACGGTCAATGCCTCCCACGTTCCAGCCGAGGATTTCGAATGTGGTTACGTCGTATTTCTTGGCGTCCGCGGCCAGCTTTGGCCAATCCTTGAAGCGATAAAGGACCTCATCCTCGCAATTGGAAATGATGACGGATTGCCACGCCATTTCCTTGCGCAGCCACGTGGAGGGGCGCCGCACCTGGAAGTGCTGGTCGAACCAATGCCGGTAAAGCAGACTCCCCTCGTGCCAATCGCCGGGATGAATCTGGAGGGCGACAGGGCCGAAATGTGACGTGCCCTTTTTCGCGTATGGAAAATTCAGCCATCCCATGGTCAGCCCGATGGGCTCGCCCGCAGGCACGTCGGCAGGCGTCGGCCACATGTCTCTTACCACGGCGGATTTGGTAAAAGGACGAAGCTCATAGTAGACGCCGGCGAGCCGGGGTTCGGGATCATGGTACGCATAGTAAAGTCCCACCTTCGCCCGCGGATTGTAGAATTCCATCCATCCCATGGCCAGGTTGAATCCCGCGTAGAGAAATCCCTGAGCGGAATAGCGAATGCCCAAATTGCCTCCCCCATAACCCCCGGCAAAACCGCGAAAGATGCCCGGCGAGAGGTTGGCAAACAACCCGGGGACCAGGGATTCCGTATCCTGCCGATTGACCAAGCCGTTTTGGCCGCCGACGATGGCGTAGAAGACCTCTGCCAGGGGCAACTCGGTGGAGTTGGCGATCTCCAGAGAGAATTCCAGCCGGCCCTCGACGGCGCGAAGGTGATAGGCGACCTTCACCTTGATCTCCTCGAGCGCGTTGCGCAGGGAATCGTAGTGGCAGGTCACGCCATCCGGCCGCTCTTCGATGCGGCCCACTTTTTGCTGGCTGCTGAGAAAATAGTTTGCTTCCCGGCCGGGGCGTGGAAAACGCAGGCGAAAGTTCTCCCCCAGGCGCGGCTCTTGAATGATCTCCAGCTTAGGATCCTTCCAAGTCAGGCCGCAGAGGTTGCCGGTCTCTGGATCAAGGTGCAGAGTGCAAAGCGGGGTTTCAAATTGCTTTAGCTCCGCATTGGGTGTTACATCACTCACCTCCCCTGCATGCCCCGCCAAGGCACTTCCGGAATAAGCTGCAAACATGCCGGCGGTCACTTCCAGGAAAGTTCTGCGACTTACGGATGGCAGGTGGGCCTCATTGCCAAAGTTCAAGGACGGGTTATCCATACGTGTAGCCTTCCTTTCTTTTCGGTGGCAGCGATACTCAGAAAGCGTCGGGTCATGCCAGTCAGGCCGGGACGAGGGGCGGGTGCGACTCAGACAGGGACGGGGCGTCCCGGAGGATACGAACCCGCTCCGGACGGGAATTCAGGTTCAGTTGTTCGGCGCAAGCTTGGCCGTGCGTTGCGCCTGGCGGAGCGCCGTGTGGATCATCAGCAACTCGCCAACGTGGTCCATGGTAAGCAAACCCACCAACCGGCCATCATGAAGGACAGGCACGGAACGGCATTTCGCCGTGCGCATCGTCGTGAGCGCTTTCTCCAGCATCTCGTGCGAGTCCACGGTTACAAAATCGCGATTCATCGCGGCGCGGACAAGCGTGTCGACTCCCCCTTGCGCGAGCGTCCGCATCAAGTCCTCGCGTGTGAGCATACCCAGCACGGTATCGCCAAAAACCACCGGAAAATCCTGCTGCCCACCGTCCAGGACGTGCTCAACAGCCTTGGCCAGCGGGTCGTCGGGCTGGATGGTTCGGAAATTGGTGAGCATGGCCTGCTGCACAGGAATACCTCCCAGCGAGTTGTGCATCTGGGCCATGGCCGATTCCTGCTCGGCGCCCATCCAAACGAATAACGCGATGAAAACCAGGAACGGGTCGGTAAACAGTCCGGCAAGGCCAAAAAAGAAGGCAATGCATTGGCCCACGCGCGCCGCCGCAAGCGTGGCGCGCGAGTACTCCAGACGCGTGGCCAGGAGGGCGCGCAGCACGCGGCCGCCATCCATGGGAAAAGCCGGAATCAAGTTAAACGCCAGCAGCCAGAAGTTCACCACCATCAGCTTGTTCAGGAAGCTGCCACCCGCCCAGCGGAAAGCAGCGAACTCGGGGCGAACGCCCACCAGAAAGCTGATGCCGAAAATTAATCCGGCGATAACCGCATTCACCGCCGGCCCGGCCAGCGCCACCCATAGTTCCTGGATGGGGATGTCAGGCATGCGTTCCAGACGCGCCAAGCCACCGATGGGCAGCAGAGTAATGTCTCGCGTGCGGATGCCGTAGTGCCGCGCGGCCAGCGCGTGCCCAAGCTCGTGCAGCACAATACATCCGAAAATGGCGAGAATGAAAAGAACCCCCGCCGCCGCCGTCGCCAGCGACTTCCCTTCGCGCCAGTTCATGAAAAGGATGAAGAGAATCAGCAGCAAGAAGGTGGTGTGGACGTAAATGCCGATCCCCGCCAATCTGCCGATTCTCCAGGACCACCGCATGTCCTTATCCTTTGCCGAACGTGCCCAAGCGCGAATTAATCTGCCTGCCCAAGTTAACACCGCAAGCTGGCCAGCCGCAAGGTGGTGGCACGGCCATCTTGGCTGTGACTGCTCACGGGCAGGACGCCCGTCCCACAGGAGGAGTATTAAGCTTGAAGCTTGCCCCATGATGATGTACAAAGGGCATCGGTAAAATGCACGGATTGTCGAATGGGGGCACTACCATGGAAATTCGCAAACAGGACGCGCTTGATTACCACCGCTCCGGGCGGAAGGGCAAGATCGAAGTCGTTCCCTCCAAGCCTTGCCGCACGCAGTGGGATTTGAGTTTGGCCTATACGCCGGGCGTGGCGGAGCCGTGCCTGGAGATTCACGAAAAACCCGAGTTGGGATTCGAATACACCGCCCGCGGGAACCTGGTGGCGGTGATTTCCAACGGCACCGCAGTCCTGGGTCTTGGCAACATTGGGCCGCTGGCCGGCAAGCCCGTCATGGAAGGCAAGGGCGTACTATTCAAGCGCTTCGCGGACATTGACGTTTTCGACCTGGAAGTAAATTCTGAAAATCCCGAAGAGGTCATCCGCCTTTGCCAGCTTTTGGAGCCAACCTTTGGCGGCATCAATCTGGAGGACATCAAGGCCCCGGAGTGCTTTTATATTGAACAAGCCCTGCGCAAGACGATGTCGATTCCGGTGTTTCACGACGACCAGCACGGGACAGCCATCATTTCCGGGGCAGCGCTGCTGAACGCTGTGGAGGTGGTGGGCAAGGACATCAGCAAAATCCGGGTGGTCTTCAACGGCGCCGGCGCCTCCGGGATAGCCTGCGCGGAGCACTACGTTCAACTGGGCGTGCAACGTGAAAACATCATCCTCTGCGACACCAAGGGTGTGGTCTACGAGGGCCGCGAAGAGAACATGAACCCGTACAAGGCGCGGTTTGCCGCCAAAACCGAGCGGCGCACGCTGGCCGAAGCGCTGAAGGACGCGGACGTTTTCGCCGGTCTTTCAGCCGCCAAGTGTGTCACTCCGGAAATGCTGCGCTCCATGGCCGACCACCCCATTGTTTTCGCTTTGGCCAATCCCGTTCCCGAAATCAGTTATGACGAGGCCAAAGCGGCGCGGTCGGATGTGATCATCGCCACCGGCCGCTCCGACTGCCCGAACCAGGTCAACAATGTGTTGGGATTCCCCTTCATTTTCCGGGGCGCGCTGGACGTCCGGGCGCGCGCCATCAACGAGGCCATGAAGCTGGCGGCCACGCGGGCCTTGGCGGCACTCACCAAGGAAGACGTGCCGGATTCAGTGCTGCGGGCTTATGGCATCAGCCGGTTGCATTTTGGGCCGGATTACATTATCCCCAAACCCTTTGACCCGCGCGTGCTGATTTGGGAATCTTCGGCGGTGGCAAAAGCTGCCATGCAAAGTGGCGTGGCGCAAATCACCGTGGACCTCGACGAGTATCGCGAGCAGCTGCAAAGGCGCCTGGGCCGCACCTATGCCGTGATGCAGAACATTCAGTCGCGAGCCAAGGCGGCACCCAAACGCATCGTTTTTTCCGAGGGCGAACACGAGAAGATCATCCGCGCCAGCGTCCGCCTGGTGGAGGAGAAAATTGCTCACCCCATTCTGTTGGGGCGGCCAGCCGTGATCGAAAATAAATTTCACGAGTTGGGCCTCGACAAAGGTGGGGTCGAGATCATTGAGCCCACCCGGTCGAACCGGCTTCCTACTTACATCAACGAATTTTTCAGGCTGCGCCAGCGCTCGGGCATTACCCGCGCAGAAGCCCACGAGTGGATGCTCAACAGCAACTACTTCGGCGCCATGATGGTCCATATGGGCGACGCCGATGGCTTCCTGGCGGGCGTCAGCCAGCATTATCCCGAGACCCTGCGTCCGGCGCTCCAAATTATCCGCACCCGTCCGGGAGTCGAACGCGTTTCCGGGCTCTATGTGATCGTGACCAAGAAAGACGCCTACTTCTTCGCTGACACCACGGTGAACATTGAACCCACGGCGGAGCAGCTCGCGGAGATTGCCATTCTCTCTGCAGAAGTGGCGCGCTGGTTCAACGTGGAGCCGCGCGTGGCGATGCTATCGTTTTCGAATTTCGGCAGCACGCGGCACCCTCTGGCCGATAAGGTCCGCAAGGCTACCGCCCTGGTGAAGGAAAGGGTGGAGGGGTTGATTGTCGACGGCGAGATGCAAGCGGATACGGCTATCGTTCGCGAACTGGTCGTCGAGGATTATCCCTTCTCCAAGGTCAAGGGGGACGCCAATGTTCTAGTCTTTCCGAGCCTGGAGGCGGGCAACATTGCCTACAAGCTGATGATGCGCATGGGCGGCGCGGAGGCCCTGGGACCGATTCTCATGGGCATGGCCATGCCCGTGCACGTCCTGGCGCGCGGCTCGGAAGTCGAGGAGATCGTCAACATGGCCGCCATCGCCGTCGTCCACGCGCAGCTCGGCGTGCTGGGAATTCAGCACCCCCTGACTCGCGCCTCGCAGCCGCCGGCAGCGTGAGCAAGTGGAGCGCGGACCCGGTTAATGGGTCCGCGCTCATTCGTACCCATGAAACTATCGGCGGGAGTCGCGAAGTCACAATCCGCAAACCACTGAAAGCGGAGACAACTCACTTTGGGCCCGGAGGAGCTTTGCTATGACACCTAAGTATGTGCACCGCGCGTTTGCGGTTGGCATTTTGGCGCTCTACGCTGTGATGGGAACCGCACTCTTAACCCTCGTTCCCATTTCCCTCCGCGCGCAAACTGTCTCGACCGGAACATTTCAGCGCGATCCTCAGCAGCCCATCGACGAATCCTACACGCAGCAAATCAAGAAATACACTACCGCGCCCGCCTTGAATTCGCCGCTCACCGATTACCTTCCGGCGTCCAGTTCCATCCCCACCCCCGCCAAGGTTTTGGGCGATGTGGCCGGCGCGCCGGATGTTTTGCCCTATGCCGAAGAGGTTTATCAATATTTTCGATTGCTGGCGGCGTCCACTCCGCGCGTGAAGGTCTTCACGATTGGCCATACCGAGGAGGGGCGCGAGATGATTGCCGTCGCGGTGGCCGATGAGGAGTTGCTGACTCATGCCCAGGAAAACGGCGCGCGCCTGGCGCAGCTTGCCGATCCCAGGACGCTGCATCTGGACGACGCCAAGGCGCAGGACCTGATTAGCCAGTCGTATCCGGTCTATTACATCACCGGCGCCATCCACTCGCCGGAAACCGGCGCGCCCACCGCCCTGATGGAAATGACTTACCGGCTGGCAGTCGATGACGCCCCCTACGTGAAATTCATTCGCTCACACATGATCACGCTCATCACCCCGGTGGTGGAAGTGGACGGGCGCGACCGCATGGTGGACATCTACAGATGGCATAAAGCGCATCCGGGCCAGAACTGGCCGCGCTTGGTCTACTGGGGCCACTACGTGGCCCACGACAACAATCGCGACGCCATGGCCATGACCCTCGACCTTACCCAAAACGTTCTGAATACATATTTGGAGTGGCATGCGCAAGTCCTGCACGACCTGCACGAGTCCGTCCCATTTCTATACGACAACACCGTGGGTGACGGACCTTACAATTCCTGGATCGATCCCATCCTGACGGACGAGTGGTCGATGCTCGCTTACGACAACATGGCGAGCATGCAACGCTTTGGCATGCCCGGCGCCTTCACCCATGGAGACTTCGATACCTGGAGCCCCGGCTATCTGATGTTCCTGGCGGGGATGCATAACGGCATCAGCCGTCTGTACGAAACCTTTGGCAACGGCGGCGCGGACACCGAGAAGCGCACGTTGTCGCCCGACGAGTACTCGCGCACGTGGTACCGGCCCAATCCGCCCTACCCCACGGTTTTGTGGTCCCAGCGCGACAACAATAACTATGAAGAGACCGCCCTCCTTTCCACCCTTTCGTACTTCGCGCAAAACGGCAAGTTCTTCCTGAACAACTTTTACTTGAAGAGCCGGCGCTCTGTGGAGAAGCCCGTCCAGGCGGGCCCTGCCGCTTACGTGCTGGCGCAGGACGATCGCTACTGGAACCGTCAACTGCAGTTGCTGAAAGTGTTGGCGTTACAGCATGTGGAGATTCACCGCCTGACGCAAGCGGCCAAGGTGGCGCTGCCTCCGCCTCCCCACAAGGATGAGAAGGAAGAAGAAAAATCCAAGCCGGGCACGCCGCCACCGCCTACCTCGCAAACCTTTCCTGCCGGCAGCTTGGTTATTCGCATGGACCAGCCCTTCTCGCGGGCCGCGGATGCTCTGCTCGATCGCCAGTTCTGGTCACCCGAAGACCCGCAGAAATCACCTTACGACGACACCGGCTGGTCTTTCGGAGATCTTTTCAACGCTAAGGTATCGCGCGTTACTGACCGCAGCATCCTTTCTGCACCCATGTCCCCCATCCCCGACCTCAGCCAAATTGCGGCGCCGGAAACCGGACCAGGCCCTTTCTATGTCGTGAATAACTCAGCACAGGTCAGTTTGGCTTCGTTGGTCTATGCGTTGCAGGGCGCCGCGGATGTCTCGATCTGCGAAGATACTTTTGAAAGCGCCGGGCACAAATTCGCCGCCGGCTCGCTGATCATCGGCCACATGGAAGCATCCATACTGAAGCTTTGGTTGCGGCAATTCGATCTGGCGGCCGTCAGCGTGGCCAGCCGGCCTTCCGTAAAGGCTCATGCGGCTGCGGCGCCGCGCATTGCCTTCATGCACACCTGGCAGGGCACCCAAACGGAAGGCTGGTGGCGCCAGGCGTTTGATAAATTGCATGTGCCGTTCGCTTACATCAGCACGCAAACCGTAGCCAAAGAGGCGGACCTGCGCTCGCAATACGATGTGATTGTTTTTGCGCCGGTGGGCCGCAGCTCCGCTCACCAGATTGTGGACGGCCTGCCGATGTGGGGGAATGCCCTGCCCTGGCAAACCACCTCGCTTACTCCCAATTTGGGAAAACTGGACTCCACGGATGACCTGCGCCCGGGCTTGGGCGAACCGGGCGTGGCCCATTTGAAAGAATTCGTGCAACAAGGCGGCTTGCTGATTACCTCGGAAGACACGGCCCTGTTCGCCATTGAAGAAGGCATGGCGCCGGGAGTCTTTGTGGCGCCGCGGAAAAACCTGAAGGTGGTGGGCAGCGTTTTGAATTCTGCCGTGGTGGATAGCAAGCAGCCGGTGGCGTACGGATATGACGCCACGGTGGCTTTGTACAGCGCCGATGGCCTGGCCTTCACCGTGAGTAATCTCACCGTGAACCGCCATATCCTCACCGCCAAGGATTACAAGCGCCCCACCGGCCGTGGCGGTCCGGAGGACGAGGACATTCCCGAAGGACGGCCCGCGGAGAAGGCTCCGCCGCTGCCCGCTCCCAAACCCTGGCAACCCACTCCCCTCAATGAAGAAGAGGAGCGCAACAACCCGTACCTGATTCCGGCCGCCTACCGGCCCCAGGTCATTCTGCACTACGCGGCGATGAAGGACCTGCTTTTGTCAGGTCTGCTCGAAAGTGGCGATGCCGTGGCCGAGCGCCCGGCGGTGGTTGTGGCCCACTTCGGCAAGGGCGATGTCCTGCTCTTCGCCAACAACCCCGTGTACCGCGGCGAGACCATTGGCTCCTACGCGCTGGTTTTCAACGCCATCATCAACTTCGGTCACTTGAAGTAGCAAGCGCCGCACCCAGGGGCTTCGAGGCCTATGCTTGTTGGTTTCGGCCTGAGGAGTCGAGAGAGTCCAGGAGAGCGAATGAGGTGATCCGAAAACCGGCTTTACCGGACTTTCATGGACTCCACCACCGTCCGGCAGAGGGATTCGACCTTGGGGAAATCTGCTTCCGGGACAGCGCACGTCGTCGAGAACGCCTTGCCCTCCGATATAACAACCGCGTTCATGGCCTGAATGGGCGCCCCTTTCACCTCAAATTGAATCTCCATCACTATGGCATGCAATCCGTTGATGGTTTTCTTCTCGCTTTGAAGAACCCGCGAATTCGTTTTGGCCTGAAACCCTTTGGCAAACTCATCCAACATGTCGTCGGGCGAGCCTGACTGGCCGACAGTCGCCTCGGCCATGGAAATAAGCAATACAGTCGCCGGCGCGCCGAGCGAAGCACGGAGGTTAACAAAGTCGCTCGTCCGCTGTAACTCCGCTGCCTGGTCAGGGACGAACGCACTCATGCCACCGCTCGGAAAGGCTTGTTGTTTAAACCCGGTCGGCACGCCCGCCCCGGCTGCGGCACTACCCATAAGCGTAGTTTCGGCTGGAGGAGGGCCTTGTGCAGCACGTTGGGCGCGCATCCGCCGCGCGAGGTCGCCAAGGGAAACTTCCCCGTCGGAGCCGGCGGTGGCGGGCGTTCCCGATCCCTCCGCTGCAGCGTGGGAAGGCGCTTGGAGAGATTTTTCGAAAGCGGCCAGGTCAGCCTCGCGCTCCGGTGGCCCACCCACCACGACCCGGCGGACCGTTTCCTCCTCCTCGATGTTAAAGGTGACCACTTTCAGCGGAATCCGCACCTCGGCACTGGTATCCGTGCTCTCGATAATTACGTCGACCCCGCCCTGGCCCGTCTCGCGTAGGAAACTGATCTGGTGGGCGTTTAAGTCGAGGAGGTACGTCAAAACGTCGGCGCCGTGAAAGTTCCGACGCGTCTGCAATTGCAATTGTTCCGACTTAATTGATTTAAATCCCGAGGAGTCGGGTAGAGGTTGGTTAGGGGCATTCGTGGACAATCGCACCTCGGCGTCCGGGTGGTGAGCGATGGGGACATCGGCAACATATTCGGTTACGGTTGTCGCTTTGGTCCCGGGATCGACCATGCCGTGTATGGGAAAATCCGCGGATTCACGCCGCTGCCCGAGGGCAAGGGGTTCGCTGGAGATCCGTGATGTAACCACGGCTCGGGCCAGGGAAATCAAGTCCTCGATATCCATGAAGTATGGGTCATTGGTAGGGTCAGCCGGCATTTTTGGGAGTTCGAGGTTGCCGTCAGCCGCCGTGTTCACCGGCTGGACAGCAGCTTCAAGCTGGCGCAGGCGCGCCTCGAAGTCGGCGACCTTGGCCGAGGAAACCCAGTTCTTGATCGTAAGACCTTGGAACTGCACTGTCCCATGTAAGGGCTCACCTGGTTGGGTTGGAGCGAATGTGGTGACGATTTCGCCCTCGACTTGGTACTGGCGCGGGGTGAGGTTCGGCTGCATGGTTGCGAAGCGGGAATCCACACGACTCGTCACATTTATCTTTTCTGAAAACGTGTAGCGCACGGTCTCGCCGGGATGAAATTCCGCTCCGAGTAACACGGGGGCGCCCGTTGCCACCGCGCTGGAAGACTGGGCGAGGGAAATTCCCGGCGCCATGACAAGCGCGAAACAGGAGATCAGTTGGAAGGTCCTGATACAGTTCATGTTTCCTCCTCGCGAATCTTGGAGAATTCGACCCGAGGATACTTGGCGAGGGCTTTCATAATGGACTGCCAGTGGCTGGGAGTATACACCCGTTCGTCACCGTACGAGCTAATTCCGGGACGAGGGCCGGAGGCGCAGAGATACGGCGACCCCAAACGGGCGCGCGCCGTAAAGCGGCTGCAATGAGCCGGGTACTCCATAGAAGGAAACCTGCGCGCCGGGGGCCACGGCGAGGTAGGGAATAATCTGGAATTCGCGGTCGTAGCCCAACGTGTAAGCCTGGACGCGGGCCAGGAAGCGTTCCGCAAAGCCGGGTGGCTCAGGGTTTCCGTCCAGCAGGAGTTCGTTGGTCCTGTCCACGTTCTCCACCCGCAACCACACGGAATTGCGCCGGCGAAAGCGCAGGGTCGACTCCGCCAGGTAGCTGTTGTAGACCTCATGCTGAGGCAGGGTGAAGTTTCTGCCCCAGATCAGGGTCGAAGCCCAGTTGCCTTTCGAAGTTGGTCGGTTATACATAAGGGACGCGGTCATGCGCAGCACATCTTCATTGGGATTGAGTTGCTCGGGACTCTTCAGCCGCCCGATGGAATACTGGCCGGACCAATTACGCGCAGGATTCACCGTGAGCCGCGTCGACCAGGAATCGATCCTGCCCGCGTCGATGTCCCAGCGATCTTCGCCCGGCTCGCGGCCATGAAACCCGGAGAACTCGAGGCGCGCCACCTTGTAAGTCAGCCCCGCGGTGAGCACATCATAGGAAATGTGGGTCGAATCCTGCAGATGATGGCCAAGCGTGGCCAAGGGGTCCTCGCTGGCTGAGGTACGATGCGGAAAGGCCGTCGGACCCAGAGCGGGGTCGCCCACCGGCGCGGCGTAGAAGGAAAGCAACGAGTTCCCGCCCAGCCGGAGGTCGTAGAGCGCGGCCACTTCCATGAAGAAATTGTGGGGATGCTGGCCGTCGACGAGCGGCCTTCCGTACGCCGTTTCGCCTTGCTGGAAAAGCAATGGGTAGAAACGGTCGGTGACGGTGGCCGGCTCCAGGCTGAGCATCGTGCGCAACGTGAGGGTGCCCCGGCCGAGCCGCCGCTGCGCCATGGGCATGAACCAGTTCACCGAAAAGAGTTTGTCGCGACCGCGGGGGCCGGTTTGCTGGATGTCCGTGAGAAACGCCACGCCGTGGAACATCAACGTCCACGCGCCTTTGGTGATCATCCACATCGGAGTGGGCGTCGAGTCGGGCTCGGCCGACGTCCCCGAGGTGTCGTGGTTCGCGATTTCCTCCGCCAGCGATCCGGCAGTCATCTCCATCGACATCCCGTGCTGGCCCATCCCCGGCATGTCTTGCATGTTGTTCTGCCCACCCGGCTCTGCGGCCAGGCAAACGGATGCAAGAATCAATCCGGCAATTGCCCCGATGCAATAATGCACGGTCCTGCGCACGGTTCAGTCTCCTAAATCTGCCCCTGGCGTTCGGCCCTTTTCCCATGATACAGCAGGCAGGGGGGAATTCTCACTGGCCATTCGGAGTCGCCGATTTATGTATTCCGAGGGCTTTTGTCGAAGTCCACGAACCGGGCCAGACATCAGACTTTGCGTCAGGTCGTTGGTTCTTTCATGCCTCCTGTAACCGGGGGGCTACACGCTGGCGGACTTAACAGACTGCGGGCGCGCGGAAAGTTACGCAGAGGGCTATACCACCGGTAGGAAAATTCGGTCGCAAACCTCAAATATTTCACCTGTTTTCGGGCATTTGGTCTGTCTCTGCCGTAGTTATTGATGGGTTATTGCTGGCGTGTTAAACAGAGGAGTATTTCGGGGGGAATCGCGCAGTGGGGCCAAGTGTCAGGTGCCGGGTGTCAGGATTGCCGATTGTCGATGGGCGATTTGAAACTGCCCGGGGTTCCGACTTTGTGAGGGTCTCTTGAGCTACCCGAACGGTAGGCGGGCCGGGAATAATGCTAATCTGCCGAGTGGACCGCAACTGCTGCGGGGGGCGCGCCACAGCAATTCCCACGGCTGGAAACGAGGTGGTTGAACCCCCAAAATAAAGATTTCCTCAACAGATGTTGATGATAATCAAGGTAGTTAATGCGTAGCCGGAGAGTGACGGACAATCTTCAAGCATTTGAAATAAAATGAGTTAACGTCTGACGCTTCGATTTTCGAGGATTTCCTCAGATTATGTTGATGACAAAAAACGTACTTAGCAGACTTGCAAGTTATCTCATGGAATGTTCAAGCCATTGAATTTAGGAAAGTTAATCTGATTGAGTGGCATGGTGGCTCAAAAAAAAACGGGGATCATTTTCTGGGTTCAGCGTCCATAACTTCTTGAAAACAAGTATAGAAAAAATGTCAACTTTTTGGTCTGACCAGAAGTTGATGAAGACAAAACACGTTACAGTCATTCTAAGCAGAAGTTGATGAAAAGAAATGGACTTATTGAAAGCAGTTGGTGGCTTCTGGCAATTTATATAGGCTATCAATGATAGGAGCGGGTGACAAGATTACGGGCTCAATGTCCGAGCCCGGAGGTGGCAAAGACCTCAGGGACTGACAAGCAATCCG
>Ga0326727_10006699_pt1 | contig 31263 bp, 27 predicted proteins | sample MB2enrmetagenome_FD_207643 | JGI IMG/M metagenome (GOLD analysis project Ga0326727, IMG submission 207643) | Lab enriched peat soil microbial communities from McLean, Ithaca, NY, United States - MB29MY | ecosystem: Environmental > Terrestrial > Soil > Wetlands > Peat | place: USA: New York...
GGTCGCGGCGATCCCCGCCCTGGTCCTGCTCGGCGTGCTGATCCTGCCCCTGTCGCTCCTCATCAAGCTCGATCGTGGTCCCGTGTTCCATCGCCAGCTCCGCGTCGGCAAGAACGGCCGTCCCTTCACGGTGATCAAGCTGCGCACCATGCGCCCGCAGCCTGAGGGGGCGACGACCTGGACAGCGGCGGGCGATCGCCGGGTCACCCGAGTCGGCCGGGTGCTGCGCCGGCTGCATGTCGATGAGCTGCCCCAGGCCTGGGCGATCCTGCGCGGGCAGATGTCGCTGATCGGTCCCCGTCCCGAGCAACCCCAGTACGTCGACCGACTCCGTGCCGAGATCGACTTCTACAACACGCGGCTCACGGTCCGCCCCGGCCTGACCGGGTGGGCACAGGTGAACTGCGGCTACGGCAGCAGCGTCGACGATGCCCGGATCAAGCTCAGCTACGACCTCTACTACGTCAAGCACCAGTCGCTCAGCCTGGACCTGATCATCATGGCCCGGACGGTGATGGCCGTCCTCTCGCTGAGCGGGCGGTGAGGCGGCGATGTCGCTGACGATCTTCTCCACTGCCAAGGCCTTCACGGGGCGCACCGCTCTCATTCAGAGGAACGCGATTCGGAGCTGGACGGTGCTGACCCCGCGACCGGAGGTGATCCTCCTCGGTTCGGACGCCGGGAGCGCCGAGATCTGCACCGAGCTGGGGATCCGGCACGTCCCCACGGTGGCCTCGCGAGGTGGCGTGCCCCTGGTGAGCGACATCTTCCGGCAGGCGCAGGCGCTGGCAGGGGGCGGGGTGCTCGCCTACGTCAACGCGGACATCATCCTGCCCCCGCGCTTCACCGAGATGGCGGCGCGGATCGAGGCGGCCGGCGGCCCCTTCCTGGCGGTGGGCCGGCGCATCGACCTGACCCAGGAGGACGCGGTGGATTTTGCCAGCTGCCGGTGGGCGGAGGAGCTCATGGCCAGGGCGCGCGCCCGGGGAAGTCTGATGCCCTCCAGCTGGATCGATCACTTCACCTTCTCGCGGGGCCTGTACGCCGACATCCCGGACTTCGCCATCGGCCGTACCGGCTGGGACAACTGGCTGGTCTGGAAGGCGGCCGCAACCGGGGCGCGGGTGATCGATGTGACCCGGTTCTGCCCGGTCATCCATCAGCGTCACGACTACTCGCACGCGGGAGACGCCGCGGCGGTGTTCGCCGGCGATGAGGCGCGACGTGCGCAGGGACTGGTCGGACACTGGTCCCGCTACCACAGTGTCCTGCATGCGCGCTGGATGCTCTCGGCCGACGGCGCCCTGGTGCCTGCCCGCGGGCTGCCCTACCGTCTCGCCCGTCCGCGGCGAGCTGTGGCCCACGCCCTCCGCTTCACGGTCCCCCTCCGGCGAAAGCTCATCGACCGGCGGCTCGCGCGTGCGCTGCGGCCGGGCGTGGCGGAGCGATGATGGGCTCCGTGCCCGAGCCGGGCGAACGCTGGGCCGGCACCTCGCCCCCCTACCTCAGCATCGTCGCCTGCTCGCGCAACGACGATCACGGTGGCCACCTCCTCGAGCGCACCCAGCTCTTCGTCGACGGTCTGGCCGACCAGGCACAGAGGTTCTCTCTGGACTGCGAGCTGGTCCTGGTCGACTGGAACCCGCCATCCGACCGGCCGGGGCTGGCCGACGTGCTCCGCTACCCAGGGCCTGGGGGGCGCCTCGTGACCCGCGTGATCACGGTTCCTGCCGAGGTTCACCGCAGCCTGCCTCACTCGCAAGCGCTGCCGATGTTCCAGATGATCGCCAAGAACGTGGGCATTCGGCGGGCTCGGGGCCGGATGGTCCTGGTCACCAACATCGACATCCTGCTCCCCGATCCCCTGGCGGCCCGCCTGGCCGCTCGGGACCTGGACCAGACGGGCTGCGTCTACCGGACTGATCGCCTGGACATCGACTGGTTGATCGAGGGGCCGGAGGCGCACGACCTCAACCGTCTGCGCGGCCTCCCACCCCTGCGCTACCACCGCCGGGACGGGACCTATGACGCAGCCGGTCAGCGGCTTCTGCCCCTGTACCAGGGTCTCGGCGACCTCATCACCTACAGGTGGCGCCATCGCGGGGACGGTGCCGCGCATCGCCGCGCGGCCGGACCCGAGGCGCAGTCTGCCGGCCGGGTGCGGCGGGGGCTGGGCAACGCCATCAAGCTCTGGAATCTGGCCACCATCCCCAAGCCCCATGCCAACGGTTGCGGCGACTTCACGCTGATGGGCCGCGGCTGCTGGCTGCGGGTGGGTGGCTACGCGGAGTGGCCGACCTACAGCTGGAACATCGACGCACTGCTCCTCTACCAGGCGCGCGCCTACGGCCTCCGCGAGGTGGTCCTGCCCCCGGATTGCAGTGTTCTCCACATGGAGCACGGAACCGGCTCGGGGTGGACGCCCGAGGGCGCGGCATCGCTGTTCCGGCGGTTGCAGGCAGGAGCGGTGCCCGTCGTCAGCAACGACGTGCTCGGTCGGGAGGCCCGGAAGCTCGGGCTGGGGGTGGGGCGCCGACCTCGGCCGCACAGGTACGCCCCTTCCGACTGGGGATACGCCTCCATGGCGTTCGCCGAGCGCAGATTCCCCGATACGACCCGGGGCCGGCCGCTGAAGAAGGGCAGCCGGCCCCGGCGGCAGAGCGCGGGGAGGCCGCCCGTATCCAGGCGCCGCTCCGCCTCCGATCGCTCACGCGCGTGATCTGATGGCCGGCCTCTCGACCAGGGCGCATGCGCTGAACCGTGCGCTCCGAGGTGCCCTGTCCGAGGTCGAGGCGCGATGACCGACAGTTCGGGGACAGCGTGGGTGGAAGAAGGCTAGCGCTGTTCCGGGGCGCTCGGGTCGAGCTCCGCTTGGTATGCGCATGGCACGGCGGTGACTTCAGCTGGTTCGGTCTCGAGATCCGCCTCGCCTGAGCCGTCCTTCTTTCCGGGCGGGGGTGGCGGGGAGGTCGTCGCCCGTCTGCTCTGGGCCACCGCCAGGCGGTAGATGCCGGCGCAGAGGACGAGTTGGGCGAGCAGGTTGGCGAGGGCTGCGCCATCCAGCCCCACCGTCGGAATCAACACCAGGTTGCAGACGAGATTGAGGCCGAGGACGAAGGTCGTCGTGACGACGGTCCCGGCGCGGTTGAAGGGCACGACGATCGGCAGCACCGTGGCCGCCGCGAACGACGGGGGCGCGCTGAGAAGCAGCAGGATGGCACACGTGCCCGCCGCGGCGAACGGCTCTCCGTAGAGGAGTACCAGCAGGCGCGGCGCGAGAAACAGACCTGCCACCGCGGTGACCACGCCCAGCCCACCGGCGATGGCGGCGAGCTTGCGGAGCGTGGCCAGACGCTCCCGCCCTCCCTGGGTCATGGTGAGGCTGAGGACCAGCGAGCCGGCGGCGATCGCCGGTATGGTCAGCGCGTCCAGGAAACGGTACGCCGCCGAGTAGAGCCCGGCCGCGTCGTCGCCTCTGAAGAGCGCGACCAGGTAGGTGTCGAGGCGGTTGTAGACGGTGAGGACGATGACCACCATCGCCAGCGGCAAGGTGGCCCTCAGCCGGAGATCGACCGGCGGGATGCCGGCATCCCTGACGACGTACTTCCGGCCGACGGCGACCAGCACCACGACTGCCGACGCAGCGTCCCCGGCTGCGTACGCCCCCACCGCCGCGGTGATGCCGAAACCCTTCACCAGCAGGACGGTGCCCAAGGCCAGGACGAGGATTCGGGAGAGCACCTCGTTGAGGGCGTCCGCTCTCACCCGGCCGAGCGACCGGTAGGCGGTGAGCAGGGTGGCGTACACGGGAGTGCACAGAATCGACACGGCCGCCAGGGCGGGAACCTGCCACCGGGTGTCGTGGGTGGCCACGACGTAGAGGACCCCGTTGACCACTGCGCCCACCGCAGCCGCCGGCATCCGGCGCCTCAGGCTGCCGACGAAGCTGCGCCTTTCGAGGTGGCGATGCTGCGCGGTGTGGATGCCGAGGGCGGTCTGGAAACCCAGCTCCGAGACGCTGATGATGACCGTCGTCGTGGCCAGGATGACGCTGAGATCGCCGAAGTCGCTCAGGTTGAGAAGCCGGGCGGCGAGCAGCAGCCAGACCGCGGAGAAGGCCGCCGCGGCCAGGCGGCCGCTCGCTAGCGCGGCTGCCCGGGGTACCAGCTGGCGCACCGTCCGGACGCGCCCGCCGAGCGGCTTGGCCACGTCGGTGGTGCTCGGGCCCATCAGACGCTCAGCGACGGGCCTCGATCGCGATGAACCACCCCACTGCGTCGGGAAGGAGCGAGCCCAGCCGCCGGGGCAGACGCGACCGGTCCCACTCGGTGACGATCCGGCGGGTGGAGCAGGAGGCGAATCCAGCAAAGAGATCGCGCACCTCGCTCTCCGTGTACGCCTTGGTGCCGCGGCTCTCCATGTGCGCTCCCACCAGCCTGCCCAGCGGAGTGAGCGGATGTCCCTCCATGAGCCCGTGGCGAACCCAGAGCTTGAGCGCAACCATCGACCGCCGGGCGTAGAGCATCCCCAGGAAGGTGCCTCCCGGTCGGAGGACGCGCCGCACCTCCGAGATCACCATCTCCGGATGGGGCGCGTGGTGGATCACGCCCCACGACCATACGAGGTCGAAGGAGGCGTCGGCGAAGGGCAGACGCTCCGCGTTGGCGCGCCGGAGGTCGGAGTGGAGGCCGTGCGCGGCGAGGTGGGCTCGGGTGATCTGGATGGCGGCGTCGGTGAGGTCCACGCCGCTGAGCTCGGCGCCGGCGCGGGCGAACTGGAGGTGATCGGCGCCCGCACCGACCCCGATCTCCAGGACCTTCGTGCCGGACCATCGGGTGAATTGCGCGACCGAATGGACGAAGGGCTCGGCCCGGTAGCGTTCGCGCTCCACGGCTGCGAACCAGGCGCGTGACAGGGGTGGATGGTCGCCGACCACCTCGGCCCCGGTCCCGCACGGCCGTGCTTCCCAGTAGGATCTCACCTCCACGCTGAGCGGGCCTTCCGCGGATGGGACACGGGGGGCGGCCGCGGTGCTGTCGCCCACGCCGCTACGCCGCCGTTGTGAGGCTGAGGTCCCGGTGACCGGCCACCAGCTCGTCATAGATCCAGCGGTAGGTCTTCTCGAGCCCGTCTTCAAGGCTGATTCGCGGCTCCCACCCCAGCAGGCGGCGGATGCGCGTGTTGTCGCTGTTGCGCCCGCGCACGCCCTTGGGGGCACTCAGGTTGTACACGCGCTTCAGCTTGATGCCCGCGATCGCCTCCACCAGGTCGACGAGCTCGTTGATGGTGACCAGCCGGTCGCTTCCGAGGTTGATGGGATCCTCGATCTCGCTGTTGGCTATCCTCAGCGTTCCCTGGGTGCAGTCGTCGATGTACATGAAGCTTCGGGTCTGCTCGCCGTCGCCCCAGATCTCGATGACCTTGGTGCCTCCCAGCGCCGCCTGGGCGATCTTGCGGCAGATGGCTGCGGGTGCCTTCTCGCGTCCGCCGTCCCACGTGCCGTACGGGCCATAGACGTTGTGATAGCGGGCAACCCGGGTCTGCAGACCGAACTCATCCAGGAAGTGGCGTGCCATGCGCTCGGTGAACAGCTTCTCCCAGCCGTAGCCATCCTCGGCGAGAGCCGGGTAGGCGTCCTCCTCCTTGAGGGGTGGGGCATCGGTCGTGGTCTGCCTCTGCGCATTGTAGACACACGCTGAGGAGGAGTAGAAGAAGCGCCTGACACCGAGGTCGCGTGCGGCCAGGAGCAGATGGGTGCTGATCAGGACGGTCAGCATGCAGTCCGCCTTGTGGTATTCGATGAAGCCCATCCCACCCATGTCGGCCGCGAAGTTGAAGACGTGATCGACCCCTTCCACGGTGCGATAGCAGGCGTCTCTCTCGCGGAGGTCGGCCCGGACGTACTCGACCGCACTGGGGCGCTGATGCCACTGGCCGATCGGTTTGTTGTCGACTGCGCGGATGTGCTGAAAGCCAAGGCTCTGGAGATAGACCATGAGGGCGCCGCCGATGAAGCCACCGGCACCGGCGACGAGGATGCGGTCGGTGGGTGATATCGGAGAGGAGGGGGTGGAAACCTGGTCTGTCATGCGGGTACTCCGGCGCTGCTGGGATGCGCTGTCCGCTCGCCAGTCGTGGCGTTGTAGGTGCCGGGATAGATCAACCGCGACGACGCGGGAGATGTGGATGTGCAGATGCGCCAGCAGTCCACGACGACGCGGGCTCCGGGGGTCTGCGCAACATCTGCAAACGCGGGCCACGGTGTGGTGATGGCGACCACGTCGGCCGGCGGGACCGCCTCGCCGAGCTGATCCGCGTAGGTCACCGTGCTGCCGAGCTCGGTCCGAGCCGCCTCCATCCCCGCCGGATCGTGGACGGTCACCAAGACGCCGCGCTCGACGAGTTCGCGGGCGAGGGCGATGCCGGCCGCCTCCTCGACGACCGGGGTGTCGGGTTTGTAGGTGAGACCGAGGATCGTCACCCGACCCCCGCGGGGCAGATGGGCGAGCACCAGCTCCGCGAGCCGCCGGGCCTGGCGCCGGTTCACTCGGTCGGTGGCCTCCGGGATGTCTGCACTGACACCGAGCGAGCGGGCGAGCGCCGACAGCGCCCGGTTGTCCCGTGGGAAACAGGGTCCGCCGTAGGCCGTGGCCGGTCTGAGGTACTTGCCCCCGATCCGAGTATCCAGACCGATCGCGCTCGCGACCGCGGCGGCGTCGGCACCGGAAAGCCGCTCGCAGATCTCCCCCAGCTGATTGGCGAAGGAGAGCTTGGTGGTGATGTAGGTGTTGACCGAGATCTTGGCCAGTTCGGCATCGATCGGCGAGAGCCTCACGATCGGCGGATGATCGGGAGTGTAGCTGTGGGCGACGCGGGCCAGCTGCTCCGCCGCCGAGGAGGTCCGGCTGCCGATGAGGATCAGATCGGGATGCGTCATGTTGTGGATCACGCTTCCCAGGGCGATGAACTCGGGGCTGTAGCAGAGGCCCAGGTGGTCGCCGAGGTGACGGCCGGCATGCGTCTCGAGGGCGGCCTGGATCGGTCCGTCCGTCGATCCCGGCATGACGGTGCTGGTGATCACCACGACGTGATCGCGGGTGCTCCCAGCGAGAGTGTCCCCGATCCCGCTGACGACGGGAAGGATGTGGCGGAGACTGAAGCCCCCCTCCGGTTCGGAGGGAGTCGGAACGATGACGAAGGTCATCTCGCTCGACCGGACTGCCGCGCCGAGGTCGCCGGTGGCGGTCAGATGGCTGCCGACGGCGTCGATGAGGTCTTGGAGGCCGGTTTCAGAGACCGGTGCGCGACCGTGGGCCATCGCGTTCACAACGGTCGCGGTGGTGTCGACACCCACGACCTGGTGACCGGCGCTGGCCAGCACCGCCGCCAGGGGAGCCCCCAGCTTGCCCAGGCCCACAACACAGAGCTTCATGCGCCGAGAACCTCAATCCATGCGCCGCCTACGGGCACCGGCCCCGACGCTGGGGATCGTAGGAGGCGGTGGGGCCCAGATGGCGCCCTGTCACGGTGCCGTGACCGGGCCGCTTCTAGGTCAAGACGGCGGTCCGGCGGACCCTTCCGGCCCCACCTCAGAGATGGCAAGGCGGCTCATGCCCCCCCGGGGTGAGAGGCGTCTCGGGGGTGGGCTGAGGATCCCGCTCAGGAACCCCGCCGCCCACGGAAGATGCATCGAGGGCAGCACGAGGAGCAGGCCGCCGGCGGCGCCGGGATCGCGAGGGGCCTCGGCCGCCGCGCGCGTCGAGACGACGGCGACGTAGGCGAGACCGATCGGCCGTCGCCACGGGGAGAGCAGTCCCAGGAGAAGCAGCGGAGCCGCCAGCTGGCGTGCGGAGAGCGAGGCCGGGTGCAGACGGACGGTGCCTGCGCGGGCGCGGCCATAGCGAAAGAACTGGCGCGCAACGCCCGCGACCGACTGGCGGGGAACGTAGACCGCACGAATGGAAGGGTCGAACCAGATTCCTCCCGCCGCTCCCATCCGATGGGCGAACTCGGCGTCCTCGTTGTAGATGAACGCAGGGTCGTAGCCGCGTTTGCGACGGGCCAGCTCGGTCCGGTAGCAGCCAAGGTAGACGGTGTCGACCCACCCCGCCGAACCTCCCACATGAAAGCGCGCCGGACCGGCACCGAGCCGGGAGGACATTGCCACTGCGACAGCGCGCTGCACCCAACCGCCGACCTTGGCGGGGATCATCATGCCGCCGACCATGGCCGCGCCCGTGGCCGTGAGTGCCCTCACGCAGCGTGCGACATAATCGGGCTCGAGCAGGCTGTGTCCGTCCACCCGCACCACCACGTCCCCGGTGGCCTCGCCCAGGGCCACGTTGAGCCCGGCCGCCTGCGAACGTCCCGGATTGTCGAGGATCCTCACCTTGACGTGGCGCGCGGCGATTGCCACGGTACGATCCGTGGAGCCCCCGTCCGCGACCAGGATCTCCTCGATCCGCGGATACGTCTGGGCCTCGATGGCGAGAAGACAGGTGTCGATACTCGCCGCCTCATTGAGGACGGGAACGATGATGGAGACCGTCGGCCCGCTGGTCACGCCCCAGAGCCTCCTCAACTGCGTGCCGCCTGTCATCGACCGCTGGCGTCGGGAGGGATTCTCGACCTCACCGACGGTGGATCAGGGCGCGTGACCGTCCCAGAGCGGTCACGGTTCCGTCTCATCTCGTTGTCAATCTCTGGGCCGTCCCGCGGCGGACGCGACACTGATCCCGCCTCACGGCTGTCGGGTCGTCAAACGGCGTTGGGGTGCGGGCCGCGGGGTGGGCGTCGCCTTCGGGTCGGTGGACCATATCGGAGATGCGAGCATCAATGGCACGGCGGCTCAGCATGACCCCTGACCCACCGAAGGCTCAGCGCGGTCCCGATGAGACGATGCCGATGCTGCGCTCGGTGCGGCTGGTCGCGGCCATGTCCCTCGCGCTGCTCGCCGCCTACGCGATCCTCTGGGCAACGGTCTCCTCGGCCGAGATCGGCCGCAGCGACTTCACCTCCCTCTATGTGGGGGGGCTTCTGCTGCGCCAGGGGCACGCCGCGGAGCTCTACGACGTGGCTGCCCAGACGCAGCTCCACTCGGAGGTGATCGCTCCCCAGACGGAGGGCAACCTGCCCTTCATCGACGCCCCCATCGCTGCCGTCGTCGCCGTGCCCGTGACCCTCCTCGGCCTCGACCTCGCCTACCGGATCTGGTCGCTGCTGCAGCTGGCGATCCTCCTCCTGGCCGTGGTGATCACAGTGCGCAGCGCACCCTGGCCGGAGCGGACCACCACCGCCTGGAAGGCCGCCATGGGGGTGGTGGCCCTGGGCGGAGCCGGCACCTGCATCCTGCTGCTGCAGGCGCAGTGGGGCGGCGTCATGGCTCTCGGGCTCGCCCTCGCCTTCCGTGACTGGAGGCGTGGCCGCCACCTCCGCGGAGGGGCGCTGCTCGTCCTCTGCGCCGGCATCGCCAAGCCGCACCTGGCGCTCGGTCTCCTCGCCTTCATGCTGGGGTGGCGCAATCGCCGCGTGCTCATCGGCGCCCTCGGTGCCGGGGTCGCCGTCGCCGTCCTCAGCCTCATCGCCGCCGGCCCGGCCGGGATCGCGAAGTTCGTCAGCCTGGCGATAACCGCGAGTGACTACTGGCCGCTCAGCAACTTCACGAGCTTTGTGGGCATCCCCGGCTCGCTGCTCGGCAACGGCGCCACCGCCCAGATCATCGGGGCGATCGGGGACATCGCGGCGCTGGCGCTGGCGTTCGCCCTCGGGTGCAAGGTGAGGAGCGTGCCGGCCCGTCTGGATCTCGCCCTGGCCGGGGCCGCCGTGCTGTCGCTGCTGGCGTCGCCCCACGCCGGCACCCATGATCTGGTGATGCTGGCCCCGGCCATGGTCTGGTCCACCGCCTGGGGTCTCGGCCACGCGGCGGCGGGCCGGTCCGTGGAACAGTGGCGGGGGCCGCTGCTTCCGGTCGCCCTCTGGCTGCTGCTCAGCTGCGCCGCCTTCATCAGCTTGATCCCGCCGCTGCAGCTGGTTCCGTGGGTGCTCATCGTCGCCGCCGCGGTTGCCTGGGCGGTCATCGGGCATGATCCACAGCGGTCAGGTGCCCAGCTCCCGGGCGACCCCCCCGTCGCCACGTGGTCGCCACCGGTTGGCGCCGCGTCGGAGCGGAACGCGCTGGCGCCTCACCTGCCCTGGTCGATCGACCCGAGGAATGAGGTCATCGCCGCCGCCACCTCGGCGGGGCGCTGCACCGGGAGGTCGTGACCGCCGTCCACCCACGCAATCTGGGCCCGGGTGCCCAGCACCTCCTGGGCCCGCTGCAGGGCCCGGGCCTTCTCCTCGGCCGGCCAGGGGCCACCCCGCGCCGGGATGAACAGCACCGGGCACTCGACCCTCGCCATCAGCTCGAAGGCGTCCAGCTCCCAGAGCCGGCGGGCGATCTCCATGTGGTGATCGAGTCGGAGCCGCGGCTGCATCCCGCCGTCCGCCGTCTCCTCGAAGTTGCCGAGCAGGATGTCCGCCGCAGCCTCGGGATCACCGCCCTCCGCCAGTGATCCACCCCTGGCCCACTCCCGCACCGCGGCCTCGGTGATGCCGGAGAGGCGGGGCGGTCGTAGCCGCTCCTCGGCCTCGGCCCAGGTCGGGAAGTGCTCCCGCATGTTGGCGGCCCCGCCGTCGACGCAGACGCAGCCGAGCACTTGCTCGGGCAGGCTGGCGGCGAGCCAGAGCGCCACCGACGCCCCCCAGCTGTGGCCGGCCACGACCACCCGGTCCAGGCTGGTGGCCTCGAGCAGCCCGCGCAGATCCTCGACGGCCTCGGCGAACGAATACCCGGTCTCGGGCCGGTCCGACCGGCCGTGGCCGCGCAGGTCGGGGGCGAGCACGCGCCACCGGGGGCTGAGCCGGGCCGCCACCAGGTCCCACCAGCGTGCGTTGCTGGCCAGGCCGTGCAGGGCGAGGATCGGCGGGCTGCCGCCCGGGTGGTCCCGGACCGACAGTCGCAGGTGACCGGTGTCGACGTCGTACTCGCGCACTCTCGCCATTCTGGCATCCGGGCCCCGAACGACGATCCTGCCCCCAGCTCCCCCGGTGGGAGCCCGACCGAGACCGACTTCGGGATGCCCCACGCGCGGGTGTCTCTCGCCTCCGCGTCGGCCCCCGGCTCAGCTCGCCGCCGCCGGCGCGGCGCTCCACCGCGATGCCCGGCGGACGACGACGACCAGGACCACGACGGCGCACACCGTTAGAGCCGGAATGTATGCATCGAGACTGAGCAGGGTGGAGGGGAGGATGCCGACGAAGTAGGCGACCGACAGGATGGCCGCGGCGACGGCGCTCCCGCGGGGCAACCGGCGGCCGGCGAGGGCCAGCGCCGGCGCCAGGAGCAGGAAGTCGGTGACGAAGAAGTGCGGGGCCAGCAGCAGCGAGACCAGGACGGCCGCGGCGATGGCGAGCTCAGGATCGTCGCGCAGCCTTCGGCGCAACCCCAGGGTGGTGGCGGTCGCCACCGCGGCAGCGATCGCGAAGCTGACGAAGCCCGCCACGCTCCCCCCGAGGGATGCCACGATCCCGACCAGCCCCAGGGCGCCGACCTCCTGCGCGGTGCCCGCCGGGAGCAGGGCGCGAGGCCAGTCCATCCAGTGCGTGCCGAGGATGGCGAGGGCTGTCCCCGCCAGGATCGCGGCGCCGGCGCCCATCCCGAGCAGGACGCGCCAGCGCCGCAGCGCGACCAGCACGATGGGCACGAGCCAGACGGCCTGAATCTTGATGGCCAGCACGGAGAGGAGGCAGCCGGCCAGGACGGGGCGACGGTCCAGTGCCACCAGGGCGGCGACCAGGGCCAGGAAGAGGAAGGGGTCCCACTGTCCCTCGGCGACGGCCCACGCCGCCGGCAGCGAGAGGACGGCGAGGACGGAGGCCCAGGCGGGGCAGCGGAGGCGGGTCATGAGCAGCCACCCGCCGCTCCCGATCGCGAGCAGCGAGAGGACGAGAAAGCCCCCCAGCCCCAGGGTGCGCGGCAGCTCCGCCAGCGGCGCCATGATCAGCGCCACGATCGGCGGGTTGAGGAAGGCGACGAACGCCGGCCGCGGAACCCCCAGGTACGCGCTCTCCACCGCATGCAGCGGCCCCGAGCAGTACAGGCACTGGGATCCCTGGACGAGGAGCCGCGAGGCTCCGGCGAATGCGACGAAGTCAATCGAGCGGCCGGCACCGACCGTCAGGAGACCCCGGATCGCCTGGGTGATCGTGTTGGCGGCGAGGGCTGCGCCGATGACGAGCAGCGCCCGGCGGCTGATCGCCAGACGGGTCGCCATCGGGTGGGAGTTGGCGCCGGCATCTACCCCGACCATGCGCCCCGGTCTTACCATCCGGCGAGCCCCGGACCCGCCCTCGTGACGGAATCGGCATCGCCCGCGGGAGCGGGTTGCGGGCGGATCGCCGCCCCTCGGATACGCTATTGGCATGCCCACCCGAGCTCGCCTGCCCAACCTGGAGTGGACCGAGGATCCGCAGGCCAACCGGCTCGTCGCCGAGGATCCCCTGGCGCTGCTCATCGGCTTCTGCCTCGACCAGCAGATCCCCATCGAGCACGCCTTCCTCGGACCGCTGCGCATCCGCGAGCGGCTCGGCACGCTCGACGCGGTCCGCCTGGCGGCCATCGATCCGGACGCGTTCGCGGCCGCCTTCCGCACCCCGCCCGCGATCCACCGGTTCCCCCGGAGCATGGCCGAGCGCGTCCAGGGGCTCTGCCGCGTCGTGGCGAGCGACTACGGCGGTGACGCCGCCCGGCTGTGGCGTGAGGCCGGCACGGCGGCCGAGCTCCAGCGACGCCTGGCGGCACTCCCCGGCTTCGGGCCGATGAAGAGCCGGATCGTGACCGGCGTGCTCGCCCACCACTTCGGGATCCGGCCGCCGGGGTGGGAGGAGATCGCGCCCGACTGGCCCACCCTGGCCTCCGTCACCACCGCGGACGAGCGCCGCGCCTACCAGGCGGCCAAGCGGTCCCACAAGGCGGCCATGCGCGCCGAGCGCGCGGCCCGACGGTGAGCGCAACCAGCGGGGCCCCGGTCGAGGTCTTCGAAGACGGGGGCGTCCGCATCGTCAAGGTCGGGCCCATGGGTCCCTACGGGAACAACGCCTACATCGTGCGCGACACCTCCGCCCACGCCGGCCTGCTCGTCGACATGCCGCTGGAGGACGGGCCGCTGCTCGCCGCCATCGCGGCGGAGGGCGGGATCCAGAGCGTGGTCGCCACCCACTGGCACCTCGACCACTGGGCGACCTACGACGCGGTCCGCGCCGCCACCGGGGCCCCGGTGCTGGTGGGCGACGCGGAGGACAACATTCCCGAGGAGCGGATCGATGGCCGGCTGCATGACGGCCAGGAGCTCCGGGTCGGCGGCATCAGGATCGAGGTCCTCCACACCCCCGGCCACACCCCCGGCAGCATCTCGCTGCGGGTGGGCCGGGCGGTGATCACCGGTGACACTCTCTTCAACGGCGGCCCGGGCCGGACCTTCGCGCCCGGGGATCTCGAGACCCTCCTCGCGGCCATCGACGCCCGGCTCCTCCCGCTCGACCCCAGCACCGCCGTGCTGCCCGGTCATGGCGCCACCACCACCATCGCCGAGGCCAGGATGGGCCGCGAGCGCTACCGGCGGCGTCCCAAGCCGCCCCTCTTCCACGGCGACGTGGAATGGCGCGGCTGACGCCCGCTACCATCGGGGCCGCGCCCGCATCGTCTAGCGGCTAGGACATCACCCTTTCAAGGTGGTAACCGGGGTTCGACTCCCCGTGCGGGTACGCTGCGAGCGGCCCTGCGCTCATGCCATGAAGTGTCCGGTCGCCGCCACGGTGGCGACGAATCCCATCCAGCCCGCGGACGCGGCGAGCACGACCGGACGGACGCGGGGATGCCGCCGGGTGAGGTCGACCGCGACCAGGTAGAGCGGGACCACGGTCATCTCGTAGCGGGGAAGGCTGAGCCAGTAGATGACCGAGGTGCCCATCAGCCACGCCACCGTCGCGTAGACCGTGAACGAGGGCGCGATCCGGCGCCAGTGCCACGCCATCCAGAGCACCGCCGCCAGTCCGACGATCCCGAACAGCATCTCCATCCCGAAGACGAAGCTGTTGCCCCCCTGAGAGGCGGTCATCGCCGTGAAGGTGGTGCTGGCGCCCTGCCACGGCCAGGCGAAGACACGGTTGAAGGAGCCCGACTGCTCGATGTGCAGGTAGGCCAGCGGGTCACCGGTGGAGATCCAGGCGTAGGCGACGAAGAGCAGGGGGGAGAGCAGGCTGGAGCAGATGGCGAGCAGCCCGCGCCCGGGGCGCCCGCGGCGCCGGATCAGATGCTCGATGACGAGCGCCGGCACCAGGGCGAGGCCCGTGACGCGGACCAGCATGGCCGCGGCCGCGCCGACCGAGGCCGCGCCGTCACGTCCCCGCCGCATGTAGTAGAGGGAGGCCGTCGCCGCGGCCAGGAAAGCGCTCTCCGAGTACAGCGCGCTGAGGTAGAAGGCATAGGGGAAGAGGGCCAGCGCCCAGCAGGCAAAGCGCGCCGAGGCCTCGTCGCCGCGCTCCAGCAGCACCAGCTTGGCGAGGAACACCAGGGCGATCAGCTCGCAGACGGCGCTGACCACGATCCCGGCCACGATCGTGCTCGGAATCCCGTAGGAGGCCAGGTGGACGAGCAGAGGGTAGCCGGGGAAGTAGGCCCAGAGGTGTCCCGGCGCCCCTGAGGTCATGTTGAGCGGGCCGGACGGGTACCCGTTCTGGGCGATGCCGGCGAAGGCCGCACCGTCCCAGAGCGCGAAGGGGCTGATGAACGTCGAGGCCGGGGGCACCCCGACCCTCGGGCTGAACGCCCACACCGTCAGCATGGGCACGCCGATACCGATGAGCTTGCTGGCGGCGAACGGCCCGAGGACGATGGGGAGGACGCCGATGCGGCGGTTGAGGTCGGCCCACGGGCGGCGCCGGACCCTCGCCGCCGGCGCGCCGGGCCGGGGTTCTCCCGGTGACGTCCCCTCGGACGAGGGTGTCGGCGGCGCCATCGCCGGCGAGTGTACCCGGTTTGCGCGGGGGGCCCCGGTATACTCGAACGCGTCTCGGCAATCAGCAACTCCAGAGGTGCCATGCCCGCCGCCGACGACCTCGCCCCGCTCTCCCACCCGGTGCCGTCCCCTCCGCCGGCATGGGGGATGGGCGATGACGCTCGTCCCGGGAGCGGCTCGCCGCGCCGGGTCGGCGTCTCGATCCCCCATGTCGACGCCGTGCTGACGGTCCTGGCCCTGCTGATCTGGACCGCGGTCTTCGTGTTCTTCTTCGCCCCGCGCTGAGCCCCTCCATTGCCGCCCATCCGCACCCGGTTCGCCCCCTCGCCCACCGGCTTCCTCCACCTCGGCAACGTGCGCACCGCGCTCTTCGCCTGGCTGGCGGCGCGGTCGTCGGGCGGCAGCTTCGTGCTCCGCATCGAGGACACCGACCAGGGCCGCTACGTTCCCGAGAGCGAGGCCGCCATCCTGGAGACGCTCAGCTGGCTGGCGCTGACCTGGGATGAGGGGCCGGACATCGGAGGCCCGCACGGCCCCTACATCCAATCGCTGCGCCTCGACCTCTACGCCGAGCAGGCCCGCCGGCTGGTCGATGCGGGTGCCGCCTACTGGTGCACCTGCGCGCCCGAGCGGCTCACCGAGATGCGCCTGGAGCAGCAGCGCCTGCGCCAGGCGCCCCGCTACGACCGGCGCTGTCTCAGCCGCCAGGACGAGGTGGCCGCCGAGCGCGCCGCCGGGATGCCGGCGGTGCTCCGGCTGCGCATGCCCGCGGGGACGACGGTGTGGGAGGACGCGATCCACGGCGCGATCAGGTACGACAACGCCGATATCGACGACCAGGTGCTGCTCAAGTCGGACGGCTTCCCCACCTACCACCTGGCGGTGGTGGTCGACGACCACCTGATGCAGATCACCCACGTGATCCGCTCCGACGAGTGGATCCCGTCCACCCCCAAGCATCTCGCCGTCTACGCCGCGCTGGGCTGGGAGCCGCCCCGCTTCTGCCATGTCCCCCAGGTGCTCGACGAGTCGCGCCAGAAGCTCTCCAAGCGGCGCGGCGCGCGCACCGTCCTGGAGTACGCGGAGCTGGGATATCTGCCCGACGCGGTGGTCAACGCCATGGCCCTGCTGGGGTGGTCCAGCGGCACCGAGCAGGAGGTCTTCAGCCGCGAGGAGCTGATCGCCGCCTTCTCCCTGGAGCGGGTCCAGTCCTCACCGGCGGTCTTCGACGCACGCCGCCTGGACTCCCTCAACGGCCTGCACATCCGGCGGCTGGAGCCCGAGGCGCTGGTCGCGGCCCTCGAGTTCCACCTCCCCGGGACCAGCCTGGAGGTGCGGCGTGCCCTCGTGCCGCTGCTCCAGGAGCGGATGGTCACGCTGCGCGACGCCGAGCCGCTCGCCGGCCCGCTGATCGGGCCCGCGCCCTGGGATCCGGACGTCGTCTTTCCGCCCCGCAAGGTGGATGCGGAGACGGCTGCGGCGCTCCTTGATGGCGCCGTCGCCGCGGTGGAGGCTGGCGGTCTCGATGACCTCGAGGCCCTGCGGCTGCAGCTGACCAGGCTGCTGGAGGCCCGCGGGGTCAAGGCGCGGGACGGGTTCCGCGTCCTCTACGTCGCCATTCTCGGCAGCCCCGCCGGGGTCCCGGTCTTCGACGCCATGGCCTTCATCGGCGCCGCCAAGAGCGTTGCCCGTCTCCGGTCCGCGAGGGAGGAGCTGGGCCGCCGCGCCGTTTCGCCGGGCTGACCTGCGGCGGGGCGGGGCTCAGCCGCTCCGGGTAGGCCCGCTGCGCTCGACCGTGATCCGCAGCAGGACCCGGTGCTCGCGCTCCATGGCGTGGCGGTAGTCGGTCCAGTCGGGGTGCTCGCCGCCCGTCCGCCGGTAGTAGTCGACGAGCGGCTCCATCGCCTCGGGAAGGCTGAGGATCTCGACCTCACCCTCCACGGTGTGCCACTCACCGAAGAAGCGGTCGCCGATCGCGCAGTAGGAGGCTCGGGGATAGCGGCGCAGGTTGAGCGTCTTGATCGCCCCCTGCCTGGTGCTGATGACCACCTGGTTCTCGGCGTCCACGGCGGCGACCACCGGGGACATCTGCACGCCTCCGTCGCGGCGGCGAGTGGCGAGGACGCCGTGGTGGTTGCGTCGGATGAAGTCGAGCACCTCCTCGTCGGTCATGACTGACCACTGTACGGCTCAGGACCGGCTGCGCGGCGGGTCGAGGGCCCGAGCTCAGCCGAGGGCGGTTTGGACCTGGGCCGAGAAGTGGCAGGCGGCGAGATGCCCAGCGCTCTTCTCCTCGAGCCGGGGCTCCTGCTCGCTGCAGATGCCGGGGACCTGCGCGATCGGGCATCGGGTGTGGAAGCGACAGCCCGAGGGGGGATGGAGGGGTGAGGGGATCTCCCCGGAGAGCTCCACGAGCCGGCGCTGCGATTCCACCCGCGGGTCGGGCACCGGGACGGCGGAGAGCAGTGCCTTGGTGTAGGGGTGGAACTGGGTTGAGTAGAGGTCGTCGCTGGGCGCGATCTCCACGATCTTGCCCAGGTACATCACCAGGACCCGCTGACTGATGTGGCGCACCACCGAGAGGTCATGGGCGATGAAGAGGTAGGTCAGGTGAAACTCGGCCTGCAGGTCCTCGAGCAGGTTGATGATCTGGGCCTGGATCGAGACGTCCAGGGCGGAGACGGGTTCGTCGCAGATGACCAGCTTGGGGTTGAGAGCCAGGGCCCGGGCGATGCCGATGCGCTGCCTCTGGCCGCCGCTGAACTCGTGCGGGTAGCGGTTGTTGAAGTAGGGGTTCAGGCCCACGACCCGGAGCAGCTCCTGAACCCGGGCATCCTTCTCCTTGCCGCGCATGACCTTGAAGTTGGTCAGCGGCTCGGCGATGATGTCGCCGATCGTCATCCGCGGGTCGAGCGAGGCAAAGGGATCCTGGAAGATCATCTGGAGGTGCTTGCGCTGCTGGCGCAGGCTCTCCCCGCGCAGCCCGGTGAGATCGACGTCGTCGAAGATCACCCGGCCCGAGGTCGCCGGGATGAGCTGGGTGAGCACCCGGGCCAGCGTCGACTTGCCGCATCCGGACTCACCGACCAGCCCCACGGTCTCCCCGGCCTGGATGTCGAAGCTGACTCCGTCGACAGCGCGACAGACCCCACCGACCCCCACGGTGAAGTGCTTCACCACGTCGACAACGCGCAGCAGCGGGTTCCTGGGCGGCTCCGGACGGGCGCCGGGGGACGGCTCGGTCGAAAGCGTGCTAGTCGTGCTCATTGGCCTGCGGCTCGACGGTCTGGCTGCCGCCGGTGTCAGCGAGGGGGGCGTCGGCCATCGGCGGGCGCACCCCGCTGGCGGCGCCGGGCCGGGTGTCGACCAGCGAGCCCGCCCCCATCTCCGCGTAGGCCCGCTTCATGGTCACCCAGCATGCGGCAGTGTGGCCGTCGCCCACCGGCTCCAGCTCGGGATCCTCACTGAAGCACCGTTCGAGGCGGAAGGGGCAGCGCGGATTGAACTTGCAGCCCATGGGCGGTGAGATCAGGTCGGGCGGCAGCCCCTCGATGGAGCGGAGCCGCTCGTGCCGGTCGGCGTCGACCCGGGGCAGGGATCGGAGCAGCGCCCAGGTGTACGGGTGCTGTGGCGAGTCGAAGATCTGCTCGGTGGATCCCTCCTCCACGATCTCGCCCGCGTACATGACGATGACCCGCTTGCAGAGCCCGGCGACCACCCCCAGGTTGTGGGTGATGAGGATGATCGAGGTGCCCAGGTCACGGTTGAGGTCGCGGAGGAGCTGGAGGATCTGAGCCTGCACGGTCACGTCCAGGGCGGTGGTCGGCTCGTCGGCGATCAGGATCTCGGGGCGGTTGGAGAGGCCCATGGCGATCATGACCCGCTGCCGCATCCCGCCCGAGAACTGGTGAGGGTAGTTGCGCATGCGCCGGGAGGCGTCGGGTACGTGAACCCGTTGCAACAGGTCCAGGCTGCGGGGGCTCACCTCGCCGGCCGCGACCTTGTCATGCGCGCGCATCGCCTCCTCGACCTGAAAGCCGACCCGGAGCACCGGGTTGAGCGAGCTGAGCGGGTCCTGGAAGATCATGGCGATGTCGCGGCCCCGGATCTGGCGCAGCTCCTCCCGGCCGATGCTGAGCAGGTCCCGACCCTTGAAGAGGATCTCGCCGGCGACCACCCGTCCCGGCCGCGGCAGGAGGCCGAGGATGGAGAGGGCGGTGACGCTCTTGCCGCACCCCGACTCCCCGACGATGCCGAGGGTCTCCCCGGCGGCCAGGTCGAAGCTGACATCCCGGACCGCCTTCACCTCACCGTCGTGGGTGAAGAACGACGTGGACAGCCCCCTCACCTCGAGCACCGGGTCGCCCATGGATCCTGCCATCAGCGTCGCTGCCTCGGGTCGAAGGCGTCGCGCAGGCCATCGCCGAAGAAGTTGAACGCCAGCAGGGTGACCGAGAGGGCGATGGCGGGCCAGAGCAGGATGTAGGGGTCGAACCCGGCGATCATCGGGGAGAAGCCCTCGCTGGCCATCCCTCCCCAGTCCGCCTGGGGGGCGGGGACCCCGAAACCGAGGAAGCTGAAGAACGCCGAGGTGAGGATGGCGGCGGGGACGACATAGGTGGTCTGCACGATGATCGGTCCCAGGGCGTTGGGGAAGATGTGCCCGAAGAGGATCTTGCCGGTGCGGGCGCCGCCGGCGCGGGCGGCCTCGATGAACTCGCGCTCCCGGATGCTCAGGGTCTGGCCCCGGACCAGGCGGGCCATGTCCATCCAGCTGGTGGCGGCGATGGCGATGATGATGTTGATGAGCCCCGGGCCCAGCAGCACGTAGAGGACGATGGCGATCATCAGCGGAGGGACACCGTAGAAGACATTGATGATCAGCGCGAAGATGGCGTCGACCACGCCCCGCAGATAGCCGATGAGGAGGCCGATGCCGACCCCCAGCACCATGACGATGGCAGCCGTGATCAGGCCCACCGCCAGCGAGACCTGCGAGCCGACCATCAGCCGGCTGAGCAGGTCGCGACCCAGGTCGTCGCAACCCAGCGGATGGCCGGGCGTGCCGGGGAAGGCGTAGGTGGGGCAGGAGTTCACCAGGTTGGGGTTGTACGGGGTCCAGAAGATCGACACCAGGCAGGTGCAGGCGAGCAGGCCCAGGTAGACGGCGGAGGCCAGGGCCAGCCGGTTGCGGCGCAGCCGGCGCAGCCCGTCCCGCCAGAGGCCGACCTGCTCGCGGGCGAGCGTCCCGCCTGCGTACTCGAGCGTTTCCGGAGTTAGGGTGATTGCCATCAGTACCTGATCCTCGGGTCGACGAGCGTGTAGATGAGGTCGACGGCCAGGTTGGAGAGGCCGATGAGCAGGGCGAATATGGTGAATACGCCGACGGTCACGTTGTAGTCGTGCTCGGTGATGCTTTCCACGAACTCCTTGCCCAGGCCGGGGATGCCAAAGATGTTCTCGACGACGAGAACGCCGACGAGGATGCCGACCACGGTCGTTCCCAGGATGCTGATCACCGGGACCAGGGCGTTGCGCAGGGCGTGCCGGATGGTCACCACCCGCTCGCGCAGGCCCTTGGCCCGCGCGGTCCGGATGTAGTCCTGCTGGATGACCTCGAGCATGCTGGCCCGGGTGATGCGGGTGATCTGGCCCGAGGTGTAGAAACCGATCGCCAGCGCTGGCAGCCAGAGCTCACCGATGGTGCCGTAGGTGCCGGTCCACACCGGCGAATAGGCGAAGGCACCTCCGGTGATGGTGCCCAGGAAGTCGGCGAAGATCATGATGCCCAGCCCGGCGATGACGAAGCTCGGCACCGTGTAACCGACCACGGCGATGCTGGTGAGCAGGTAGTCGACCCAGGTGTTCTGCCGGATGGCGGCGAGAACGCCAAAGGTCACCCCCATGCCGATGGTGACGATCAGCGCCGCCCCGCCGACCTCGCAGCTGACGCTCAGCTCGCGGAGCACCAGCGGGGTGACCTGCTCGCCCCGGATGTAGAGGGAGACCCCGAGGTTGCCATGGATGGCCCCCGTGAGGAAGTGCCAGTACTGGACCATCACCGGCTGGTCCAGCCCGTACTCGTGGAGGAGGATCTGCAGCGATCGGCCGTGGACCCGCTGGCTTATGAAGGCATTGCCGGGAAGGGAGTGCACCACTACAAAGACGCCGAAGGAGACGACCAGCAGGGTGAGCGCGATGATCGCCAGCCGCTGCACGATGTAGACGAGCATTCCCCTGGTCACCTTGGGTACGGCCTCCCCGCCGATGAACGAGGACGCCCGGCTCGCGCGCCGGGCGTCCCTAGCTCAGCTTCTGCCAGACCCCCTCAGTGGGAGAGGATCGAGATCTGGTCCCAGTAGTAGTCGAACCCGGTGTTCGAACCGGCACCCTTGACCCAGGGCTGGATCAGGAAGTTGCCCACCGAGTAGTAGAGGGGGATGTAGACCACGTCCTGCTGCAGGATCGTGGCCAGCTGGTTGTAGAGCGGGAGCGCTTGGGTGATCGGCAACGCGTCTGCCTGGTTGAGCACGCTGTCGTAGGTCGGGTCGTCGAAGCCGCTGGTGTTCGCCCCCGCGGCGGTGGCGAAGGAGCCCCAGAGGTTCGCGTACCAGTCCTGGGGGTTGTTGTAATCGAACTGCCAGCCGTCACGCGACATCACGTACTGTCCGCCCAGGCGGTTGGAGATGAACTGGGAGGCATCCCCGACCGGGTTGAGGTTGACATGGATGCCGAGGTTGGTCTGCCACTCGTTCTGGAGGTACGCAGCCACCGGGTCATTCAGCCCGCCGGTGTTGTACGAGTAGGTGAGGTTGGCGGTCAGGGTCCCGGTCGGGTCGTACTCCTTGAGCAGCTGCTTGGCCTGAGTCGGGTCGTACTGGGCAAGCGGATCCTGGCCATCGCCCAGGTTGCCGATCAACCCCTTGGTGATCAGGCCCCCAGTCGCCGCGGTGCAGAGCAGGTCGTGGCACACGGTGCTCGCCAGCCCCTGCTTGTCGACGGCCAGGTCGAAGGCCTTGCGCAGCCCCACGGCCGCCGCCGACTCCCCGACGAATGGACCCCCCGTGCTGGGGTAGCCGATGTTGAAGCTCAGCCACGTGGTCCGGCCCTTGGGCTGGGTCAGCAGGTCCTTGGAGTACGACGAGCTCTTGATGCTCTCGATGGTCGGGTAGTCCAGGTTGCCGCTGTCGCCCCCGTACCCGATGATGCCGTAGCTGCCCTGCTTCCACGCCGCCACGGTGGTGGCCAGGGCGGAGGGGTCCTTGATGTCGATGTCGACCTCGGTCAACGTCGGCTTGGGCGAGCCCCACCAGTTCTTGACCGCCTTGAAGACCATCGACTGCTTGGGCGTGAAGGAGGCGAGGTAGAAGGCGCCCGTGCCCACCATGCCGTCGGTCGCGCTGCTGGGCTTGGTCCACCAGTTGACCGGGTCGTTGTGGATGGCGTTCTCGTCGACGATGGCTCCGGTTGTCCCCTCCAGGGTCCAGGCCGCGAGGCACCAGCCGCAGGCGTTGGCGAGCACGATCTGGACGGTTTCGCCGGTGAGGCCGTCGGGAGCCGTGAGACCGCTCATCTCTAGGCTCGAGTTGCAGGTGGCACCAGCCGTGCCCTTGCCCCGGAAGCAGCCCCAGAGCCCGTTCTCGATGCTCTGCTGGAAGTTGAGCGGGCTGCCGGTGGAGCTCGCCGGAGGTGACCCGGCGGCCGACTGCACGTCGGCGTAGCCGGCGATCGCCGAGAGGTTGGATGAATACGGGCCCTGCAGAGCGACCGCGCGGTCCCAGGAGTAGAGCACGTCCTCAGCGGTGACCTTGTCCCCGTTGTCGAAGGTGGCGTTGGGGTTGAGGTGCACCGTGTAGGTGAGGCCATCGGCGGAGATCCCACCGTTGGACGCGGTCGGAACCGTCGTCGCGATGTCGGGCACGATGTTGAGGCTGTCGTCGAAGCGCCAGAGGTTGTCGAACACGTTCTGCATGAACTCGGTGTCGACCTCGGCGTCGGCCTCACCGGGGTCCCACGTCCCCGGGTTCTGGAAGACCGGGTATTTGAGCACCTGGCTGCTGGCCAGGCTCGTGGAGGACGACGCCGCGCCGCTGCTGCCTCCGCAGCCCGCGGCGACGAGAGCCAGCAGGCTGATCGCCAGCATCGCCTGGGAGGGCCTGTGCCGGCCGCCCGCTCCTCCTCCAAGGTGTGGTTTCCCCAACGTCATCGCACCCTCCTTGCCGTCGTCAAGAGTCCGAACTCACGACAGCGGTGATCGTGCCCCCCGAGGCGTCGTCCACCGAGCCCAAGTCTTAAGCGGTGAAATGTACCCGTCTCAACCGTCGGAGCGAATCACCCGCTAGGGTGATAAGGGAGCGGCAGAAGCCCAGGTCGGTGGATGAGATCGCTCTGAAAGCAGCAAACCAGTCAGACTGCGGCCCAACCACCGGTGCGAGGAGACGTGAGCCCGTGGCCAGGGCCGGAGACCATCCCACGCCCGCTCAGCTGGCGATGTCGCCCGAGGCCCGTCCCCTGCTCAGCAGCCAGTAGGCGGTGGCGCTCACGATGAAGCCGGCCGCGAAGCTGAGGTCCCCTGTCTGAGGGTAGTGGGCCGCCACGAAACCCACGTAGAGCGACTGGTTCATGAAGGGCAGGCACGCCGCCACCCCGAGGACGAAGGCGACGACTCCCGCCCAGTTGCTGTGGCGCCTGTCGAAGACCAGCCCGGTCTCCAGCCGCCGGCCGCGCATCGTCCAGTCGGCGACGACCACCCCCAGGAAGGCCACGATCCAGTAGGTGCTGAAGAAGAGGAAGTTCTGATATGAGCCCCCGGTGCCGCCGGGCCCCACCTGCCCGGTCCTGATCACCAGATAGCCGACCAGGAAGCCGACCACGCCGAAGCCCGCGGCGGCGATGGCCCGGCGCAGCCGTGCCGGGATCCTGATCCCCATGCTGAGGAACGACATCGCGCTGCTGTAGAGGTTGATGGCGTTGGCGGAGACGGCGCCGACGCAGATGGCGAGGGGAGCGATCACCGTCAGGGCCTCGGGAAGCGGCCTCACGAACTGGGTGGTGGGGATGGCGGTGATCCCCCACTGCGTTCCCGCCACCGTCGCCAGGGCAGCTCCCGCCACCTCCAGGATCCCGCAGCTGACCAGCAGCCCCAGGCCGGCGGCCAGCGCGATCCGGGGCCGGCTCGTGCCCCGCGCCAGGTACCGGCTGTAGTCGGAGGCGTAGGGGTTCCAGCTCGCGGCGTAGGCAAAGGCGAAGAAGACCGCGATCATGAACGCTCCCACCGGTCCACCCCCGGCGGCGGCCGCGGCGGCGTCGAAGCCGGTCCCGGGCCGGGCGTGCAGGAGGATGGCCACGCTGCAGGCGAGGAAGACCACGGCCAGGAAGGGGAAGACCCAGCGCTCGATGGCGTGGATGAAGTTGTGGCCGGCGAACGCCACCAGGATCTCCACCGCGACGACGATCCCCAGGGCCGGCACCAGTCCCGGCACCGGCAGCCCCACCGCGGCGCAGAAGGTGTGGAGGGCGAAGGCCCCGCTCACGCTGTTGACCGCGACCCAGCCGGCCCCCGCGGTGAGGACCTGGAGACCGGCGGGCAGCAGGTTGCCCCGGAAGCCGAAGCCGGCCCGGCTCTCCACCATCTGGGCCACCCCCAGGCGCGGTCCCATCAGCGAGAGCAGGCCCTGGAACCCGGACCCCAGCGCCGTGCCCAGGATCAAGGCGACCGCGGTCGGCCAGAAGCCGCCGCCGAAGAGGACGACGGGGAGGACGCCGACGTAGACGGTGGCGAACTCCAGGTTGGGGGACGCCCACATCCAGAAGAGGTGGAGCGGCCGGCCGTGGCGTTCGGACGCGGGGATGTACTCGACGCCGCCCGGTTCCACGGTCGCGATCCGCTCGCCATAGACGCCCTCCCGGACCGGGACCCCCACGAGCGTCCGGACGTCCGCGCCGGCGCCCTCCGCCAGCCCGCTCACCCGGTGCCCTTCGGGGCCCTCGCAGCCAGCGCCGTGTCGAGCACCGCGCGCAGCCCGGGCAGCTCACCGACGGCCCGGATCACGGCGACCCCGGCGGCGCCGGCGGCGATGCACGCGGCGGCGTTGGTCGAGTCCACGCCGCCGATCGCAACCACCGGCAGGCGCACCGCCCGGCACACGTCGCCCAGGCCATCGAGGCCGATGGCGGGACCGGTGTCGGTCTTGCTCGGCGTCTCCCACACCGCGCCGGCGCCGACGTAGAGCGCGCCCTCCCGCTCGGCCTCCCGGGCCTCCTCCACGCTCGCCGCGGAGCGGCCGAAGTCGATCCCCGCCTGGCGCGCCGCCGCCACCCCCTCATCCCCCTGGCCGAGGTGGACGGTGCAGCCCAGCGCTATGGCCGCCGCCACGTCGTCGTTCATGACAACCAGGGCCAGATCTCCAGCTGCGGCGATGACCTCACGGCCCACCCGCACCCGCTCCGCCGTGGTCACGTCCTTGAGCCGGAGCTGGACCACGGTGGCGCCGTTGCGGGCTGCCCAGCCGGCGCCGGCCGCGTCGGCGACGAGGGCGTGGAGGATCACCTCGGGACGACCGGGTCGGTGAGGGCGATCCGGGCCTCGGTGTCGAGGCTGTCCGCGTCCAGCCCGGTCACGCAGTCGTAGAGGTTGACGTGGAAGCTGCCCGGACCGTGGGCACCCACCGCGGCATGCTCGGCGGCGACGCCGAAGGCGGCCAGCGCCTCGACCGCGGCGCGGAGAGGGTCGTCCCGGTTGACCGCCGCGAAGCAGCCACAGAGCGCCGTCGCCATGCAGCCGGTGCCGGTGACCCGCCCGAGCAGGGCCACGCCGTTGCTCACGCTGGCGCTTCCGGCCGGCCCGGCGACGTGGTCGACGGGCCCGGTGACCGCCACCGTGCAGCCGAGGGCCAGCGCCGCCGCCTCCGCCAGCGCCGCGGGGTCCCCGGACGTGACCGAGTCGACGCCGCGTATCTCTGCCCTCTCGCCGATCAGGGCCGCAACCTCGGCGGCGTTGCCGCGGACGATGGCGATGGAGACCTCGGCGAGGATGCGCCGTGCCGCCTCGGTGCGCATCCGGGTGGCTCCGGCGCCCACCGGGTCGAGCACCACCGGGGCGCCGTGGCGGTTGGCGGCGCGGCCGGCCAGGAGCATGGCCTCCACCCACACCGGCGAGAGGGTGCCGATGTTGAGCACCAGCGCGCCGGCGACCGCCGCCATCTCCTCGACCTCCTCGAGGGCGTGCGCCATCACCGGGGAGGCGCCGATGGCCAGGGTGATGTTGGCGGTCTCGTTCATGACGACGTAGTTGGTGATCTGGTGCACCAGGGGGCGGGCGGCGCGGATCGCGGCCAGCGATGCGGCGGGGGAGAAGCGCGGGGTGAGGTGGGGCATGGGCTTCACTCCTGTGGGGTGCCGCTGGGCGCGGCCATGGCGTGGAGGACGTTCACGGGGCCCTCGCCCTGACCGATCTCGACGAGGCCGTGGGCCACGGCATCGGCCGCCACCCGGGCGGCGGTCCGCGCGGCGGTGAGCAGGTCGTCGCCGAGGGCGAGACGGGCGCAGAGCGTGGCGGAGTGGGTGCAGCCGGCCCCGTGGGTGGCCGGGACGTGGTGACGGGCGACCGCGATCTCGTGGTGCTCGCGGCCGTCGAAGAGGTGGTCGACCGCGGTGTCGCCGTGCCCTCCGGTGACCAGCACCGCGGGGGCGCCCATCTCGTGGAGGCGCTCGGCCAGCTCCCGCCGGCTTCCGCGGTGGCCGGTCAGCGCCTCCGCCTCGGGAAGGTTGGGGGTGATCACCGTGGCCCGGGGGAAGAGGCGCCGGACCAGCGTGGAGACGGCGTCCTCGAGGAGCAGCACCGCCCCCGATGAGGCCACCATCACCGGATCCACGACCACGGGGAAGCGCGTCGCCGAGAGCCAGTCGGCGACCGCCTCGATGATCGGCGCCGAGAAGAGCATCCCGGTCTTGGCGGCGTCCACCCCGATGTCCACCGCCACGGCGTCGAGCTGGGCGGTGATGAAGTCGGCGGGCAGCTCGTGGATCGCTCGCACCCCCACCGTGTTCTGGGCGGTGAGGGCGACGATCGCCGACATCCCGTGGCAGCCGGCGGCGGCGAACGCCTTGAGGTCGGCCTGGATCCCGGCGCCGCCCCCGGAATCGGAGGTGGCTATGGTGAGGCAGCGCGCCACCGTCATCTGCGGCCCTCCCTACGCTGGCATTACCCAGATCAGGTTCTCGGGTGTGATCTCAGCCAATCGGGCACCCCGGGACCTCGGGAGATTAGCACCCGGTTCCGATCCGGTGCAGGCGCGGCCCCGCGCCCCGGTCAGCCGGTTGGGCCGGGCGAGGCCGACCAGCCGGGGACCGGACCGATGATCGGCTGGTACTCCCACGCGGCGCCGCCGTCGCTGGTGGCCCACAGGCCCAGCTCCGAAGCGATCCACCCGTCCATCAGGTCCGCGAAGGTGACGTCCAAGACCCCCCCACCCTGCCAGACCGTCGTCAGGGCCGGGGGCAGCGGCGCCGCGGTCCAGGTGACCCCGCCGTTGCGTGTGACGAGGGGGTACTCGTTGTCGTTGATCATCCATGCCGTGCTGCTGCTGATGACAGCGAGCCCCCACGGGTCGCCGCCGTTGTCAAGGCCTCCGTCGTTTGCCGCTGGCGGTGAGTAGCCAGCCTCGTTGTCACGGCTGCAGAGAAGCCAGTGGGCTCCGCCGTCGCTCGACGTCCACACGTCCTGCGGTGCCGGCGAGGAGGTTCCGTCGGCCGCGCACACCAGCATGAGGTCGTTGGCCGAGGATGCCCCGAGGATCATCGTCCCAACCGCGATGCAGGGCAGTGACAGGGACGACCAGGACAGCCCTCCGTCGTCAGTGCGCACCGCAACCGGCGGCTCAAGTCCCCCGATGAAGTCCAGCAACCACGCGCTCGTGCCCGAGCGAACGAGTCGAGTGTCGAACAGCGCCGAGCTGAGCGCTGGCGCCCCCTGCACCACATCCGGCAGCGGCGCGAGACCTGTCCATGCACCGCCGCTCACCGGCGCCGAGACCACCGAGACCACGCAGGCGCTCACATCCTGAGCGCACCCGATCACCGCCCAGACGGTTCCGTCGGCGACGGCCATGTCGACCACCGGCCCACTCATCTCAGCGGGCTGCCAGCTCTCCCCGCCGTCGTGAGTCGCCACGAAGACCGTGTCACCGTCGGAGTCGGTTCCCCACACCCATGCGTCCTCGCTCGATGCCGCGACGAGGTTGAGCTCCGCACTATGCGGGTCCGGACCCACCGGAGTGGTGACCATGGCCCAGCTGGCGCCGCCGTCAGAGGTCCGCGCCACGCCGGTCTCGCAGTCCTGCTGCGGGTCGCAGGCGTCTCCGACAACCCATCCGTCCGCCGCGGTCGGGAAGCTGACGGCACCCGGCTCCATGTACGCGATCGTGGAGGGCGCCGTCCACGGCACCGGGGTGGGTGCGACCGCGATGGGTGGCTTGGTGGGAAGAGGGATGGGGGTGGCTGACGCGCTGGTCACCGCCGGCTCCGTGATCGGGAGCGACTGGCCGTGGAGGCTCACGCCGCAACCGGCGGCCCCGCCGGCGACCGCGGCAACCACCACGGCGACCAGCATCCGCCGCCCCGTGACGGCGTGGTGATCTTCACTCCCGGGCGGACCGCTCACACCCAGTGGTACGCGTCAGCGTCCCGGAAGGTGACGCTCCCGGTCAACCCAGCTCGGCGGCCTCGGCCTCCCCGACGTCCCTCCCGCTCGGCGCCTCCGCCGGGGACGCGGCCACCGGCTGCCGCCGGGTGGCGAGGAACGAGCCGGCCAGGATCAGCGCGAAGCCGAGCACCGCCCCGATCCGGAGGGGTTCCCCGAGGATGCTCACGCCGAGCACCAGCGCCACCACGGGGTTGAAGTAGGTGATGACAGTGGCCCGGACCGGGCCGATCTCGGCGATGAGGGCGAAGAAGAGGACGAAGGCGAGCGCGGTGCAGACCACGCCGAGCGTCGCCGCCGAGGCCAGCGCCCGCGTGCTGGGATGGCCTCCGGCCAGCTGGATGATCCCGAGCGGGGCATACACCACCGCGGTGAAGGTCAGCGAGGCGGCCACCACGCCCACCGGCGGGAGTTGCGCGAGCTTGCGGGAGATGATCATCGGACCGATGGCGTAGCCGAGGGCGCAGAGCCCGACCTCCGCGACCGCCCCCAGGTCGTGCACGGTGATGTCGAAGCCGAGCAGCACACCGACCCCGGCCAGGCCGACCCCCAGGCCGGCCAGGCGGCGGCCGTCCACCTGGTGCTCGCTGCGGGTGATCCAGGCGAGCAGCGCTCCGAACAGGGGGACGGCGGCGACCAGGAGGCCGCTCAGCGAGCTGGTCAGCCGCGTCTCGGCGCTGGAGAGGAGGAACCACGGTATCGCCAGCTCGGCGACGGTGTAGGCGATGATCCACCGCCAGGCGGGGAGGACGGGACGCACCTCGCGCCGCGCCATCGCCACCGGGACGAGCAGGACGGCGCCGATGGCGGTGCGAAGGAAGACCAGGCTGGCCGGCGTCATCCCGGAGACGGCGACCTTGATGAGCAGGTAGGGGATGCCCCAGACCGCGCACATCACGACGAACAGCACGAGCGCCCGCCGGCTCACGCCCTCACCTCGCTCAGCTGCGTCCCGGACGTGGAGCGCTCACTCTGCCGCCAGCATGTCGGCCACCAGGCCCGTCCAGCCGGTCTGATGGGAGGCGCCGAGGCCCGCTCCGGTGTCGCCGTGGAAGTACTCGTGGAAGGGCAGCAGGTCGTGCCACACCGGGTCGCGCTGGAACAGCTCGACGTCGCCGAACACCGGGCGCCGGCCGTCCGCGTCCTCGAAGATGGAGGCCAGCCGTGTGCAGATCTCGTCGGCGACGGCTCCGAGGTGGAGCCGGCGCCCCGAGCCCGTCGGGAATTCGACGGTGAACTCGTCGCCCAGATAGGCGTGGAAGCGGCGCAATCCCTGGACCACGAGGTGGTTGACCGGGAACCACACCGGGCCCCGCCAGTTGGAGTTGCCGCCGAAGAGCGCGGTGCGCGACTCGGCCGGCTCGTAGTCGACCCGGGCCACCTGTCCGCCCGGGAACTGGAGCACGAACGGGTGCCGCTCATGGAAGCGGGACATCGAGCGCAGACCGTGCGGGCTGAGGAACTCCTGCTCGTCGAGCGCGTAGGCGAGGATCCTGCTCAGCTTCTCGGGGTGGACGATGGAGAGGAGCTGGCGGTCGCGGTGGCCGCGGACGTGGCAGTGCTCGACGACGCTCTGCACCTCGGGCTTGTTGTGCGTGTACCACGCCATCCGGGCCCGGAAGTCGTCGAGCTTGGCGAGCACCGCGGGCTCCAGCACCGTCACCGCCATCAGCGGCACCAGCCCCACCATGGAGCGCACCCGGAGCGGGGTCACGGTGCCGTCGTCGCCGTGGATGGTGTCGTAGTAGAAGCCGTCGGCCTCGTCCCACAACCCCTGGCGGTTCATCGCCACCGCGATCAGGGTGAAGTGCTCGAAGAACTTGGTGGCCACGCCCTCATAGGTGGGGTCGTGGGCGGCCAGGGTGAGGGCGATCTCGAGCAGTCCCAGGCAGTACATCGCCATCCAGGCGGTGCCGTCGGACTGCTCCAGCCGTCCCGCCACCGGCGGAGGCGAGGAGCGGTCGAAGGGGCCGATATTGTCCAGACCCAGGAACCCGCCCGAGAAGATGTTGCGCCCCTCCGCGTCCTTGCGGTTGACCCACCAGGTGAAGTTGATCATCAGCTTGTGGAAGGCCCGCTCCAGGAAGTCGTAGTCGAGGTCGCCCGCGATCTGGAAGACGCGCAGCGCCGCCCAGGCATGGACCGGGGGGTTGACGTCGGAGAGATCCCATTCGTAGGCCGGGAGCTGACCGTTGGGGTGCATGTACCACTCCCGGCAGATGAGGATCAGTTGGCTCTTGGCGAGCTCCGGATCGACGTGCGCGAGCGCCACGCAGTGAAAGGCCAGGTCCCACGCGGCGTACCACGGGTACTCCCATTTGTCGGGCATGGAGACGACGTCCCGGTTGTCGAGATGCCGCCAGTCGTGGTTGCGGCCCTCCCGCCGCTGCTCCGGTGGGGGAGGGAAGGCGGGGTCCCCGTCCAGCCAGCGCTCGACGTCGTAGTGGTAGAACTGCTTGCCCCAGAGCATCCCCGAGAACGCCTGGCGCATCACCATCGCCGCGTCGG
>Ga0326727_10006700_pt1 | contig 31261 bp, 22 predicted proteins | sample MB2enrmetagenome_FD_207643 | JGI IMG/M metagenome (GOLD analysis project Ga0326727, IMG submission 207643) | Lab enriched peat soil microbial communities from McLean, Ithaca, NY, United States - MB29MY | ecosystem: Environmental > Terrestrial > Soil > Wetlands > Peat | place: USA: New York...
TCGCGGGGTGGTGACCCGATGGGGAGTCCCCGTCGTTTGACGGTCCGCAGGAGCCTGCCTCCCCTCGTCTCGATTTCACTCCCCTACGCCGATCCCTGCCTCCTGCGGTTTGCCGAAACGGCTGTCGGCCCGGCCCCGCTCTTGACAGCGTCCCGTCCCGTCCTGTATAAATATAGTGAAGGCGAAGAAAAGGCGAATATGGACGGGGCGGTCCTCAGGAAGCAATTCGAATCGGAGCTCGGCGGATCGCTTGAGTGGCAGGCCCGCCCGGCGCCTGAAATGGCGCGCACGGGAGTCCACGAAGTGGATGCCGCCACCGGCGGTCTGCCGCGCGGCGGCCTCACGGAGATCCATGGCGCCGCTTCTTCCGGCCGAACCAGCCTGCTGCTTGCCATTCTGGCCGAAGCTACGGGGCGGGAAGACGCTTGCGCCCTGGTGGACGCCGAGGATGCCTTCGACCCCCTCCGCGCCGCCGCCGCCGGGGTGCGGCTCAACCGGCTCCTTTGGGTGCGGTGCGCCCATAGCGCCGAACATGCGCTCAAGGCCGCCGACCTGTTGATTCAGGGCGGCGGCTTCGGGCTGGTGGCCATGGACCTGGGGGATACGCCGCCCGAGACGGCGCGCCGCATATCGCTCACTTCGTGGTTCCGCCTGCGCCGCGCGGTGGAGAACACGCCCACGGTGTTGCTGGCGCTGGCGCGGCAATCGAACGCCAAGACCTGCGCCTCGCTGACGCTGGAGTGCCGTCCGGAGGATCGCGTGCGCGTGGTTCCCTTTTCGGGACGCGGGCCCGGGCGTCTGCTGCACGGCATGCGCGTGCAGGTGACGCGGCGCAAACCGGGGCAGGCGGTTACGGCGGCGTTTGAAGCCTGTGATGCCTGCGCGCCACAACCGCTCGCTTACGCTCGCGGCTCGTTACGAGCCGCGACGTTACGAGCCGCGACCGTCAGGGAGCGGTGTGTTTGACATGTTCGCCTCCCTTCATGGCACGGGAAACCTGACGGCGCTGGCCTTCGAATTCTCGCCGGTGGTGGAGCGGAGCGCCCCCGATACCATCACCCTGGACGCTTCGGGGCTCGACCGGCTTTTCGGTTTTCCGCAGGATATAGCCGCCACCCTGGCGCGGCGGGCCGCCGAAACGGGCGCCCGGGCCAGCGTGGCGATGGCCTCCAACCCCGATGCGGCCATCTGCGCGGCGCGGGGGTTCACGGGCGTCAGCATCGTCCCGCACGGCGATGAAGCCAAGTTCCTGGGCGAGTTGCCGCTGGCCCTGCTGGGGCCCGCGCCCGAGCTGCTCGAAACGCTGGAACGCTGGGGCATCCGGCGGTTTCGGGAACTGGCCTCTCTCCCGCCGCTGGGCATCGCCGAACGCCTGGGCCCCCAAGGATTGCGCTTGCGCGAGCTGGCGCGCGGGGAGGCGGAGCGCCAACTCACGCCGCTCCGGGAGCCGCCGCGGTTCGAAGACGAAATCGAGCTGGAATACCCGGTGGAATTGCTCGAGCCGCTGGCGTTCCTGTTGGCGCGCCTCTTCAACGGCCTCATCACGCGCCTGGCCACGCGCGCCCTGGCCACCGACGAGCTGCGTCTCCGCCTGAAGCTCGAAAACCGGGTGGCGCACGAGCGCACGCTCCGGCTGCCCGCGCCGTCGCTCGATGGCAAAGTGTTTTTGAAGCTGGCGCAGTTGGATCTGGCCGCGCATCCGCCGCCGGCTCCCGTGGTCCACGTGCGGGTAGAGATGAACCCGGTACTACCGCGCGCGGCGCAAAGCGGCCTGTTTATTCCCGCCGCGCCCGAGCCGGTGAAACTGGAGGTGACGCTGGCGCGCATTCGGGCCATCGTGGGGGAAGGGCGCGTGGGCTCGCCCGAATTGATGGATACGCACCGGCCGGACGCGTTCCGCATGGTGGATGCGCTGGGCCGCCGTCCATCTGAGCGCCAGAGCGCGGACGAGGGTGTCCGTCCCACCTTGGCCTTCCGCATGTTCCGTCCTCCGCGCGCAGCCCGCGTGGCGCTCGATTCCGGGCAGCCGGGCTTCGTCGCCGCCCAGGGCATTCTCGGCAAAGTCGTGGAACGGGCCGGCCCCTGGCGCACCTCGGGCGATTGGTGGACCCGCGACCCGTGGTCGCGCGACGAATGGGATATCGCCTTGAGCGACGGCGCCCTCTATCGCCTCTACTGCGCCCCCGGCGGCTGGTTTGTGGAGGGGAGCTATGATTAGCGGCAACGCGAACTTTTTTGACGCGGAGACGCGGAGACGCGGAGAAAATTAAAGAGAGGAGAAGAGAAGGAAAGAGAAAAACATAGAAAGACCTGACCGTTTCGTTTTGTATTCTGTTCTTCTCTCCTGTTTTCTTTTCTTCTCGAATTTCTCCGCGTCTCTGCGTCTCCGCGTCAAGATTTCCTCCGTATCTCCCGATCTCCCATGACCGCCTACGTCGAGCTTCACGCACACTCGGGGTTCAGTTTTCTCGAAGGCGCTTCCGTGCCCGAGGAGATGGCCGGGGCGTGCGCGCAATTCGGCATGCCGGCCATGGCCATTATGGACCGCAACGGCGTCTACGGCGCGCCGCGCTTTCACATGGCCGCCAAAAAGGCGGGCATCCGCGCGCACATCGGCTCCGAAATCACGTGCACCAACGGCGTTTCCTATCCGCTGCTGGTGGAAACGCGGGCAGGCTACCGCAACCTGTGCCGTCTGATTACCCGCATGAAGCTGCGCGCCAAAAAAGGCGAGGGCGCGGCCACGCCCGAGGAACTGGCGGAGTTCGCCGGCGGCCTGGTGTGCCTCACCAGACGCCCCGACGAGCGCCTGCTCGATATCTTCGGCCGCGGCAACGTCTACGCGGAGCTCCAGCGCCATCGCAACCGGGAGGAGGAAGCGCGCAACCAGGCCATGGTGGAACGCGCGCGCCGGTTGGGCATTCCGCTGGTGGCCTCGAACGGACCCGCCTATGCCACGCCCGAACGGCGCGAGCTGCTCGACGTTTTCACCTGCGTGCGCCACAAGACCACGCTGCAAGCGGCCGGGCGCCTGCTCGAACGCAGTTCCGAGCGCCACGTCAAAACGGCGGCCGAAATGGCGGTCCTGTTCGCGGACCTGCCGGAAGCCATCGCCAACACGCTGGAGATTTCCGCGCGGCTCGACTACACCCTGGCCGACCTGGGCTACGAGTTTCCGCGCTACCCCGCGCCGGCGGGCGAAACCATGATGAGCTTCCTCCGCAAGCGCGTGGATGAAGGCGCGCGCCGCCGCTACCAGCCCTACCACGAACGCGCGCGCCGGCAGATGGAGCGCGAGCTGGCGCTCATCGAAAAGCTCAACCTGCCGGGATACTTTTTGATCGTCTGGGACATCGTGCGGTTCTGCCGGGAGAACGGCATTCTGGCGCAGGGGCGCGGATCGGCCGCCAACAGCGCCGTGTGCTACGCGCTCGAAATCACGGCCGTGGATCCGGTGGCCATGGACCTGCTTTTCGAGCGCTTCCTTTCCGAAGAGCGCGGCGAGTGGCCGGATATCGATATCGACCTTCCCAGCGGGGAAAAACGCGAGCGCGTGATTCAATACGTCTACCAGCGCTTCGGCGGCGGCGGCGCGGCCATGACGGCCAACGTGATCACCTACCGCGGCCGCTCCGCCGCGCGCGAGGTGGGCAAGGCGCTGGGCTTTGAGATCTCGACTCTCGACAAGCTCTCGAGTCTGGCGCACGCATGGGAATGGAAGGATCCCCAGGACACCACCGAGCGCCAGTTCAGGGACGCCGGCCTGGACCTCAACAACCCGCGCGTGCGCAAGTTTTTCGAGATCTACCAAATGGCCCAGGACATGCCGCGCCACCTGGGCCAGCATTCCGGCGGCATGGTGATCTGCCAGGGCGAGCTCGATTCCGTGGTTCCGCTCGAGCCGGCCGCCATGCCCGGCCGCGTGGTGACGCAGTGGGATAAGGAAGATTGCGCCGATATGGGGATCATCAAGGTGGATCTGCTGGGCCTGGGCATGATGGCGGCGCTCGAAAACTGCCTCAAATTGATTCCCCAAGCTTACGGAGAGCAAGTGGACCTGGGGCGCCTTCCGCCCGACGACCCGGCGGTTTACCAAGCCCTGCAAAAGGCCGACACCATCGGCATGTTCCAGGTGGAGAGCCGCGCGCAGATGGCGTGCCTGCCGCGCCTGAAGCCGCGGCGGTTCTACGACATCGTGGTGCAGGTGGCCATCATCCGCCCCGGGCCCATCGTGGGAAAAATGGTGCACCCGTATTTGAACCGCCGGCAAGGCCGGGAAAAGCCGGATTGCCTGCACCCCTCGCTCGAACCGGTGCTCCGGCGGACCCTGGGCGTCCCGCTGTTTCAGGAGCAGTTGCTGCGCATGGCCATGATCGCGGCCGGCTTCACGGGCGGCGAAGCGGAAGAACTGCGGCGGGCGATGGGTTTCAAGCGCTCGGAGAAACGCATGCGCGATATCGAAGTGAAGCTGCGCGCGGGCATGGACCGCAACGGCATCACGGGCCAGGCGCAGGACGCCATCGTGCGCTCGATTACTTCGTTCGCGCTGTACGGTTTCCCGGAATCGCACGCCGCCAGTTTCGCCTTGATCGCCTACGCCAGCGCGTATCTGAAATGCCATTACCTGGCGGCTTTCACCTGCGCCCTGCTGAATAACCAGCCGATGGGGTTTTATGCGCCGGCGATCGTCATTAAGGACGCCCAGCGCCACGGTTTGCGCGTGCTGCCGGTGGATGTGATGAAATCCGACTGGGATTGCACCGTGGAGTGGGGTAAGCCTCCTGGCTTGCCTTCTGCGCCAGGCAGGCCGGGAGGAGGCAAGCCAGGATGCTTACCCCACCTGCGCCTCGGCCTCCGCTACGCGCGCGGGCTGCGCGAGCAATCCGCGCGAGCCATCCTGCGCGCCCGTCCGTTCACCAGCATCGACGACCTGGCGCTGCGCGCGCCGGAGCTGCGCAAGGACGAAATCAACCGCCTGGCGGAAATCGGCGCGTTGAATTCGCTGGAGGGGATCCATCGCCGCGACGCGCTGTGGCGGGCGCAGCGCTCCGTGCTGCCGGTGGGTCCGTTGCTCGAAAAGCTGGAAGAAAAGGGCGAGCCTTCGCCGCTGGCGCACATGAATATCCAGGAACGTCTGTGGGCCGATTACAGCGGTACGGGTCTCACGATCGGCAAACACCCCATGGCCCACCGCCGCGCCGAAATGAACGCGCGGGGCGTGACGCGCGCCGCCGACCTGGCCGGCCTTCCCAACGGTCGCCTGGTGCGCATCGCCGGAGCGGTCATCGTGCGGCAGCGCCCGGGCACGGCCAAGGGCTTCGTCTTTCTCAGCATGGAGGATGAGACCGGCATCATGAACGCGATCGTCAACCCGGACACCTTCGAGCGCTACAAGCTCGCGGTGTTGAGCGAGCGGTTTCTCATGGTCCACGGCGTGCTGCAAAATCTGGACGGGGTGGTTTCGGTGAAAGTCGCGAGGGTAGAGCCGCTGGGCGCGGGGGCGGCGCCGGAATCGCACGATTTTTACTGACGGCGCGACGTTCACCGATGCTCTGGTTGCAGCTCTCGCCGCATAAAGCGCCATGCTACAATTTTTTCTCGAAGCGAGAAAGGACATGCGGAAAGTGGTCAAGCTCCTGACAGTTTGCGTTCTGATACTCCTACCGGGGATCGCGGTTGCGGCGGATCCTTTCGACGGCAACTGGCAAACCACGCTCACTTGCCCTGCAAAAGGGAATACCGACGGCTACACCTGGAAGTTTGTCAGCGTCGTCCAGAACGGCGCCTTTCGCGGAGAGCGCGGCACGGCGGGGGAACCGGGCTACCTGCTGATCGCGGGCAAGATCGCGGCGAACGGCAGCGCCAAGCTGAATGCCACGGGCATAGTCGCTTCCAGGCAGTATGCCCGCGGAGTCTTGGCCCACAAAGGCGAGGAGTATAGCTACGACATCAAGGCCCAGTTCAAAGATACAGCCGGTACAGGCGTCCGTAACGAAGGCCTCGGCATTGTGGGCCGCCCTTGCACGTTCGAGTTTGTGAAGCAGCCGCCCGCCGGCGAGGCCGGTGGGCGCTAGAGGAACCAACCTGGGATTCCAAGGTCTGCGCCGCGCCTCGTTCCAACTTCCATTTTGCGAGCGGCGGCTGGCTGCCGACCGGCGTCCCTTCCGTGATCACCTGAAACCGGCCAACGACGCGTGCTGCTCGATTTCGACCAGCGGGAAGGCGCGGAACGCTTCTTGCTCCTTTTTCTTAGAGAGCTTTTCTGTCCTGGTTTTCAAGGGGTCGCAGGGGCGAAGCCCCCGTCGGGCGCCGGAAGGTTCACTGCCACCGATCGCCCGATTCACCCACGAATTCCCCTCAGGAGCCAAACCTGAGCATACGAGTCCCAGTAGAGCTACTGGAAGGCAGGTTCAGATCAGAGACCAGTACAACAGATCTGATTATGGTATATTCTGTCATAGCAAAGCTGGCACCGGGCCCCCGGCAGGAGTACTTGAATGGCTGACGGACAGGATCAACAGATATCCCGACTCCATCGGAGTGTGTTTCGGTGGATCGTCTTTTCCCTTACCCTCTTAAGTGGTGCCCTCTTCATTGCGGCCTACAAGGAGGTAGCCGAGCCTTGGAGTAGTGGAATGCGACAGGCTGGCTTGGTACTGGTAGGCGCTGTGATCGCCATTATCGTTCGCGAGTGGGTCCTGGGGGAGTACTTCCGCCATAGCGGCGAGGAGTTGGTTTTAGATGCGTTGGCGCCGATTCTCGGGAGAGTTGAGACGACGTTGTGCGGTGAAATTCAGAAGATTCTTCCTCAGGTCAAAGACGAGACCGTCAAATCGATTGACGATATTCGTCGTCGCGTGTCGGAAGCCGCTGGGTTCATGATTTCCGGTATCGGCGTACTTAGTGGCGCAAAGAGCGCGGGCATCGCCAACATCTTCCCAACTCGATACGAGAAGATCTCTGGTCAATCCGTGGTTGACGCGATAGCCGAGGACATGGAAAACGAGACGACGGTCATCAAGCTTATGGGCATCTCTTTAGGTGACTTCTTCCTTGACAGAGGAGTGCTTCACAGGAAGCTTGCATCCCTCCTTGAATCCAGTTCGAAGACCGTGAGAATTGAGGCGCTCCTCGTTCATCCGAAATCCGAGGCGCTTAAAGAGCGCGCAAGGTGGGAAGCCGGACCAGAATACCATTCCGAGCCCGCATTTTTTGACAGTACAACCTTTATTGAAACTGACGGTGCGGCAAGAATTGCACGTCGGCTGTGTCAACAATATCCCAATCGCGTTGAGGTCAGAATGTACCGGCAGGCACCGACCGTCTTCTTGCTGCAGACGACCCGGTCCGCATACATCGAGGGCTACCACTACGCAGCGCGCGGAAGCAATGTGCCGGTCATACAGGTTCAGGCCGGGGTGTCCCTGTACAAGTGTTTCGAATCTCACTTCGACCGGATCTGGAAAGTCGCAGAGGCCATTGCTGACTATCACCCATTGCAGGGCTCAGCGGCCACGGCGGGCAAGTGAGCATTCGGGCCATTGTGCCCAGGCCAGCCTAAACAGGACTTCGACTGCAAGGAAAGGATGAATGAACATGATGCGCATTTTCGACCGCATTCGCGCACTTTCCACTGACGACGGGTTCCTTCACTTCCAGCACGACCTGTCGCGGCGGATGTATGACGCGCTCGGACAGGGTTATGTAGGAGACGAAAACGAAGTTGCCCTCATCAAGCGAACGGTGGATGCCGTCAACGGGCAGTCGTATCGCGGTGTGCGGGTGTTCGCCACGATCATCCATGGCCCGCGGTCCTACGTGGAGTTCAACTTCATGGACAAACCCGTGACTAAAGAACTCGGCGACATGACCATAGTCACTCTCGTGACCGATGGAAGTAGCCGGTTGGTTCAAAAGACCTGTGTCATTCAGAACAAGAAGGAGCGTGACGGCCACTGGAGCATCGACGAAGAGCAGCTTTATTTATTGAAGAGTGGCCCATGCGGACATCGGGTTTGCACCCGGTGCAGACGGGCCAGGATCGGGCGGCGCGGGGCAACCGATACCTTGGTGGCCAGGATTTCCATGGCAGCATCCAGAGATGCACAGAATGCTTGAGGAGTTGGTGTGTCACTATGGTTATCCGATGATGGCGGGCATGCCATTCAACGGCTTCTTGCAATGCTCTCCCTTCGCACGGGATATTCACGACTTCACGCGGAATTGGACTCAAGTAAACATCGGCGAACCAACTGCAATCTTGGGTCGGGTCCTCAATCCGGCAGCCGATGCTTTCAGCAACTTCGTATTGCGGAGTGCTGGGTTTAGCGGCCTTGGTGTTGAACTGCCAACAGGCAATGTATTTGGCGACCAGGAATTTGGAGGTCACATGGCGGTCATGCTGATGCACGTCGATGTCTCAGTAAATGAATAGCCGAATGACCGGCCTGCCCGCGCGACCGGCGTTGTCGTGGAGTGAAGTTGTGACGGCGGTGGAGGCGTACGAATTGACAACCTCGGGAGGCGCGACGGATTTTGCGCGTCTCATCCTGGCTCGCGAATCCTTCGGACCCTATTGCCTGATCGGCGGGTTGGCGGTGAATGGTTACGTCGAGCCGGTCCCGGTTGGGCTGCGGGCGCAGATGGACCGCGGGTGTTAGGATTCGGTTTGTCGATCGGGCTCCCTTGCGCGTGGTAGACTAAACTTAGTCTAGTCCATGAAGACCATCAACATTCACGCGGCGAAAACCCACCTTTCGAGCCTGGTGGAAGAGGTTGCGGCCGGCGAGGAGATTGTCATCGCCAAAGCCGGAAAACCCATGGCCCGGCTTGTGCCGCTGGAAAGACCCGACTTCCGGAAGACGTTTGGGATGCTGAAGGGCAAGATCCGGGTCAGCGGCGATTTCGATGCGCCCCTTCCGCCGGAGATTCTGAGAGCGTTCGGCGTGGAAGAATGAATCTGCTGCTGGACACGCACGTTCTGATCTGGTGGATGCAGGGGGAGCAAACGGATCGGCCCTCGCGCGAAAGCGGCCATGTTCGGGGACGAAGCCCGCCTGTGGCTGAGCGCCGCCTCGATCTGGGAGATGGCTATCAAGTCCGCCATCGGCCGGCTGCGCCTGGACTCGCCTCTTGAGAAGAGCGTGCCATTTCTTTCCAGGCAGAGCGTTCGCTCGCTCCCCATTTCCGTCGGACATGCGCTGGCCGCCGCCGCCCTGCCTCCGCATCACGCGGATCCTTTTGACCGTATGCTGATCGCACAGGCCCAGTGCGAGGATTTGGTCCTTGTGACAGTCGATCCCGCGATGGAAGCCTATGAGGTCCGTACTCTCGACGCCTCGCGCTAAACGTCGGGACATTGCTATTTGCGCCAGGACCGCTTAGTAGGGCTTGTCATGGAATAACCATTCCAACCGCTCCCTTACGGTCGCGGCTCGCCAGGCTCTTAATGAGAATAACCATTCCAACCGCTCCCTTATGGTCGCGGCTCGCCAGGCTTTTAATGAGCCGCGACCGTGAGGGAGCGGTTGTAGGCCACTGAACTGGTTATTTCGTGTTAAGCGCTTAGTGACGTGCGCGGCTCTGTAGTTCCGCCAAATCGCTGAACACGCCGTAGGCGGTTTGTTCCACCGTGGGCTCGATGGACACCGTTCCGAAGGTGCCCATCAGATCGGTGTGAAACAAGATGATGTTCGACGTTCCGGGCGCGCAAGCCAGGATGTCGTGGCGGTCCAGCACTTCGGCGCGCACGCGCAGGGAGACGCCGGAAGCGGTGCGCCGCGCACGGCTGACGAGGCGCACGGTTTTGCCCTGGCGGGCGATTTCCGCCACGCGCTCCGGGGTGAGCCGGGCGATGCCGCGCGTGGAAACCTGCTGCGGGGTGGTGCGCGCGTCCAGCAACACGTTGGCCAGGGCGGCGGTCTTGGCGGCGGAATCCCAGCCCTCGACGTCGAACGCGCCGCTGCCTTCCGTGATGCCCATGGCGCGCGCGGCTTCGAGGCCTTCCTCGAACGAACCGCCGCACTCCATGGTTTCCACCACCACTTTCGACGTCGAGTTGAGCGCGCCGGTGAAGCCCAGCGCCTTCACTCCCGGCAGGTTGTGGCGCCACAGGTTGAACACCGGAGCGCCGTCCATGGCGGCGGCCTCGAAGCGGAAGAGTACGCCGGCGCGGGCCGCCTGGTCGCGCAGGCTGGCGTAGGCGTGCGCGATGGGCCCCTTGTTGGCGGTCACTACGTGCATGCGGCGCTTGAAAGCGGCGCGAATGTGAGAGATCGCGGGCTCGCCCGAGTAGGGTTCGAGGGTGGTGAGCTCGACGGCGACATCCGCCCGGGCGGCGTCCAAAAATTCTTCGATGGTGGCGGCTCGCGGGCCGAAAACCGGGTTCTCGGGCAGGCCGCCAGGGGCCGCCGCCGTACCGTGCCGCAGGGTGTGGATGCCGGTCACGATGAACGGAAATTCCGGGCGCTTTCGCGCGATGAGGCGCGCCAACGCACGTCCCGCGTGCCCGTAGCCGATGAGCGCCAGTTTCAAACGAAGATTGTACCGTCCGGCGCTGGCGGGGCGGAGATGGAACGCCAACCGCTCCCTGACGGTCGCGGCTCGTCAAGAGCATGGAAGCGGCTGGAGCGCTCAGAACGTAATTCCCAGGAGGAACTCAGCCTGGCTTTGGTTGCTGGTCACCAGGCCCGCGGGGTTTTCGAAGTGCGGGGAGCCCCAGTGCGTGTACCGAATTTCGGGCGAAAGGTGGAGCACCACGGCGTGGATATCCACACCGGCGCCCAGCACGAAGCCGCTCGTGCCCTTCTTGTTGAGATCGGCGGGCGTGGAAGTGGTGGAGGTGTTGGTGATTGCGCCTACGGTCTGCCGGATGGACTGCTTCAGGCCGGCCAGCGTGTCCCATGCGAATCCGGCGTCCACATACGGCTTGACAAGCGGGATTTTGAACTTGTATTTGAGCAGCAGCGGAAACTCCCAGGCGTCGGCGCTGGTGCTGCTGATCGCGGTCGTGACGCTAGCAAGGCCATTTGTCGTGACTTCGGTTCCCGAATAATTCAGCCGCCGGTATAGCGCATCGAATTCGATGCCCAGCCCGGCCGGCAGCCGGAACTCGACAGTGGGACCGAGTACGTAGGGCCTGGTGTTGGAATAAAAGTTCGAGAACTGGCCCAGAATCCCTTCGATCGGCTCGTTCTGCACGGTGGAGACAAAATCCGTCAAAGGCTCGCCTACCCTGACTCCGAACGTGACCGGCTGGGCGAAGGCGATTGCGGCGCCGGCAAGCGACAGAAGCAGCAGTCTCATGTAAGTTCCTACGGATAAAACCAACCTCCGGTTTCCATTGTAGGGGATCCCGCCGCGGGGCACGCGTAAGACCGCCGGCGTTACCGACGCGCGATCTCCTTCTTCTTCGGCACGCCTTTGGGGTGGCAATCCGCGCACTTCACCCAGTGGATGTTGTGCTTGCTGTCGTGGGAGGCGAAGGTGGTATCCATCTTCTCCACGTCCAGGCCGCAATTCGACATCTTGGGGTGGCAGGTGGCGCAGGAGGCCCGCGTGGTCTGCCCGTGCTGCGCGTGGCACGCCAGGCAACTGATGCCTTCGTGCACCCCGAGGCCGGTCCGGTCGTCGCCCGAGCCCACCTGCATGGTGGCCACCGGCGCGTGGCACTGGTAGCAGAGCGCCTGGCGCCGGTCGGGGCTCATCTTCACCGCGCGCGCCCCTTCGAGCATCGCGGGCAGGGGCAATTCCGCCACCGGGATATACTGCTCGGTGCGGCGGTCGAACAACGCCAGCGAGGGCCGCATGATTTCCTGCGAGGGGCCGGGAACGCGTCCATCCACGCCGGCCCTCTTCAAGGGCGGTCCCTCGTGGTGCATTTCATGGCAGGTCAGGCACGGCATGGCCGGCATGTCGGCCAGCTCCGGCCGCACCAGGCGCCAGGGGCCGCTGCGATTGACCGGCGCCACCAGGTCTCCGATCCCGCCTTCGAAATGCATGCCGTGGCACCGCAAACAATCGTCCATCAACATGTTCTTGGCGTTGAACGTTTTATCGAGGAAGATGCGCGCGTAGCTCGAGCCGTGCGGGCCCGTCCGCCAGGCGGCGTATTCCTGGCGGTGGCACTCCTGGCACCGCTCCACCATGGTCTGGACGTACTTGTTAGGGAAACCGATGCGCTCCGGCAGCTCGCCGCGCAGGTGCGAGTACACCCGCGTGGCGTTGTTCCAGTGGAACGAGGCGTCCATGGTGAGCGCCCCGCCGTGGCACTTCCCGCAGCCGATTCCACGGTGGCTCGACGTGCGCCATGTGTCGAACAGCGTTTGCATCTCGTGGCAACTGACGCAGCCCCGGCCGCCGCCCGATTCGTAATACAGGCTCGCGCCCGGTATCGAGAGCAGCAGCGCCGCGATAAGCAAACCGCAAACCAGTACGGCTCTCTTCACGCCCGCACCCTCGTGCCTTTCCACGCCTGTAACAGGTTGTCCGACGCGCGGTAGGCGTTCGCCAGAATGGTCAGCCCCGGGTTGAACCCGCCGTTGGTCACGTGTACGCTGGCGTCGATTACGTACACGTTGTCCACCTCGTGGATCCGGCAGTCCTTATCCACCACCGAAGTTTTCGGATCGTTCCCCATGCGGCACGTCCCCGCCTGGTGCTGGCCGCCGCTCAACGAGTTGTTGGGCAGCCGCTTCCAGGTCTGCGCCGCCCCGGCCTCCTTCAGCCACGCCTCCGCCTTGCCGGCCAGGAACCGGGCGATCTCCAGGGTGTGCGGATGCTTCCGGCCGGACAGGCGCGCCACCGGAATGCCCCAGTAGTCTTTCACCTTGGGATCGGCCTCGACGCGCGCGTCGAACACCGGCATCTCCTGCACCGGCCCCATCACCGAGATGGTTCGTTTGTACGCGCTGCGCACGAACTCTTTGTGTTCCAGCCCCCAGCGCGAAACCCAGGCCGGTACAAGGTTCAGAAACTGGTAGGGCAGCCGGATGAACTCGTTGGCCAGCATCCCGCCGCCAACCAGGCCGGGGTTGCCGTGGTTGTAATCGCAGATGGCGATGGAAGCGCCCGGACCGAGGTCGTCGTAGGTATCGAAATCGAACAGGCCGATGGCCGCCGGGTAGGTGTGCGAGTGGAGGTTCCGGCCCACCCAGTCGTAGCGGTTCCCCAGCCCGTTGGGAAACAGCTTGTGCCGCGTGTTCAGCAGCAGCCGGGCGGATTCCACCGCGCCGCCGCACACAATCACCAGGTCGGCGGTCTGCTCCTGCAGGCGGCCGTTGGCGTCGAAGTAAGACACTCCCTTGGCCCGGCCGCGCTCGTCCAGAAGAATCTCGCGCGCCATGCAGTCGGTGCGCAGCTCGCAATTCCCGGTGGCCAGTGCGGCGGGGATTACGGTATTGTGCGTGCCCGTGCGCGCGTTTACTTCGCAGGCAAACCCCACGCACCAGCGGCAGCGCATACAGCTCCGCCGCCCGTTGTAGGGCACGGTGTTGCGCAGCATGGGAATATCGAACGGGTGCAGGCCCAGGCGGAGCGCCGCCGGGTGCAGCGTCTGGTATTCCTTATTGGGCGCCAGCGGCGGCATGGGCAGTGGCTTGCGCCGCGGCGCCTTGAAGATGTTGGCGGAAACATCTCCCGATACGCCCATTTCCCATTCGGCCTTCTCGTAGTACGGCGCCATCTCCGCATAGGAAATGGGCCAGTCTTCGAGCGTGCTGCCGGCCACCGCGCCGTAGGTGGAGCGCATGCGGAAGTCCTGCTCCATGTAGCGCCAGGCCATGGCGCCGTAGCTGAATGTTCCGCCGCCCACGCAGGCCGCGTTGTTACTGTAGGCAGCCTCACTGGGGCTGACAATTTGTTCTCCCCGCTCGTCCACCAGCACGCGCGGGTTGCGGTCTTCATCCGGGCCGAAAGCGTTGCCCAGCGCCGTGGTGCGCTGGTTGCGCAGGTCGTCCTTGCGGCAATCGGCCGCCGAATACCACTTCCCGCGCTCGATGATCGCCACCTGCAAACCGGCCGAGGCGAGCTCCTTGGCCACCACGCCGCCGCCCGCGCCCGCCCCCACAATCGCCGCATTCACGTGTTTAAGATCCATGGCGTCATCCCACCAGCGGCTGATCTTCGCCGTAACGCTGCCGCCCGCGCACTGGAGGAAACGGCAGACCCAGCATTTTCCAGCTCGCCATGTCGCGGTTGCCGCCGTGGCGCGGGTCGCCATAGAAACCCTGGCGGGTGTGGGTGAGAATCAGATCGAAGAACGCCCTGGAGTTTTCCTCCACATCGATCAGGGCCTCCGTCTGCTGGTCGGCCGCCAGCTCCGCGAAGCGCTTGCCGAACTTGGCGCGGCTCGCCCGATCCACCGCGCCGACGCCCAGCCGGTAGGTCTTCTGGTATCTCTTGAAATGAAGCGTCAACTGGATGTCGATATAGTTGACCACTCCGGCCCGGCGTGCGCCGGCATCGCGGTCCGCGGGGATGATCTGCTCGCAGATAGCTTCCACGGTTTGGGCTTCGGCGGCGGTGAAGAAACGCCAGCCGGCGCCGCGCCCGCCTCCGCCGCAGGAGACGCCGGTCGCCCCCATCGCGGCCGAGAGGCCCGCGCCTAAGAAAGTGCGGCGCCGTAGCATGAGCTTCTTGCTGTGCATGGGAATGCGTCCGCTAAGCCGCCGGATCTCTTACGAGACGGCCAGAATGCGGTGCACGATCTCGCAGTTCTCCCGGACTTCGTCCTTGATCCGCGGGAACATGCCCACGTAGATGCCGTCAGTAGGCTTGATGCTCGCAAAAGCCGTGCGGAAGGCCTGTTCAACGCCGCGCTCGGGAATGCGTCCGGCGGCCAGGATCTTGAACGCGAAGCAGGGCTTCTTGGTCTGCCGTATGGCTTTGTACATGCGCGCCGGGTCGCTCTGCATGTAGATGTCGCTGGTCATCTCCATGATCTCGCCGTTCAGCGCCTTCTTCCATTCATCCGCGGTTCGCGTGCGGTTGTAAACGCAGCCGGAGTAGAAATCCACGTCCCAACCTTGGGACTCCACCAGGTCGATGACCTCCGGCTTGTGGGTGCCCACGCCCACCAGCGCGCCCGTGTCGCGCGCCTGCTTGCACCATTCCTTCACCGTGTCCATTTCGCCCGTCTGGAAGGCCTTGTCCACCACTTCGCCCTGCCTTTGCAGGGCCAGCGGCTTGAGGGTCTTCATCAGCATGGCGGAATCCACCCCGGCGGTCACCTGGATGATTAAGTGCATCTTGCCGCCTTCGGCTTGGAAGCGGGCCAAATCCTGCGGCGCGCGATCGAGGTGAGCGTAGTTAAACGCGTTGATGCCGAAGCGATTGGCCTGATGCAGGACGTCGCATACGCGGTCCGCCGTGTACCACTCCTTCATGATCGTGCCAAGGGTATTGTTGTAGTGGGCATACCCGTAAAACGGGTTGACGCCAAGGACCATGCGGCTGATCTCGACGCCGCCGAACTTGATTCTGGGGACCTGGATCTCGGAGGCCGGCCGCAGCGGCCCGGCGGCCCGGGCGGGAGCTTGCGGCGTCCCCGGGGGCAGGTTCTGGGCCTGCGGCCGCGCCTGTTGCGCCTTCGCCGACGCGACGCCGGTCAGACCGGCCGCCAGGGCCGCGCTCGATTGCAGAAATCCACGACGCGTGTTCGACATCGAAACCTCCAAGCTGGGAGAGCTTCGCCACTTCGCGCGGGCAGCCCACCGTCGGCGAGGCGCGGCGAAAAGCCTAATCAGGTCTTGATATTGTTTCTATCACGATTCGGGCCGGCGCGCCGGGGCGCCTATGCCGTCGCGCCGCCCGAGACTTCTCTACTGGACGACCGCGGAACTGCTCAAATCGACGGTTTCGACCGGGAATGCATGGTGGAGGACGGCCTCTTCAAGGTCCTTGCGGCTGATGGGCTTCGACACGTAGCCGTCCATCCCGGCCGCCAGGCATCGGTCGGCATCGCCAGTCATGGCGTGCGCCGTTGTCGCCACGATGGGAGTGTGCCGCGAAGTCGACGCCTCCATCTGGCGAATGCGCCGGGTGGCCTCAAAGCCGTCCATTTCCGGCATCTGCACATCCATGAAGATCAAGTCGAAGGGCTCCTCGCTCCACCTCGCCACCGCTTCCACGCCATTTACGGCTAAGGTCACGGAGTGCCCCATCTTGGTGAGCATGAACATCGCCAGTTTCCGGTTCACGGGAACGTCCTCGGCCACCAGGATGCGCGCCCGGCGCTGTGTCTCTTCGGAGGCCGCCGGCTTGGCCAGGTGGGCCGCTTTCGCGCTGCCATCTCCCAGGGCCTTCTGTATGGAGTGGAGCAGATCTTCCGGACGGACCGGTTTGGTCAGGTAGAGTTTCACTCCCAGTTCGCGGCAGCGGGCGGCGCTCCGGTTCTGATCGTCGGAAGTCAGCATCATGATCGTGGTCCCGGTCCATGCCGGGTTGGCGCGAATCCGCTCGGCCACCTCAAATCCGCTCATGCCAGGCATCCGCCCATCCAGCAGAACCAGGCGAAAAGGGTGTCCGGCGGCGGCGGCGCTGTCCAACCGTTCGAGGCCCTCCGGCCCGGAATCCGCGCTCTCCGGCTCCATCCGCCACTGCCGGGTCAGCTCTTCCAGAATCCTCCGGTTCGTGGCGTTGTCGTCGATGATGAGCACCGGCGCGCCGCGGACCTCTGGAACCGTGGCCGGCGCGGACGGCTCCGCCGAATTGGCGGGAGTTGTGAAGGCCACGGTGAAGTGAAATGTGGAGCCTACGCCCGGTGTGCTTTCCATCCAGATTCGGCCGCCCATCAACTGCACGATCCGCAAACTGATGGCCAGTCCAAGACCGGTGCCGCCATATTGGCGCGTGATCGATGAATCGGCCTGCTCGAACGCCTGAAACAGCTTGTCCTGTTTCTCGGGGGGGATCCCCACACCCGTGTCCCGCACCGTGAAGTGCAGCATGGGCGCACCCGCGCCGGAACGATCCAGGCTCACGGTCACGGCGACCTCGCCTTTCGAGGTGAATTTGACGGCATTGCCAGTGAGGTTCAGCAGTACCTGGCGCACGCGGACCGAGTCCGCAATCACCATCGGCGGCACGTCGGGCGCGATTTCATAGGTCAGCTCCAGACCCTTCTGGTGGGCCGGGACCCCCATGCTCTTCGACGTGTCCCCCACCAGATCGGCCAGTCGAAACGCCACCGGATCCATGGCGATCTTCCCGGCTTGAATCTTGGAGTAGTCCAGAATGTCGTTGAGGATCACCAGCAACGCGTCCGCGGAGGACCGCACCAGCGAAAGGTATTCCCGCTGCTCCGGCCCTTCGGCGGACATGGCCAACTCGGCCATCCCGATGATGCCGTTCATGGGGGTCCGGATCTCGTGGCTCATGTTGGCCACGAACTCGCTCTTGGCTACGTTGGCCGCGTCGGCGGCCTCTTTGGCCTTCACTAACTCCGCGGTTCGTTCCGCCACCACCCGGGTCAGTTCTTCCGCGCGTCCACGTAACTGCCGGGTGTGGATCCGCTGCGCCGCCGCGGCGATCAGCAGTCCCCCAAAAATAAGCAGCCCGTAAAACCATCGCGTCTGGTAAAACTCGGGTTTCAGCTCGAAACCCAGCGACGCTCCTTCCAGGTTCCACACCCCATCTTCGTTCGATGCCGTCGCCTGGAACCGGTATTTGCCCGGAGGTAGGTTGGTGTAGTAGGCCACGCGCCGCCCTCCGGCGTCTACCCAGTCCCGGTCATAGCCCTGCAGTTGGTAGCGGAATTGTACCTTGGCCGGAATCGCGAGACTCAAGCCGGTGTAGTGGATCTCGATTCGGTCTTTGCCGGGCGGAATGGTAACGCCCTCCCTGGGAACGAAGGTTTCGCCATTCGCCACCACTTCCTCGATCACCACCGGGGGGGGCAACCCATTGTGCCCCAGGCGGTTGGGATCCACCACCACGATCCCTTTTTGAGTGGTGAACCATAAGCGCCCGTCCCGGCCGCGCCAGGCCGCCGGCTGCATAGCGGGTGGAGAAGCCTCGCTGGTCTTCATGCCATCCACGACTCCGAATCGCGTGGCCCGGACGGAGGCGGCGTTTCCGTCGGCGACCTCGTCGAGCTCGTTCCGCGAGACCATGTAAATGCCGTCCGGGCCGCTGATCCACAGGTTCCCCCGGTCGTCCTGAAGAATGCCGGTTGGAGAGCCGTCAAACAGACCTTCCCGCTTTCCGAAATGGGTGACCCGTCCGGTCTGGATTTCGAAGCGGGTCAGCCCGTGGTTCCTACCGCCCAGCCAGAGATTTCCACGGCCGTCGTCGAGGATGGATTGGACCGCGAAATCGATCTGCTTCTGTTGCGCCCGCTCGGGCGCCTCGCCCGCCGTGAACTTGAAAAGGCCCTGCGCCTCGCCAAACCATAGCGTGCCGGACTGGTCCCGGTAGATCGTGAACGCGTAGTGGTGGGCCTCGGCCACGGGCGTGGCCTGGCCGCCGAATGTGAAGGGCTCAACCGCGCCGTTCTTGAAGCGAAAGGCGCGGGATTCGGAGGTGGTGACGATCAGGCTCTCCTCGTCCTCGTTGATCGCCGAGATGTAGTGTTCGGAAAGCCGTCCGCCGGCCTTATACAGGGTGAATTTTCCGTCCCTGAAACGCGTCAGCCCTCCCACCGTCCCTATCCAAAGGCTGCCGTCCCTGCTCGCAAATAGACCATTGGCATAGGCGCTGGGCAGTCCATCTTTAGTCGTAAACGCGGTTACCACGCCATCGCGGATGCGTGCCAGGCCCCCGCCCGGGCAGAAGACGAAGATGCTTCCGTCGGGCGCCTCGGCGATATTGGTCGTGGGGTCGGCGGGAAGATTCTCTTTGGTGGTGATGGTTGTCAGTTTGGTGTTGCGGAAGCGTTCCAGTCCGCTGGCCGTACCCACCCAGACGCTCCCCTCCCGGTCCTCGAAAAGGCTCAGAACGTTGGTATCGGTTCCCCCATCCGAAGGGGAAAAAGAGGAGACGCGATCTCCCGACAGCCGAAACAGGCCGGCGTTGCCAGTGCCGATCCACAGGTTTCCATCGCTGTCCGGAAGAATGGCGTTTACCGCGCCGTGGATCGCGTCGCGCGCCACCGGCTTCATCGAAGTACGGTCTTTGCTCGCCAGGTACAGCCCGTTGGCCGTACCAATCCACAGGCGTTTCTCCCGATCCTCGGCCAGCGCGGTGACCGTCCGGCTGCCCACATCGATATGGGACTTCGACATCTCGCCATTGCGGTATGTGTACAGCCCGGCCGCGGCCCCGATCCAGACGACGCCCTCGGAGTCCTCCAGGAAAGCGTAGATCCAACCGGTTCCGTTTCCCAGCATCGTGGCTGGGCCGTCGCGGATGAGATAAACCTGGTCGTCCGTCCCCAGAAAAATCCCGTGCTCTCGCGACTCGAAAAGCAGCCGGATGTCGCCGTCGGAGGCGTGGGTGGGAGGGTGGTATTCCGAAAACCCACCGCTCCGGTAGCGCAGCGTTCGGGTGGAGCCGCGGACCAGGAGATCGCCCTGGGCGCTGAGGGCGATCGCCTTAATCGGCTCGTCCAGCGGCCGCCCCCCCACTTTGGGCTCCACCAGGACAAAGCGAACTCCGTCAAACCGAACCAGCCCAGCCGAGGTTCGCAACCAGAGGTATCCGTCCGGGGTCTGCACGACCCGATGGACGGCTTCACCCGGCAGGCCAGTGTCGTGGCCGTACTGGGTGATGTCCCTGGCGCGGTCCAGTCCGAAAGACGCGCCCGCCGAGCACAGAATTGTAGCCACAAGCAGCGCCGCTATTCGCGGAGCGCCGTTAGTCGTATCCCTGGCGAGGCTGCGCGGGGATTTCCACGCAAGGCGCGGCGCTACGGTCAGTTCCCTCCCCACTCTGTTAATATCGGCTCTTTTGCCGATATTTCGAGGTCGTTCTTTAGATAGCAGCGGGAAAACTCCCGAGGCTCGTTGCCCGTCCGGTGGCGCCGTCGGTAAGCCTTTGTAAAGCGCAACTTGTGAGCGGCCGCCCGTGTTATAACGAACGAGGCATTTATCCGCCGCCGGGACAAATAGGGATTGCGGCGGGCCTCCAGACTCGTGAGTGAGGTGAATGGACTATGAGACGAAACCTGATCGGACTCGCAATGGTGGCGGCGCTGGCCGCCGGCGCCGTTATCGCGCAAACCGGCCCGGGCAAGCTGGCTCTGGGCGCCAACCTGCGGCAACGTATCATCAAGAACCTGGACCTGACCGCCGACCAAAAAGCGCAGGCCAAAGCCATCTTCCAGGCGGCGAAACAGGCGGGCGCGCCCATCCGGACCCAGTTGCAGGAGAACCGCAAGGCGATGGTGGCCGCGGTTGAGAGCAACCCGGCCCAGATCCAGGCGCTGGCCACCGCCGGTGGCGTATTGCAGGGGGAACTCATGGCGAACCGCGCGACCGCCATGGCCAAATTCTACGCCATCCTGACGCCCGACCAGCAGACCAAATTGAACCAGATGCTGGACAAGATCAAGCAGTTGTCGCAGGAGCTCAGCGGCGCCGGCCAGACCGGCAACTGACAGCGCCCGCTTGGCCAACCGGCGCGGCCGTTCGGGAAACCGGGCCGCGCCTACCCTTCCCTGGACACTTCAAAACCCCGCTCCGCGATCCCGGCGAACAGCGTTTCCGACTCATGGCCGTGCAGGCGGAAGATCTGCCGCACCAGGTCGCACACGTTTTCGTATCCCCGCTCGTAAAACACCAGGGCCGAGGGTCCGGCGCCGCTTAACGCGCAGCCCAGCAGGCCGGGGGCGCGCAGCTTCAGGATCTCGCGCAGGCCCGGAACCAGCGCTTCGCGATACGGCTGGTGGAAACGGTCCTCCAGGGCGGCCGGGAACGCGGAGATCGATCCCGCCGCCAGGGCGGCGATCAGCAGGGCCGCGCGCTGCACATTGAACACGGCGTCGTCGCGGCTGTAGAAATCCGGCAGCACGGCGCGGGCGCTGGCGGTGGGCAGGTCGAAATCCGGAACCACCACGGCCACCCCGAAGCGCAGCGGCAGATCCAGGCGCACGGAGCGCGTCACGCCCCCCGAATCGATGGCGCTGGCGACCACCGAACCCAAGGTGCACGGGGCCACGTTGTCCGGGTGGCCCTCCAGCCGCGACGCTTCATCGAGGATGCGCAGCGGCTTCCACCGCAGGTCGAGCAGTGCGTCCGCGATTACCACGCCCGTGGTGAGGGCCGCGGCGCTCGAGCCCAACCCCTTGCCGATGGGAATGTCGTTCCGGATTTCGAGCTCGATGGGCGGCATTTCCCTGCCGTGCTTCCCGGCCACCGCGACGGCGGTCTGCCAGATCAGATTATCGGGGCCGGTGGAGATGGCTTCGGCGTCACGCCCCTCGACGCGGATTTCGAGCCGCTCGGCGGATCGGAAACGGCAGGTCAGATAAAGTTCGAGGGCGAGCCCCAGCGCGTCGAATCCAGGCCCGAGGTTAGCGCTGGACGCCGGCGCCCGCACGGTGAACCATGACATAAACGGTCATTTTAACGCGATAAGGGAATCGGGCCGGCGCTTTCCGCGCCATATCATCCCCGAGGAATTCGGGCTAAATCCAATGCTGTTCACTTAGCGCGTCTGCTCCTCCGTGGCGCAGGCTCTCAGCCTGCCGACTCGACACTCGTGTCGAGTCTGGCGCTCGGTCCGCCACCAAGCGTCGAGAAGAGTCTCGACGCGGCAGCCTGATAGGCTGCGCCACGGAAGCGAGCAGCGATTAAGTGAACAGTATTGGGGCTAAATCCGGTGAAACGCCTTGAGCACCTCGCGCGTGGAATAGTGCAGCGCGATGGGGCGGCCGTGGGGGCAGCTCATGGGGCAATCGGTGGCGGCCAGCGCCCGCAGCAGCCATTCCATCTTGGCGGCGTCCAGGCGGGTGTTGATCTTGATGGCCGCGCGGCAGGCGATGGAGGCGCAGATGCCGCGGCGCAGATCGTCGAGCGAGGCGTTGCGCGGTTCGCCTTCCGCGATTTCCAGGATCTCGAACAGGATCTTCTCGAGGTCCGATGCGCTAACCGCGGCCGGCGCCGCCTTCACCGCCAGCGTGCGATTGCCGAACGGCTCGGTCTCGAAACCGGAAGCGTGCAGCTCATCGGCGATGCGCGCGTAGTCGATCTGCTGCTCGGCGGTGAGCTGCACAATCAGCGGCATCAGCAGGCGCTGCATCTCCACCCGGCCGGCCGCGCGCTGCTTGACGACTTGCTCGAACAGGATGCGCTCGTGGGCCACGTGCTGGTCGATGATCCACAGCCCGTCGCGGCCGGCGGCCACGATGAAGCTCTCGTGGATCTGCCCCAACGGCCTTAGGTCCGAGAGAACCGAGAGGGACATCTCCGGCGGCGGAACGGCGTCCGCCGGAAACTCGCCGTGCATGTCCAGGTGACGCGAGAGCTTCCCGGAAGGCGGGGGCCCGGCCGCCATCTCGATGGGCGGCGCGCTGAAATCCAGGCGCTGCGCCGGCGCGGGGGGAGGACGCAGAGTGAACTCGGGCAAGTGGGGCAGGCCTCCTGGCCTGCCTTTCTCGCCAGGGGCTTCCATGCTTGTGGGGCAGGCGCTTTCGCCTGCCAACCCGCCCTCCGGCGGCGCTTGGTTCTCGATCATCTGGCTGAATTCGGAATAGGGCAACGCGGCGGCGGGCTGTGGCGCCTCGGAAACACGGCCCGCCGGAAACGCCGGCGCGGGCCGGCTCTCGATCAGCCGTTCGCGGATGGCGTCGCGCACGAAATCGTGCACAAACGAGCTGTGCCGGAAGCGCACCTCGGTCTTCGACGGATGCACATTGACGTCCACTTCCTCCGGCGCGCATTCCAGAAACAGCAGCGCGAAGGGGAACGCCGAAGGCGGAATCAGGTTGTGATAGGCCGAGGAAAGCGCGTGCAGCAGCAGGCGGTCGCGGATCAGACGCCCGTTCACAAAAATGAAGATCGAATTGCGGTTGCCCTTCTGCACCTGCGGCCGGGAAAAGAAGCCCGTGAGGCGGAACGTGCGCGTAGGCGGCTCGTCCGGTTCGGCGCGGTAGTCCGCAATCGCCGCGCTGGGCGGGACGCTCGCCGCCGGCAGCAACAGCTCCTTCTCGCGCACCCCGATCTCCACCAGATCGTCGAGCGCCTGGCTGCCGAAAACCTGGTAGACGCGCTCCTTCAGCTCGGCCACCGGCGTCACGCTCAGCAGTTCCGTGGCCCCGCTGGCGAGGCGAAACGTCTTGCCCGGGTGCGCCAGGCTGTAGTGCGTCACCAGCGAGGCGACGTGCGCCAGCTCGGTCTGGTCCGTGCGCAGAAACTTCTTGCGGGCCGGAACGTTATAGAAAAGGTCGCGCACGGTGACGGTGGTGCCGCGGCCGAGCGCGGATTCCTCGCAGCGCAGCATCTTCCCGCCGGCGATTTCGATGCTCGTGCCGGTGGTCTCCTCCTCGGAACGCGTTTCGAGCAGCAGCCGGGAAACCGAAGCGATGGAGGGCAGCGCTTCGCCGCGGAAACCCAGGGTGGAAATGGAGAGCAGGTCCTTGACGTCGCGCAGCTTGCTGGTGGCATGGCGCTCGAAGGCCAGCAGGGCGTCGTCGCGCAACATGCCGCCGCCATCGTCGGCGATGCGAATGAGACGGCGGCCGCCGGATTCCACTTCGATGCGAACCTCCGCCGCGTTCGCGTCGAGCGAGTTCTCGAGCAGCTCCTTGACCACCGAAGCCGGACGCTCCACCACTTCCCCGGCGGCGATCTTGTTGGCGACCTGGTCGGGCAGAACCCGTATGCGGCCCATGCTGCCCACTATAGCCCAGGAGCCTGGTGCGATTCTTCCGGGAATCCCCTCTGGTTGGCCTCGAACTGGATTTCGAACGAGACAAAGACGCCGGGCGGGACATCGAATTGTGAGCGGCTTTCTGCTGGACGCCAATTGTGTCTTCGAGATGGTGCGCGTCAAGCCCGAACCGCTCGTGCTGGAGCGGATGGAAGCCGCCGGTCCTCAATCCGGCGATTTCTGGGCCCGGGCCGACGCGCTTCGCGAATCGTCCCGCCGGCAGCGTTCCGACAGCGCCGTCCTCCTGCGTGAAATGAGGGACGCGCGCTGATCGCGGCGGCGGTGGTGGACGCGAGTGGTGAAGTGGGTAGTCGAGGAACCCGACAGCGGTGAAGCCAACCTTGCGCCTCCGCGCGATACCATTTCGATATGCGCCGGCGCGATCCCATCGAGGATGCTCTGAACACTCTCTCGGAATTGCGACGGCAGCCCGACTCCGAGCAACTCCGCGCCTTTCTCTCGGACCGTTCGAACCTGGTGGTCGCCAAGGCCGCCAGGATCGCCGGCGAGCTCCGCATCGCCGAGCTGGTCCCCGATCTCGCCGCGGCGTTCCATCGCCTGATGGTCGACGCGGCGAAGCTGGACAAGGGCTGCGCCGCCGCCACCGCCATCGTCGGCGCGCTCTACGGTATGGACTACGATTCGGCGGACGTGTACCTCAAAGGCGTGCGTCACATCCAGATGGAGGCCTCCTACGGCCCGCCGGTCGACGCCGCCGCGCAGCTCCGCTGCGACAGCGCGCTCGGCCTGGTGGGGACACGCCATCCCGACGCCCTCTTTGAAGTGGTTCGCCTGCTCGCCGACAAGGAGCCGCGAGTGCGAATGGGCGCCGCCCACGGCATCGGATTGGTCGGCGGCGAGATCGGAGAACTGCTGCTGCTCCTGAAGGTTTTGGCGGGCGATTCCGAGCCCGACGTGCTGGGGGAGTGCTTCTCGGGAATGCTCGCCTCCGGCGTCGAGCGCTCGCTGCGGTTCGTCCGCGCGTACCTCGATCACGAGGACCAAGCCATCGCCGAAGCCGCCATCCTGGCCCTCGGCGCGAGCCGCCTGCCGGGCGCCATCGATGCGCTCCGCGAAAAGTGGGGCCGCACGGTCCATGGCCCCATCCGGAAAACGCTCTTGCTTGCGCTCGCTACCGCCCGCCAGGACTCGGCGCTCGAATTCCTCTTGTCCCTGGTGGCCGAGGGAGACGCGAGGGTTGCCTCCGAGGTGGCCGCCGCGCTGCGCGCCTATCGCAACGACGAACGCATGCGGAAGGCGCTGGAAGAAGCCCTCGAGAAACGCAGCGCCGCCGGCTAACCGGCGCCTTCCCCTGGCGCGCTCGTGGGGTCGAGCCTTCGCCGCCCCCTAGAACTTATAGCCGAAGGTCAAGCGGATAATAGGGTAGTACTTGAAGGGCGCCAGACTGTTGTTGATCTTGGTCTGCTCCGCTTGAATATTGGCCTGGATCGCGGGAGTCGAGGCGATGGAGGAACAACCCAGGCTGGGGCCCCCGGCGCACGCACTGCCGCTCAGGTTCAGCATGGCATTGGGAGAACCCTGGAAGGCCACCCCCGCCTCGAAATTAGCCGTGAAGTGGTGCGCGTTCCGCGGCAACAGGTTGCCGAATCCAATGAGAACCTCGGGGGCCACCTTGCGGGCGGCAATGGAGCCCGTTCCGGTGACCGGCGCGGAGCTGGCGCTGTAGTAAGTGACGTCATTGAGGCTGAAGGACTGACCGGCGGGCACCGAAGCATTGGCGGTTCCCTGGTTGCCGTCGTAGATCATGGTGCCGGCGCTGATGTGAATGGGGCCGACGATGTACTGATCGAAAAGCACCTCGGCGGACTCCAGTTTGAGCGTTCCGTTGAAAGTGATGTTGTCGCTCGATTTGGTGAAGGTGTCGCTGTACTTGAAATAATTGAATCCGAACCGCACGTTGGACTTGTGCGTCACGGCGGTGGCGGCCTGGATGCCGGCGCCCAGGCTTCCAGCGCCGACGGCGATGCCGAATCCGCCGGCCGAGGACTGGCCAAAGCAGCACGCCGGCAGTGCCCCGGCGATGCAAAATGCGAGCGGCGCGGCAAGAAAGGATCGTCTTTTCATCTTCAACTCCCCGTCGTGGGCCCGCTCGATGACTGCAGGCAGTTACGATGGCGAAAAAATGATAGCGCGCCGGCGGCGAGCGAGTCAATCGGAATCTCGGCGATGCCAGTGATTGCCGATGAGTCGGCGCGCTAAATCACGTTTGATGCCGCCCGCGCGTATTATCCGATGCAAACCTTCACCTTCTCCGCGATCCCCCGCGAGGTGTACGGCTTCTGGATGAAGCCGGAAACCTGCTGGCCTTTGAACAGGGTCATGGCCTCGGTCTCGCTGTAACCGCTCGACACCACCACCTTCACTTGTGGCCGGATCTTACGGAGCTCGGGCAGCGCCTCCTCGCCGCTCATCTTCGGCATGCTCAAATCGAGGATGACCAGGGCGATGTCGCCGGGGTGCCTCCTCAGTACGTCGATCGCCGCCAGGCCGCTGTCCGCCAGCAGAACCGTATACCCCTGACGTTCCAGGGCCTTTTTCGCCATCTCTCGCACGACTTTCTCATCGTCCACTACGAGCACCACTCCGGCGCCCTGGAGCGTGGCGTCGCGGTCCGCGGCGGGCCGCTCCGGGGCCGGACGCGCCGCCGCCGGGAACAGCGCCGTGAAGCAACTGCCCTTGCCCGGCGCGCTGGTGACGGCGATGCCTCCTCCGTGACCTCTCAGGATGCCGGCCACGGCCGCCAGCCCCAGTCCTCGCCCTGTGAATTTCGTGGAGAAGAAAGGATCGAAGATCCGGGCCATGGTGGCATCGTCCATGCCGCAGCCGGTATCGCGCACTTCCAGACAAACGTATTTCCCCGGCGGCGGCGCCGCTACCCCCGGGTGCAGCCGGAGATACCGGTCGTCCACGTCTTCCACCCCGGTGTGCACCGAAATCAGCCCGTCATGGCTGCCGATGGATTCGGCCGCGTTCAGCGCCAGGTTCATGAACACCTGCTGCACCTGGCCGCGGTCGGCTTCGATGGGCGGAAGATAATCGTCCAGATTGAGGTGCAGGGCGATCTTCTTGGAAATCGACGGCCGGACCAGACCGGTCATTTCGGGGATGAGGGCCGAGAGATTGAGCGGCTCCACCAGGAACCTGCCCTTGCCCGAGTACGCCAGCATCTGGCGGGTAAGGTGAGCCGCCTGGTCGCCAGCCTGGATGACTCCCTCCAGCAGCTCGGCGGCGGGGTTATCCGGCGGAAGCACTTCCCGGGCCAGGCTGGCGTTGCCAATCACGCCGACCAGCAGGTTGTTGAAGTCGTGGGCCACGCCGCCCGCCAGCAACCCGAGGCTCTCCAGCTTCTGGGCTTCCCGCAGGCGGGCCTCGGCGCGCTTGAGTTCGGTGACATTGGACAAAACGGCCACCGAGCCCCGCGATTTCCCGTCTTCGTCCAACAGCGGCGTCGCATCGCCCACCAGGTTCAAACATTCGCCGTCCTCGAACACAATATCCAACTCGTAGTTGCGGACCGGTTGCCCGCTGGAGGCGGCCTTCTGTGCGGGCAATTCCCCGTTCGGAATCTCGACTCCGTTCTTCATCGCCCAGAAATTCACCGGCCGCTCGCCTTCCGGAGCGGATTTCGAGAGATTGAGGCCGGCCGGCCTGCGCAGCAGTTCGTGGGCCGCCCGATTGCCGGTCATGGAGCGGCACTCGACGTCGCGAGATACAAAAATGGCCGCCGGGGCGGCGTCCATCAGCGCTTCGAGTTCCACCGCGCGGGCACGCTCGCGGAGGTCGCTCTCGCGCAGCGCCTCTTCCACCCGCTTGCGCTCGGTGATGTCGTTGAACAGGATCGCGACTCTTCGGCTCTCGGGGTCACCGACGCGGTAGGCGCTCACGTCGTACCAGCGATCGAGCGCCCTGGCTTCGTTCACAAAACGCGCGGGTTCGCCGGTCAAGGCGACCTGTCCATAGATTTCAAACCAATGCGCCTCATGATCGGGCGCCAGCTCGCGCATGAGCCGGCCCCTGGCGTTCTTCAAGCCGGTTTGCGCCTCAAATGCCGGATTGATTTCCAGGAACCGATAATCCACGGGCTGGTTGTCCGCGTCGAAAATCACCTCGATGATGCAGAACCCCTCGATCATGGTGTCGAACAGCATGCGGTAGCGCTCTTCGGACTGGCGCAGCCTCTCCTCCGCCTGCTGGCGGTCGGTCAGATCGAGGATGGTGTACGCGAATTGCGGATGCCCGGAAGGCCCCATCCCCAGGTAACCGGCGGTGGCGAGCAGCCAGCGTTCCCGGCCGTCCGCGTCCCGGCGGGCGTACTCCATCGAGACGGACTTGCCGGTGCGCCGGCTCTTCTCATAAAGACCAACCCACTTCCGCGCGACCTTTTGCGGAGCGCCCGCCTCGCTTGCCGACTTGCCCCCGATCGACTGCCGGTCCACTCCGAACATCTCCGCCGCAGCCGCGTTGCAGGAAACGTGAACGATGCGGCTGTCGATCAGCTCCACGATTCCGCGCATCACCCCGGGGCTGTCGAAGAAGCTGCGCAGCACGGCTTCGCTCTCGCGCAGCGCTTCCTCCGTCTTGCGCTGCTCGCTGATGTCGGTGTTGGTGCCGAACCAGCCGGCAACCTTGCCGTCCCGGTCGCGTACCGGCATGATTCGCGTCAGGAACGGACGAAACACGCCATCCGCGCCCCGGAGCGGAAAAACCATGTCGAATGGCTCTCCAGTGGCGATGGAAGCCTTCCAATGATCGAGAACTTTCGGCAGCGCCTCGGGGTCGTGCACCGATTGCCAACCCCATCCCTCCATCTGTTCGGGCGTGGCGCCGGTGTACTCATACCAGCGCCGGTTGTACCAGAAGATCCAGCCATCCGCATTCGCCATCCAGCACAATTGCGGGATCGCGTTGGCCAGGGTTCGAAACTGCTCTTCGCTTTCGCGAAGGGCTTTTTCGGCCCGCTTGCGCTCGGTGAGATCGGTCAGGAATGAATAGTAGAACGGCTGGCCCTGCCGATCCTTCACGAGATGGACGAGCAACTCGATCGGGACCCTCGTGCCGTCTTTGCGGAGATATTCCTTCTCATACCGGACCGGCTGGCCGGTGCGCTGAAGCTCCTCCAGTTTGCCCCGCTCCGCCTCGAGCCATTCGGATGGGGTCAGCCTCACCGCCCAATCAAGGCCCTGGAGTTCATCCCGGCTGTAGCCGGTAAGCCGCTCGAAAGCAGAGTTGACGAATCCAAGCCTGCCGTCCAGGTAGCCGACGCCGAAGGGCTGATCGGCCCGCTCGAGTAAATCGGCCAGAAACCGGTTCTGCTCCTGGCTGGCGCGCAGCGCTTCCTCGGTGCGCTTCCGCTCGGTGATGTCGCGGGCGGTTTCGAGCACCACCCGGCGGCCATCCAGGTCGGCGACGACTGCCATTACGGTCTCAACGAGGATGCGGCGACCGTCCTTGGCGGTGTGCAACAGGTCGCCCCTCCAAGAGCCGGCGCTCGCGAGAATGGCGTCGAGCTGCGGCATGCCGATCGGGTTCTCGGTTCGCAACAGTTCGTGCGAGAAGCGGCCCATCGCCTCCCCGCGGCTGAAACCGTAAAGGGTCTCCGCGGCGTTGTTCCAGTAGTTGATCGCGCCGTCGAGATCCCAGGCGAACATCGGCTCGCAGGCCTGCCCGAGCAACCGCGCCTGCCGCGCAATCTCCATTTCGGCGCGCTTCCGCTCGGTGATGTCCCGGCCATAGAGGTTGGCGTACGGGCAACCGGCGATCGGCGCGATCAGGAAGGAATAGTCGCACCCACCGGCCCGGACGTCGAATTCGGAGGGCGCGCCTTGCGCCAGAGCTTCCTCGACGGCGCGCCGGAGATCTCCAGGAACGGTCTGCCCAAGCTGGCAATTCCACTCCGCCGTCAGCGCGTGCGCGCTGCGATTCGCATAGAGCAGAGCGCCATCGCCGCCCACGCGCAGAGTAGGCGACGGATTCTGTTCCGGGAACAAGGCCATGGCCTCGAGTGCGGCGGCCAGGCGCTGCCGTTCCTCTTCCCGCCGCTTGCGCTCGGTGATATCCGTGAACACCACGCCGAAACGGCCCGGCGCCGTCTGGAAGGCAGAGACCTCGAACCACCGCCCCAGGGGGCCGAACCATTCCTCGAACCGCGCCGGTTCCCCGCTGAGAGCCACCTTGCCGTACCGCTCAATCCACACGGGCTCGGTCTTGGGAAACAACTCCAAGACGGTCCGCCCGAGGATATCCACGGCCTTGAGGCCGGTCTGGCGCTCGAACGCCGGGTTGACCGCCAGGTAGCGAAGGTCGTACGGCTTTCCGGCTTCATCGCAGATGATCTCGTCCAGCGCGAATCCCTCGCTCATGGTCTCAAACAGGGTGCGGTACCGCTCCTCGCTGGCCTTCAAGGCCTGCTCGGCCCGCTTTTTCTCGGTGATATCGCGCACCACCGAGACCGAACCGACGATGTGGCCCGCCGCGTCTCTGACGGGCGAAGCGCTTACCTGCCGACAGCGCAACTCCTCGTGAACGGGCGTCCGGATCAGCTCTTCCTGGTCGCGCACCGTCTCTCCGTTCAGGGCGCGCAGCGGCGGGGCTTCCTCCACCGGGCGAGGGCTGCCATCGGCGCGATAGACTTCCAGGCCCTTGGCCATCTCCTCCACACCCGCCAGGCCGGAAGCGCCGATATTGAATTCGCGGAGGGCCGATGGATTGGCCAGGGTGAACCGGCTCTGGGCGTCGGCGAACCAGACCTCGTCGGGAATGCTGTCGATCAGGGCCAGCAATCTGCCGTTTGAAGGCGCGTTCTCTTCTTTCCCTCTGGAACCGGCGCGAATCAGCGCCTTCGCCACGGCGATGAGGACCGGCGGATCGAGCGGCTCCCGCAGCCAGGCATCGGCGCCGCTCTCGATCGAATCCGGGTAGTCGCGACGAGATTCGCCGGAGCGGGAGATATGCAGCACCGGAATGGATGCGGTGTGGGGATCGGCCTTGAGCCGCCGGCAGAGGGCCAAGCCATCCATATCCGGCAACTCGATGGCAGCCATGACGAGCGCGGGCAGCTTTTCCGACGCCAGCTTCAGCGCCTCGGCCCCGCTGGCGGCTTCGACGACCTCGAATCCGGCCGCGCGAACGACTTCGTTGCGGACACCGCGAAGCGCGGCATCGTCATCGACGGAAAGGACCGTACTGTGCATGGGACCGCCTTAACAGGACAACCGGATCGGTTTATGTTCCGGGTTGGCCGTCCGGGCAGTTTCCGCCCGGCGCCGCGGACCAATCATTCTACATCATGGACGAGAAGTTGTGACGTTACAGAATTGTCCAATGCATGATGAGCCTGAACGGGAGGCCCGATTCCAATGCGGGGTGAGCCTGAAATGGAACTTTGATTCCAATGCGGGATGAGCCTGAAAAGCAAACTGTAGGATGCTGCGAATGA
>Ga0326727_10006701_pt1 | contig 31259 bp, 35 predicted proteins | sample MB2enrmetagenome_FD_207643 | JGI IMG/M metagenome (GOLD analysis project Ga0326727, IMG submission 207643) | Lab enriched peat soil microbial communities from McLean, Ithaca, NY, United States - MB29MY | ecosystem: Environmental > Terrestrial > Soil > Wetlands > Peat | place: USA: New York...
ATCTCCGCTGTTAATTCCCGCTGGTCCAAGACGCGGCGAAGGCCGGCGGCGTCCTGCGCGTGGGCGTAGATCGAGAATCCGGCTCGTACTTTTTCGGACAAGCTGCTTCCACGGTAGTGCTCGGTCGCAAGCTCAAGGTCAACGCGAGCCATTTCTCCTTCACGGGTCTCGTACTCAATGCGGAGGTCGGGGAGCGGAATCTTTCCGCGAACGAGCTGCAGTCCGTGCGTCTCCGCGATCTCCTTCTTCTTTTCAGGCGATTCCCGGTGTGGTCCGAGCTTCGCGAGGTCGTGGTAAACGCGCTTCTTCAGTTCGTAGTCAAGAATCACGCGGAGATTGCGCCCGCCCTGGCGCTCGATCTTTTCGGCTGCTGTGTAGTACATGCGATACAGGTCGGCATCGTGGTGGGCCTCACGGGGCTTGGTAAAGCCGTAATGTATGGCCTGATTCTTAGGAACGCTTTTCGTGACCGCCAGAACTTGATGGCCCTGTTTCGTCAAAGTGAGGAGCCGTCGCGGACTGGTTTCCGCATGCGGGATTGCTTTCTCTGCAACAAGCCCCTGACGGATGAGGTTCTGTACGTCCGCTTTCGCCCCATCTTTGTCCCCGTGATAAGCGAACTCTTGTAAGTCCTTGGTCGCAACGGCGCGAAACTTGCCAAGCTCGGCGAGGGTGTGAATTTCTGAAGAGCGAAGCCGGTAGGTTTTCCCGCGAACTTTGTATGTCTCTCGCGGTTCGACTGAACGAGCCTGTGTTGGCTCGGGGGCACGGCTCGGTGTCAGTCGAGCATCATCCTGCGGGTCAGTCCCTTGGCCTTGTTCTCGGGAAGGCTCGGCAGGGTCACTCTGCCGAGGATCTCGAATAGGTTCGGCGGAGGTATCACGCGGATCGAGGAATTCATCGGGGCCGTGGCTGCGGGACACGTCAGTCTGCCTCCTCTTCGAGAGATGGGGCGCGTACTTCGGTCTGGCCCACGTGCAACTGCTTGTCGAGATGGGAGAGTTTTCGGCCTGTGTCTTTAAGGAAGAACTTACGATTGAGAGCGAATGCCGCGGCGAAGAGATTGAGGAACAGCGTGGTGAGGTAAACCAAGATCACGGTCCCGTACTCATGGAAAAGAACGGCCTTATAGGGAATGAAGAACTTCAGCTCGCCGAGGAGCCAGAATCCGAGGGCTAGGAGAATGGCGATTGTCAGGAAGAGTGAATTTGCGACCATTGGTGTCCCTCCGTTGGCGGTGTTTGCATCTGGTGTCCCAAGAAACAGCTTCTTGTCCTGCCAGCGCGGAGCGAAAAGCCGGTAAAGCCCGAAGGTTCTCCCGAACCGTGCCGTTTGCCGTTAGTGGCAAAGACCTGTGGGTACGGGCTGTGGAGTAAACGAGAGGCACAATTGAGAGAGAAAAGAAGACGTGGCGCGGTGAGGTTGGGCCGAGGGCGAGGCGTCTCTTCCGCGCTGGCTTTTTCTTGTGCGTTCATTGGGATCAATGTGCTCAGCCCCAAAAACAGCCTGACGTACCATGGTCTTGCCGCAAGCCATTCGAGTCGTGCCCGCCTTGCCACCGGAGGAAAGATCTCGGTCACATTGGCGTCGAGGGGTCCTGCAATGTTGCAGGCCGTGGAAGCGCCGATGGAGTTGGCCAATTCAGAGGGAGCCCATCCCTCTTTCTCGCGGAGTGCTGTCCATTGGTTCTTCACTTGAACGCCTCGTCTTCGCGGAAGTAAGTGACGCTCTGCCCCAATGGATCGATCGGGATGAGTTCATTGGGGACTTGTGATTTGAAAAGACACCTCGGCACGGCGGGCAGAACCGAGTCCCTGCTCTGAAGTTCTTGGCTAGTGCCAAGACACACTTGGAGCGATAGCTCCGTGCAGTGGGTTTCTACCTTCGCGTGCGGCGCGCCGTCTCTCGGCCGTCCACGATGCCTGACGGTTCACCCGGCTGAATCCGGGCCGCCAAGCCCCCAGGGGACATTCGGCGAGAACTCCCCTCACTTACTAGGGAACATCGAGACGGGGAAAAGTAAGAAAAAATCTTTAAGACATCGGTTTTTATGTATCGTACCATTGGCGTGTGACACAACCCCTTGGCACGCCTCCTTTGAACCCAGGTCGGCGCTGCGGCTCGTAAACCCAAATGGACCCATGGGATAAACGGGACCCGTACGGCGAATGGGTGCTGTTTGGAACTAAGCAGGGCCCCGGCGGATCGCCACTTGCTATTGACGATGGATTATTGGCTGCGGCGCGAGAAGCATGGCCGCATGTGCTGGCGCACGTCCGGAGTGAATTGTCTGACAAAGAATTAGGCCCAGAGAGGACGGCTCTGGCAGCGGACATCTGGGACAGGGTGCTCCGATCCGTTGCAAAAACTCGCCAACGGAACAGAGATCACCGACCTCCCATAGCTGACCTGGAATCTTACCTGATTGGAGTCTTCCACCATCGTTTCAATAGGGTGCTTAGGAAAGAACAGAAAAGGGCCGAAACAATCGAGCTGGTTTCGTCAGCCCTGGATCTTGAACAGTTCGAAGCTGCTCGCGATACAGGATGGGCTGAACAGCTCGAACGCGCCATTGCCATTCGGCAGATAACTGACCGCATGGATGATTGGACGAAAAGGGTTTGGCAAGCGCGGCAATATGGCTATTCTTGGAAAGAAATTGCATTGCGGCTAGGCGTTAGCGAGTCACAAGCAAAAATGAAGTTCCAGTACGGATTGGAAAAGACCCGGCAGAGCATTGTGCGATTGCTTAAAGGAGCGAAACCGAAGCAGCCCAGTTGAGGTCGGCTGGGTGTATCTTGCCACTGAGGGTAGAGGAAGTTGCAAAGGGAGGCAGGTCTGAGCGCGAAGGGATACTCGGAGAGGGATGAAAAGCGCATCCTTAATGCGCTGGGTCGTGGTCTGCTCAAGGAGTTCCCGAATCCTGACCGGATCGGGTGCCCTGGCTCTGATGTTCTCGAAAGAATTGCCTCTCATGAGATGCCACTCGCCGAAGCGGAGAAATGGCTCGACCACCTGACTTCCTGCAGCCCCTGTTACAGCGATTTTTCTCAGTTTCAATCTGTCTACAAACGTCAACGCACGCGAACGTTCCTGGCCATCGCAGCCAGCGTATTCATTGTGATCTCTCTTGCGAGTTGGGCTTTGTTCTTCAAACAGAAGGAACCACGCGTTGTTCAGACCGCTGTATTGGACTTGAGGAATCGATCAACCCCGCGTGGGACTGAGCCGAATCCAGGCGAGCAACCACTGGAGGTCAGTCGCGGGGTGAGGCATCTCAATGTCTATCTCCCGCTTGGGAGCGCGGAGGGGCCTTACGAGATGCGCATCGCGACGACAACGGGAAGGGCGATCTTCACGACAGAGGGTGTCGCTTCTCTGAAAGGTGGCGTCACGTCAATCCAAACGGTCGTTGACCTTTCCTCTGCATCCTCTGGACAATACATTTTCCAGGTCCGGAGGGCCAATTCTGAGTGGAATTCTTATCCCCTCATGTTGCGATGATTCCTTCACGGCAAAGTCCCGTGAGCAAGATGAGCTTCCGACAGGGGCGGTTTGCAACAGCGGTTGGTGAAGATCGGGGGACGGCTGATCAAGCATGCTCGCTACTACTGGTTATTGTTGGCGGAGAGTCATCTCACGCGGCGGTTGTTTGGGAGAATGCTGCACAGGATCGCGGCGCTGCCGATGCGATCGGGTTAGCAACTACGATTGCGGTTACAAAATCTGTAGCCGAAGGAGGAGGGTCGGAAAAGTGTCTGAGAAACGGGTTCGAGAAGTCCAATTTTGTGCCTTGGGATCTTCACGTAACCGCCGAAGAGCCTATGCAGTCGAGAACTTGGCTGGAGCGTTGAAAACTGAAACAATCAGACACAAGCTATCGGTCGCACGGGAGTTCAAAATGAAAATTCCGGATAATACGTCAACTGCGCTCCAGTGCTGGACGGCATGTATCAATTGGCTCGCGGCGACGGAGTCAACTTGGACGACCTTCGGGTGCGGCTCGGCAAAATGACCGATGGATATCCTTCGCTAGAAGCTCAGCGATTCGCCGAAAGGGACCGCTCGTTCATCTGCCAGCGCTGCGGTACTCTCTTCGAGCCATTTTAGGAGTGTCCTAACACTGACCCCGGTGGGCCACCTTTTTGAACTCGCTCTGGAAATTTCGCGTACCTCCTCGGGAATAGCTGGAATAGAATTCGTTTTATTGCTCCAAATTCACGTGCGAGACAAAGCTCCGCCTCGTTAGCGCGCCCGTGCGGGGATATTCTCAAACGCTTTCTGCGCCTCCTCGCGGGTGATCACGGTGTCGTACAGGCCGATTTCCTCTTCATGGTGCTTGTTTATGCCGGTGTAACTCAGGCTGGCATCCTCATAGCGCTTGAATTTGTAGACCGCGTCGTTCATCAGCGCGCTGTTGAACAGTCCCAGGCTGACAAGCAACTCGAAATCCTTTACGGTCAGGCCCGTGATTTTTTTGAACAGGCCGGGCTCCAGCTGCGTTATCACATCTTTCAGCGACCGCTCTCGGTAGTCAGTCAGATACATGAAAATCGGGACACGAGTCGCGAACTTAATCAGCTTATCCTGAATCTGTTTCCGCAAGGTTTTGTATTCCTTCTCCTGTTCAGTTAGCTCCTTCCTTTCCTTGTCGGATAGCTCCTCGTCGTTGGCCTCCCTGCGGGCCTTCTTCACTGCTTCCGACTTGTTGATGATGGTCTCGATCTCCTGATTGAGATTACGGAAAGCCTCGATGCTCATGAGGGCATTCATCGCCGTCTTGTTGTCCATCAGGCGGCGCAACGTGTCGTTATCGACATTGACCAGTAGCGCGCTCTCCCAGCGTCGGGCCAGAAGGGTAGCCGTTGTTCCGCTCATCGCCATCTCGAGAACTCCCGCAGCGTCAATCTGTTTCATGGAACTGCCGTCGTATGCGAGAACAGGCAGAAAACTGATGAACTCCGCCACCTTTTGTTCCGGGTTTGTCTCGTCGACGTTCAACCGGCAACTGTAATCCGCAATCTGCCGCAGCGCCCGGTCTGGAGCAAAATCGAAGACGTAACACTCTTCTTTAATGATCTGTTCTTTATTTGGCGAGTCGCCGTCCGGGTTCCTCACGGTCCAAGGCGATTGGACACGGAATGCCGCCTGAAAGTATGTTTCTGGGCTGGATGAGTTGCGGAGCATGAAAATGCCAGTCCATGGTTTCACAGTCACGCCTGTTGTGAGCTTCCCGCAGGAAAGCGTAATAGTCTTCGACTTCAGTGGCTCGTCCATAGCCTCCGAGACGGGCGGCAGAGCCTCGACACCGATGCCGGCAGCGTTCCCTGCAGCGACGACAATTTTGTAATCGTGGTAGAAGCGGTTCTGCTTTTTCGCCAGCAGGTTGCTCATTGCGTAGCAGGAAGCCACGCTGGGAAGGAACCAGAATGTATGTGAAAGCACGCTCAGGAGCCGAGCGTCTGAGTACGGCATAGGCGGCCTATGGGCACCTAGTTTTAAGTTGTCAACAGTGGTCGGCAGAAACGACCCGCGAATTAGGTCCAGCCACTTCTGCACATCGTCCTCGTACTTGAACTTCGCCTTTTCGCCAACGCCCTCCGCTGAGAAGAACACGTTCAAGTCGAATTCGTTGAACTCGCCCTGCATCGCGATTTCTCGGATCGCGTCTGGGAGTTGATAGGTCAAGAGCACCATGCGGGGCAATGCGGCGTACGGATTGTTGGCACCCTTCCAATCGCGCTTCGACCGTTGCTCGTTGGAATAAGTCCAGTTGTAGATCTGTTCTTCGATGAACTCGCCGGAGGCAATCGCTCGGAAGGGGGTTCCGGATAGATAAAGATAGGCATTCGTTGTGATCGGCATCATTTCTTCGTCAAAGTCCTCGATGCCTTCACCTTTCCCGAATTCGACCTCGTCCTTGTCCTCCGCTTCAAAGAGTTCTTTTGCATTCTCCCGCCACGCCCCGTAGTGGTATTCGTCGAGGATCACGCAGTCCCAATTCGTGGAGTGCACCCATTCGTTTTTTGTCTTGATGCCACCGGTGTTTGGGTTACGCCCGAGATAATCTTGAAACGAGCCAAAACAGACAAACGGTTTCTTTTTGTCGGCCTTCGCGTACGACAAACCGTTGGGTGAAATGAACTGCCAGCCCTTAAAGTCCACGTGAGTCTTCAAGTCTTCTTCCCAGGCGCTTTGCACTGCCGGTTTAAACGTCAGGACTAGAACTTTTCGCCATCCCATCCTCTTCGCCAACTGATAAGCGGCAAAGGTCTTTCCAAAACGCATCTTGGCATTCCATAGAAAGTGTGGCGGCTTGTTCCTGTTGCCCTTTTCTTTGCGCCAACTGGCAAAGTAGGCGGCGGTTTTTTCGACAGCCGCTTTCTGCTCTGGCCGCATTGCAAAGTCGAGTGATCGGTTCTCCTCGTTCAGTTGGCCGTCCCGCACGGCGATCATCGCCGCCTTGACTTTATCCACCGTGCATCGAAACCACTCGCCGTCGGGGTTCTTGACGCCGTTGAGTCGGAGCATGCGATGTACATCGCGGTCAGTAAACACCGTTCCATCATTCCGCATGGCATGCTCTTCCAGGACGATTCGGTAAGGGCGCTTGCCGGGACGTACCGTCGGATACTGTTGGGCAACGCGGATCTGCGCATCCACGGTTGTATAGCCGACTTTCAGCAGGCCCGCATACTGCGGGTTCGTATCCTCGTAAGCGTAGATGGTTGGGCGCGATGCGGGGCGCGGAGGGAAGAAATCGTTACTCATTGTCTTCTTCCATCGGGCGGACAACCTTTTCGATGAACGCGATCTCGCTAGCGGAGATGCCATATTTCGCGTAGAGGTCCTCGTCCGTCCACCGCTTCGTCCACTTCTGGGTTGGCACGAACGTGTAGACCTTTCGCGTTGTGTCTTGGGATGGCTTATGCAGAAGAATCAAAAATCGTGTTAGCCGACAGGCTAGGTAGGACAGCACGCTTTCGGCCTGATTCTTGGAGTCGAAGGGTCCGATATACATATATGTCCATGACGAAATGCTTCCGGGCTCGCCGATGAACGGTGTGCTGATGATTTTGTGCGGATAGGTGTCTTTGTTCCCGGTGCCGGGAGCAGCGCGACCAACGAAGACTTTCCACTTGTCGAAGACGGATCGTTCCTTCGTAATTTTCGATCTTGCAATATACCCCACCCCCCCATTCCTGTAGACTTTGAGGTCATTTTCTGACTTCTGCTCTTTGCCCCTGAAGGTGCTGTCAAGCCCAAATGCGCCAATCGAACTGACCAGGTTCATGAATTTCTTAGCTTCCGGAAGATCGAGAGACTGGCTACTACCCATTTCGACCGCAACGACCTTCTTAAGGATAGTCAGGCCTTGGTTGAAACGGATGAACACGTCAGCGCCCCTTTCAAGAAGCGGACGGCTGACGGTCGAGATGGGCCAGTCCTTGAAGTGAGTGGTGACTTGGCAGGGCCCAGGATTGTCGCGATCCCAGAGGAAGTAGCATACGCCGCCCTTAAGTCCCACTCCTGGAAAGGCGTCCGATGCGCGAAGATAGTCGTCAATTGAGCGTAGCCGGTTATCACTGAGCATTGACTCGCGGAACTCATCTAGCCCCATACCGCCAGCGAACCATCGCGACGGAATGATCATCGTGAGAAATCGAGGATTCAGCTTCTTGGCCTGTTGAACAAAAAGTTGGTAGATCGGCTTCGCCTGTCTCCCGAAGCCACCCGTGTCGAGTTGATACGGCGGATTGCCGACAATAACGTCGAATTTCATCTTGAATATCTCCTCTGGCTTTTCGGTGTGAATGAATTCGTAGGCGTGCGTCTCCAGTTCCTTTTCGCGATCATACTCAGCCTGACTGGCCCCGCAGAGGAGGCATTGGCCGTTTTTCCATTCATGATTAACGCGCACGAAATGTATATTGCCGTTCGGGTTGTCGAAACCTTCGCATACGGAATACTTTCCATTAGCTGTTTTGGAACAGTACACGGACCGACGCGAAAGCAGGGCGGTCAACTCCGTGATGGCGAGGCCAAATACTTGATTCTTGAAGATGTGGTCCAGCCGCTTCTGGCGATTTGCAATGTACTTCTCTAGTCCTTTGTCGAGGCGCTTAACGATTTCTCGGAGGAACACGCCTGACTTACAGCCCGGATCAAGGAAGGTGGTTTTCTTGTCGCTCCAGAGGTCTTCAGGGAGCACGTCAAGAATTTGGTTTACCAGTTGCGGCGGCGTGAAGACCTCGTCGCTGCTCAGATTCGCTATGCAGCTTAAGACGTCGGGGTTGTAGTTATTCTCCGACACGGGCGATCTCCAAGAAATGGATCGGGGCATATTCCCGTACCGGAGTGGGGATAAACACGTGCTCACCAAGATCGGAGAAGAGGGGCAACTGCTCCTCGCTTTCCAAACCAGGGAATAGAGGGGCTTGCATGGCTCCCTCATGCCGAAGCAACTCGCTAAACGTGAAGTCCCTCCTCTTGAGCATGCTCCCGTTGACCGGCGACCATTCCGAAAAAACGATATGGCTCGGCTTATCACCTACTGTCCTGAGCGTCAGGGCGTCGCCCCAAATGATGTTCCGTTCGAGAATGAACCGCACCGTCTCGCGGCACTTGTCCTTCGCGGCGGCCTTGAACAGACGCGTGTAGCTTACGTCGAATATCTCAAAGAGCCTTCGTCGGCAATCGCGGACATTGTCAGGCAGAATATCAATGCCGTAGATCGAGGAGACGGCTAGGACGGCGTACCGCTCAAAGTCCAGTTGTGACTTGCCGTAGCGCTTTTCCACAATGGCCAATTTGCGTTCCAGAATCACCGTCAGGAAATTCCCGTCGCCGCAGGCAGGTTCGAGGAAACGGGAGTCGATCCGCTCTGTTTCCTGCTTCACTAGATCAAGCATGGCGTTGACCTCGCGTTGCCCGGTCAACACCTCGCCGTGATTCGAAACTCGTTCTTTCGTTCTAACCTGCGCAGCTTGCATTGATGTCCTATGCGTTCAGAATCTCCAACACCTGTTGATCCCGGCCATCGGTTCAGATCTCAGAATCCAAGCACGACCTCGCAATCCCAAGTCATCCGAAGGCGAGGCCAACAGCGCGATTGTACTACCTCAGTGGTGATACGGCAGTATGAACTGCCTCGCGCCAGTTCAGAGCGCTCCCGGTCGCCCCGGACTGGCTGAACCTTGTTTCCCCAATATCTTCTTCTGTGTTCTCTATACTGACGATGTCTTCAGGTGGCATGTTTCCATTGAAAGCCTCACCTGGGTCAGGCCTAGGGCGGTATTTGCGTTTTGTTGTTGAAGGCGCGAAGCAACGTGTCTTGCCCAGAAGTTACGTAGTGCTCTTGGGCAAGTGGAGTCAGTCGAGGAGCAAGACCGGAACAGACGTGCTCGCAAAAAGTATTCGTTGTCGATAGTTACCAGGTTTCAGAAGATGCTCTCCCATGCCCGCACTTAAGCGGGCGGCGCAGATGATGCATCCGCACCGATAACGTTGAGAATTTGGGTCGCTGTCCGCCGGACGTATTCGAGGCTCTCGCTGAGGAGCGTCGCATCACCACCATAGAGGCCGATGTAGTCTTGCGCGGCAGATCCCGTTTCGAGGCCGATTGCGCTGCACACGACGAAAGCGACGGCTTCAGCCTCAGTCTCGCGGATGCGCTTTGACGTGCTGCTGCGACGCTCGGTGCGATGCATGATTTCGTGCGCGAGCTCGTGCGCCAGTGTTGCGAACTCTTCAGCCGGAGACTGTCCGGGCAGCAACATGATCTTGCCGCCTGACGATGTGCCACGGGCCGGCGCGATGTCCTCGGAGTATTCGAGAGCGATGCCCTCGTCGGCAACGAATTTCCCTAGTCGCTCGCGATACTCGCAAGGATCGCCGTTCACTGTGCCGATTTCCGGAAACGGTTGGCCGTCCGTCTGGCTGACATCAAACACGTAGGCCGCGCGGAATCCGACTGCGATTGAGGATTCGTCCGGCTCGTTCTCAACGTTGTTTTCGGCCTTCTTCCGAATGATCGGAGCGAGAATCAGAATGCCCTTCTCGCCCTTCTTCACGAAGCGGCCCAACTTGTGCCAAGCGTGAAAGCCTGCGACGTGCGTTGCGGATGGTTTCTGTGATGCGATTAGCATCACGTTTCGAAGACTGTAGCGATGGAATCGGCCAATCGCGGCAAGATACTGCGTCAGCGTTTCGCTTCGGCCCTCGTTGAGCGCCGTAATGAGTTGCTCGATGGCTTGATTTGTAACTTTCTTGATGTTTTCTGAATTCATTTTCTTTGTCCTTTCGGTGAGTTGAGAGTTGGTTCCCTCAACCAGACGGGGGAACCAAGTCGCAACGGACTCACTGAAAGGACAGAGAGCAGAGCGATCTAGTATTTGCGGCTGGAGCGAATGGCAACGGGCGTGACAGGTCGCTGTTTACCTGGCGCGACCGTGTGCTAGCGGAAGCCGCTGTAGTTCTGGCAAGTCGAAACGTTCGAAGAAAGCGAAGTCCTAAGAGATTCCGCCATTAGACGGCACCAAATCTCTTGAGCTGTGCTTCACCCAGAAGGTCCTTCGGCGGGTCCGACCATCCAAAATTGGAGTAAATTTCCACGGCGACTTCGAGAGCGAGTTCGCGCCTTTTCGCTTGGAGGTCCGCAGGAACCGATTGCCGCGCCACGGCGAAGCTCTCATCCTGACACCAACAATCTTTCCCGACAGCATCGGAGTCGCCGAAAATGTCCTTTGGCCAAGTCAGCCCGCGGCCAGCCAACCCGTACAGCTCGAAGGTGATCACAGCTTCAGGCGACAAAACGCCGTGCTGTGCCATTCGCGAGGCGAACTCAAAAACCGCAGTCGCCGTATCGAGGATCTCAAGCACATGAACCCGATCCCCCAACTGAGGGATTTCATCAAAAGCACGATTATGAGCAAATTGAGCGCTTCGAAAGAGAACCCAGCGCTCCACATGGCTTACCCTGCCGGCCTCGGACATGTCGATCTCGCCAGCAATCCACTCGTCGCCGCTCTCTAAGGCGTCTTTCGAGAACCAAGGATAGGGAAACCATCCTTGAACGCGCACGTAAGACGAAATCATGAACTGACGGCATTGTTCCAGATCCTTGAAACGGGCTCTCTTGAACTCTGTCGGACGAATGCCTATGCGCCAGCGGGGCTTGGACCAAACCTCCTTGAGAATGTCTGTGTCCGCCAATCTCCTGCGCTGTTCCCAGAACTCCTTCGGTTCGGGGGCGACGGCCCGTTCTGTTGCGGTATGCCTCTCCGGGGATTCGGGGGAGCCGTTGAGTTTTTGGAGGAGGTTCGTGCAGATTCCCTGGACGCCATGCTCTTCAAACCGCAAGTAACCGACAGTGCCTGGCAGACCAGGGATTTCTGTTTCGTCGAACCGAACGGGAAGGATGTACTCGGTACTCTGTAACAGAGCGCGTGCTTGTGCATTCCTGCGCTCATGAGTTGGCCAGACCTTGGCTGCGTAAGCGGCAGAAACGAGCATTAAACAATAGCGGGCCTTTTTCTGGTAGACTTCAGACAGGTGCTCATAAAGATTCTTTCCCCACAAATCTGCCTGTTCGTACCGATCATAGAAGACTTTGACACCGGAGTTCTTGAGGCAATCGGCGATTGCCTCGGCTGCGGCGCGTTGTTCGCCGGCGAATGAAATCGCAACGTCGTATTCGAACATATCTTTTGACGAGGCTAACACGTCCGGCCGCTTCAAGCGAAAGCGGTGCCAGCCGTTAGCGCTTGTGTTTCTTCAGATAATCCGACAGCGAGTCGCTGCCGGTGCGGTCGAGCAGCGTCCTTAGATGCGCGTCGCCGCGCAGTCCGGGAGCGAAGTCTGATCCGTAGATTTCCCGCAAGGTGTCGATGCGGGTGTTACTGTTCTTCTCGCGTGTCTGGCCTCCCTTATCGCGGTGCCGATCATCGAGGCCGGGTTGCTTTGCCATTATCGGTTTCCTTTCTGTCGAGTTAAACGGACTCCTGATTTGCGAAGCCCTGGGGCGCACGAATTTCGTCCGGTTAAACGCGGGGACCTCCATCCCAGAGCGCGGATGTCGCAGCGAGAAAATCGGCCACTCGACGCCGCAGGGATTCCGTTTGGGTCTGCGCCACTGTTTTTCCGCCGAGCGCAGGGGAATCCCCGCTCTCTTTGAATCTGTCGGATAGCATCTCGGTGCGCAAGCCGCGCGCCTGGTCGGCTTCAACGGAACTGGCGTACGGATTGTCGGCGACCCTGCGGCATAGCTTATCTAGTTTGGAAAAATGCATGCGCTCAAGCTCTTCCTTCGTCGGCACCCTTCCACCCGCCGTCTGAGCTTCTCGCGCTTCCTCTTCGAGCGCTGCGAGTTGGTTTCCGCAAAACACTCTCTCGATGCGACCTTCGGAGCCTGCATACCGTTCGTCGTAAGGCCCGCGAAAAACCTCTCGCGGGAATTGAATCCGCGCGAATGGATTTTCATGAACAATCACCCGGAGCTGCGATAGGGACAGGTCCATTGCGGTCCCTCTCGCGCGTTCGATCTCATCCCAAAATTCCAACAGTTCGAGCTTGCGACCGAGATCGCTTTCTTTGCGCTTCATGGCTATCTCGAATCTTTTGGCGCCAACCATGTACTGCCGAAGTACGAGTATTGCGCTGATCGTCCGGTTTTGCGGCGCTATCGCCCTCCCCTCCAGATAGCGGTACATCTTGCCGCCGCCATTGAATGTGCGCACTGTTTGCGATTCGTCCGCCGTTCCGGTTTGCGGGTTGACGGGCATGATGAAGCCCAGGTTCCCCAGCATCGCGCCGTAGACGAACTGCCAGTCAAGTTCGACAAGGGGCTTGTCGTTGTTGTAGAGAACCAGACAGCAGCAAAAGCGCTCCAGGTCCTTGAACTTTTTTCGCGCCGCCTCGATTTTCTCGCGAACCGCTCTGTAGGGATCATACGCGCCGCCCACCAGGTTGAAGTCGGCGGCTGTCTGGTCGAATTGCTTTAGCTCGAAAAGGATTTCCGTATTCAGCACGCTCAGGCTGTAGTCGGGGCGCTTCGATGTGCCGTCCTGCGCCGGTTCAAACCGGAAGTCCGTTATTCCCGACGCGCTGAGGTACGCCTCAAAAAGACGTTCGGAAATCGTCTTGTTGGTCATTGCTTCGTCGTCCGTGCCGGTGACCTCGAAGCCGAGTTTGGAAAGGATGCGGGTGGCGTCCATCGTCGTGAAATTCGCAACAGGCTTTCCGATTGCGGCGGCCAATGCCTGCTTGGGCGGATATGTCGTGCCGTTTATGCGCACCTGATATTTAGTGACCGTCTTCGGCTCGACGTGTTTCAACCGCTCCTCAACGTCGCTGCGGCTGAGGTCGAATTGCTGACCACGGAGTTCAAATGATTCGCGGTTCATTAGCCTTTCCCTTCATTCCGTGATTCTACGCCGTATGTTTCTGTATGTAAAGAATATGATTCGGTAAGTTCGTATCTATCACTATGCGTCGAATGCTCTAAGTATTCAACGCACATATTGCGTAGAATGTGTTGACTCTGCGTTGATTGATAGCCATAATCTACGCAAATGACAGAATACATCCACAATGAGGAGGACTGGCCACGGTTTCACTGGAACCGTGAGAGCTTGGCGGAACGGCTTGCCACCGTTCGCCACGAACAGGGCCGGCTGCTAGGCCGCATGGAGAATCTTGGCTTCAAGCTGCGCCAGGAAGCTGTCCTGCGTACCCTCACTGAGGACGTGCTCAAGAGCAGTGAAATCGAGGGGGAAAAGCTGGACGCGGAACAGGTCCGTTCCTCGGTCGCGCGTCGTCTTGGGATGGACATCGGCGGGCTCAAGCCCACGGACCGGAACATCGAAGGGGTTGTTGAAATGATGCTGGACGCCACACGCCACTACGAGCAGTCGCTCACCGCAGAACGGCTATTCGCATGGCATGCGTCCCTCTTTCCGACCGGTCGGAGCGGTATGCGACGCATTAGGGTGGGCGCTTGGCGCGATGACAGTGGCGGTCCCATGCAAGTCATCTCCGGCGCGGTCGGGCGGGAGCGCGTCCACTTCGAGGCGCCGGCTGCCGAACGGCTCGACTCGCAGATGCGGGATTTCCTCGATTGGTTCAATGGAAACGCCGAGACCGATTGGGTGGTGAAGTCCGGGCTTGCCCATCTCTGGTTTGTGACTATTCACCCATTCGATGACGGCAACGGGCGCATCGCGCGGGCCATTGCGGATCTCGCCCTCGCGCGCTCCGAACAGAGTCCGCAACGCTTCTACAGCATGTCGGCGCAAATCAGGCAGGAGAGCACCGCCTACTACGACATCCTGGAGCGGACGCAGAAAGCGACGATGGACATCACGCCCTGGATGGACTGGTACCTCGTGTGTCTCGGCCACGCAATCGAAGGCGCGCAAGTAACACTTGGAGCTGTGCTCGCCAAAGCGCGCTTTTGGGAATCAATTGGCGATTTCTCGCTGAACCAACGCCAGCGGCTCGTGCTCAATCGCCTCCTCGATGGCTTCGACGGGAAGCTAACAACATCGAAGTGGGCGAAGCTTGCGAAATGTTCCCACGATACGGCACTCCGCGACATTCTGCCTCTTGTCGAACGGGGCATCCTCCTCCGCAATCCCGAAGGCGGCCGCAGCACGAGCTACGCGCTCGCTAAGATTTCATAAACTTTGCAGACAGCGATGCCTGACAAATATTCGAACTTCGCGGCGCTTGAGAAAAACGAGCGACGTGGTGTGGACTTTCGCGTGCAGTCACGAGTTGTAAGGTCAAGAATTGCAGTGATAGCTCCTCACGGTGGCAGTATCGAGCCAGGTACCTCTGAGATCGCAATGGCAATTGCAGGCAGAGATTTTTCCTTTTACGCTTTTGAGGGGACAAAGATTCGCCATAACGGTTGTCTGCATATTACTAGCACGCGATTTGATGAGCCGACTTGCCTCGCGCTCGTCACCGCCGCAGAGCGCGTAGTAGCTATACACGGTGAGAACAGCGATGCAAGAGTTGTGTTTCTTGGTGGTCTCGACAAGGCCGGCATGAACCGGGTGCGTAACGCGCTCATGCAGCGCGGATTCTATGTGAAGACACATAGGAGTCCTCGGCTTCAGGGTATCGATAGGTTGAATATCTGCAATCGAGGGAAAGCACAAGCTGGCGTTCAAGTTGAACTGAGTAAGGGTCTCAGGCGGTTGTTCTTTCGGTCGTTATCTGCGAAAGGCCGCAAACAACCCAAGCGGAGATTCGGGGAATTCGTGTCCGGCCTCAGGGAGGCTCTCGGTTAAGGCCGCTTATGCGGCGGCCTCAGTAGCGCGCGCCTTATCTGGGAGGTTTGGAGCAACTGTGGAGCAGCACAAGGATGGCTCGGAACTCATAAGCACAACCGAAGCAACGACTTGGATTGAATTTGCGGCTGCTTAGAAGGCTGGCGCCCTATCCAGTTGAGCTACGGGGTCTCCGGCTTCTGAAATCCTACTACAGCGGACCGTGAGTGCTGTTGACTCAGCAGGCAATCTCGGCCTACCTTCTACATGGAGCGGGACGCACCAGAGCGGCAAACTCTGATGCGCCGCCTTCTTGCTGGCACGGTACCATCGTCAACGCGCTCGACCCATTTGCAGTGAGGAAACGCAGACATCGACAGGACAAGTTCATTCCCAATCCAAGACTTCGACGGCATGGCCGCCGAAGTCTGGCAGACGCTGAATGTCTGCCTTTATCACGCAGCGTACGTGAGAGTTTATGCGGATACGGGTGCGATGCGCCTGGCTGGGAGCAAGCGCACCCACGTGGCCACTCAACCGTTATCGCAAGCTGAACGTGACATGCTGCAAGAGGACGCCATCGTGTTTCGTGCGCATTTCGCAGGCGTTCTTTGGCAGCTTCGCCATCTTGTCGAGCTTTTGGGCAAGGCATACAAGCACTGCGAAGAGGAAGGGATCGTGACGGCGGAGCAGCGCGCCAAACTTGTCAAGGCCCTCGCCAACGACCCGATAGCCGAAGATATTCGGGTATACCGAAACTTGTCCCACGAGTTTTCTGGCGTGGTCATCACGATCCATGATGCCACCGACGCATTCATCGCTCATGTTTTCCCGCCCTTGGATGCGAAGGCCCCAGAACAGCGTGCTCCGCTCGACGAAGAGGAGATAGAAAAGGCGGTGCGAGAACGGGAACTGAACATGAAGCTGGAAGCGTACTGCAACCATCTCGCAGGATATTGCGAAGGTCTTTTCAGAATCATAGATGCCAAGTACAAGATGACCGTGATTCCTCGTAGTCACGGATTCTTGGTCACCGTTCCACACTCCTACCAAGGACAGCTACCCGAATTACCGCAAGCGATTTGCGTTAAGGCCGTGGGGTCGGCGCAGAACGCGGTCTCACCCGTAGAGCCGACAAATGACATTTTGGGATGAGGTTCTCGCTAATTTCCTAGGCGCTGTTTTCGCAGGTTCTTTTTTCGTGCTGCTGTACAGGATAGTCCTGTGGTTCTTGCGGGCGACCGATGTTATTGTGGGTTACAACTGGTCATGGGAAGGCACGCAATTCCATCCGAATTTTGACATTCGGAATCGGTCTTGGACGAAGCAATATTTACTCGCGAACATCGCCTATACGAGAAACAATGGGAAGGAAGTCGTTTGGTTCGACAACAAGTCGATCTGGGACAAGGAGCTGCCGCCCAATTCGATACGCCATATCAGTAACATCGCTCCGGTGCCCAAAATAACGTCGCTTGCCCAATGCACAGAACTAGAAATCACGGTTCGTCTCCAGACCGGAAGGTTCTTTTGGCTTACAGGACAGGGGCCGAGTCAACTTCGGATGGGCAAACTTCAACATGCCGCATTTTGGCTGCGTGAAAAAATCGAGAGAAGCGCTATACCCTTCGAGGGGTGATATGGAACGTCTAAGCATTTTTCTGAGCTACTCGCATAAAGCGAAAAAGCTCGCCGGAGGACTGAAAGCTGGGCTTGAAGACTTTGGCTTCAGCGCGTTTCTGGCCCACGAAGACATCCGTCCGTCTGCCCGCTGGCGCACCGAGATTAAAAAGGCTCTGCGCGAATGCGACATTTTCATCCCGCTGCTTACCAGGGCCTTCTCCGAATCAGACTGGACGGACCAAGAAACCGGGTTTGCGCTCGCCCTCGGAAAAACGATAATTCCGGTCAAACTCCACCGCGATGAGAATCCTCACGGCTTCATCGACCACATTCAAGCGTTGAAATGGAACAAAGAATCGTCGTACGCATCAGCTTGGGATGTAGCTGCGTGCATCGGGGAAAATGAGAAATTCAGGGCCGTCACCCGCGATGGTGCGATTCAGGCGTTCTTAGCAGCGAATGATTTCAAAACCGAAGTCCCGATTGCAGCGCGGGCGTTGCTGGGCTTTCGCCCGTTCTCGGCGAAGCAACTGCACAGAATTATCGACGAAAGTTCAAGCAGGCACGCAGTCTATGGATGTTTTGCGGCACAGCATTCCATGCGAGAACTGATTGAGGATGCCGAAGGCAAAGTGAGCAAGCGTGTGATTCGGCGTTATCGCGAAAGCGTAAGAAGATGGTGACTTCCCCTTCTGCGTAACTGCGAAGTTCGTCGGGCGTCCCGCGCCATTTCAGTCCACTGTCGGTCCAGTTCAAGAGCGAGATAAATGACGCGCTTCCTCTCTGCACTTGGATGTACTCGTCGACTGTGCAAGGCAGAGGCTGCCGATCCTCCAAGTCCAGTGCAATGGTCAACACGACAGCCAGTTCATCGACGAGATTCGCGATCAGCGTCCCACAAAGATACTGGTTGAGACACGGACGGAATTCTCGGCAATCACACGCTTGGATTACAAATGTTTTTGATTGAATTCGTCGACATCGTAATACTTGAAGATCTTCCCATGCGGGCCGAGAGCTGGAGTAAACAGTTTGACGAACTTCTCTTTAACCGATTCCTCATGATCAGCGAGGTGTAGTTGCTTTAGGAAGGTTTTTCGCGCCGCACGAGTGCGCACCACCTCTGCTAGCAACGATTGAGCTAGGAGATCGGTTTCCGGCAGGGAGTATCCAAGTATTATTAGCGTTTTGCATTTCTCAAGCTGAAGGCGCGCCGCGCGCCAAAACTGCTTGTATGGATTCCTATTGATTTCCTTCTTCCACCCAGGTGCCAAAATCAGAATCTTTTCAAAGCGTGTTTTTCCACTTCTCGTACTTACCAGGTACGGTCGCGGCTTCAATTTGATAGCTGTGCCCGTCGGGTATGATTCCCAATTTAAACTCCCGTGCAGTTTCAACAGACGGATTGTGCTCCTTGTCCCTGATTCATATTTTCTTTCCTCCAACCATCTTTTCGTCCAGCCCATCGTCTTTCCGTAAGTCTTAATCTTGTAGCCATCCACGGGATTCCATTGTTTTGCAGACGAAAAAGATTCCTCGATGACCAGATCGTAATTGAAAGTAATGACGGTATCTTTGCCCTTGAGTCTTTCAAGAATTGCTTTATGGATCGCGCTTTTCTTAGGTTTCACCGTCGATGCATGTGTGTCCTGGACAGTCGTATGGACGTACACTCTCCTTATTAATTCCTCCAACTCCTTTTGGCGCCTCCGCCAATCCTTTGGCTGATTAGCGGTCTTAGCAAATTCGCCGATAATCGCGCGGGTCTCCAGGTCTCTGTAATAAGTTTCTAGGCCGACACCGTTCGTTCTTCCGTACAGCTGCCAGACATCATTCAGAACTTTCTTGGTAAGTTTGGGTGTTCCATGTCCGGCAAGCTGGTTTGCAATGTCGAAGAAATCCTTGTCGACAGGCGGGGGAACCCCTGCGGCCACATCAAGTCCGCCGCGGCTAGCACCCGCGCCGAAAATCATTGCGACGGGGTGTTTGAGCTTCGTGGCGCCCCGCTCTTCGTCAGACATTTGCCTGAAATCCTACTCTTGATGACGGAGAAAAACAAAGGCGCGATTCATACCATTCATACCGTTTCCGCGACGTTCGCTGAGCAGTTTCGCTCCTGTCCCTACCAATAACTCCGTCTGAGCCTTCAAGAACTGCACCGAGACAGAAGCGAAGAATTCCGATCGCCCTTGTGTGCGGTATTGCTTGAACACAGACGCGGGGAGTCCAGTCGCGGCAAAACCAAGCGGAATTCTCCGTCAAGTCTAGGTGTGGGAGAACGCAGGTCCGGGCAGGCTAGGCTGCCCGGCGTTCATATCGGTGATGGAGTCCGCCGACACCAGGCGCTTTGCAATCAGCAGAGCCCGGTCAGGAATGCTTGCCGCGTTCGTGGCCCAGGCGTATCGTGACGCAAACCGCTGGCGGAGCCCGAGGACTTCATGGACTCGAAACTGAATATAGAATGGCGAGACAAACTTGCGTATCACCCTCTTCTGTGGGCCGATTGGCCATCCTTCTCTGGACTTGTCTTGAACCCTGGTGTCTGATCGTGGCGTTTTGAATTTCGTGAAATTCGGAGGGTGCCGTGTCTTCTGAAAAAGCGCTAACCGTTACACGCGCGGAACTGTACCGACGCGTCTGGAGCACGCCTATGCGCACGCTTGCGAAAGAGTTCGGGCTTTCGGGTGTTGGGCTAGCGAAGATTTGCGAGAAACACCAGATCCCTCGCCCGCCAGTGGGCCATTGGGTCCGTGTCGAAAGAGGGTACGATCCGGAGCAAATTCCCTTGCCCGATCTTAAAGACGCGAAGTTCGATGTCGTCAACATTACGGTGCGCGAAAAGCCGCTCAAAGCTCTCGGGCAAAATCTCGATCCAAAGGTCCGAGCGATGTTGGTCCCAGCGGCGATCGCGGTTCAGAGTGACCGATCGATTTCTCATCCACTGGTTCTCAGGACCAAGAAGCTGCTCGCACCCCCCAGGAAAGATGAGAGGGGCTTGCTGCTCCCGAAAGAGGGGAAACCCCTGTCGCACATCAGAGTCTCTGAGCCTGCGCTTCCAAGATCGTTGGGGATTCTCGATGCGCTTTTCCGCGCACTGGATGAGCGGAAGATCGCGATCACGTGGGCCAATGGCGACGCCGAAAATCCTTTTGTCACGGTCTTCGACGAAGCCGTGACATTTTCAATCTCGGAATTCGTGCAACGAGTACCACACACGCTGACCGCCGAGGAAGAGGCCAAGCGGAGAAAGGGCCTTTCCATATATCCTCCCCAATGGGATTACAAACCAACGGGTCAGTTGAGAATAGCCATTCACGATCTCCCGTACGACAGTAAGATCCGGCATACATGGTCGGACGGTGTACTTCAGCGAGTCGAAACGTGCCTTGGATCGTTCGTGGCTGGACTCCACATCGCGGCCTTGGCTCTCAAGAAGCACCGCGAAGAACGTTTGCGGTGGGAACGCGAATGGGAGGAAAGGAAGAGACGAGCAGAAGCGGATCGGAGACGGCAAGCCGAATTCGACCGCAAAGCCAAAGTCATTTCCGAAGCTGCTGATGCTTGGCAAACGAGCAACCGCATTTGTGATTTCGCGATGGCTCTCTCTAAGGCAGGTGAAAGCCAGGAGTGTTCGAAAGATCAAGGCCGCGACATCCGGCGCCTCGCAAAATGGGCCAGAGGTTATGCGCAGCGATTAGATCCGATCAATCGGATTGGGGAAACCATGGCGGAATTCAAAGACTTGCAGGAATCGGAATAAAGTGTGATGGGAGACTCGGTCCGCGAAGCCCTGTCCCTCGCCAGAATCTCATCCGTACCGAAAATGGCGCGACCCTTTTTGGGCGACAACTCAAAGAGGAGACCCGAATGCGACCAAGAATGTTCTGGGAGTGCGTCCATTCTCTTGGAGGGGAACCCGTGCGTGCGCACGTGTGGCCAGTCCAACTTCGGTGCACTTCAAGAGCGAGATAAATGACGCGGTCCCTCGTAAGCGACACCAGAAGCGGCACTTAGAGTTTTGTACTGCGTACTTTCTAAGCAGAGGGTCGGGAGTTCGAGTCTCCCCGGGCGCGCCACTTATCTCTCTTGAATCAAACACATGCAGCCATTTCAGAAATCCGCTTAGTTTCGATTTTCGGTCCATTCGGTCCAACTTCGATCTTTTTGGACGGAAGCTCGAAACCGAGCCCCACTCGTATCGCTACTTCTTTTCGAAACCCAAAGGTATGCACGGTGGACAGGCACACGAGTTCTCCGTGAGGTCTGCGCTGCACTCTTGTGAAAAGTAGATCACCCGGCGGGACTGCATTACGAGGCGCGTTTAAAAGGTCTTTCTACTCTGCCGAATGCCGCGATCGGCTGGGGTCAGATTCTTGAGCGACGTCGGATATTGACAAAGTAGCAAATCTCTGTTAAGCCAATCATCGGCATGTAATAAGGGACAGTCACTTATCCGCGAGGACAACTCGACCTAGATGGGCTTGAAAGCGGACGAGTTGCCGCGTGAGGGCATACCCGCCTCGATGCGCAGATTCTTAAAAGAGGTGATACACAACGAATTCGGCAGTTCGAGACAGCATCCTATGGGCGGTCCCCTTTAGCACGATGCTGCGAGAACTCGCCAAACGCAAGAAATGGATCGCAGAATGGAGGGGGGACATGGCTCAAGATGAAACCAAATACGAGTGTCCGGATTGTCACTGCGACATGACCGAGCAGGTTAAGTCGCAGTGCAGGATTACCCTAGATATTCCCATGATGAACAAGGAAGGCAAAGTGAAGAGAAAAGCGCCTCCTGAAAGCGTGTCGCTCCAGTGCCCGAACAAACACTGGGCAGAATATCCGTGCCCACGGGCCGATAGAGGCATCATATGAGCCCCACTGTTACAGGGAGACCGCTCTCACCGGCCGAGCAGCAGAAACTGAGCGACCTGCAGGCACTATTCAGTCCAGCCGACGCCCTGAAGCGAGTGGACGATTTTGCAAAATGGATTTTCACAAGCATCGCGGTTGTGGGTACGCTTGGTGCTGCATTCTCCAATTCGGCGTTTGGGACGCTTATGGGAGAAGGAAAGGTCGTATTCGGGATAGCAATCCTGCTGGTCGGCGCCAGCCTGTTTGCATCAACGCTGGCCCTTGAACCGGAATGGGTGCACGCAAATCCATCGAGCCAATCCTCAATGGTGAGCGCCGTCAACGAAAATCTACGTAGGCGACGGGTGCCAATACGATGTGCCGCAGCGCTCTTCGGGCTGGCACTCGTTGCTGCAGCGACTGCACCGCTGGTGTCCGTGTCTACCGACGCCAAAAAGCCAAGTGTGATTCTTGGTTATGAATTGAAGCCAGACGGCAAATTCACTGGCACTCTGTCGGCCACAGGGCTGAAACCGCACTCGGTTGTGGAGCTGCGGATCGAAGGAGCCGGAGATTCCAAACTGTCGCTTGCGCCCAGCACACGCAAAACGGCCGACGCGCACGGTGAGCTCTCGATGAGCATTGAACTTGAAAATGTGCGCGATGCAGGTTCCGGACTGAAACTGAGTTCGGGATGGGCAGATTCGCCCCTAGAGCAGGTCGAGGAACGATTGCCGCATCCACAGACACTAAGCGTTTTGCTGCCACCCTCGGTTGCCAGTGTTGAGCAGCAAAAACGGGGCTCTGCAAACGCGGCAAACAAAATGAAGCCTTCAACCAAAGAGAGTGCCTCGGCGCGTGAAAAGAAGTAGAACGGCGCACCGTGAGTGAAAGGGTGAACGGAGAAATGAAACAGATTGATTCGGTCTGCCACCGTCTACCTTTCCTGTCACTACGACAGTTATTTATTGACAGACGGGATAGACTACCTGATCACTGAATGGAGGGCCATCCCATGCCAGTCAGCCCACTGATGCAGCGGAGGAGGTTCCTTGCCGGCATAGTCAAATGTGGTCTTTGCATCTCATTGATTCTGGGGACGGCGGTGGTTTTTGCCCAAGACCCCGGCAACGGTATTCACGTTGGGGACGCCAAGGTCTATGACGCTCGCGAACTCACGCTGATGCTCGACAGTCTCAACCGGGCTCTTCAGGGTAAGAACTTCATCGATCAAAGGAAGCTCGCTGCTGCGCTCGGCAACGTTCAGGGATTCCAGGGCACAGACACGAGTACAGCCTTTTTCGCGAATGGCGCGGTCGGTCCCCAGGCCGCCGCGGTCTTCGCGGGCAATCTTCCTGCGTCGATCTCGTCGGCGGCGTCAACGCCATCGGCAGCCGCACCCGCAATGTCCTCTACCGCGCCGTCGGTCAGCATCAATATCAACCCAGCAGCCAGTCCGACGACAAGCGCCAGTCCAACAGGCCTCGGTCCTTCAACGCCTACTCTGCCAACGCTGCAGACCGCGCCGACCTACAATCCCTCCTACGGCCCCAGCGGTAACGATTTGCTCACCGACGAAGTGAGCCTGAGCTACCAGATCGTCAACTTAAGCATGCTCCTGAACCGGTCATTGACCGACCAGATCTATGGAGACGGATCGCGGCTCCAGGCTGTGGTCGGGTTTGACATCGACATCGAGCCGGACGATAAGGCCAAGGATGCTGTCGCCGTGGTGGAGATCACTGCCTCAATGAAGAACTGTCCGGAGGCGCAACCTGCCCCGTCAAACTGTGTCACATCCGTGAAGCCCGAGGTTGTCGCGATGATGCCCGAACAGGGCTCGCACAACGTTGCCACTCTCAGTCAGAGCGCGCATGCATTTGGAGGAGCGCTTGCGGCGCAGGTCTTTTCGGTGGGTGTGGCGGGTCAAAAACGCAGCCAGACGTTTTATCTGTATCGCGACATCGATACCGTATCCTTCCAAGAGCCTGACTTGAATCCAAATCCAGATTCCACGACCAAGCTTCATTTCGGGTGGCAGTTCCGACCGGTTTTGGGGCGGCACACAGTTGAGGCGGGGCTGCGACATATGATGGTAGTCTTGTCGCTTCCGGCAAGCGATTCGGGCGATCCCCGAGCTGCCTCACCGTCGTTAAGCATTCATGTAAGAACCCACTGGATCCGGTACGAAAGCAAAACACAAACGACGACAACGCATGAGGGCTTCTTCGAGAGCCTTTTTGGGGGGCATGTTCCGCAGAGAGTACAGCAGTACGATCAGAAGGAACTGCCGGTTCCGCGAACGAACTCATACCAGCAAGCGCTTGAACCCAAAATCGACTATGTGCAATGGGTGCCCACCGACAATGCCAATGGTGTTGCGATTATTAGAGGAAGCAACTTCTTTCTGGGGACAACGATTCGTGTTGGAAATAAGACCTATACGGGGAACAATGACGGATTGACGCTCAAGTCCGACAAGGAAATCGAGATCTCCCTGCCTTTATCAGCAGCCGTTGGCGGCGGCGTCTTGAGCGGCCGTTATGGGAATGGCCAGTTGCTGGAAAGCAAGAACTCAGATCAATATGCGAGACGTCTCGATTGGGAAGGCGCAGATGTCTTTCCTGAAGGGCCTGATGCGGTGCAAGTAATTGCGAGGCTCATTGTCTACCCTCCCGGTGTTGAAGGAAAGCCTACGATTTCATGCGCATCAGGCCCTAATGGAAGCTTTCCAGTGGACCAAAACGGGAATCCAATTCCCGTAGACAAGGATGGAATACCGCAGAACTTGGCGGATCTTCCGCAGGTTAAACCCACGGAATTCGAACGCGCGATCAACCGCCCGGGGCTGCTACTCAACGGGAGTCCGATAGCGACGCCTACATGGCTTGTTTGGAATCCTATCGGCAATTTCAAAAGATGCGAATATGGATATCCGCCAGGGTCCAACCTTCTCAATGTGCAGGCAGTCGTGCCAGCCAAAGATATGAAGGGATCGACCGTAGTCTCTGTAGTATTTCCTTTTGAGGGTGTCGATTGGATCAAATCAGGCATATCCTACGAGCCAGCACTCAACATCGCTCGGGCCGGCAGTAAGGACATTGCCAAGCTCATTATTGATTCAACTAACCCAGGAGACTTGCTATGCGACGGTCACTGGTCAGTCGAGCTCGATCAATGTGAAGTCGCAATAACTAGAGATCCCACGATTCCAGTTTGCAAGCCCTGGTCCAAGAACGCGAAGGAGGATGAATCGACGAAAGGAAAACGGCGTGGGGAGGAGAAGAAAGCAAGCACAGAAAAAGAGGCTGCCCCAATCCCGCAGGTTTTAAGCTGTGCTGACAGCGGTCAGCGCAAACTAGGCCTGGATATTGCAGCGGGGCAGATCAAGAACTACAAGAGACTCGTGCTAGTCCACCGCGGGGATCACGGCGTCGACAAATCCAGGATTGGCACGATCCCGGACGCAAAATACAAACCTCCGGCGCCGAAGATCACGAAGGGTCCGGAGCCTGCGTCGGTTCAGCAATACTCATCGCGCACCATTGAGCTGGATGGGACAGATCTGGACCAGATCAAGAAAGTGTTGTTTGATAAGACCGAGTTGAAAATTGTCAATCAGGATGCCGAAAGCCTCATCATCAGCATTCCTCGATCCATGACACAGAAACCCGCGAGCCACGACCAGATTCAATTGATTTCAGATCAGAACGATCCTGTGCTCATCAATCTGGATGTGACCGCCAACCCAGCAGCACCGAAGAAGGAGAAGTGATCCATGGCGACTCGAAAGAAGGCTTCCTCGGGATCAGCCCAGGGAAGGAAACGTTCACCCCGGGAAATGGAAAAAGCGGTGCGGAGCACGGATGAAAAAGTTCGAGCGGCTGTCCACAGCGTTCTTCGCAAAGCCGGCCTGCACGGTGTCACCCTTCACGCTGTTCATTACGCAGTTGATCCAAGCGCAATGACCATGTCGGGTTGCGAAAATTGCGATCTAGCCACGAACAACTGCGTGCTGACTCCGAAAGGCTTTGTTTGTATTCCACGACCTTAGGCGCCGATCGAGTGTCGCAAGATCCGGCATTCCGCCTGATCATTTCGCAGATAGTTTGGGGTCGCGGAGCTGCGCTCATTTACCGGCAGCGATCAGTTAGAGCCTACTGTGCTCGCGCAGAAAAGGAACCTTGTCTTGCGGACGGTCGCCAACCGGAAGTTAATTGGCAAGGCAGTCTGGGTGAACGGCAGTCCTATTAATGGCGTTGGACGGTCAGTTCGTTCATCAGTATGCGCATTTGTACCGGCAAGTCCGCTTCTGGGACATCGGTTGAATAGGTTGCGATAAAGGACGTTATAATTCATTGTCGGTCCGGCGTTGGTCGAGAAAGAGGGATGAAATGTTCAGCAAGGAAGTCTCCGACCAGCTCAAGTATTACGTTTATCGGCTAATCGATCCACGCAATGGCGAGACCTTTTATGTAGGCAAGGGTACAGGCAGTCGAGTCTTCGCGCATGTTAAAGGTGAGCTAGGCAGTGATGCTGACGCTCTGACTGATAAACTTCAGCGAATCCGCGACATTCGAGTGGATGGTTTTGAAGTCGCGCACGTCATTCATCGGCACGGCTTGGATGAACAAACCGCGTTCGAGGTCGAGGCGGCCCTGATAGATGCATACCCAGAAGCAACCAATGCTGTAGGTGGTCGAGCCTCGGATGAACGAGGATTAATGCATGCGAACCAAATAATCGAGCGGTACGAAGCCAAAGAAGCCGTGTTCGAACACAAGGCAATTCTCATTAACATCAATCGATCTGCGACAGAAAAAGATAGCGTTTATGAAGCAGTACGTTACGCTTGGAAACTCGATCCGAAGAAGGCAACGAAGGCGGAGATTGTTTTAGCGGTCTTGCAGGGGCTGATCATTGGTGTATTCGTGGCAGACAAGTGGCTCGCGGCAACGCCCGCGAATTTTCCCGGCACTTCGACTGACCGACCAGGGAGATGGGGTTTCGTGGGACATGAGGCACCTGAACAGATTGCAAGGTCTTATTTGCGGCGACGCCTTCCGGATTCGATGCGGAAACGCGGGGCGGCCAACCCTGTCAAATATGCATTGTAAGGGATTCGTGTCTCGGAGTTCTTGCGGTTCCCTGGCCACCCGGAGACATTGAGAGACAGCGAGATACCTCTCACGGATAGACCGAAGTTGGGTGGAACGAATTCGGAATTGGTTAGGAAATGGATTTAGAATTCCTTGGTTCAAAAGAGAATCACTTGGCTGGCCGAAATACAAAACAAGCGTACGCATAGCACCTGGACAGAGTTCTCTTGCGAAGATGTGACGAATAAGCTCTCTCAGATTCGTGATTGTGTGACGGACTATCTGACCTAGTTTCGCTAGCGGACTAGCAAGTCCTTGAGTTGCGACGTGCTTCAAGCCCTTGGGCGGCGTAACGACAGAATCGACTTGCAGTATTTAGCATCGGAGAAGAAGTGACGATCATTGAGGAATTTCTCGATCGGTATTCGCGAGAGTTCGACGCTTATGCCGAGGCAGCCCGCCTCGTCCAGGTGATTTGCGAAGAGAACCTTCTTGAAAACGGAATTCGCGCCATCGTTTCCTCGCGAGCTAAGCGTAGTGACCGGTTGCGGGACAAGGTACTCGAACGGAATAAGAGCAAAAAATATGGTTCCGTCGATCAAATCTATAAAGATATTGTGGATCTGGCTGGCGTCAGAATCGCATTGTACTTTCCGGGCGATATTGATGAGGTCCATAAGATAATTAAGGGTAGATTCAAAATACTTCGTTCAAAGACGTTTCCGGAAAAGCGCTTAAAGTCGAAAACTCATAGCACTGACTACCAAAAGAGATTCAGTGGCTACTCAGCTCGACACTATCGACTGTCCCTAAAAAGCTCCGATCTTGCCCCCGACAAGAAACGATATTCCAAGCTTCCGGTGGAAGTGCAGGTCGCTTCTGTTCTGATGCACGGATGGGCGGAGGTAGAACACGATCTTGCTTACAAGCCATTGAGCGGGATTCTGTCAGAAGACGAATGGGCAATCCTCGACGAGTTGAACGGGTTGGTACTAGCCGGTGAGATTTCTTTAGAGCGATTACAACGCGCAGTAAAAGTGCGTGTCCGCAGGCGCAATGAGAGATTCCAAAATCACTATGAACTGGCTACCTATATATTCGACAGAGTGCGAAAACTCATACCTGAGCCGGTAATGGGTCGACTAGATGTTCTTCTACGATTCCTTCAATTAATCTCAAAGGACCGCCCAAAGGAAATTGACCAGTACTTGGAGGATCTAGACAAGGATACAGAGCAACGCCCGGTGGTCGACCAGCTTGTCGATCGAATTGTTAGAACGAATCGACAATCTTACGAAAAGTATGCCCAAGCGAGACGGGAAGTTGGTGAGCGGAACCCCTATCAATCTTTTCCTCGACTTGATACTGACAAGTCTGACCAGATTGCCTTAGGTCAGTTCCTGACCAAATGGAGACAGCTAGAAGCTTTCATGCTCCGCACACATCGGTCTAAATCGCCGACGACCAAATTCCTTCACGTGGCCTGGCCTGCGCTCATGAAATCGATCTCTCTCACTCATAAACAGGAATTGATTCAGCTCAGGCATCTAAGGAACGAAGTGGTACACGGAACCCGATCCGTCGACCAAGAGGAGTTGGCTTCAGCTACCGAGAAAATCAGTCAGCTTCTTAGTGATCTCTCAAAAGGCGCAACTTAATAAGATGAACGGCCCTCGTGGCGTTTTTCTCCGCGCTGCAAATCATGGGCAGCGCGAAGAAGTCCTCGAATTCGCATGGATGATCGCTGTACCGTCTGGCCAGAGAACGCTGCGGAGCCGCAGCTGGGCATCCGCGTAGCCGGCCGCACCAGTATCGGCGTAGAATTCCCCAATGGCCGACCTCAGGATCAGGACGAGCGCGTTCACCGCGGCGGGATGGGAGGACAAGTTCTACCCGGCCAGCCGGAAGCGCGTTCGCGAACTGCTCGATGCAATACAGGGTACCAGAACGCAACAGGAATGCAGGGCAAGCCCATGACAGTAAACGAGGTTTTCTAAATATGCTGGGACGCTTCAACAAAGTGTTCGGTATCCGTGACGACCTCTCTATCGAGCAGAATAGATTCGTAGAGCGAATAAACCAAACGGCATTTGTCCATATTCAGAAGCTGAAATATTCGGTGTCCTACGAAGGCATTTTCAGAAAAGTTTGCTATTCGCTAGGCACGAATGCTGACGACCAGATTTCGAAAGCCAATCGAATGAACTACGGCTCTACGACTTTTATTCCACCTCTATGCTCTCTGACTGGCAATGATTATCTAGAAACACTCAGAGTGCTGGTTATGCTCTATGAAGCCTTGGATAAAGTTTCTGGAGAGCGAGAAACGCTCTCGGATTGGATTGAAGCCGCTCTCAGCCGCGCTACGGTTGACCTTGGTGTAACTTGGAACGAAGGGATGTTCTATCCCAGTGGAGCACGAGAGCTCGACAAAAGCCTCATTAAGGAGCCATTGGAATGGTTGGCGGATTTTCCGAATGAAAGAGTCGATTACCTGAAGGCCCTGTCGGGCTACGCAAGCAAACGATTAGATGACGTGATTATAAATTGCTACCTGGCCGTTGAGGGCATCGCAAGGGATATCCTGGGCAACAATAAGACACTCGACAATAATCGCGAGGAGCTGATAAAGAAAAGCGGGTTGTCACAAGAGTGGAAGTCCCTGTTGAGCAATTTCATTAATTACGCCAACGAGTTCAAAAGGCACGCTTCTGAAAAAAGACACAGCTTAAATCCAGTAGAGGTTGAAGCCTTTCTTTATATGTCGGGCGTTCTATTGCGGGTGGCAATTCTCGGCACAGGCGCTAAGCGGGCTTCCTAATACCAATCGAGCCTGTGGTCAGCCCGTCTCCAGGATGAAGTCCTGTGCCTCGCCAAAACTCCGCTAGACTTGAATGCCATCCATGTAACATGTTACACGACTTGTTTGTATGTTGTGCATTTCAAATGTGTTCCTAATTTTGGCGAGGTACAGGCCAGATACTCATTCCTCAGCAGCAGCTCCTGGTCCACCGTTCCGGTGATGTAGGCAAGCATTCGCGTCCAGATCATTTACTCACCCTCAGAATCTTCGTAGTCATGGGAAATCGGATTCCATATGTTATTTCAGTCTAAGAGAAAGTATGGGCAAAGAGGAAATAACAAGCTGTAAGCCGCCGCCCTTCAGTACCTTTCAGACACCCGGATGACTATTTTGACCATGCGACAGGTAAAATAGGTATGCTCTTGAGTCGTTTACCTAAGCCTATAATACCCATTTCTAGCGTCAATCGAGGGAACACCTTGGGGAAACATAAGAGACCTCAACCCGCACCGCTTCCACCTGCATCTTCTACTCCAGCTGAACCGCCCCAACGGCCGATAACGACCTTTCTAAAGCGGCATCATCGACTCATCACATTCTTGGGAGCGATCATCATATTTTTGACATTCGTGGTCAAAGAAGGCCTCCGAGATCACTTGAAAGATAAAGTTGAAGCTGTCGCAAATGCGCAGTCTGAATTTCTGCTCAGAATGCAGCGCGTTGAATTAATCCTCGGATTTGCCAAGGTTGGGCAGCAGTTTTCTGAATCGCAATTCCTCGATAAGCCTATCTCGCCGCAATTCTATGCCGAAATGCGTGGCGGCCAGATGATCGAACAGGCTGCCCATTTTGGGGCGTTCCTAGAACTCCTCGAACGGCTTAATTCTAAACTCAAATACGACGCCAAACGAAGTCAGGGAATTCAGCAGTTGGGGGACCGTTTGACCCAAGATTTGGTGAAATGGAAGGCAATGGTCAACGCGCAGGATTTAGCAGATCCGCTACCAGGCGCAGCCGCACCCGGACGCCGATATCCGAAGACAGAGCTGGTGGCCGAGTTCGCAGAATTGGACGGAATGACATACGAGTTGTATACGGACATCTTCAACGAGGCAAATCAAGAGCGAGAAGATGGAGAGCAGACTCTTAAAACCTACACTCTCTTCAGCTACGCACTGTACACGCTTGGCTGGGCACTGGGATTAGCGGGCAGTTTGTATGGCTTCGAAATAGGCAGGAACGAATAACAAAGTATTATTTTTCACCTAATTGCCGTTTGCGATCATTGCTTCCGTTCGCACACCGTACACCTGTCCTTCGCCAAAATGATATCCGCTCCGAAAATGGCGCGGTTCTTCTCGCTGTGCTTACCGAAAACTTCGTCGGATCTGAAAATGCTTTCGGTCCACCTTCGGTCCAGTTCAAGGGCGAGATAAATGACGCGCTGCCTCGTAAGCGACACCAGAAGCGGCACTTAGAGTTTTGTACTGCGTACCTTCTAAGCAGAGGGTCGGGAGTTCGAGTCTCCCCGGGCGCGCCACTCCTGATTGTTCTTGTCTACACTCCACTGGCCACTCGTTTTGCGCGCAGACCATCGGTCTCCGC